>CZKA01000006.1_pt1 | contig 72953 bp, 77 predicted proteins | sample 1657991 | NCBI WGS metagenome assembly CZKA01 (sample SAMEA3501708, study PRJEB10268) | metagenome | biome: nitrite-oxidizing laboratory bioreactor; material: liquid mineral medium | place: Austria | collected 2011-12-21
CCTCCACACACTGCTGCGACCAGACGCCAACCCGTACTTCACTTAAGCAGATACCCAGAACACCTGTTCGACCGCCACCAGGTCTGAGCAATCTGTGGACAGAGAATGTGGGAGGACGGGCCGGGCGTACATCTGCGACGGGTCGGCGCGAAACCGATGTACATCTGCGACGGGTCGGCGCGAAACCGATGTACATCTGCGACGGGTCGGCTAGTGGAGGCGGCCGCGGCTGAGACGGTGCAGGCGGTCGTGGGCCAGCGCGGCGCGAGCGGCATTCATGCCCGGCGCCCCATGAACCCCACCGCCCGGGTGGGCCGAGGCCGAGCCCAGGTAGAGCCCGCGGATCGGCGTCTCTGCTCGCCCCAGCCCGGGAAGGGGCCGGAAGAACAGCTCCTGGTGCAGCTGCGACGTGCCGCCGTTGATCGCACCGCCGACCAGGTTCGCGTCGCGAGCCTCCAGCTCGCGCGGTCCGAGCACCCGTCGCGCCTGGATCCGCGCGGTGAACCCCGGGGCGAGCCGCTCCATCCGACCCTGCATCCGGTCGGCGAACCGCTCACAGTCGTCGCCGTCCCAGACCCCACGGATGTTCCCGTCACCGGCATCCCTGACGCTCTGCTGGGGGACGTGGGTGTAGGCCCACATCGACTCGGTGCCCGGGGGTGAGCGGGTCGGGTCGGTGGTGGTCATCTGCCCAGCCAGCATGAAGGGATGTGCGGGGATCGCGCCGGCCGCCACCTGCCCGAGGGCCTCGGTCATGTCCTCGACCGAGTCGGCCACGTGGAAGGTTCCGGGCGCGTGGGCGGGGCTCCCGGCCCAGGGGATGGGGCCGTCGAGCGCCCAGTCGACCTTCACGGTGCCCGGGTCGAGCTGGAACGACGACAGCGCCTTCATCGTGCGCGCGGGCAGCTCCGAGGCTGCGACGAGGCCGCCGTACAGGCGTGGAGCGACGACGTCGGCGACCACAGCCCGTCGGGCGGTGAGGATCTCGCCGTCCCGGGTCCGTACGCCGGTCGCGCGCCGGTCGACCACGTCGATCCCGATGACCTCGGACGAGCACCTGATCTCGCCTCCTCGTGACTCGAAGCGGCGGGCGAGCGCCAGACTGAGCTGGCCGGCTCCGCCTTCGGGCACCGGGAAGCCGACGGTCTGGCCGAGCATCGACATCAGCACCCCCATCAGGCCGGACCCGGGAGCGTCCAGCGGGATGTCGGCGTGGCCGGCGTTGCCCGCGATCAGGAGGCGCGGACCGACCCCGGCGAAGCGGGTGCGGCCGAGCTCCGCTGCGGGGGTGAGAAGCATCTTGACGAAGTCCAGCCCGCCGACGGCGCGCAGCCGAGCCAGGACTCCGAGGCCGGCTCGCACCGGCGGGAACGGGGACAGCAGGGCTCCGATGAGGTCGTCTCCGATGCGGTCCCACTGACTGCACAGACCCAGCCACGCCTCGCCGTCACCGGGTGACTGGGCGTCCATCAGCCCCGCGGTGATGTCGCGGTCACGGTGCAGCAGGGCCCAGTCCCCGTCGGGCAGCGGGTGCCCGAGCACTGCGGGGGCATGGCGCCAGGTGAGTCCGTGGTCCTCGAGGTCGAAGGACCGGATGGTGGGGGAGGCGTGCGCCAGCGGGTAGAACGCGCTGAACGTGTCGTGCACGAAGCCCGGAAGCACGTCCTCGGCGCTGCGCACCGCGCCGCCCACCTCCGGCTGCGCCTCCAGCAGCAGCACCGACCATCCGGCGTCGATGAGGTGGTTGGCAGCGACCAGCCCGTTGGGGCCGGCGCCGACGACGATCGCGTCCCAGCCGCTCACTCGTCACCCGCCGGACGCCGCTCGGCGATGTAGGCCAGACGTCTGAGGGCCTCCACGTTGCGCCACTTCAGTGCGGCGTGACGCAGGGGCGCCGGCGTGAAGCGGCCCGGTCCCGAGACGGCGTCCTCCTCGATGGTGATCTCGCTCGCCGCTCCCGACGCCGAGACCCTCAGGACCACCTCGGCCTCGCCCACCGGCCAGGCCCGCGCCCGGAGCCGGAGCACGCTGCCCGGCTTGCACTCGACGACCTCGGTGTTGTCGTCGAGCAGCAGTGGCCACGCTCCGACCGAGTGGTGGATGCGCGACCCCTCCGCCGGCCATGCCTCGTCGACGTCACGCACGCGGGAGGCTCCCACCACCCACAGCGGGTAGAGCCAGCCGTCGGCCAGGATCTCCCAGACCGTCTCGGGTGACGCCTGGATGATGCGGCTGTTGGAGCTCACGGGGGTTCCCTTCGACGGCGCTGACGTGACCTGTGTACCCACCGGGGTTCGTTGCGATCCGACCGGCCGGGGAGGAACCTGCCGGCTCAGTCCTGGTGCCGCATCGGTGGTGGCTCGCCCTCGCCCACCCAGCCGTCCCACTTGTCGGGCTCGTCCGCGTCGACGAGCTCGTTCACGAGCTCGTCACCCCGCGGGTCTCCCGCAGGGGTCCGCTCGTCGGGATGGGTGGGCGGGAGGTCATGGTCGGCGTCCGGTTCCCCCGTCTCCGGCGTCGGGGACTCCTCGGTGCTCATGCCCTGGCTGTACCCATCGACAGGGTGAGGATGCACCTCACCAGCGAGGGTGGATGGCTGCCCGGAGATGAGTGTCGTAGATGCGCCGGATGCCGGCCTCGATCTCGTCGCCCAGCGCCGGTATGTCGCCTGCAGCGGCGTTGCTCCGGGCCTGGTCGGCGTTCCGCGCGCCGGGGATGACGCTCGAGACAGCCGGGTGCTGCCACAGCCAGGCGATCGCGACCTGGGCCGGTGTCACGTCTGCGGGACCGTGGCTGCGCACCAGGTCGGTGAACTCGGCGGCGGCGCTGAGCCCGGTCTCGAAGTCGACCCCGGAGAACGTCTCGCCCACGTCGAAGGCGCTGCCGTCGCGGTTGTAGGTGCGGTGGTCGTCGGCCGCGAAGGTGGTGCTCCGGTCGTACTTGCCCGAGAGCAGTCCGGAGGCCAACGGCACCCGCGCGATGATGCCCACGCCGGCCTCGGCGGCAGCGGGGAGTACGGCGTCGAACGGCTTGAGGCGGAACGCGTTGAGGATGATCTGCACGCTGGAGAGGTGGGGACGCTCGATCGCCGCCAGCGCCTGGTCGACGGTCTCGACACTCACGCCGTACGCCGCGATCGCTCCGTCGGAGACCAGCGTGTCGAGGGCGTCGTACGTCGCGTCGGCGGTGATCGTGGCCGTCGGCGGACAGTGCAGCTGCACCAGGTCGAGACGCTCGACGCCCAGGTTGCGGCGGGAACGGTCTGTCCAGGAGCGGAAGTTGTCCAGGGTGTAGTTCTCGGGGAGCTGGTCGACGCGGCGGCCCATCTTGGTCGCCACCGTGATGCCCGCGTCGGGGTGCTCACGCAGGAATCGGCCGATGACCTGCTCGCTGCGCCCGTCGCCGTAGACGTCAGCCGTGTCGAAGAAGGTGATGCCCGCGGCAGCCGACTCCTCGAGCACGTGCAGCGCGTCGTCCTCGGACACCTCGCCCCAGTCGGCTCCGAGCTGCCAGGTGCCGAGTCCGACGACCGAGACCTCTCGACCGGTCCTGCCCAGGGTGCGCTTCTCCACGAGATCTCCTCTGCTGCGGTGGGCCGGTCGCCCACCTGTCGTCAGCCTAGTGAGGGTGTCCGCGCCCGCCGCACGAGCAGCCGCGCAGGCGCTGGGTCTGACACGATGGCACCGTGTCCGAGCGCGTCAGCTTCCCCAGCACCGATGGGCCGGCCCTGGCCGGACTGATCGACCTTCCCGAAGGGTCGCCACGGGGGTGGGGGGTGTTCTCGCACGGGTTCACCCTGGGCAAGGACAGCCCCTCCGCCAGTCGGCTGTGCAAGCAGCTCGCGCGGGAGGGCATCGGGATGCTGCGCTTCGACAACCTGGGACTCGGTGACTCCGAGGGCGACTGGGGCGACGGCTCGTTCTCCCACAAGGTCGCCGACACGGCGCAGGCGGTGCGGTTCATGAACGACTCCGGTCGAGACGTGCGCCTCCTCGTGGGCCACTCCTTCGGCGGTGCGGCCGTGATCGCCGCGGCGGCCGAGGTCGACTCGGTGCGCGCGGTGGCCAGCATCGGGGCTCCTTACGACCCCAGCCATGTCGAGCACCAGTACGACGCGCTCATCGACCGCATCCTGGCCGACGGGGAGGCGGCGTTCCTGATCGGCGGCAAGGCCCTCACGCTGCGCCGGCACTTCATCGAGGACGTGCGCGCCGCGGACCTTCGCGAGCACATCCGCACACTGCGGCGAGCCCTGCTGGTGATGCATTCGCCGACCGACAACACCGTGGGCATCGCCAACGCCAGCGAGATCTTCCGGGCCGCGCGGCATCCGCGAAGCTTCGTGTCGCTGGAAGGCGCCGACCACCTGCTGACCGGTCGCAACCAGGCGCAGCGGGCAGCCCGGATCATCAGCGCCTGGGTCGACCCCTACCTGGCGGAGGCCTGAGTCCTTCGGACCCACCGCCGGTCCGCCCGGTCAGTTGACGGTGTCGGCGTCCTCGCTGGTGATCAGGCCGAGACCGGCGGCGTGCCGGGCAAGGGTGGCCGAGTCGGCGACGAGCACGAACGGGATGTCGTGGGCCCAGGTGTCGGTGATCGCCTCGACCCGGCGATCGCCAGGATCCAGCCTGACTTCGCGGATGTAGACGGCCAGGATGCGACCCGGATGGCGGGCCACCACGTCGGCGTAGATCTCGGGATCGTGCTGACCAGAGTCGCCGACGAGGACGAACGACAGGTCAGGATGCAGCTCCAGCACCTCGTCGATCCGCGCGTTCTTGTGGGAGCCGTGAGTGCGGTCGACGTCGTTGCCGAGCAGGTCGCGCAGCAACAAGGGTCCGGGTGGGAAGCCGCGGTGGTCGAGGAACGCGTGTAGGAAGCCGAGCAGGTTCCACGGACTCGACGAGACGTAGAAGACCGGGTTGTCGCCTCCGCCCGGGTTGGTGACGAGCGCCCGGTAGAGCGCGGCTGCGCCCTCGAACGGGATCCTGGTCAGCTCGGAGCCGACCATCGTCTGCCGGATCATCGCCAGCGCGCGCTGGGCGCCGGTGTGCAGGATCGTGTCGTCGATGTCGGAGATGACACCGAACGCGGCGTCCGACTCCGAGATCCGTAGCCGCACCGGGCTGGCTGTCCCTCCACTGAGACCGCGGTAGGGAGCAGCGAGGCTGACCTGGCCAGTCGCCCAGGGGCCGGCGAGCGGCTCGTCCTCGGTGCCCAGTCGGACCTCGAAGTAGCCCTCGGCGTCGCTGGTGGTTTCCATCGTCACGTCGCCGACCCGGACCTGCAGCGGCACTCCCGGCAGCTCGTTGGTCAGGAAGCGCCCGACGGTTCGCCGCACCGCCGCCCAGGCCGACTCCCCGTCGACCGCCTCGCTGTCCTCGGGATTGTCGAGAACCCGCCCGCGCAGCACCGCTCGGTGGCTGTTGCCGTGGCCGTCGTAGGAGTCGATGCGGAAGTGCTCGGGCGTGCGATGGGCGCGACGGGCGATCCTCAGGGCGTCCCACCGGCGTTCGGCGCTGATCGCCAGGTGGTAGCCGGCCCGCTTGGCGCGGTCGCGACCGGTCTCGCTGCCCATCGCACCTCCTGACGCCACCGTGTCCGGGCGTTCAGACTAGGCGAGCTCGTGGACAGCCGCTTCCGGAACGTCCTGTTCCCAGCGCAGGAGGTCGCCGGGCTGACACTCGAGTGCTTCGCACAGGGCCTCCAACGTCGTGAACCGCACCGCCTTGGCGCGGCCGTTCTTGAGCACCGCCAGGTTGGCGGGCGTGATCCCGACCAGCTCCGCCAGGGCGCCGACCGACAGCTTGCGCCGGGCGAGCATCACGTCGATGTCGACGACGATGGGCATCAGATGACCTCGTCGAGCTCGGCACGGAGGTGCTGGGCCTCGTGGTCTCGAGCGACCGCCTGAGTGAGCAGCAGGCGCAGGACGACGACGATCAGACCGACTCCTGCGATCAGGACCGCCGCGCCCCCGATCAGCAGCACGATGCCGGGCGCGACGCTCTCGCCCGGCGCGAGGACGACCCCGAGGAGGAACATGAGCACGCAAGCAGCCGCGATGGCCCCGATCACTATGTCGACGTACCGGAACGCAGCCGACGAGAAGACCGTGCCGTGCCGCACCATGCTCGCCAGCCGCCACACGCTGAGCATCGCCACCTGGACGGTCCCGATGCCGAGAACGATCAGCACGAGCAGGGGGATGCGCACATCGGCCATGTCGGCTCCGAAGTCGTCTCTCAGGTCCTTGGCCAGCAACGGGACCATGACGACCTGGACGAACAGCGAACCAGCCAGGGCCACCGCCAGCACCAGACGCAGGGCAAGGATCGCGGTTCTTCCCATCACTGCCTCCTCGGTTGATCTACGATAAGAATCTATCGATTATCGGTCGATATAGCAAGAGCGGCTGGCATCAAGTGGCCCCCTAGAGTCGGTGGTCAGCAGGTTCTCCCCGTCCTAGGCTGGTTCATGGACCTTTCACCGTCGTGAGGAGTTCCGATGTCTCGATCCGTTCGTCCCGTGACGTCCGCAGCGACCCTGGTTCTGCTCGGACTCGCCTTCGTCCCTGCCGGCATCGGGTCTGCCCGTGCACCGACCGCCCCCGAGCAGATGCCGTCCAGCGCCAACACCGACGTGAGCGCGCCCGCCCTGTCCTTCACGGGTCGTTACATCGCGCACCGCGCGATCCGCCGCGACCTGGCCTCGCCTCCCCAGCAGATCCGCCGGACCGACGTCACCACCGGCGGGTCGGAGCTGCTGAACCCCTCGATCGACGGAGGTGTGGCCCGTGGGAACAACAGCTTCCCGCTCGTCATCTCGGCGAACGGCGCGCGGATCACCTTCAGCAGCAGCGCCACCCGGTTGGTCCCCGGCGACACCAACGGCCGCGCCGACGCGTTCGTCCGCGACGCGGTGAGCGACACGACCCTGCTGGCCAGCGTGGCCTACGACGGCGACGTCGCCAACGGCGGCACCGGGATGACCTCGCTGTCCAAGAACGGGCGCTACGTGGTGTTCACCAGCTCGGCGACCGACGTGGTTCCCGGCTCGACCACCACCAACCTGGACGTCTACCGCAGGGACCTGGCGAACCAGGTCACGGTGCAGGTGACCGTCCGACCGAACGGAGCACCGTCGAGGGGTCCCGGCTCCACCACCGCCGACGTGTCCGCCGACGGAAACCTGGTCGCCTTCAACAGCGCCGACGCCGACCTGCTCGCCACCGATGATGCCGACCAGGAGGCTGACCTCTATCTCCGCAACATGACCACGCACACGACCCGCTGGCTCAGCAGGGGCATCCCGAGTGGCGCCAATCCGTCCGGAGTCGTGCTGTCTCCCGACGGCTGCTGGGTCTCCTCGCGGTGGGACGACGGCAGCCTGCACCTCACCCGGGTCGCGACCGGAGTGACCTCCGCGGTGGCGCCGAACGCCTACGCCCTGCTCGGCTCGTTCTCCAGCCAGCTGGGACGCTTCGTGTTCGTGGCCGACGGGCAGCCCTACGTCCGCACCCTGGCCACCGGCGTCGACACACCGATCGCCACCCCCGCCGGGGGACTGGTGAACAGCGTGTCCATCTCCGGCGACGGGCGCATCGCTGCCTACGACTGGTTCCCGGACGACGGCGGCCCCAGCCTCATCTTCCGCGTCGCCCTCTGACGACGACGGCAGATCCGGGTCTGTGCGTCCCGCACCGGCCGCGGCGACTTCCACCCGCAGGGGGGAGCACAGGCCGACCAGGATCGGGGAAGGTGGGAGGCATGAACAAGACTACGATCCTCCTTGCTGCCGGCGCGGGATACGTCCTCGGCGCCCGAGCCGGCCACGAGCGCTACGACCAGATCAGAGGCCTCGTCCTCGGGGTGCGCGACGATCCCCGCGTGCGGAAGGCGGCTCACCAGGCCGCCGACGAGGTGCGCGACAAGGCTCCGATCGTCAAGGACAAGATCGTGGACGCCGCCGTCGCCACCGCGGAGAAGGTGCGTCCGTCCGGTGACGTGGGTGACCAGCTCAACCCGGACAGCCTGCACTTCCAGGACGAGCCCTATCCCCAGGGCAACCTGCCCTAGCCGACGCGCCTGCCTCGGCTCTGGTCAGAGCCGAGCACTTCGGGCAGTCTGATCGATGTCGGATCGCTGCTGGAGGTGCGCCCATGAGTCACAACGCAGGCCCCCGTACGACGACGCCGAGCGCTGGCGCCCGAGGGACGTCGGGTTGGGTCGGCTGGATCGCGTTCGCCAGCCTGATGCTGATCCTGCTCGGCACCTTCCATGTCATGGAGGGGATCGTGGCGCTGGTCAAGGACGAGGTGTTCATCGTCCGGCCGAGCGGCCTGATCGTCAACGTCGACTACACCGTCTGGGGCTGGGTGCACGTGGTCTTCGGCGTGGTGGTGTTCCTGGCCGGCATCGGGGTGCTGGCCGGTCAGGTGTGGGCGCGGATGGTCGGCACGGTCCTGGCGATGCTGAGCGCGGTCGTCAACCTCTCGTTCGTGGCGGCGTACCCCGTCTGGTCGGTGACGATGCTGGCCGTGTCGGTCGTCGTCATCCTGGCCCTCACCGTGCACGGCTCGGAGATCAAAGCAGGCTGACGCTCAGACCCAGACCTCGGGCCTGCTCGCCTTCGCTCAGCTGTCGAACTCGCCGGACAGGTCGACGTCGAAGCTCAGGTCCTCGGAGGTCACTCCCGACTGGTGAACCTCCACGGCCAGCACGTTGTCGCCGATCCGCAGCTTCTCCGGGTTGAGGCTGAACGGCCGGAACGCGTTCTCCGGGCCGCCGGTGCGCTGGGTCGCCGCCAGCGTCGTGTTGGTGATGGTCGCCGGGCTGTCCGGCATGTTGTCGCGCACCAGCTCCACGCCGTTGAGGTAGACGACCGCACCGTCGTCGGCGAGCAGCTGCAGCTTCAGCGCCTGCGGGATCGCATCGACGGTGAAGTGGGTCCGCATGTACGTCGTGACGTAGCGGTTGTTGGGGTCGCCGCCATAGCCCACCACGGTGTCCTCGTCGCCGTCGCCGTAGCCGATCTGGGTCAGGCCCGTGGCCCAGCTCGAGGCGTCGAACGCGAAGCTCTGCCAGTTGGTGGGGCGGGTGCCCTGGTCCCAATAGCTCCAGCCCGAGGTCGCGTCGAGGTAGTTGTGCACGACCGGCTCGGTCTTGGGGTTCGGCAGCGCCGGGAAGCGGGCGAAGCCGAGGTCCGGGACGCCCGAGATCTGGGTGAAGTCGCCGCCGGCGACGACGCCGCGGTCAGTGACGGCGATCGCGAAGATGCCCCAGAACTCGTCGAAGCGGGGATAGAAGTTCTCGAGCACACCGGTCTCGGCGTTGGCGGCGAGCATCTTGATGGTGGCGTCGGTCTGGTAGCCGTCGTGGAAGCCGAAGTAGACGGTGTTGTCGTAGTAGGCGACCGCCTGGATGTCGCCGTCAGTCACCTGGCGCCACGTGCGTACGCCGTTGGTGGTGTCCCACGCGGCAGCCGCGTTGGAGCCGGACCCACCGGCGCCGAACAGCCGGGTGCCGGTGGTGTTGATCGCGAGACCGAGCGTTGGCCGGGCCGCCGACGCGAACACGATGCCCAGTGCGGAGCCCGACGTCGCGGACACGGCACCCACACCGTTGCGGGCCGCGCCTGCGATGGTCTTGAACCTGCCGCTGGCGTAGAGCTGGTCGCCGACCGGGTTGCGGGCCAGGCCGTAGACCACGTCGCTCGCGTTCGAGACGAACGCGGAGTCCAGCGCGCCCGTGGTCTTGGCGACCTTGACCAGCCGCGTGCGGGCCGCGCCGTTGACGTTGAGGAAGTTTCCGCCGGCGTACAACGACGTGCCGTCGAGGGCCAGGGCGCGCACGGTGTTGTCGGCGGAGGCCGTGAAGCCGGCGTCGACGACCCCGGTGGTGGCGTTCAGCTTCCCGAGCCGCGTGTGGGTCGCCCCACCGAGCTTCGCGAAGGAGCCACCGACCCACACGGAGGTGCCGTCGGTGGCGAGGGCGTAGACGGTGCTTCCGGCACCCTTGGTGTTCCAGGTCGTGAGCAGCTCGCCTGTGGTCATCGAGAACGCAGCCAGGTTCTTGCGGACGACGAGCGTTCCCGTGGTGCTCACCGCGTTGGCGAAGCTGCCGCCCACGACGACGGTGTCACCCACGACGACTGTCGCGTAGACGCGGCCGTCGACGCCCCAGCCTGGGACAGGCGTGTCGTCCACCCACACGCTGGCGTCTGCGGCCAATGGCCGCAGTCCCACCAGAGCGAAGGCGGTCAACACAACGACAAGCAGGCGCGACGCGCAGAAGTTCCCCCGGAGCATGTCCAAATTAGACCAAAATGCCCCGATGGTCGGCAATGACGTTTACCGCCTAGTTGGGCTACTGGGGTGGGTGCCTAGGGCGATGGTTGGGGGCCGCAAGAAAGGGTCTCCCGCGCTCACGAAATCAATTGGATCCCCAGGATCGAAGGTGTTTACCTGCCCGAAACAACGCCGTCACCGGCGATGCATCCTGGTCGCTAATTTCAGTGGGTCAGATCTGAAAACCAGCCGCCCCGAGCAGCTTCGTTCAAGGGATGCCCACCGTGAGTGGAAACAACGTACGCCTCCAGGCGATCAAGGGTGTCGAGGCCTACGTGCCTCCGGCCATCAGCTTCGACCCGGGGGAGGAGCCCGGCGAGATCTTCGGCCAGAACGTCTTCAGCCTCTCCGTGATGCAGAAGCGGCTGCCGAAGTCGGTCTACAAGTCCGTGCTGGCGACCATCGAGAAGTCTGCCCCGCTCGACGCCGCTGTCGCCGACGCCGTCGCCTCCGCGATGAAGGACTGGGCCCTGGAGAAGGGTGCCACCCACTACGCGCACGTGTTCTACCCACTGACCGGGCTCACCGCCGAGAAGCACGACAGCTTCCTCGACCCGGTGGGTGACGGCACGGCGTTCGCGTCGTTCTCCGGCAAGACCCTGGTTCAAGGCGAGCCCGACGCGTCGAGCTTCCCCAACGGCGGACTGCGCAACACCTTCGAGGCCCGGGGCTACACCGGCTGGGACGTGATGAGCCCGGCGTACGTGCTGGAGAACCCCAACGGCAACACGCTCTGCATCCCCACGGTCTTCATCTCCATGACCGGGGAGGCGCTCGACCACAAGACGCCCGTGCTGCGTTCCCAGCAGGCGATGGCGGTGCACGCCGAGCGCGTGCTCAACCTGTTCGGCCACACGAACGCCGAGCGCATCGTGTCCTACCTGGGCCCGGAGCAGGAGTACTTCCTCATCGACCGGCACTTCTTCACCGCCCGCCCCGACCTGATCAACGCCGGCCGCACCTTGTTCGGTGCCAAGCCGCCGAAGGGCCAGGAGTTCGACGACCACTACTTCGGCGCCATCCCCGAGCGCGTGCTCGCGTTCATGATGGACACCGAGCGCGAGCTGTTCAAGCTCGGCATCCCCGCCAAGACCCGGCACAACGAGGTGGCCCCCGGCCAGTTCGAGGTCGCGCCGATGTTCGAGCGCGCCAACGAGGGCTCGGACCACCAGCAGCTGCTGATGACGACGTTCAAGACGATCGCCAAGAAGCACGGCATGGAGTGCCTGTTCCACGAGAAGCCGTTCGCCGGCGTCAACGGCTCCGGCAAGCACGTCAACTTCTCGCTGGGCAACAGTGAGCACGGCAGCCTGTTCGTGCCCGGCGACAACCCGCACGACAACGCCCAGTTCCTGGTCTTCTGTGCCGCCATCATCCGCGGCGTCGACCTCTACAGCGGCCTGCTCCGGGCCTCCGTCGCGTCGGCGAGCAACGACCACCGGCTGGGAGCCAACGAGGCGCCGCCGGCGATCATCTCGATCTTCCTCGGCGACCAGCTCGCTGACGTGTTCGACCAGATCGCCAAGGGGGGAGCCACTCGCTCGAAGGAGAAGGGCACCCTCACCATCGGGGTCGATACGCTGCCGGACCTCACCAAGGACCCCGGTGACCGCAACCGGACCAGCCCGTTCGCGTTCACCGGCAACCGGTTCGAGTTCCGTGCCCCGGGTTCGATGCAGACCGTGGCCGGTCCGATGGTCATGCTCAACACGATCATGGCCGAGGCGCTCGACCACTGCGCCACGGAGCTGGAAGCGGCTATCGCCGAGGGCACCGACTTCAACGACGCCGTTCAGAGCCTGCTCGCCGCGATCGTCGCCGACCACGGCAAGGTGATCTTCAACGGCAACGGCTACTCCGAGGAGTGGCCGATCGAGGCGGAGCAGCGTGGCCTGAAGAACCTGCGGACGACGGTCGATGCGCTGCCCGAGCTGATCACACCCGAGGCGATCGAGCTGTTCACGAAGTACAACGTCTTCAGTGAGCGCGAGATGCACTCGCGCTACGAGATCGGCCTGGAGCAGTACCTGCTCACCATCACCGTCGAGGCCAACCTGATCGGCGAGATGGGCAACACCATCATCCTGCCGGCGGCGATCCGCTACCAGACCGAGCTCGCCGCCAACGTGGCCGCGCTCAAGGCAGCCGGCGTCGAGGCCGACACGGGGCTCCTGGAGGCCGTGTCCGCTCCGATCGCCGACCTGAAGGCTGCGCTGACGAGCCTCACCTCGGCCGTGGAGACGGAGCACGCCGAGGACGAGCTGGCCCAGGCGGCGTACGTGCGCGACAACGTCCTGCCTGCCATGGCCGCGGTCCGGGCGGCTGCGGACATCCTGGAGAACATGGTGGCAGACGACCTGTGGCCGCTGCCGACCTACCAGGAGATGCTCTACATCCTCTGACCCCAACGCCGACGGCCCCGGATCCGCACCCGCGGAACCGGGGCCTGATCGGTGTGTGGGACATGGGGGTTGGCCTCGATCCGCGCGAGGACGGTCAGGCACATGAGAACTCGTGGGTTCGAGAATCAATGCCTAGCAAGTCAATTCAAATAAAAGAGTATGTGGGATTCACTTGTTCCGCTCGATTCCCACCTGTCAGGCCGAGTTGCGGCATCGCTCGGGTCTAGGATCCGGGGATGCTCACGGTGGCCCTCGTCCTCGCCGCGCTGGCGGCGCTCGTCCACGTCTACATCTTCGTGCTCGAGTCGCTGCAGTGGGAGCAGCCCGGGACGCTCAAGGCGTTCGGGATGAACGCCGAGGTGGCTCGGGTGACCAAGCCGCTGGCCTACAACCAGGGCTTCTACAACCTCTTCCTCGCCATCGGCACGGCCGTGGGCATCGCGCTGAGCGGCAGCCAGCGGGAGGCGGCAATCGCGTTGGTGGTCTTCGGTTGCGGCAGCATGGTCGCGGCCGCACTGGTGCTGGTGACCAGCGACGCCTCGAAGGCTCGCGGCGCCGCCATCCAGGGCACCTTCCCGGCGCTGGCCCTGCTCGGCCTGCTGATCTGGGGACTGGGCTGATCCCGTCCGGCGTTCAGCGCTAACATGGAGTCATGAACACGCAGTCGCTGCTTCTTCTTCAGCCGCGCTGATCCCACCGATCGCGCGGCCGCCCCTCTGCCCGAGGGGCTTTTTTGTGCAGAAATCCAGACTTCAGCAGGGCCGAGGAGACGAGTGAGATGACGCAGGACACGTCGTTCGAGAACACCTACGACATCGCCGCCACGCAGGAGAAGTGGCGCGCGGTCTGGGATGGCCTCGACAGCTTTCGCGCCGGCAGCGCGGCCGCCGGCGCCGAGAAGCGCTACGCCCTGACGATGTTCCCCTACCCGAGCGGCGACCTGCACATGGGCCACGCCGAGGTGATGGCCCTGCACGACGTCATCGCCCGCTTCTGGTGGCAACAGGGCTACGACGTGCTGAACCCGATCGGCTGGGACTCCTTCGGCCTGCCCGCCGAGAACGCTGCCATCAAGAACGACGAACACCCCTCGACCTACACCTACGCCAACATCGAGACGCAGGCCGAGTCGTTCCGGCGGTACGCCGTGAGCTTCGACTGGTCGCGCCGGCTGCACACCTCCGACCCGGAGTACTACGCGTGGACCCAGTGGCTGTTCCTGAAGTTCCGTGAGCGCGGACTGGCCTACCGCAAGGCCTCGCCGGTGAACTGGTGCCCCAACGACCAGACCGTGCTGGCCAACGAGCAGGTCGTCGGAGGCCTGTGCGACCGCTGCGGGGCCGTCGTCACCAAGCGCGAGCTGACCCAGTGGTACTTCAAGGTCACCGACTACGCCCAGCGCCTGCTGGACGACATGGACGACCTGAAGGAGACCTGGCCCGAGCGCGTGCTGGCCATGCAGCGCAACTGGATCGGTCGGTCCGAAGGTGCTCACGTCGACTTCGTGATCACCGGCCGCGACGAGCCGGTCCGGGTCTTCACCACCCGCCCCGACACCCTGTTCGGGGCCACCTTCTTCGTGGTCGCCGCAGACGCGAAGCTGGCCGACGAGCTGGTCACCGCCGAGCAGCGACCCGCGCTGTCGGCGTACGTCGAGGAGGTCCGCAAGGCGACCGACATCGAGCGACTGGCCACGGACCGACCCAAGACCGGCGTCTTCCTGGGCGTCCACGCCACCAACCCGGTGAGCGGTGAGCAGATCCCTGTCTACGCCTCCGACTACGTGCTGGCCGACTACGGCACCGGCGCCATCATGGCCGTGCCGGGTCAGGACCAGCGCGACTGGGAGTTCGCCAGGACGTTCGACCTGCCGATCGTGCGCACGGTGCAGCCCCCCGACGACTTCGACGGCGAGGCGTTCACCGGCACCGGCCCGGCCATCAACTCCGCCAACGCGGAGGTCTCGCTGGACGGCCTGGACATCCCCGAGGCCAAGTCGAGGATCATCGCCTGGCTGGTCGAGAAGGGTGTCGGCACCAGCACGGTGAACTTCCGCCTGCGCGACTGGCTGCTGTCGCGTCAGCGCTACTGGGGCGCTCCGATCCCGATCATCCACTGCGCGGCCTGCGGTGAGGTCGCCGTACCGTTCGACGAGCTGCCGGTCAGGCTGCCCGAGCTGCGCGGTGCGGATCTGAAGCCCAAGGGGGTCTCACCTCTGGCGGCTGCCGAGGACTGGGTCAACGTTGAGTGCCCCAACTGCGGAGGCCCGGCCAAGCGCGACACCGACACGATGGACACCTTCGTCGACTCCTCGTGGTACTTCCTGCGCTACTGCTCGCCGCACTACACCGCCGGGCCGTTCGACGAGGAGGCCGTGCGGGAGTGGATGCCCGCTGCGCAGTACGTCGGCGGCGTGGAGCACGCGATCCTGCACCTGCTGTACTCACGCTTCTTCACCAAGGTGCTCAACGACATGGGGATGGTCGACTTCGTCGAGCCTTTCACTGCGCTGCTGAACCAGGGACAGGTCATCAACCAGGGCAAGGCGATGAGCAAGTCGCTGGGCAACGGGGTCAACCTGGGCGACATGATCGACGCCTACGGCGTGGACGCCGTGCGGCTGACCCTGGTCTTCGCCGGCCCCCCGGAGGACGACATCGACTGGGCCGACATGTCGCCGTCCGGCTCGCTGAAGTTCCTGCAGCGGGCCTGGCGCCTGAGCGGCGACGTGACCTCGCCGGTCGGGGCGCCGGCGACCGAGGGCGACCTGGCGCTGCGCAAGGTCACCCACCGCACACTCAGCGAGACCGCGGCGCTGATCGAGGGTCATCGCTTCAACGTGATGGTGGCCCGGACCATGGAGCTGGTCAACGCCACCCGCAAGGCCATCGACTCCGGCCCGGGTGCGGCCGACCCGGCGGTGCGCGAGGCTACCGAGGCGGTGGCGATCCTGCTGTCGCTGTTGGCTCCCTACACCGCCGAGGAGATGTGGGAGCGACTGGGACACCAGCCCACGGTGGCGCGCGCAGGCTGGCCGAGCGTCGACCCCGACCTGCTGATCGAGGACTCGGTCACGGCCGTGGTGCAGATCCAGGGGAAGGTGCGGGCACGGCTGGATGTCTCGCCCGACATCACCGAGACTGAGCTGGAGGCCCTGGCGCTGGCCGACCCGGCCGTCGTACGGGCGTTGGACGGCAAGGTGGTGCGCAAGGTCATCGTGCGGGCGCCCAAGCTGGTCAACATCGTCGCCGGCTAGGCATCCTCGCCGGGCGACAGCGCGCGCGAGTGCCTGCCGAAGGACCTCGTCCAGGTGGGCTGTCCCTCGTGCAGGGCCACCTCTGCGTCGGTGAGCTGCGCTGCCTCCGGATCGTGCGTGGACATCACCACGATGGCGCCCCGGGTCGCCTCTGCGCGCAGGGCGGCGAGCATCCGCTCGCGGTTGGTGGCGTCGAGGTCGCTGGTCGGCTCGTCGGCGAGGATCACGGTGGCCCGCCCCGCCAGGGCACGTGCCAGGGCGACGCGCTGTTGCTGGCCGCCTGAGAGTTCCTCGACCAAGTGACGACCCGACTCCTCCAGACCGACCAGGCTGAGCGCCTCCAGGGTGCGGCCGGCCGCCTCGCGGGGCGGCGTACCGGCCGTCAACAGCGGGACGATGATGTTCTCGTGGGCGGTCAGCGAGGTGGCCAGCCCGTTGCCCTGCGGCACGAGACTGATGCCGAGCCCGGCCGCTTGGACCCGGCCGGTGATCGTCGCGTCGCCGAGGCGGACGGTCCCGGAGCTGGGCGCCAGGGCCCCCGCGAGCGACCACAGCAACGAGGTCTTGCCCGCTCCCGAAGGCCCGGTGATCGAGAGGAACTGCCCCGAGCCGACGACCAGCGAGATGTCCCGCAACGCGCGCAGGTCGCCGTACTCCACGCTCAGCCCGTCGGCGCGCAGCTGGTTCATGACTCGTCCTCGGGGGTGCCGGCAAGCAGCGTGTAGCGACCGTCCTCGAGGTGGAAACGCACCAGCGTGCCGGGCGTGAGGTCCTCACGGGCGTGCGGCGGCAGCGGCAGGAAGCCGTCGGCGGTGACGACGCTGTACTCCTCCCCGCTGCGACCCTCACCCCCCACCCGGCCGTCTCGGATGGTGACGGTGCGGGGGATCGACGCGGCGACCTCGGGATCGTGGGTGACCAGCACGACCGTGGTGCCCATCGTGGCGTTGATCCGCCCGATCGTCTCCAGAACCTGGTCGCGGGCCGTGTGGTCGAGCTGGCTGGTGGGCTCATCGGCGAGCAGCACCCCGGGCGCCATCGAGATCGCGACGGCCACCGCGGTCAGCTGGAGGTGTCCTGGCGTGAGGGAGACCAGGGGCCGGTCCCCATCGGACTCCAGTCCCACCTCGGCGAGCACCCGTGCAGGCTCGGGCACCGACTTGCCCACCCGCCGGGCGGCTGCCTGGGCGAACTCCACGTTCTCCCGTGCGGTGAGGTAGGGAAGCAGGTTGCGGGTGGCCCCCTGCAGCATCAGGGACACCTCGCTCGCGCGCAGCTCGTCGAGCTCTCGAGCGGTCACCGCCGACAGCTCTGTGGGGCCGATGAAGATCTTGCCGGCGCTCGGACGAAACAGACCGCCGAGCAGGCTGAGCAGCGTCGACTTGCCTGCGCCCGAGGGGCCGAGCAGGCCGACGAACTCGCCCGGAGCGACGCTCAGGTCGACTCCGGACAGGGCGGCGACGTCGTGGCCTTCCGAGTGGTAGATGTGCACCAACCGGTTCGTGAGGATCGGCAGCCCGCTCACAAGGATTCCCTGACCCGGTCCAGCACCGCACGCCGGGCGATGGCCTCGCCGCACAGCCAGCCGACCGCGAGGAGCACGAGTACGGCGACCCCGGCGGCGACTGTGACAGCGCTCCAGGCGGTGGCGAGGTCGAGCGTGGACACCGCAGGGGTGATGGCGAACAGAGGCACGGTCGGCAAGGCGTAGTGGGCGCCGACCAACCCACACAAGGTGCCGGCGACTCCGGCCAGGACGACGGCGATGAGCAGCTCCGCGACGGCGATCCAGCGCAGCGAGGGGCGTCCGAGACCCGTCATCCGCAACGCCGCCAGGTCGCGTGAGCGGAGCCGCCAGGACGTGGCGGTGATCACGAGCAGCACCAGGATCGCCACCAGCAGCCCGACCACGCCGACGACACCGGCGAGTTGCAGGCTCCACGCCGTGGTCGTCTGGTCGTAGGCCCGTCGATGGTCCGCCAGGCTCTCGGAGAAGCTGATCGACACGCCTTCGTCCTGCAGTGCTGCGCTGAGCGTGGCCAGGAGCGCCGGGTCGTCATGGGCGAACCAGATCATGATGGTGCTCTCCGGCCCCACGCTCGCACCACGTTGCACGACGTCGAGGTTGACCACTGTCGCTGCTGGGCCGACTCCCGGGACACGTGGCACCCGGGCCACCCGCCTGGTTGCACGGGAGACGCCGTCGATCCCGTTGGCGTCGAACACGTCCCCGTCGCCGGGTGGGAGTGGACCGGTGGTGACGGCCGGGATCACGAGCGGGAACCAGCCGTGGCTCACCACGGTGGTGCTGCCGCCGAGGGTGTCGAGCTCGACGGTGATCTGTTCGGCCGACGACGACGTGACCGAGACGGTGCCGTTCTCGGGATCGCTCACCGACTGCCACGTCGAGCCGGGACCGATCGCCAACCCGTCGTCGCCGGCTGTCAGGTCGCCCAGGGTGACGGTGCCGGAGATCTGGGCCGTGGGCGCCGTACTGAAGCGCAGACCGGACAGGATGCAGCCGTCCGTGCAGCCCACCGGCACGGCGAAGCGAGTGGAGCCGGTGCCAGGGGTGAGCTCTGCCACGCGCACGCCGAACGCCTCGTTGGTGGCATCGACGAGGTTGAGCGTGAGCACGAGCGGGATCTTGTTGGCGTCCGTGACCAGGAGTCCCTCGGCGTCCAGCGCCCCTGAGAGCTCGGAGCCGGTGAAACGGATGGCCTCGGCGTCGGGCGCCGACAGGTCCCGCCACGGGAAGGCCGGCCCTGACTCCGGGAAGAGGGCGATCTCGCTGAAGGCCTGGGGTACGACCGCGACCGTCGTCGGCGCGTCCGCCGCCGGAGCCCTGGTGGAGACCACCGGCGTCAGTCGCTCGCCCGACGGATCCAGCTCGGCGAGCACCTTGCGCACGGTGAACAGGTCGGAGCCGTAGACATCGGACACCAGCGGGGCACCGGACTCCTGCTCCGCCGCGTCTGCCCGGTTGCGGTTGCCCACCACGAGTGCGTCGGTGCAGAACACCAGCAGGGCCACCGCCACGGTGAGGATCGCCAGCATCCGCCGGGTGCCGGGGCTGCGGGCCGCGTCGAGCACGCTCACGCCGAGCCGCACCCTGCCGCGTGCGAGCAGCCCGCGACCGGTGACCGACGACACCGGCACGGTTGCATAGGCGAGCAGCTGGCCGACCAGGAGGGCGAGCAACGCCGGTGCGGCCAGCGCGATCGGACCGGTCAGCCCACCGGTCATGAACGCCACCACGGCGGTGCCCGCGACGGCGAGGACGAGCGTCTCGACGGCCCCCAGCCGCCAGCCGGTACGCCGTGACTGCACCGAGCGCAGCAGCGTCTCCACCGGTTCGCGAGCCACTCGCCAGGCGGCGAGCGCCGAGAGCAGGCTGAGCCCCACGGCGGAGCCCACCAGTGCGAACACCGCGTCGAGCCTGGGCTCGACGGTGCCCGATCCGGGCAGGAAGAGCGTCACGGTCGCCCAGCAGAGCGCAACCGCCAGCGCCAGTCCCACGGGTACCCCGAGCAGCACGGTCGGCAACAGCTCGCTCAGGAGCAGGCGGCGCGCGCCGCGGCGCCCGCGGCCGCGGAGCAGCGCGAGCGCCACCTCGGGGCGACGCTGCTCGGTCGCGGCGCTCAGCACGAGCCAGAACACCACCGTCGCCAGCAGGCCGAGCTGCACCATCAGCAGCGGGATGGTGACCTGGGACTGCTCGCGCTGATGTCGAACCCGGTCGGCGATGTCGGGCAGTCCCGAGTGCACCGCGGCATCGACGGTCGGGGCGCGGCGTTCGAGGGCGCGCAGGGCCGGTTCGATGGCGAGCAGCTCGTCGACTCCGGTGGCCTTCTGGTCGAGGGTGTAGTCGACGGCCGTGTCCGCATGCGGGAGCTCGCCCAGCTGGCCACCTCCGAAGGAGGTGGCGTCAGCGAGCCACGCGTCGTGCTGGACCTGCGGGGGTGAGCTCTGGTCGAGCTGGCCGGAGAGCCCGGTGAGCAACCTGCCGAACCAGAAGCGGGACGGGAGTTCGCGATAGGTCCCGGCGATGACGAGGCGCACCGGAGGTGCCGTGTTGGAGCCGATCGGCTGGTTGCCGGCCACGGTCACCCGCGAGCCGACGGTGAGGTCGAAGGTCTCGAGGTCGGCCACGGAGACCATGATCTGGCCCGGAGCATCGGGGCAGGCGCCGTCGACGACCTCGACGTGTTCGCAGAAGCCGTCGCGCCACAGCATCGTCCCCGTGGAGGCAGAGGCACCTGCCACCACGGTGGCCACGCCACTCTGGCTCTGTACCGGGGCCGCGAACTGTCGAGTCACCGACCGGGGCACCGGGAGCTGGGGCCACGCTCCGTCGATGCTCAGGCCAGATTCCTGGACCGGGGCCTGGGACAGCGAGAGGTCGACCAGCGACTGCTGGGTGGCGCGGTCGTAGAGCGGAGCGAAGACGGCGCAGGCGGTGATCAGGGCTGCCAGGAAGGCGACGGTCGCGGCCTGCATTCGCCGGTAGCGCACCAACCTCCACATGCCCAGCGCCCCCTCGTGTCCGCTTCACCACATCTATCACGCGAGGGGGGACGGGTGGGTCACCGGCAGGTGACGACCTGCTTGAGCGGTGGCTACGACGGGCCGCACATTTCCCTCTGGATCCAGTTGCTCCCCCACGCGGCGCCCTGAATACTCATGACTGTCAGACCACCCCGGGCAGCAGATGCCCTGAACTGATCAGGCCAGCCCCGGTATCTGAAGCCGTGTCGCGTGGTCTTCTTCCGGTATATCCGTCTGCCCAGAGGAGAGCACCATGCCTGCCACGCACCACTGCTACTTCGTTCCGCCCTACGTCCTGTCCGAGGTCGTCAAGAAGTCCACCGGAGTCGCCGCCGACAAGAGTCAGACAGCCCTGTCCGATGCGGCGCGCAAGCGTCGCGCGGCGGCGATCAAGGGGAGCGTGCCCGGCGAGGGCCTCGCCCCCGCCCCCACGGGGACTGCCCGTCGCGAGGTCTACGACAGCGCCACCTCCACCAACCAGCGCGTCACCATGGTGCGCTCGGAAGGCTCACCGGAGACCAAGGACGTCGAGGTGATCAACGCCTACGACAACGCCGGTGTGGTGAGGACCTTCTACCGGCAGGTCCTCAACCGGAACTCGATCGACAACCGGGCCCTCGACCTGGTGCTCAACGTCCACTACGGCGTCGGCTACAACAACGCCTTCTGGGATGGTGACGAGATGACCTTCGGAGATGGCGACGGCGTCATCTTCTCGGGGTTCGCGCGCTCCCTCGACGTGGTGGCGCACGAGCTCGCCCACGGCGTCACCCAGTTCGCCTCGGGGCTGATCTACCAGAAGGAGTCCGGGGCTCTGAACGAGAGCTTCAGCGACGTCTTCGGCACCTCCATCACCCAGTGGGTGAACAAGGAGACCCCGGAGACCGCCGACTGGCTGATCGGGGACGAGATCATGGGACCGGACCTCTACGGCGAGGCGCTGCGCTCCATGCGTCACCCCGGCACGGCGTACAACAACGCGGTGCTGGGCAAGGACCCGCAGCCCGACCACTACGCCAACCGCTACACGGGGTCGGCCGACAACGGGGGCGTGCACATCAACTCCGGCATCCCCAACAGGGCGTTCTACCTCGCGGCCAGCGAGCTCGGCGACACCCTGCTGGCCGCTCGGATCTGGTATCACGCACTGCACTACCTGGTGCCGAACAGCACGTTCGCCCAGGCCGCCACCCAGGTGGCGGACTCGGCGCGAATCCTGGTCAAGGCCGGGGTCGTCCCCAAGGGGGCCACCCAGATCGTGCGCGGTGCCTGGCGCGCGGTCGGCGTGGGCTGACCGAACCAGCACGAACTGGCGGGGCACACCGGCTAGCCTTCCGGTGTGCCCCGCATCACAGTCGTCACGGACTCCACCGCGTCCCTGCCCGACGAGACGGCGCGGGCGCGGGGAGTCCTCGTGGTGCCGCTCCAGGTGGTGATCGGCGCCGCGTCGTACGACGAGGGCTCGGCGGAGGCGACGCCCGCGAAGGTCGCCGAGGCGCTGCGCACCTGGACGCCGGTCAGCACGTCGCGGCCGACCCCGGCGGCGATGCTCCAGACCTATCGTGCTGCCGCTGCAGCCGGCGCGGAGGGCATCGTGTCGGTGCACCTGTCGAGCGAGATGTCCGGCACCCTCGAGTCTGCTCAGCTGGCGGCCCGTGACTCGCCGGTCCCCGTCGTCGTCGTCGACAGCCGCCAGGTGGGCTTCGCCACCGGCGTTGCGGCCCTCGAGGCCGCCGACGTGATCGAGGCCGGCGGGAGCGCCGAGGAGGCCGCGGACGCCGCACGTCGGCGCGCCACCGGCTCCACGTCGCTCTTCTACGTCGACACGCTCGAATACCTCCGGCGCGGCGGTCGGATCGGTGCTGCCGCGGCGATCCTCGGCAGCGCGCTCGCGGTGAAGCCGCTGCTCCAGATCGAGGACGGGCGGATCGCCTCGCTCGAGAAGGTCCGCACCACCACCAAGGCTCTCGCTCGGCTCGTCGAGCTGGCGGTCGAGGCGGCCGGCGACTCCCAGGTCAGCATCGGCGTCGCCCACCTGGCGAACCCCGAGCGTGCCGATGCCCTGGTGGCGGCCGTCAGCCAGCGCCTCGCCGCCAACCTCGACGGCCGGCCCGTCCAGTGCGCCGAGCTGGGCGCCGTCCTGGGGGCCCACGTCGGGCCAGGCATGGTGGCGGTGTGCGTCTCGCCGCTGCTCTGAGGCTTCTCCACAGGTAGCCGAATTGCTGGTGGGCAGCCACACCGCGCGTGCCTAGGTTCGGGTGCATGTCCACGCGCCGCTCCTCAGCACCGCCCCCAGACGCGGTGACCCGACGACTCTCCCTGCTGAGTGCCGAGCTGGCCGCGGTGCGTGACTCCTCGGCCGACCAGTGGTCCGACCAGTGGGTCGACCCCGACGTCGACGACGAGCCGGTCTCCGGTCCGCCACTCGTCCCGCGCCCGGGACGACACGCCGCACGGCTGCCGAGAGCGAGCGGACACGCGATCGCCGGTCAGCTGGCGGAGCGGATGCCCGACACCCTGAGGGGACGGGTCCGGCTCTCGACGGCACAGGTCGTGCTGGTCTCGGTGCTCGTCGTGGGGGCGGTGGCGGCCAGCGCGTGGTGGGCGACCAGCAGCTCCTCGGGCGAGGCCCTGCCCCTCACGGCTCAGACACCCTCGCAGCAAGCGGTCGAGGGGCTGGCCACGCCCGCCGAAAGGCCCGTCGGATCTGCGTCGACGGCCGCAGGCACCGGTTCGGTCGTCGTCGACGTCACCGGCGCCGTACGCCGCCCCGGCATCGTCGTCCTCGACGCCGGCTCGCGGGTCGTCGACGCGCTCGAGGCAGCCGGCGGCGTACGCCGGGGTGTGCGCCTGGCCGACCTCAACCAGGCGCGAGTGCTCCTCGACGGGGAGCAGATCGTCGTGGGCGGTCAATCCGTGCCGGGGGTGGCGGCGTCGGGTGCCCCCGTGACAACGCCCTCCGACGGCCCTGGTGCCTTGGTGAACATCAACACGGCCACCCAGGCCCAGCTTGAGGAGCTGCCCGGGGTCGGCCCCGTCACCGCCCAGTCGATCCTGGACTGGCGCGTCGCCAACGGCGCGTTCAGCAGCTTCGAGGAGCTGCTCGAAGTCGACGGCATTGGTGATGCGATTGTGTGTCTCTAACCTATAGACTGTCAAGCATGGGAAAGCCACGGAACGCAGCGCTCCTCGTCCGGATCTCCGACGACCGCGCAGGAGACGCGGCCGGCGTCGGTCGTCAGGAGTCGGACGCCCGGACGATGGCCGAGCGTCTGGGGTGGACCGTCTCCGAGGTGTTCATCGAGAACGACACCAGCGCATTCAAGCGGCGCACCGTGACTCTCCCGGACGGTTCCACAGCCATGCGAGTGCTGCGACCCGAGTTCCGTCGACTGCTCGACCTGATCGGACTGGGGCAGGTAGACGGGCTGATCGCCTACCACCTTGACCGCGTGGCCCGTGACCCTCGCGATCTCGAGGACCTGATCGACGTCGTGGAGCGGACGCGCATCCCCGTCGAGACAGTCACCGGATCTCTCAGACTCGCCAGCGACAGCGACATCACGATGGCCCGCATCGGGGTGGCGATCGCCAACCAGTCCAGCCGTGACGCCTCCCGGCGCATCCGCCGCAAGCATGACGAGCTGGCCGAGCAGGGCAAGTACGCCGGGGGAGGGGCACGCCGCTACGGCTACGAGAAGGACGGGACCACCATCCGCGAGGCCGAGGCCGAGGTGATCCGGCTGGCCGCTCGCCGAGTGCTCGCCGGAGAGACGGTCTCATCGGTATGCAAGTACCTCGACGCCAACCTCTACCTACCCGTCAAGGCAGACCGCTGGTCGACCAAGACGCTGCACGACATCCTCCGCTCACCGCGCATCGCTGGTCTCCGAGTCCATCGCGGTGAGGTTGTTGGGGAGGCCGACTGGCCCGCCATTCTGGACCGCCCGACCTGGGACGCCGTCGTGGCGACCCTGCACGCGCGCGGGTCCGGGGCCGTGCGTCCCGAACTGGTCCGCTGGCTCAACGGCCTGTTGTTCTGTGGACTGTGCGACCACGGCCTGATCGGCGCTCACGTCGCAGCCGGCAAGTGGCGGTACTGGTGCAACACTCATCGAGACGACGGCTGCGGCAAGATCGCCATCAACGGCCCAGGCGTGGAGACCGAGGTATCCCGTCAGGTCTGCGAGTACCTGATCCGCCCAGACGTCGTGACCCGGCTCAGCGAGGCGTCATCCGACCGAGGCGCTGAACGTGCCCGCGCGGACATTGCCGCCGACGAATCACAGTTGCGCGAGACAGCTCGCATGTGGGCTGAGAAGCGCATCAGCCTCGATGAGTACGCCGAGGCTCGGGGCATCATTCAGAAGCGGCTTGATGACGCACGAGGTGCCCTCCTGACGCACGTTCCCGCGCGGGTGCGCCGAGTGTTCGCGGCCAAGAGTCCAGAGGCCGCATGGGCGGATCTCGACCCCACCACCCGACGCGAAGTCACGAAGGCTCTGCTGGCGTCGGGCGGATACAAAGGCTGGACTGTCGCGCCAGCCGATCTGACGGCCGCTCGCCGGTTCGATCCAGCGAGACTCTCGCTCACTTCCTAGTTGTGATGCCAGAAAGTGTGGGCCATCTGGCCCGAGGCGACGTTTGAGAAGTACGCGACAGTCTGGCCGTGGCCCACGCGAGAGACCGTGCCGTAGGGCGCCTTCCAGTCACCTAGCGCCGCGAATATCGGCTTCGAGTGAGTGTCCCGTTTGAACAGCCACGTGACCGATCTGCCGGAATCCACGGCAGCGATCGTCTCAGCAGCCGCTCTCTTGGCACTGGTCCGTGCGCCGACACGGATCAGAAGGTTGTCATCCTCCACCAGTCCAAGATAACATCGTTGTAGTTAGTTCGTTGTACGGCTGTGCGGGTCACATGACTTCGCCCACCTAAGGCCTGGCGGACACGGAATCCCTAGTGGAGCGTGTCATGACCAGGCCATCTGCCATTTTGCCGCACAACCTCTCGTGTGCCCGAGTCCGATGCGGACTCTCACGTGAACAAACCGCCGTTGCCGTCGGTCGATCCTGGGCGACCGTCCGAGGCTACGAGCTCGGAACGACGACACCTCCGCTCGACGTGCTGAGCGCCCTCGCGGACCTTTACGGGGTGTCGGTCGGTTCCCTCGTGGGAGAGCAGGTCAGCGCATGACGACGCTGGCCGAGGTCCTACCGCCTCCCGACGAACTGACCACACGGCGCATCCTCGCCCTACTCACCACCTCGAATGACGCGGAGGCGGCATGATCACCGCCTGCCTGGCCATCGACTTGACCAAAGATCACGACGACTACGGCAACAGTGACCGACGGGCCCTGACGGAGCTCATGGAGGTTCCGGACGGTGCGACAGCGATCGTCGACATCGGCGCCCGTCAATTCGTCTCCCAGGATCTCGCGTCCATGCTTCACGAGCACGGCGACCGGATCACCATAGAGATACGCGGCACTGACACCCGATCGCTGATCCGGTTCGTCAAGGCCGCCCGTGACGGGTATTGGTCGGTGACGGCATGACTCGCCGCAAGATCACCATAGAGATCAAGGGCAGGATCATCATCCTCCGGGGCTGGCAGGTCTTCGGCCTCGCACGGGGCGCCGGCTGCAAACCGACCTACCTGGGAACCGTAGGCGGATGGGCGCTGGACGCCACTCGACTCCCCGACATCCTCGCCTACTGCGACCTCCGCAACATCGCCACCGAGGTCACGGGGATGCCCGTCACGTCGGTGAGCGCCGCGACAGCGACCGACAACCTGCCCGCCGAGGTGATCGGGCTGTGGTGAGCCGTCAGCCCGAGGCGCCCTGGTCGCGCCACTTCCAGGGGCCGTGGCACGCCGACGCGCTCAACCCGAGGTTCCCCCTCCCCCTGCGGGTCGCGTTCCTGGCCTACGGCTCCCACAAAGCCAACGGGCACGCCAAGTTCAGGCAAGGCGAGATCGCCAAGGTGCTCTGTCGTCTCGATGAGGACGGGCACCCCATCCCGGCTGACCGTCGCACTGTGTACCGGGCGATACGACAGGCGATCGAGTTCGGGTTGCTCGATGAGGACAGCAAAGCGTTGTGCCTCGTGGTCCCGAGTCACCGAATCGCTGGCGGCGTCGGAGATGAGTACGCGCCTTGCGACCGCCACCCGCGTCCCGATCCGGCCTCGCGTCGACAGCTTCGGGCGGTGTCCTGATGACCCAGCAGAGGAATGCGGCGACTACCGCAGCGGTAGTCGTTTCCGGCGAAACGACTACCAGGCATGCAGTCCTTTCAGGGCAAGTGACTACCGCAGCGGTAGTCGTTTCAGGCTCACGCTCTCTTTCTTCTCCTTACCACCAGTTACATGCCCACCCACGCCATCCCGACGGAGGCATACCTATGACCGAGCTGGACGACGCGATCCACACCATCCGCCACAAGCAGACTTGCGTGCCATCGCGACGCAGGTACCAACGCAGCGCCGGGGCCATCGGAGACACCATCGTCCGCTGCCTTGCCTGTGACTCGTTCGTGATCAACGGACCGAACGCCAACAACCGAGACGCGGCAACCCAGCTCGCAGCACCGCGGATCGTCTCCCGCTGGCGCTGCCGGGAGCACACCGACGAGCCCGTTACTCCACGCGGCAAGGGCTGCCGCCAATGCGCCAAACCCCAACCGATCCGAGAGGCAGCACTCCATGACTGAACGCACCCCCGAGCAGGACTTCACCGATTGGTTCACCGGCAAGGCCAGCGCCAGCACCTTGGGCGCCATTCGCGCCCCCGCACAGCCGATCGCCGACACACGCCCCCGGACCCCGCGCCACCCCGAAGCCGACCCAGGCCAAGCCTTCGCGGACTACCTCACCAGCGCTCTGGGAATCACCCAACCCGAACCCACCACCAACGGAAACGAGATCCACTGATGCCCATCTCCGCTATGTCCGTCCAGTTCGTCACCCGCTCCCTGGCCGACGTCGGGATTCCGCTGCCCAAGGCCGCCCAGGAGGCCGCCGACGTGCTGCAAGTCCTGCAAGACGAGGCTATCCGCGATGTCGTCACCGAGGTCATCACCAATGCGACCGCGACGCCGCTCACGGTCAAGAACGCCAGCAAGAGGGTTCAGGAACTGGCCATCGCCCTCACTGCTCGCGAGCGTGCCGCCGAGGCAGCCCGCGCCTACGAGCGCCCGGTACTCGACCAGTTCCGCGACGCGATCGCCAGCAACGTCGATGAACTCATCGTGGAGATGCGGCCCATATTCGACCAGTGCGCTGCCATCTTCCACAACGCAGGCGCCACCCTCGAGCCCGGACGTCAGGTCAACGCCTCCGATGGTGTCGAAGCTGTGCGCACCTACTTGGCACTCGACGACGCACAGCAGCGCTTCGCCGCCATCAATAGCGCCCGGCTCCGCATCACTGAGATGGCTGGCAGCGCTGACTCAGACGTCACGTGGTACGTCGAGAGCGTCCCCGACATGGATGCGCTCATGTCTGCGCGGTCGCTGTGGAAGCGCGGCCCGCACTATCTCACCCGCGCCGGCTACCGCCTGCGACTCAACACCCGCGCCGAGGCCCAGGCTGTGGCCGACAGCGCCGCCAACGGCACAGCAGCAGCCCTCAAGGCACAGCAGCAGGCACGAGTAGCCGCAGCTCGTGACCCGCTCCGAGAGGCTGCCTACGCCCAGGTACTCGGCCAGTGAGCACCGCGACGACCGAGGCCGAGCCTCAGCCATGCGAGTGGTGCGAGCAGGCCACTGACACCGCCTCACCGCTGTGTCACCGCTGCCGGATCATCCGCGCCGAGGAGTCTCACATCTGGGGCGAGATCGCGGGACGCCGACGATGAAAGCTTCCCCAGGAAAGCTCAGGTCTCTGGACAGCGAGTCACCTCTCCCAGTTCTGAGCCTGCAAAGGCACTTGGCCCCACCCCCCAGGGGGTCACCCCGACACGCCTCGTAGGCACGGACCGCGGGGGAGGTCTCTTGGATGTGCGCGACCCAATCAACCTGAACTGCCTTCACAGCCCAAACGTCGGATATCTCAGATAGGACATACGCAGATGCCAGCACCACGCAACGCCGCGAAGTCTCGGAGCCGCGTTCATCGCGGCAGCGTCGGTAGTCGGCAGGCACTGATCGAGCTGCCCGCCGCGGGCTGCTCTCTGCCCGTGCCTGACATCCCCGAGGTCCGCGAGTGGACCGACGCCGAGCGCGCCCGATGGTCCGAGTTGTGGGAGTCACCGCAGGCGACCCAGTGGGATGAGACTGCACGCGGGACCGTGGCCGCGCTGGTCATCTTCGAGTCGGGCATCTTCTCGGGTTCGGCCTCTGCGTGGCAGGCGCAGGAAGCGCGATACGCCGCCGAGTCGCTAGGGCTGACGCCCCGCGCTCTCGGCCAGCTCGGATGGCGGATCGTCGAATGAGTGCCCGGCGACAGGCCAGAGCAGGCATTAGCCCCGACGTCATGGGAGGGGCGATACCTCCTGAACTGTTGTCGCGCTTGCACAGGGCCTGGTCCGACGCTGATCGCATCGCCCGCTCGTTTCCGGACTTCATCAGACCGTCCGAAGTAGAGACTTTGCGCACGACGTCTGCGGCGTCAGGCATGATCCGCGACCGCGTACTCAACGGCTGGGCTGAGGCAAACGGCTACGCAGACAGCAACGGCCATGCCGACTGGCACGCGCTGCGGAGACTAGGCCTTGAGGGCGGGCCGGCACCCCAGGGCGAGACGCCTGAGGCTCGCCAGCGACGTCTCGCGGAGTTTCAGCGAGCGATCGCAAAGCTGCCATGAGTAGCGCGATGACTCACCGACCAGGATCATTCAAGCGGCACGCAACCGTAGATGGTGGCAGTCTTGTCGGTGGCGACGGTCATCATGCGAGAAAGGGGGAGGGATCGTGGACATTGAGTTGAGTCTTGGCGGCGAGGATGGGCAGATAACCGCGAACGTCCTACACGACGCACTCGGCGAAACCCTAGAACTCCTCAAGGAAGCTGCCGAGATCTCGGCAGTCGATCGCCAGGTCTGGCGTATCGAAAGACTCCGGGTGGGGTCCGCGCACATCGCGCTCTCGGCCCCGCAAGGACCGCAGGTCGCCAACTCTCTGGCGCAGGGTCTCGATTCTCTGCGGGCAATCGCTGCGATCCCCGAGGGATGGAGTCGCCAGATGGTCAAGCGGGTGCTGGATCTGGGACGAATGGTGGGAACTGGGGGGGCTACTTCAGTTCAGTTGCAACCTGGACCGCGCGCGGAACCGCGCGCGTTGGACGCCGTAACCATCGATCACGCTGAGCGGGCTCTGGGAAGTGCAACCGCGGCATACGGCTCAATCCGCGGTCGCGTCGACCGTTGGAACGAGCACTCGCGCCGGGAGGTAGGTCTCACGCGCGACTCAGGAACGCCCGTCGCGGCTGGCTACGCGTCCGAGCTGAGCCCCAGGATCCTCGCCGAGGCCGTGGGCCATGAGATCGAGGCTTGGGGTGTGATCCGCAGGAATGTGGTGGGCCAAGTGACCAGCATGACAATCGAGGACTTCCGAGTGGTCGAGCGTCCGGATCCTGTCTCGATCTCCTCAATGGCGGGCGTCTACCAAGTCGGCGATACATTCTCGCTTTCTGACTGGATCAGCGAGCGTCACGGCGATGCCTAGACGCAAGCGCAGCTATTTCGATGCGAGCATCTACGTCGCAGCATTCATGGGGCCGGACGACGAGGAGTACTTTGCGCAGTCGCAGGCTGCGATCCTGTCTGCGGAGCAAGGCACAACAGAAGGGGTGCTCTCTGGCTTGGTGATGGCTGAGACTGTAGGAGCGCCCAAGATACGCGTCGCTGCGAGCGGGGCGGCCGTTGACGAGTGGCAGGCTCGCCTCGATCGGGTGGTCACTTACTTTCGCGCCAGCACATTCTTGTACGTCGAGGAATCCAGGCGCGCCGGTGAGCGGGCGATGGAACTGGCCGTTCAGTTTGGACTCAAGGGCTCAGACGCACTTCACGTCGCGATGGCTGAACTCAGCCAATGCGACGAGTTTCACTCGCTAGACAGCAAGCACCTCGCCATCGGCGATCGCCTAGGTTCGATGCGGGTTGTGCGTCCGTATGGAGAGGCACAGGGGGAATTCCCACTCTCGGAGCCATCGGGCTAGCCCTGTCGGTGACACCTGCGATCGTCTTTTCATGCGCGGCGGCTACGGGTCCTCAGATCACGGGTCACTCGACCAGCGCATCAACGGCGTCCTGGCTGAGCAGCCTGAGCCATCGCCAGCGCGTCACTGTCTGGTCGATGGCGCTCCGTCGCTGCTCGTGGAGTGGCGAAAGGACGCTGACGGCTGGTCGGGACGTGTGGTCTCAGTGCAGCGGCTCGAGGGGCAGGGGTGGGCCGTCGTCGACAGGTGGTTGCCCGCCGCTCGGGTCAAACGTGCGTGACCTGTGCGGACACGCCCACATACCCTGGGGTCCGTGGACGCAGACTGGGAGGCGCAAGGGTCAATCGAACTGGGCTTCGATGCGCGGCCAATGGTCCCTCTGTACGCCAAGATCTCGGGCAGCGTGGTGCGCAGCTGGGGCACCCGGAGCGCAGAAGCGCTCGACGAGGCACTCACTCGCGTCGACCTCGAAACGCTGCAGAGGCGCGTTGAGGAATCGGAGGAGTTCAGCGCACTCGTCGGTCGCGCGATGCAGGCCGCGGGTGACTCACTCCTGCAGGACAAGCGGCGGTTGCTGGGCCGGCTCATCGCCGAGGCCACGCTCGATGACGCTCTGATCGACGACAACATCATCTGGGTCGACATTCTCGCCAGCATCGACGCTCCCCACGTTCGCTGCATGGAAGCAGTTCGACGGGCAGAGCAGGAGGCCGCTGCGAGCGGGGAGCAAGAGCCTGTGGCGGAAGCCTCGGAGAAGCCATACGTGCGGCGAATCCAGGACGCTGCGAACGGTTACCCATCCCCGATCATCCGCACTCTCTCAAACCTCGGCCTAATCCAGGGCACCGTGAATTGGGACGAAAGCAGTCGAGTCACAGGTATGACGCGGCATGGGGAACGGCTCCTGAGCTACCTACGCGAGGGCAATTCGTAGAACAGCGATCGACTGGTGGCTGACCCGCTCGGCGGTCGAGGCTGTGTGACCATGCAGCGGGAATCGCGGCAGATCCGGTAGAGCCGCAGCGTCGCACGCCATCTGCGGCAGATCCGGTTGGCCGCAGCGCACGCTACCTGCCGCAGATCCGAATGGTCTGGCCTGCGCTCGGCGAGTCCCTGCGGCCACCGCCCGGCTTTAGAGGGTCGCAAGCCTCTACCTGCTCACGCAGAACGGCAGGATCGTAGACGTGAGCGCGAGCCTTCCGCTACCTAGTTCGTCCAACCTCGCAGCAAAGGAGCACACCATGAACACCCGCTCACTAGTCAGCCTCTCTGCTGCCGCCATCTTGGCTGTCAGCCCGGCCGCACTGGCCGCCGGCCACTCGGCCACCTCGGCCCTGCGGTCGGCCGGGGACCCAATCGCCCAGAGCGTGATCCTGCGCGGGCATCTGAGGACGTCCACCAGGCTCGCCCTGCGCTACGTCGTTGCTGGGAACACTGCCGTCTACAGCAGTTCCACGACCGGCGAACCGATTCTTGCGGACGGCGGCGAGCTCGGGTCGATCCGCGTCTTCATCAACGGCAAGCTCAGGGGTGGCAGTGACGCGGGCGCCGTGACGTGTGCCGCCGACACGAAGGTGAGGGAGTACTACGACCAGTTCCCCACGCAGTCATTCCGAGTGAAGGCGAGCAACACCCACCGTGTACGGGTGGTGGCCCACTACTGCGCCCCCGACGGGACACAGTCGAAGTCCACAAAACGCATCGTGGTCCGCTGACGCATCCGCGCAAAGCCATCCGGTGACGCGGCGTCAACCGGGGCAGCGACAATCCGGCCTGCGCCGTAAGTCCATCCGACTACGGCCCAGGTACGCAGGCGGCTGCTCGCAGTGCGAAAAAGCGCTCTCCGAGGCAGCGCGTGACGGGCGCACTCATCTCGGCATGAGAGTGCGCGGGCTGGGTGTGCCAATAGAACTAGGACGTAGACCGCCCGCGCCCAGTACGGGCGCGGGCGGATCATATACTTGTGGCGCTCTAGCCGATGGACAGGTTCACGGCTGGTCCGGTCCCACGGAGACCTTCACGGAGGAGGCGCCCTCCATGCCTTCGCTCATCCGTCGCCCGTAGTAAGCGGACAGCGGCCGGACCTCTGCCATCGTCGCGTTGCCCAGGTCGATTCCAAGCCGAGCCGCGACGTTGTCGGGTGACTCCTGGTCGCCGAAGCGCTCGACCAGGACGCCTGCGACCGCATCGAACGCCTTGCGCCCGTTCTCGCTCAGCGGGGTGTTACTGGCGATGTAGAAATCCAGCTCGGCTCGCAGATCCTTCGCCTGCTCCACAGTCAGGGATTCGATGTCGAGTTCTGCAATGGTGAGATGTTGCATGGTGCTCATGTTGGTTCCTTCCAACTTGTTGGGATACGACAACTAGCACGTCGATAGGTCACACGTGAAGTGTCGGTGATGCGACGCTCGCCGACCTCGCGCCCTACGTCACGATCTGACGCGTGACGGCTTGACCTCGAGCCAGGCATCCGCCGACCCGGCGGGCGCTGATCTTCGGATGCCACTGCTGGGTGCAGCCGCGTGGGCCGGTGCCCTCCTGGCGCTGGTGGCGCCCAGGTCGGTGCTGGTGGCAGCGCTGCTCGTCCTGGCGATCACGCTGCTGGTCGCTGCTGTGAGGGGTCGGGGGCTCCGGGTGGTCGGTGCGTGCGCGATCGTCGGAGTCGGAGTCGCCGCTGCGGCCACGCTGCGGACCCACGCGGTGCGGGACAATCCGCTCGCCGCCCTGGCAGCTCAGCACGCGGTCGTGCACGCTCGGCTCACGGTGAGCTCGGACCCGGTTCGGCACTCGGGACGCTTCGAGGACTACGTGACGTTCCGGGCTCGCGCGGAGGGCGTCAGCGGACGCGGTCGGCAGTTCGACACCCGGCTCCCCGTGCTCGTGATCGCGCCCGGTGAGTGGTCCGGCGTCCGGCTCGGCAGCGATCTCGAGGTCCTCGGTCGACTGGGCCCGAGCGACGACCATCAGCTCGCCGCCGTGCTCTCGGCGCGGGGTCGGCCGCGGCTGCTGACCGAGCCCGACCTCACCTGGCGGGCGGCCGCGTCCGTGCGTCGCTCGATCAGGGACGCCGCCCAGACCGGCCCGGCCGACGGTCGAGCGCTGGTCCCCGCGTTGGTCGACGGGGACGACGGGGGACTGTCCGAGAGCACGGTCACGGACTTCCGCACCACCGGGCTCACGCACCTCCTCGCCGTCTCGGGGACCAATCTCACCCTGGTGGTCGGGTTCGTCCTCGTGCTGGCCCGCTGGTGCGGCGTACGCGGGCGGTGGCAGGTGCTGATCGGGGCCCTCGGCATCGTCGCGTTCGTCCTGATCGCCCGCACCGAGCCCAGCGTCGTGCGCGCCGCCGCGATGGGAGCCGTCGGACTGATCGCGATGGGCTCCAACGGCCGTGAGCGGGGCTCGCGCGCGCTCGGGGTCGCCGTGGTCGTGCTCCTCCTGTTCGACCCGTGGCTCGCCACCTCCGCCGGCTTCGTGCTGTCGGCGCTGGCCACGGCCGGCATCCTGTTCCTCGCACCGGGGTGGCGCGACGCCCTGATGCGGTGGTCACCTCGCTGGGTCGCGGAGGCCGTCGCCGTGCCGTCCGCCGCCCAGCTCGCGTGCACGCCGGTGGTCGCAGCCATCTCCGGACAGGTCAGCCTGGTCGCGGTGGCGGCCAACCTGGCCGCGGCGCCTGCGGTGGGTCCCACCACGATCCTCGGACTGCTCGGCGGCCTGACCGGACTGGTCGCGGCGCCCGTGGGACGGGTGTTCGGGTGGGGGGCCAGCTGGTCGGCCGCCTTCATCGTCAGTGTCGCCGAGCGGGGCGCCGCCCTCCCCGTCGCGGCCGTTGACTGGGGCACCGGCTCAGCAGCGCTGGTCGCGCTCACCGGCGGGTGTGTCGCGCTCTGCTTTGCGATGCCGTCCCTGTTGAGACGCCGGTGGAGCGCCCTTCTGGTCTCGCTCGGCCTGGTCGTCGTGGTGGCCGTGCCGCTGCCGACCCCGGGATGGCCACCGGAGGGATGGGTGATGGTCGTGTGCGACGTCGGCCAGGGTGACGCGATCGTGCTGCGCGCCGGTGCCGGAGCGGCCGTGGTGGTCGATGCCGGTCCCGACCCGGACGCGGTGGACGGGTGCCTGACCAGGCTCGGGGTGCGGCGGGTTCCGCTCGTCGTGCTCACCCACTTCCACGCCGACCACGTGGCGGGACTCCCCGGTGTGGTGTCGGGCCGTCAGGTCGGCGCGGTCGAGGTGACCGCGCTGGCTGAGCCCCTCTCGAACGTCCACGCTGTCCTCGCCGAGACCGAGGGGGTGGCCACGGTCCGGGTGCCGTCGTACGGCGAGACCCAGGTCATCGGCGACCTGACGCTGCAGGTCCTGGGCCCGGCGAGCGCCGAGGTCGCCGCCGGGGCCTTCGAGGACGACGGGACCGGACCCAACAACGCCAGCCTGGTCCTGCTCGTCGAGGTCCACGGGCTGCGCATCCTGCTGACTGGTGACGTCGAACCCGAGGCGCAGCGAGCGCTGTCGACGGCCTGGCCGGAGCTGAGCGTCGACGTGCTCAAGGTGCCGCACCACGGGAGCCGCTACCAGGACCTGTCGTGGCTGACGAGCCTGGACGCGCGCGCAGCGGTGGTGTCAGTGGGTGCCGACAACGACTACGGACACCCCTCGCGACAGACGCTCGGACCCTTGGAGTCCTCCGGGGTGCGGGTGGCGAGGACCGATCTCGAGGGAGACGTCGCGGTCACGGTCGACGACGGCGCGCAACGGATCGTCACCCGCGACTGACGAGGCCGACCGGCACCGGAGGAACGGTCGGTGGGCTGTGGCAGGCTGGAGCGCACCATGGCCCCTCGCGCACCTCATGCCTCCGACGTCCTCGGCCGGATCACCCTGATCACCGGGCCGGAGGAGTTCCTCAACGAGCGCACCGTCACCGTCGTGCGCACGGCCGTGCGCGGCTACGACGCCGAGGCCGAGTTCTCCGAGGCCCTCGCCGGCGATCTCAGCCTCGCGACCCTGGGCGAGCTCGCCGCGCCCTCGCTGTTCTCCTCCACCCGCTGTGTGGTGGTGCGCGCTCTCGAGCACCTGCCCGAGGAGTCGGTCCAGGGCCTGCTCGACTACTGCGCCGCGCCGGTCGAGGACGTCGCGCTGGTGTTGGCCCACTCGGGCGGCCAGAAGGGCTCCGGAGTGCTGGCCAAGCTGCGCAAGCTCGCTGCCGTGACCGAGGTGAAGTCCGAGCAGCTCAAGAGCAACGAGCTCGCCGGCTTCGTCACCTCGGAGGTGGCCAGCCACGGCGCCAAGATCGACCGCGAGGCGGCCGGCTTCCTGGTCGAGGCCGTGGGCCAGGACCTCCGCTCGCTGGCCGCGGCGGCACACCAGCTCACCAACGACTTCCCGGGTGAGGTGCTCTCGGTCGAGCAGGTCAAGCGCTACTTCGGCGGCCGGGCGGAGGCGAAGTCGTTCGCCGTCGCCGACCACGCCTTCTACGGCCGACCCTCGGCGGCCCTCGAGGAGCTGCGCTGGGCGATCGACGGCGGCACGGCGGCCGTCTTGGTGACCTCCGCGTTCGCCGCCGGCGCCAGGGGACTGGCCCGGATGCTGTCGGCGCCGCGGGGCATGCGCGACAACGACCTCGCGCGCGTGGTCGGCGTACCGCCCTGGAAGCTGCGCACCCTGCGTGAGCAGTCGCGGGGCTGGTCCGAAGCCGGCGTCGCCGCCGCGATCCGGGCGGTCGCCGAGGCAGATGCCGACATCAAGGGAGCGGCGACCGACTCGGCCTATGCCCTGGAGCGCTTGGTGCTCACCGTCACCCGCCTGCGCAACCCTCGCTGAGGCAAGCAAAAAGGCGCCGCCCCGTGGGGACGACGCCTGGTGCTGACCCGCGTCAGAGAGTGGCGGCCTTGCTGGCGATCGCCGACTTGCGGTTGGCGGCCTGGTTCTTGTGGATGACACCCTTGGAGGCGGCCTGGTCGAGCTTCTTGGTGGCGGTGCGGGCGGCAGCCTGGGCTGCGGCCTTGTCGTCGCCCTCGGCGAGCTCGCGGAACTTGCGCACAGCGGACTTGAGGCCCGTCTTGACGGCCTTGTTGCGCTCGTGCGCCGCCTCGTTCTGACGGTTGCGCTTGATCTGGGACTTGATGTTCGCCACGTGGATGCGCCTTAGGTGTTTGCGATGAATCGGACGGAGGTGAAGCAAGATTGTGGTGCGGATCGGCGTCCGTCCCGCCAACGGGTGGACACCAGACACGCGAAGAGCAACTCTAACAGCGGCCCGGGAATCAGCCCAAATCGAGCAGGTCCCAGCCGCGCCGCTCGGCCAGCCAGCGCCAGCACACGTCAGCGTGCCAGGACTGGTGCTCGCGCAGGTACGGCGACGCCGTCGGCACCGGCTCGTCGCGCTGGCGCAGGAAGTAGCCGGTGAGGAGAGCCAGCACCCGGTCGACGTGGTCCGCTGGGACCTCGCGCAGCTCCGGGCGTCGGGCGATGACGGCGTCGACGTCCAAGCCGTCCCCGCGAGGGCCGATCAGCATGAAGACGGCGTCCAGCCAGGCGGCGCCGACGACCGGCCAGTTCCAGTCGCACATCCAGACCTTGCCGGCGCCGTCGATCAGGAAGTTGTCGTCGCGCAGGTCGGTGTGCACGACGGTCTGCCCCGCGGTGACCTCCGCGAACCCGGCTGCCAGCGCGGCGGCGTCCTCGAGATGGGGGAGACCCGGTTGGGTGGCGCGCACGTGGTCCCAGTAGCCCGGCAGCTCGGCGAACTCCTCGGCGAAGGAGTCGAGGTCCAGCCGGGCAGGTGGCGGCGTCAGCAGGGCAGCCGTGTCGGCGACCGCGTCCAGGCAGCTCTCCAGGTCGGCCTCCGACCAGGGGCGGGCCGGGTTGCTGCCGTCGACGTACTCCAGCCCCAGCACGACCCAGTCGTCGTCGAGCGACCACAGCAGCCGCGGTGCAGCGACCTCGTCCGGCAGCGTCACCAGCTTGCGGGCCTCCTCGCGGTAGGACGCCGCGAAAGCCGCCTGAGCCTTCACCGACGCCGCCTTGACGAAGTGTCGGCTGCCGTCCACGCAGGTGAGCACCGAGGCGAAGCCCGGGGTGAAGCCGGCGTTCTGCGACTCGGCGGAGACCACGGGCGAGCCGCACTTCCGCTCGATGTAGGCGCGCAGGTTGGCAGGGAGGAACTGCCACTCGAGTCTTCGGGCCGTGCTTCCGGCGGGCACGGGGTACGACGTCATGCCCCGCATCCTTCCTGACTCGGTGCCGGGCGGGGAATCAGGGGTTGCCCCACCGGCGTGAAACAATGGACAGACCCTCGACGACGTAGAAGAAAGCCCTCTGTGCCCCCCTCGACCATGCCGCGGCCCGGCCACACCGCCCCCGCGATCATCCGCAACTTCTGCATCATCGCCCACATCGACCACGGCAAGTCGACGTTGGCCGACCGGATGCTGCAGCTGACCGGCGTCGTCGACGCGCGGGCGGCGCGGGCCCAGTACCTCGACCGGATGGACATCGAGCGCGAGCGCGGCATCACCATCAAGAGCCAGGCCGTGCGGATGCCCTGGGCGGTCCCGGTCGGCAACGCAGAGGGAGCCGAGCCCGGCAACTACGTGCTGAACATGATCGACACGCCCGGGCACGTCGACTTCACCTACGAGGTGTCCCGCTCCCTGGAGGCCTGCGAGGCCGCGGTACTGCTGGTCGATGCGGCTCAGGGGATCGAGGCCCAGACCCTGGCCAACCTCTACCTCGCGCTCGGCGCCGACCTGCACATCATCCCGGTGCTCAACAAGATCGACCTGCCCTCCGCGCAGCCGGAGAAGTACGCCGCTGAGCTGGCCGGCATCATCGGCTGCGACCCGACCGACGTGCTCCAGACCTCGGCGAAGACGGGTCTCGGGGTCGAGGCGCTGCTCAACGAGATCGTGAAGCAGACGCCTGCTCCGGTGGGCGACGCCGATGCCCCGCCCAGGGCGCTGATCTTCGACTCGGTCTACGACACCTATCGGGGCGTGGTGACCTACGTCCGCGTGGTCGACGGCAAGCTGTCGCACCGCGACCGGATCAAGATGATGTCCAACGGCGTGGTGCACGAGATGCTCGAGGTCGGCGTGATCAGTCCCGAGCCGGTGAAGTCGAGCGACCTCGGAGTGGGCGAGGTCGGCTACCTCATCACCGGGGTGAAGGACGTCCGGCAGTCCCGGGTCGGCGACACCGTCACCAGCCAGCACCACGGAGCGACCGAGGCGCTGGGCGGCTACAAGCACCCGAACCCGATGGTCTACTCCGGGCTCTACCCGATCGACGGAGACGACTATCCGGCGCTGCGTGACGCGCTCGAGCGGCTCCAGCTCAACGACGCGGCCCTGGCCTACGAGCCGGAGACCTCCGGGGCCCTCGGCTTCGGGTTCCGCTGCGGCTTCCTGGGCCTGCTGCACATGGAGATCGTGCGCGAGCGCCTGGAGCGCGAGTTCAACCTCGACCTGATCTCGACCGCGCCCAACGTGGTCTACCAGGTGACGATGGACGACGGAACCGAGTTCGAGGTGACCAACCCCAGCGAATACCCCGAGGGCAAGATCGCCGAGGTCCGCGAGCCCGTCGTACGCGCCACCATCCTGTCGCCGTCCGACTACATCGGCACGATCATGGAGCTGTGCCAGACCAAGCGCGGCAACCTGCAGGGCATGGACTACCTCTCCGAGGACCGGGTCGAGATGCGCTACACCCTGCCGATGGGTGAGATCGTCTTCGACTTCTTCGACGCCCTGAAGTCACGCACCAAGGGCTACGCCTCGCTCGACTACGAGCGCTCGGGCGAGCAGGCCGCCGACCTGGTCAAGGTCGACATCCTGCTCCATGGCGAGCCGGTCGACGCCTTCTCCGCGATCGTGCACCGCGACGCGGCGTACGGCTATGGAGTGATGCTGGCCGGCAAGCTCAAGGAGCTCATCCCGCGCCAGCAGTTCGAGGTGCCGATCCAGGCGGCGATCGGGGCACGCGTGATCGCTCGCGAGACGATCCGCGCCATCCGCAAGGACGTCCTGGCCAAGTGCTACGGCGGCGACATCACCCGCAAGCGCAAGCTGCTCGAGAAGCAGAAGGAGGGCAAGAAGCGGATGAAGATGGTCGGCCGCGTCGAGGTCCCCCAGGAGGCGTTCATCGCCGCGCTCTCCAACGCGCCGACGGCTGAGAAGTCCAAGAAGTAGTGGACGTACGCCGGGTCGCGCCGGACGAGTGGGACATCGTCGCCTGGCTGTGGCAGGCGTTCCGCAACGACCTGGCCGCCGTGGTGGGGCAGAGCTATCCGCGCCCCGACGGTCGCTACCGGCACGAGCGGCTCGAGCGCTACCCCGGGACCGGTCGGGAGGGGTGGTTGGCCTGGGCACCGCACCCGCAGCTCGACGTCGCTGCTCCGATCGGCTTCGCGCTCGTCGACGCGATCGGTACGCCGCAGCAGTCGCTGGCAGAGTTCTTCGTCGTCCCGGCGGCTCGTCGCGGCAGAGTGGGACGTCGGTTCGCGGCCCACGTGCTGGCGCAGCACCCAGCTCCCTGGACGGTGGCCTTCCAGCACGACAACGTGACCGCCGGACGGTTCTGGCGGGCAGTGTTCACCGAGGGCTTCGGCGACGACTGGGCCGAGACGGAGGAAGCCGTCCCGGACAAGCCCCACGTCCCGCCGGACCACTGGATCCGCACGCGATGACCCTGCCACGGACGGTCGAGCGGCTCGTTGAGGAGTGGGTCCTCGAGCTCGACGGCCCGCCGGCTCACAGTCGCCGGGCCACCGTCGTACCAGTGCGGACATCGTCCGGGCGACCGGCGATCCTCAAAGTGGGGACGCCGGGGGCAGACCCGTCGCCGGAGCACCTCGCGCTCCAGGCCTGGCACGGCCGCGGTGCCGTCGAGCTGCTGCGGGCCGACCCGCACCGGCGAGCGCTCTAGCTGGAGCGTCTGCATGGCGAGGACCTGGGCGGGCTCTGGGACCTGGAGGCGTGCGAGATCGTGGCCGGTCTCTACGGCCGGCTGCACACCGGCGCACTGCCCCAGCTGCGCACGCTCTCGACGTACGTCGAGCAGTGGACGCTCGAGCTCTCGGCCCTCCCACGCACCGCCGCCGTCCCGCCACGACTGGTGCAGCAGGCAGTGTCGGCCGGGCGGGGGTTCGTGAACGATCCCGCGACCGACGGCACGCTGCTCCACGGGGACCTGCACTACGCCCACGTCCTGGCCGCCGACCGGGAGCCCTGGCTCGCGATCAGTCCCACGCCGCTCTCGGGGGATCCGCACTACGAGGTGGCGCCGATGCTGTGGAACCGCTACGACGAGCTGGTCGGCGACTACCGCGACGGCGTCCGGCGCCGCTTCCACACCCTCGTCGACGCGGCTGGCCTCGACGAGCACCGCGCCCGTGACTGGGTGGTGTTCCGGATGGCCTGCCAGGCGATGCGGCTGCTCCGGGATGCTCCCGCTGGTCGGCGTACGCCCTCGGACGACGCCTGGCTGACCCTGTGCGTGGCGGTGGCGAAGGCCGTCCAGGACTGAGCCCGAGGCGCCACAGGTTCACCATGGGATGCAGTCCAACCTGCACTTCCCATGGCGAGCTCATCGTGGGAAGTGCTGCTTCGCCGGGGTGGGCCCGCGGGCTCAGCGGCGACATGGTGGTGTGGGTCAGCGCCGTCGACGAGCATTCGTCCCTCCCTAGGTCAACCTGCACTTCCCATGGCGAGCTCATCGTGGGAAGTGCTGCTTCGCCTGCATACCGTGGTGAACCAACCCGGAGCCAGAGCTGACACCCCCTCGGGTGAGGCGAGGTGCCGACCGGGCGACCTAGCGTGAGGCCATGGCACGCCTGCGCACGGTCTCGCCGAACTCGCGGGGCTGGACCCGGCGCCGGGCCGGCTCCGGCTTCGCCTATCTGGACTCGAGCGGCCAACGGCTCGGTGCCGAGGACGTCCAGCGCATCAAGGCGCTGGTGATCCCACCGGCGTGGGCCGACGTGTGGATCTGTCCGATCCCCAACGGTCACCTGCAGGCCGTCGGCACCGACGAGGCCGGACGGCGGCAGTATCTCTACCACCCCGAGTGGCGGATCAAGCGCGACAAGCTCAAGTTCGACCGGGTCGCCCAGGCTGCGCGCCGCCTGCCGGCAGCACGGCGCACCCTGCTCGAGCATCTCGGCAGCGAGGGGATGGACCTCGACCGAGCCGCGGCCACCGCGGTCCGCCTGCTCGACCTCGGCTACTTCCGGATCGGCAGCGACGCCTACGCCGAGAGCGGTGCCTTCGGCCTGACCACCCTCGAACGCAGGCACGTGTCGGCGCGCAACGGTCGTCTGGTGTTCGACTTCGTCGGTAAGTCAGGCATCGAGCACCGCATCGAGATCGACGATCCGCTCGCGATCTCTGCCATCGAGGTCATGCGGCGCCGTCGTGGCGGCAGCGACCGGCTGCTGGCCTACAAGCAGGCGCATCGTTGGGTCGACCTGGACGCTTCTCGGGTCAACGACTACCTGCGCACCAGCACGGGGGAGGACCTCACTGCCAAGGACTTTCGCACCTGGCACGCCACGGTGCTCGCGGCAGCCGCCCTGGCGGCCAGCGACGAGCCCGGTGACACGAAGGCGTCGCGGGCACGAGCCGTGCGGGGCGCGGTCGTCGAGGTGTCGGAGTTCCTCGGCAACACCCCGACCGTCGCGAAGTCCGCCTACATCGACCCGCGGGTGATCGACCTCTACGAGAACGGGGTGACGATCGCGGGAGCGCTCCAGCGGCGGTACGCCGACCCTGCGGCCCGGCAGGCGGGTCTGGAGCGGGCGGTTCTCAAGATGCTGGCGGCCTAGTCGGCGAGGTCACCAGCTGCCGTCGGTCTCGAAGGCGAACGTGAAGTCCTGGCCCTGCTCGCTCGCGACGGTGCAGGCACCACCGACAGGACAGCGGACCAGGAAACGCAGGGAGGAAGCCGGGGGGCCGTCCACTCCTTCGAGCACGACGGCACGGTTCTTGTCCCATGTGAGGGAGAAGGGCAGCCCCGCTCGGAGCTTGCGCACGTTGAACGTACGAATCAGTCGCCCGTCGCTGCCACGCCGGATCTGCAGTGCGTCGGTGGACCGGCCGCGGGCGTCGAGCGCCCACCCGGCGAGGCGAGCGCCGTTGGGTGAGAACCGCTCAGGCGAGAACCGGGCCCTCCAGAGCACCCGCTTCGGGTGTTCGAGCCCCACGAGGGCGACCCGCTGTCGTGGTGCGGTCACCGCCATCCGCCGGTGGCCAAGGTCCACGAACCCTTCGCCGTGCCGCGCCAGGGTCGCCACCCCCCGCCCGATGCGCCACGCGCGTGTCGCGGTGCCGTCGCGGCCGGTGAAGACGACGCTGTTGCCCGCGAAGTCGAGCACCTGGGTGCCGGACGGCAGCGATCGGCTGGCGACCCCAGCCCCCGCGAGATCCAGGATGCGCGCATCGGTCGACCCTGAGAAGGAGTTCCACTCCAGGACCGACGTGCGGTCGCGGTTGAGACGATAGCTCTGGGTGCTCTCGACGTCGTTGTCCGCCACGTGCACGTGGATGGTCGCGCTGGAGGTCGCCGTGACCAGCTGGAGCGCGGAGTGTGCCAGTCCTGAGGCGTCGTACCACCCCTGGGAGACCAGCCAGCCGGAGCCCGTTCGGCCCACCAGTCGGTGATCTCCCGACGCATCCGGAGCGGCATCAGCCAGCGGGATCACCGTCGCGCCGACGTGCAGTTCGTCATCCACGACGTACGGCACGGTCGTATCCGGTCCGCGAGGCGGCTCGAGCGCCGTCGCCACCGGCGCCATGACGCTCAGCCCGAGAACGACGGCGAATGTCAGCGGCACGCGCATGTGCCCTCCCCCTTGACTCGGCCTCGAGCCTAACTCAGCTGATCGCGGCGACGGCTCAGCCAGCTGCGCTCCGCGGGGTTCTCGGTGAGCGCGATCGCAGCGTCGTACGCCGAGCGTGCGTCGTCGTGGCGGCCGAGTCGCCGCAGCAGGTCGGCCCGTGTGGCGTGCCAGGCGTGGTAGCCGTCCAACGGCAACCCGTCCACGATCGCCAGGGCCACCTGGGGGCCGTCGAGCTCGGCGACCGCGACCGCCCGGTTGAGCGACACGATGGGGGTCGGTGACAGCTGCAGCAGCTGGTCATAAAGGGCGACCACCTGGCCCCAATCGGTCATCGACGCGTCCAGGGCATCGGTGTGGACGGCGTTCACGGCTGCCTGCAGCTGATAGGGGCCGGGGCGGTTGGTGGCCAGGCACTGACGCACCAGCGCATGGCCCTCGTCGATCAGGTCGCCGTCCCACAGCGAGCGGTCCTGGTCGGGAAGGGTGACCAGCATGCCGTCGGCGACGCGCGCCCCACGCCGGGCCTCCAGCAGCAGCATGAGGGCCAGCAGCCCGTCGACCTCGGGCGGCGAGCCCACGACTCCGTCGAGCTCACGCAGCTGGCGGGTCAACCGGATGGCCTCGGCACACAGGTCGGCCCGGATGGGGTCGGTCGGCCCGGACGAGAGGTAGCCCTCGTTGAAGATGAGGTAGAGCACCGCCAGCACTGCGTCGAGGCGGCCGGCCAGGTCAGCCTGCTGAGGAACGCGGTAGGGGATCCGGGCCTGCTTGATCTTCCCCTTGGCCCGGGTGATCCGTTGCGCCATCGTGGTCTCCGGCACCAGGAAGGCCTGGGCGATCTCGGCGACCGACAGCCCACCGAGCAGCCGCAGGGTCAGGGCCACCTGGGCTGGCCGGGCCAGCGCCGGGTGGCAGCAGGTGAACATCAGCCGGAGCCGGTCGTCCTCCACCGGTCCGGTCGGTTCGTGGGGGGTGTCGTCGATGATCATGGCGGCCTCGGCGTACTTGGTGGGGCGCAGCTTCTCGCGGCGGAGCCGGTCGATGGCCTTGTTGCCGGCGACCCGGGTCAGCCAGGCGGCCGGGTTGGGCGGGAACCCGTCGGTGGGCCACTTCTCGAGGGCGACGACGAGCGCTTCGGACAGGGCGTCCTCGGCGAGGTCGACGTCGCCGAACCGCCGGATCAGGCCGGCCACCACGCGTCCGTACTCAGCACGGAACACGGCGGCGACCTGATCGGCGATGTCGACGGTCAACGGGCTCAGACGTCCTGGAAGGGTCGGACCTCGACCGGGGCGCCGCAGGCGGACGAACCCCGGGTGGCCAAGGCCAGCGCCTCGTCCAGGTCCTCGGCCTCGATCACCCAGAAGCCGCCCAGGAACTCCTTGGCCTCGGCATACGGACCGTCGGTCACCACCGGCTCGGCTCCGGTGGCGTTCACGACGGTCGCGCTCGAGATGGGGTGGAGACCACCGGCGAACACCCACTTGCCGGTTGCCTGCAGGTCGGTGTTGAAGGCGTCGACCGCGGCGAACATGCGCTGCATCTCGGCCTCGGGCGGGGTGGCGTCGTCCAGGTTGCCGTGGACGGAGAGCAGGTACTGCGACATCGTGTTCCTCCTGTAGGTCTGGCAGCGGGCTGCTGCCGTGCTGCACTGTCCACGAAAGACGTTGACCGAATACGACACAATCTCAACATGGCTTTTCTCCTCTCCGTCAACGTCGGCACGCCGCAGGTCCGCGACTGGGCCGGGATCGGGCGAACGTCTATCGACAAGCACTCGCTCCGCGGTCCCGTGGAGGTGCGGGCCCTCGGGGTGGCCGGCGACCAGGTGTCCGACACCGTTCACCACGGCGGCCCCGACGCGGCGGTCTACGCCTTCGCCCGCGAGGACCTCGACCACTGGGCCGCCGAGCTCGGCCAGGAGATTCGCGACGGCCAGTTCGGCGAGAACCTCACCACCTCCGGCATCGACGTCAACGAGGCCGAGATCGGCGAGCGGTGGCACATCGGTTCGGCGCTCTTCGAGGTCACCTCGGTGCGCACTCCCTGCAACGACTTCAAGAACTGGATGGGGGTCTCGGGCTACGAGAACCGTGCCTGGGTCAAGCGGTTCAGCGCTCTGGGACGCCCCGGGCCTTACTTGCGCGTCGTCCACGAGGGCATCGTGACGGCAGGCGACGAGCTCACGGTGGTGCATCGACCGGGTCACGGCGTGACGGTCAGCACGATGTTCCGAGCACTCAACACCGACCGGACCCTCCTCCCCGAACTGCTCAAGGTGGAGGCTCTCCTCCCGGAGGCCAGGGAAAAGGCCGAGGCATACGTCGCCGCGCTGGGCTGATGGCTACCGCCGCGTAGCATCGTGATCTAGGTTACTTGCGTCACAGCCTTTTCGTGAGAGCGCAGGAGAACCATGCCGATCAACCACGACGCCTCGTTCCTTGAGACGATGCCGCGCAACGTCGCGGTCCAGTTCCTCGATCGGGTGAAGCGGAGCTCGAGCCACGAGGCCTACCGCTACCCCGTCGGCGACAGCTGGCAGAGCGTCACCTGGCAGGAGGTCGGCGACCGTGTCAACCGCCTCGCCGCGGGCCTGATGGCGCTGGGCATCGAGCCGGAGCAGCGCGTCGGCATCGCCTCCAGCACGCGCTACGAGTGGATCCTCGCCGATCTGGCCGTGACCTGCGCGGGAGCCGCCACCACGACGGTCTACCCGTCGACCAACGCCGACGACACGGCCTACATCGTGAGCGACTCCGAGTGCCGCATCATGTTCGCCGAGGACGACTCCCAGATCGCCAAGCTCGTCTCGCACCGCGCCGAGATCCCGCAGGTCACCAAGGTCGTGACGTTCGACGGTGAGACCGATGGCGACTGGGTGATCGGGATGGACGACCTCGCCGCCCTCGGTGACGCCTACCTCGCCGACAACCCGACGGCCGTCACCGAGCACGCCGAGGCCATCGAGCCCGACCAGCTCGCGACCCTGATCTACACCTCGGGCACCACCGGCCGCCCCAAGGGAGTGCGGCTGCGCCACCGCTCCTGGGTCTACGAGGGCGAGGTGATCCGCGCCCACGGGATCCTCGACGAGACCGATCTGCAGTTCCTGTGGCTGCCGATGGCGCATTCCTTCGGCAAGGTGCTCCTCTCGACGCAGATGGCCTGCGGCTTCGCGACGGCCGTCGACGGCCGGGTCGACAAGATCATCGAGAACCTCGCCGTGGTCAAGCCCACCTTCATGGGTGCCGCGCCACGCATCTTCGAGAAGGCCCACGGCCGCATCGTCACCATGCAGGCAGCTGAGGGAGGGGTGAAGGAGAAGCTGTTCAAGCAGGCCTTCGCCGTGGGGTTGAAGGTCGACCAGCTGCAGCGCGAGGGCAAGGCGGTCCCGCTGGTGCTGAAGGTCCAGCACGGTCTGTTCGACAAGCTGGTCTTCAGCAAGATCCGCGACCGCTTCGGTGGACGCGTCCGGTTCTTCATCTCCGGTGCCGCGGCCCTCAACCAGGAGGTGGCCGAGTGGTTCCATGCCGCGGGCATCGTGATCCTGGAGGGCTACGGCCTCACCGAGACCTCCGCGGGTGCTTTCGTGAACCACCCCGACCAGTACAAGTTCGGCTCCGTCGGTCCGGCGTTCACGGGCAGCGAGGTCAAGATCGCCGAGGACGGCGAGGTGATGGTCCGCGGCCCCCACGTCATGGAGGGCTACCACAACCTCCCCGACGCCACCGCTGAGGCGCTGACCCCCGACGGCTGGCTGCACACCGGCGACATCGGCGAGCTCGACTCCGACGGCTTCCTGAAGATCACCGACCGCAAGAAGGACCTCTTCAAGACCTCCGGGGGCAAGTACATCGCCCCGTCGGCCATCGAGTCGCAGTTCAAGGCGGTGTGCCCCTACGCCAGCCAGTTCCTGGTCGTCGGCGCCGAACGCAACTTCTGCGTCGCCCTGATCACCCTCGATCCCGACCAGGTCACCGACTGGGCCAAGCTCAACGGGATGGAGGGCGCGTCGTACAGCGAGGTCGTCCGCAGCCCGGCCATCAACGAGCTGGTCTCCGGCTACGTCGACGAGCTCAACAGCCGGCTCAACCGCTGGGAGACGATCAAGAAGTACGTCATCCTCGACCACGACCTGACCGTCGAGTCCGGCGAGCTCACCCCGTCGATGAAGGTCAAGCGCAAGGTCGTGGAGGACAACAACAAGGACGCCATCGTCGCGCTCTACAGCTGAGCCGACTCTGACGCGCGACACAGGGACGGCACAGGCGACGCACAGGCTGGCCGGGTCCCATGGGGCCATGGACAACCACGACGAACTTCACGATCACGACAAGGGCCTGTCCCACGACCTGCCGAGGATCGTGTCGCGCGGCTACGGCCGGCGCAGCCTGCTCGGACTCCTCGGTGGGTTGGGCGTGGTGACCGTCGCGGGCTGCGCCATCGGCGGCTCCGACGACTCGACGGCCTCCTCGGCCACCAGTGACCCGGGCGCGCCCCCAGGTGGGGCACAGCCCCCCGACGGAGGGGAGTCCAGCGTCTCGGTCGCCGACGGCGAGATCCCCGAGGAGACCGCCGGACCCTACCCGGGCGACGGCTCAAACGGCGTCAACGTGCTCACCGAGAGCGGCATCGTCCGCTCCGACATCACCTCCTCCTTCGGCAGCGCCTCAGGCGTCGCCGAGGGCGTGCCGCTGACGGTCAACCTCACGCTGGTCGACCTGAACGGCACGGACGTCGCTCCGCTTGCCCGCGCAGCGGTCTACCTGTGGCACTGCAACCGCGACGGCGAGTACTCCATGTATAGCGACGCCGTCGTGGACGAGAACTACCTGCGGGGCGTGCAGGAGTCGGACGCCGACGGAGCGCTGAGCTTCACCAGCATCTTCCCGGCCGCCTACGACGGTCGATGGCCGCACATCCACTTCGAGGTCTACCCGTCGGTGGCCGACGCCACCACCGCGAGCAACAAGCTCCGCACCTCCCAGATCGCCCTGCCCGAGGCCGTCTGCCAGGACGTCTACGACAACGCCGACGGGTACGACGCGAGCGTCGCCAACCTGGGGAACACCTCCCTGGACACCGACATGGTGTTCTCCGACGGCTACTCGCTGCAGCTGGCCAAGGTGACCGGCTCCGTCAGCGAGGGGTACGTCGCGACCCTCAACATCCCCCTCTGACCCCTCTGGGAGGATGGCGGCATGCCGTCCTCCCTGCCCTCCGGGGATCCAGCACCCCTCGACGGCTCGCTGCCCGACTCGGCGCTCGCAGGCCTGGGGACCCAGCCGTTCGGGATCTACGTGCACGTCCCCTTCTGCTCGGTGCGCTGCGGCTACTGCGACTTCAACACCTACACGGTCGACGAGCTGGGTGGCGGGTCCGCTGCGCCGGGCGCGTCACGCTCGACGTACGCCGGAGCCGCGATCGCCGAGATCCGTCGGGCTCGACACGTGTTGGGCGACGTCGACCTGCCGGTCCAGACGGTGTTCTTCGGCGGCGGCACGCCCACCCTGCTCAGCAGCCGGGACCTGGGAGCCGTGCTGGCCTCGGTGTCAGCCGAGTTCGGGCTGGCGGCCGGCGCCGAGGTCACGACGGAGGCCAACCCCGACAGCGTCGGCCTGGCCGACCTGGAGTCGCTCCGGTCGTCGGGGTTCGACCGCATCTCCTTCGGCATGCAGTCCGCGGTGCCGCACGTGCTGGCCACCCTCGACCGCACCCACGACCCGCTGCGGGTCCCCGAGGTCGTCGGCTGGGCGCGGCAGGCCGGGTTCGCGCAGGTCAGTCTCGACCTCATCTACGGGACGCCCGGCGAGAGCCTGGACGACTGGCGGACCTCGCTGGAGGCCGCCCTGGCCTGCAGGCCCGACCATGTCAGCGCCTACGCCCTGATCGTCGAGGAGGGCACGGCGCTGGCCCGCCAGGTGCGGCGGGGCGAGATCGCCATGACCGACGACGACGACCTGGCCGACAAGTACCTCCTGGCCGACGAGCTGCTCGACCGGGCGGGACTGCACTGGTACGAGGTGTCCAACTGGGCCTCGTCACCCGAGCAGGAGTGCCGGCACAACCGGCTCTACTGGACCGGCGCCGACTGGTGGGGGGTCGGGCCCGGGGCACACTCCCACGTCGGCGGGGTGCGCTGGTGGAACGTCAAGCACCCGGTGGCGTACGCCGACCGGCTGGCCGCCGGGTTCAGCCCGGTGTACGCGCGCGAGATCCTCGACCCGGAGTCGCGGCGCACCGAGCGGGTGCTGCTGGAGCTGCGCCTGCGCAGCGGGCTACCACTCGGCGTACTCGACGGGGCTGGGACTGCAGCAGTCCCCGGCCTGGTGGACCGGGGACTGCTGGTGGTCGAGGGAGATCGGCTGGTGCTGACGAGCGCTGGTCGGCTGCTGGCCGACCTGGTCGTGCGCGAGCTGCTTGCCTGAGCTCAGCTGACCAGGCGCAGGATCAGCGGGAACCGGTAGTCCTGCATCGACGCGGCCTTCACGATGCCGATGATCATGAACACGTAGTAGGCGATGAGCACGATCGGGAACAGCACGAACCCGATGAGCAGGATGATCGACAGCCCCGTCGCGAAGAGGTAGATCGCGTAGGAGATCTGGAAGTTCAGGGCTTCCTTGGCGGTCCGGTCCACCCAGGCGGACCGGTCCTTGTAGATGAGCCAGACGACCAGCGGCGAGATGAACCCGAGGACGAACGCGCCGGCGTGAGCCAGGATGCCCCAGGTCTTCTCCTCGTCGGCGCGCAACGGCAGGGCCGCCGTACGGCTGCTGACCGTGAGGAGGGTGCTGGGAGTAGGGCGCCTGCGCAGCGGGCGGCGGGGCTGCCGGCGCGGGAGGCGGCGGTGGGGGAGGCGGCGTTGGGGCCTGCCCCTCGGCGGGGTCGGGTCGCTTCGTGAAGTCCGGCGTGCCCTCCGGGGTGCCCTCGGTGTCAGACATGGCGGCTCCTCAGGTGCTACTCGATGGTGACGAAGTCGATCAGTTCCTCAACCCTACCCAAAAGGCTGGGTTCGAGGTCCTGGTACGACGACACCTTCGACAAGATGGTCTGCCACGCGCGAGCGATGTCGGCCTGGTCGCGATGGGGCCAGCCGAGGTGCTGGCAGACGCCCCTCTTCCACTCGATGCTGCGCGGTACGTCGGGCCAGCGCGCGAGCCCGAGCCGCTCGGGCTTCACGGCAGCCCACACGTCGATGTAGGGGTGACCGACGATGAGCACGTGCTTCCCGATCGGTGAGCGGCGCACCTCTTGGGCGATGCGGCTCTCCTTGGATCCCGCCACCAGGTGGTCGACCAGGACGCCGACCTTGCGCTGGGGTCCGGGGCCGAAGTCGCGCAGGTGCTCGGCGAGGTCGTCGACGCCTTCGAGGTATTCCACGACCACCCCCTCGATCCGAAGGTCCGCACCCCACACCTTCTCGACCAGCTCGGCGTCGTGGCGGCCCTCGACGAAGATCCGGCTGGCCCGGGCCACCCGGGCACGAGCGGTCGGAACAGCGACCGACCCGGACGCCGTACGCGTCGGCGCGGCGGGTGCGCCGGCCCGGCTGGGCGGGATCAGGATGACCGGCTTGCCCTCGAGCAGGAACCCCGGCCCGAGCGGGAAGGTCCGCCTCTTCTCGCGGCGATCCTCCAAGGTGATGGTGTCGAGGTCGCGGTCGACGGCGACGATCTCACCGCACCAGTCGGTGGTGACCTCCTCGACCACCAGGCCGGGGGTCGCCTCGGCCTCCACCGCCCGCCCACGCTTCGGGGCACGCCAGTCGGTGGCCAGTACATCGGAGCCGTACCGATCCGTTGACGTCACCCACCAACGCTAACCGCCGACCTGTCGCAGATGTACGCACGAAACGCGTCGACCCGTCGCAGATGTGCACGAGGCGTTGTTACATCTGCGACAGGTCGGCGGAATTTTCACGTACATCTGCGACAGGTCGGCGTTGAAAGGTGAACAGTCGCGATATATCGTGAGTGTGTCGGCAGAAGCAGAAGCAGAAGCAGAAGTAGATCGCAGGAAGGCAGGACGTCGGATGGGACACGGGTGGGGACAGGGTTGGGTCGGGCCCGGTTGGAGCGGCTCGGAAGGCTTCTCGGGACACCAGGGCAAGGGGCCGGGCGGACGCGGACGTCCCGGACCGCCGCCGTGGGTTCAGGAGCTGGTCCGCAGCTTCGGCGGTCCGGACATGGGCGGCCAGCGCGGCGCGAAGGTACGCCGCGGCGACGTGCGCGCGGCGATCCTCGACGTGCTCGCCGTGGAGCCGATGAACGGCTACCAGATCATCCAGCAGATCTCCGAGCGCAGCGGCGGAGTCTGGAAGCCGAGCCCCGGTTCGGTCTACCCGACCGTCCAACAGCTCGAGGACGAGGGCCTCATCGAGGGCCAGGAGGCGGAAGGACGCCGGGTGCTGGTGCTCACCGACGCCGGACGGACCTACGTCGCCGAGCATCCCGACGAGCTCGCCGCCACCTGGCGACCGTTCGAGGCCACCGGGCCCGAGGTCGCGGCCGCCAACGGGGTCGGTGACCTCAAGCCCGTGATCGGTCAGGTGATGGGCGCGGTGTGGCAGATCATGGTCTCCGGCACCGACCAGCAGCGCGCCGAGGCAGCCGACGTCCTGGGCGAGACCCGTCGACGGCTCTACGGCCTGCTCGCGGAGGGAGAGCCGGAATGACGCACCGCTTCCGAGGACAGGTGCACGACGCCTGGCCGGCGCTCAACTCGTGGCAGACCCAGGTGACCAAGGGCAACGTCCGGATCGGCGACGCGGAGCGCGACGAGGCCGTGCGCGCGCTCGGCGAGCACTTCGCGGCCGGTCGCCTCGAGCGCGAGGAGTACGACGAGCGCGCGGATGTGGCGCTGGCCGCCCGCACCTGGAGCGATCTCGCGCCCCTGTTCCGCGACCTCCCGCAACCCGTCGCCACACCACGGCCGGTGGCGCAGGCTCCGGTGAGGCGAGGCCCCCGGCTGCCGTTCCTGCCGGTGCTCCTCATCCTGGTGGGGGTCTCCTGGCTGGTGGGCACCCCGTGGCTGATCTGGGTCGGCATCGGGGTGTTCCTGCTCTTCCGTCGGGCGGCCTGGGCGCGCCGCACCGGTCACACGAGCGGGAGCTGGCGAGCACCGCGCGGGAGCTGGTCGTAGCCGCAGCGCACCGCGTCGCCCAGCACCTCGACCGGATAGGGCCACTCGCCGACGTCGAGGGCCTGGGTCATCGGCACTCCGCGCCCGGCGAGATCTCGGATCGTCTCGGCGACGGTGCCGATGTCGTTGCGCTGGGACTGCACGAACTCCAGGTCGACGACGCTGCCGTGACCCGGCACCACCACGCTCCGGTCGGTCAGCAGGGTGATCATCAGGTCGATCGTCGCCGGCCACTCGAACGGGTGGCAGTCGTCGCCGAACGCGGGCGGCGCCGACTCCTCGATCAGGTCGCCGGTCAGCATCACGTCGACGTCGGGCACCCGGACGACCAGGTCGCCCGCGGTGTGACCGCGACCGGGGTGGATCAGCTCGACCTGGCGATCGCCGAGGTCGATCGCCCGCGCCGAGGAGAACGTGTGGTCGGCCGCGACCACGCGGGTGGCCAGCACCTCGTCCCGGTGCACGTCGTCACCGGCTGCATATCTGTCTTTCACGTGCTGCCCCGCGCTCAGGGTGTGCTCCGCCGCCCAGTCGGTGGCGTGGATCGGGACCGCGCCGTACTCGTCACGGAAGACCGCGTTGCCGAACGTGTGGTCCCAGTGCTCGTGGGTGTTCACGATCTCGACCACCGAGCCGGCGCCGAGCCGGCGTACGTCGTCGAGCACCTCGTGGGCGGCGAGCTCGGAGGAGTGGGTGTCGACGAGGACCAGCCCGCGTGTACCACCGATCAGGGTCACGTTGACGTCGCACCAGGGGTAGCGGGCTACCCAGACGCGGGTCGCGACCTCGTGAAACGCGGAGCTGCCGGATGTGGTGGAGTCGGCCATGTCGGAAGAGCCTAGTACCCTTGGCACTCAGTCAGGTGGAGTGCCAACAACCCGGGGCGAGGAGGCGTGATGGTGGTCGAAGACCGCAAGCTCGCCGTGCTGCGGGCGATCGTCGAGGACTACGTGTCCACCGAGGAGCCGGTGGGTTCGCGAGCCCTGGTCGAGCGCCACCAGCTGGGGGTCTCCCCGGCCACGGTCCGCAACGACATGGCGGCGCTGGAGGAGGAGGGCTTCATCGCCCAGCCCCACACCAGCGCCGGCCGGGTGCCGACCGACAAGGGCTACCGGCTCTTCGTCGACCGGCTGACCACGGTCAAGCCGATGAGCGCCGCCGAGAAGCGTGCGATCGCGACGTTCCTCGACGGAGCCGTCGACCTCGACGACGTGGTCCAGCGATCGGTGCGGCTCTTGGCGCAGCTGACCAGGCAGGTGGCGGTGGTGCAATACCCGACCCTCGCCCGCTCCACGGTGCGTCACGTCGAGCTCGTGTCGCTGGGGCCCAACCGCCTGCTCGTGGTGCTCATCCTCAGCAGCGGCCGCGTCGAGCAGCGCCTGGTCGAGCTCGCGACCCCCTTGGGTGACGACGATCTCCACGACGTGCGCAGCCGGGTCAACCGCGCGGCCACCGGTGAGCTGATCGCGACCGCCGCCGAGGCGCTTTCGGGGCTGGCGGCGTCCACCACCCCCGAACAGCAGGCGGCCACCGCGTCGATCACCGCCACCCTCGTCGAGGCGATGTCCGACCACCGATCCGACGGCCGCGTCGCGGTCGGCGGGGCAGCCAACCTGGCCCGGTTCGGGGAGGGCTTCGACGGCAGCATCCGCCCGATGCTCGAAGCCCTCGAGGAGCACGTCGTGCTGCTCAAGCTGTTGGGCGAGGCCAGCGTCGGTGGCACGGTCACCGTGCGCATCGGCCATGAAGGGCCCTACCAGGAACTCTCCTCGACCAGCGTCGTCGCCACCGGATACGGGCCCGGCGACTCAGCGCTGGCGACACTCGGCGTGGTCGGACCGACCCGCATGGACTACCCGGGGACGATGGGGGCGGTGCGGGCAGTGGCCCGCTACGTCACCAGGATCCTCGACGAGGCATGAGAAAGATCATCAGGTGAGTCAAGACCTCTACGAGATGCTGGGCGTCGCCCGCGACGCCGACGGCGACACGATCAAGAAGGCCTACCGCAGGCTGGCGCGCCAGCTGCACCCGGACGTCAACCCCGACCCGGAGACCCAGGAGAAGTTCAAGGAGGTCTCGCACGCCTACGAGGTGCTGAGTGACCCCGCGAAACGCCGTCAGTACGACCTCGGCGGCGATCCCTTCGGGGGCGGCCAGGCCGGGTTCGGCCAGGGGGCCGGCTTCTCGTTCACCGACATCATGGACGCCTTCTTCGGTGGTCAGCCTGGCGGTGCCGCCGGCGGACGCGGTCCCAAGCCGCGCATGCGCCGCGGCCAGGACGCGCTGATCCGGCTTGACATCGAGCTGGCGGAGGCCGCGTTCGGGGTCACCCGCGAGCTCAAGGTCGACACGGCCGTGCGGTGCACGACCTGCAACGGCGACGGGGCGGCGCCCGGTTCGAAGCCGGTGGCCTGCGAGACCTGTCACGGTCAGGGCGAGGTCGCCCACGTGCAGCGGTCGTTCCTGGGCGAGATCCGCACGCTGCGCCCGTGTGCCGCCTGTCGCGGGTTCGGCTCGATCATCCCCGAGCCCTGCCGTGAGTGCTCCGGGGACGGCCGGGTCCGCTCGCGCCGCACCCTCACCGTCAAGATCCCGGCGGGGGTCGACACCGGCACCCGCGTCCAGCTGACCGAGCAGGGCGAGGTCGGACCCGGCGGTGGTCCCGCCGGAGACCTCTACGTCGAGATCAAGGTGGCCCGCCACCCGACGTTCGACCGTCACGGCAGCGATCTGCACTGCACCGTGTCGGTCCCGATGACGGCGGCGGCGCTCGGCACCACCCTCACCATGCCGACGCTCGAGAGCGACGTGGAGAACGGCGCCGACTCCGGCGTCGAGACCAGCTTCGAGCTCGAGGTCAAGCCCGGCACCCAGTCGGGCACCGAGACGGTGATGCGGGGTCGAGGGGTGCCGGGCCTGCGCGGCGTCGGACGGGGAGACCTGATCGTCACGACCATCGTGGAGACCCCCCAGCGCCTCGACGCGCGCCAGAGTGAGCTGCTGCGCGAGCTCGCCGCTCTGCGCGGTGAGGAGGCTCCCGACGGCAACATCCGCGCCGGGGGCAAGGCGGGCGTCTTCGGCCGCATCCGCGACGCGTTCAACCCGCACTGACCATGTCCCTGCCTGTCCATCTCGTCGATTCGCTGCAGGAGGCGACCACGGGCTCGGTGGTGGAGGTCGAGGGTGACGAGGCCCACCACGCTGTCGCCGTACGCCGCCTGCGGGTGGGTGAGCACGTCGTGCTCACCGACGGGCGGGGCAGGTCCGTTGTCGGCGAGGTCGACAGCACCGGCAAGCGAGTCTTCTCCGTGACCGTGACCGACCTGCGTGAGGTCGACCCTCCCCGCCCCGCGATCACCGTGGTGCAGGCCATTCCCAAGGGCGAGCGGGGCGAGCTGGCCGTCGAGGTGCTCACCGAGGTCGGGGTCGACACGATCGTGCCGTGGGCCGCTGCGCGGTGTGTCGCCGTCTGGCGTGGCGAGCGCGCGGCGAAGTCGCACACCAGGTGGGCGGCCACTGCGCGGGAGGCCGCGAAGCAGGCACGCCGGACCTGGTTCCCGGAGGTCACCGCGATGGCGTCCACGGCCGAGGTGCTCGGTCTGCTGGCTGGCGCCGAGCTCGCCGTCGTGCTCCACGAGGACGCGCTGACCACGCTGGCCGCGCTCGACGTGCCGACCAGCGGCAGGGTCGTGGTCGTCGTCGGGCCGGAGGGGGGAGTGGCCCCCGAGGAGCTGGCGGCCTTCGAGGAGGCCGGGGTGCGTCCGGTGCGCCTGGGCCGCGAGGTCCTGCGCACCTCCACGGCGGGGGTGGCGGCCGTCTCCGCGCTGCTCAGCCGCACTCCGCGCTGGTCCTGAGCCGGTCGGGCCCGGTTCTCGGTAGTCTCGACGCATGTCCGACCAGAGCCCGCCGCGCGCCTTCCGCAGTCGGCGGCGGCGTACGTCGGTCGCCCCCACGATGCTCGCGGACGGAGCCATCCCGGCTCGGCCCTTCCGCCACAGCTTCGTCGACTCCGCGATCTACGTCGCGGGCGACCGGGTCTCCTCACCCGAGGGGCTGACGGCGACCTACGACGAGCTCCACGAGACCGACAACGCGATGGCCTGGATCGGGCTCTACCGCCCCGACCGCAGCGAGCTGGCCTCGCTGGCCCACGAGTTCGACCTGCACGAGCTGGCCGTCGAGGACGCCATCCTCGCCCACCAGCGACCCAAGCTGGAGCGCTACGACGACCTGCTCTTCGTCGTCCTGCGGGCGGCCCGCTATCTCGACGACACCGAGGAGGTCGAGTTCGGCGAGGTGCACCTGTTCGTCGGCCCGGACTTCGTGGTGACCGTCCGGCACAGCGAGTCGCCTGATCTGGGCTCGGTCCGTCGGCGGCTGGAGAGCGAGCCCGAGCTGCTCCGGCTCGGCCCCGAAGCCGTGCTGTACGCCGTCATGGACCGCGTCGTCGACGGCTACGCGCCGGTGGTGGCCGGCCTGGCGAACGACATCGACGAGATCGAGACCGAGATCTTCAACGGCGATCCGCAGGTGTCCCGGCGCATCTACCAGCTGACTCGCGAGGTGATCGAGTTCCAGCGCGCGGCCGCACCCCTGGTGTCGATGTTCGAGGGTTTGAAGGCCGGCTTCGAGAAATACCAGACCGACGAGGAGCTCCAGCGCTACCTGCGCGACGTGGAGGACCACATCCTCGTCGTCGCGGAGTCGCTCGACGGGTTCCGCCAGCTGCTGCGCGACATGCTCACGGTCAACGCGACCCTGGTCGCCCAGGAGCAGAACGAGGAGATGCGGCGCCTCAGTGTCGCGGGGCACGCCCAGAACGAGGAGGTCAAGCGGATCTCCGCCTGGGCCGCCATCCTGTTCGCCCCCACCTTGATCGCCTCGGTCTACGGCATGAACTTCGCCGACATGCCCGAGCTGTCCTGGAGCTTCGGCTACCCGTTCTCGATCGCCCTGATGGGCATCGTGTGCGTGATCCTCTACGTCGTCTTCAAGCGTCGCGACTGGCTATGAGACCGCCAGCAGGGCTTCGACCCGGGCCAGCTCGTCGTCCAGCTCACGCCGCTCCGCCGTGGTGAGGACCCGGAACTCCGCCACCACCTCGGGCTTGCCGTCGACGATGCGCCACAGGCCCTCGAGCCAGCCGTCGACGAACATCGCCATCGCCACGCCCCCGTTGGACCCCATCCAGTGGGTGCCCTTGCCGGTCTGCGTGACCCGGTCGCGCCCGGCGTGTGACAGCCACACGTTGTCGTAGGTGCCGAGCAGCCGCACCGGGGCGGGTGCGTCCTCGACGACCTCGCCGTCGGGCGCGTCGTACAGCACCCGGCCTCGCTCGTCGGTGTGCCGCACGAGGTCGTCCATCCCCGCCAGGACCGGCCCGAGCCGGGTGACGCCGGACCAGGTGGTCACGTCGGCGGCGAGGGCGGGGCCGAACGCGCGCAGGTAGCGACGCACGATCGTGGGCACGTCGGGATCGCGCAGCGGAGCCCCGAGCCAGGTGTCGGCCCGCTGGTAGACGACTCCGCCGGAGGCCTGCCACTGACCGCGTGGCGGCACCTGCACCAAGGGGGAGTCGACGCGGGCCAGCTGGCCCAGCTGCGCCGGGGCCACGCCCGGCAAGCGCTTGGCGAGGGCAGCTCCCAGGTCACGCACCGCGAGCGGCCCGGCAGCGAGTACGTCGTCCACCGCTGCGCGCACGTCGTCCGCCGCGAGGTGTGCCGCCTCGCGGACGTTCTGGCTGCTCCTGCGCTCGCGGTCCTGTGCCGGCTGGCTGAACTGGCGCAGGCTCAGGGCGTCTGCGGGAGTCAGCAGGTGGATGGTGCCGCGCATCACCAGCAGCCGGGCCAGCTCGCGGTTGCCCAGGGCGTCGCTGACCGGTCGCGGATCGAAGTCGGCGAGCCGCGCGTTCAAGGAGAGGTACGGCGGCAGGGTCTCCTGGGCCTGGAGCCCGATCAGGTGCCCGATGAGGTCGATGGCAGGGGTGGTCGAGCGCGTCAGGAGACCCTGGCGATGGAGCAGTGTCCGGTTCAGCGTCCGCGGGCTCAGCAGCATGTCTCACACCCTAGGATCAGCGGCATGAGCAAGCTGGTCAGCGACGAGATCCCCCAGGCCAACCGCATCGAGCACGCGGGTGTCGACGTCATCGCCGAGTCGGCCCGACACGGACACCCCCGCAGCCTGTTCTGGCCCTGGTGCGCCGCCAACGTCGCCGTCCTCGCCGTCAGCTGGGGCGGCTATGTCACGGGCTTCGGGATCAATCTCACCCAGGCGCTGGTGGTGACCGTGTTCGGTGTCATCGCATCCTTCGTGCTCGTCGGACTGGCCTCACTCGCCGGCCAGAAGGGGTCCGCGCCGACCCTCGTGCTGTCGCGGGCGTCGTTCGGGATCAGGGGGAACTGGCTGCCCGGCCTGGTGTCCTGGCTGCTGCTCGTGGGCTGGGAGACCTCCCTGTGCGCGCTGGCCGCGCTCTCGGCCCGCACCGTCTCCGAGCGCCTGGTCGACGGCTCCGGTGACGTGGCAGCGGCGCTCGCGCTGGTGCTGGTGGCCGGCAGCGGCATCTACTACGGGGTGTTGGGCTTCGAGGCGATCATGCGAGCCCAGCGTTGGCTGACCATCGCGACCCTGGTGCTGACGGTCGGCTTCATCGCCCTCACCCTCGACGAGGTGCACCTCGAGACGGCCTTCGACCAGCCGGCAGGCAGCTCGACGGCGGTCATCGGTGCTCTCGTGATGCTGCTGGCCGGGTTCGGCGTGGGCTGGATCAACTGTGCGGCCGACTACTCCCGCTACCTGCCTCGCGATGCGTCGCGGGCCGGCATCGTCGGCTGGACGACGTTCGGTGGGGCGCTGCCCGTCGTCCTGCTCGCCGGGTACGGCGCCCTGCTCTGCGCCTCGGACCCCGACCTGATCGGCGCCTTCTCGGCCGACCCGATCGGCGCCCTGACCCCGATGCTGCCGACGTGGTACCTCCTGCCGTTCATCGCCGTGGCGCTGCTCGGTCTCGCCGCGGGGGTCATCATCGACATCTACTCCTCCGGGCTGACCCTGGTGGCGACCGGCATCCCGATCCAGCGTCCGGTGGCGGCGGCTCTCGACGGCGTCATGATGAAGCTGGGCGCGATCTACGTCGTGTGGTTCGCGCCCGACTTCCTGGTGCCGTTCCAGGGCTTCCTGATCACCGTCGGCGTGCCGCTCGCAGCGTGGGGCGGCATCTTCATCGCCGACCTGCTGCTGCGCCGCGAGCGGTACGACGAGGCGAAGCTGTTCGACGAGTCCGAGCGCGGCTACGGCGTGGCCAACCCCACGGCGATCGTGATCATGCTGGTCGGCACCGTGATCGGCTGGGGGCTGGTCACCAACGGGCTGGCTAGCTGGCTGACCTGGCAGGGCTACCTGCTGGAGCCGGTCGGCCTCGGCGGCAAGGACGGCGACTGGGCCTATGCGAACATCGGCGTCCTGGTCGCGCTGACCATCGGCTTCGTGGGCTACCTGCTGCTGTGCAGCGGACGGGTCCGCGCGCAGGAGAGCCGCGAGCTGGCGACTACTCGACGGTGACCGTCCGGGTGTCCACGAACGGTCCCGGCCCCTCGCCGCCCGACGGGTCGTCGGTCTGCACCCGCAGCGTGTAGGTCCCGGGGGCCACCCCGGTCAGGTCGATGTCGTCGGCGAAGGGATAGAGCCTGTCCACGTAGCCTCCGGCCGTGAAGAACCCTTGAGCCACCTCGGTCGAGCCGTCCAGCAGCTGCCACGGCACGGTGGCCTCGTAGGAGCTGGCCACCCCGTCGACCTGCAACCGACCGCTGACCGTGGCTCCCTCCGCAGGGTTGGACAGGTTGACCAGCGACAGCACCTCGAGGGGGTCGCCCTGAGCCAGTGGCTCCGCGGTGGGCACGCCGTAGACCTGGTCGATCGGGTTGGAGTCGAGGTAGAACTGCACCGGCGCCCGGGTCTGCCCGGCGGCCTGGATGGTGTAGATGAGTGCCTCCACAGCGATCCCGGCCTCGTCAGCCGTCATTCCCGCCGGGCGGTCTCGCAGCGAAGCGTCCGCCAGGGTGATCGAGTAGACCCCGTCGGTGCCGACGCCGTCGAAGCCCGCCGACGTGAAGCTCCCTGCCGGCCAGTCGGACCGGTAGTCGGGGTCGGACGGCTGCGCCGTCGCCTGCTCGAGGGATGCAAGCAGCCGGTCGGCAGCCGGGACCTGGTGGAACTCCCGGAACAGGCGGGGGCCCCTCGGGGTGTCACCGGTGTAGTAGACACCGGCGACGACGGTCTCGCCCCCGGCTGAGGTGGGGTCCTGGCTCGGCGTCACCTGGGGGTCGGTGGCGGTGTCCGACGGCGTCGTGATCGGGGCCGGGTCTGCGGTGGGCCGCTCGTCGTTGAGGAGGGCGAAACCGCCCACCACGGCCGCGGTGGCCACCGCCGCGCCGAGCGTTCCCCAGAACCAGGGGCGCTTGATCGTGTCGCTGTCGGACCTGGTGCTGCGCCTCGTGCGGGCGCGGATCGCATCGAGCCGATCGGCAGGGTCGAGGTCGGCGACGGTCTCGTCGAGGAGGCGCCGGAGTCGTTCCTCGTCGGGAAGCTGGCTGGTCATGAGGGGTCCTCCAGAAGGGGGCCGAGGGACAGCTTGAGGGCGGCCAGTCCACGCGAGGAGTGGCTCTTGACAGCTCCTCGGCTGATGCCCAGGGCGCCGGCGATGTCGGCTTCGGAGAGGTCGAGGTAGTAGCGCAGGGCGACCACCTCGCGCTGCCGGTCAGGCAGGTGCCGGAGGGCCTCCAGCACCAGATCGCGGCGACCGTGGGCGAGGGCCGCGTCGTCCGAACCGGGCGAGACCTCGGGCAGCGGGGCGTGGCGAGCCTCGACGCCACGGTGGCGCAGGGCGGAGCGGGACCTGTTGACCACGATCTGGCGCAGGTAGGCGAGGGCCTTGTCCGGGTCGCGCAGCTTCCCCCACCGGTCGTGCAGCGCCACGAAGGAGTCCTGGACGATCTCCTCGGCCGTTCCCAGGTCGCGCACGAGAAGCGCCGACAGCCGGACCAGCTGGCGCCAGTGAGCGACGTACAGCTGCTCGACAGCCGTATCGGCGTCCCAGGTCGAGCCTCGAGGTCTCATCTCCGTCAACACGCTAGTTCCACGCGGGGCTGGAATCGTTGGTTTACACGCGCAGAAAGAAATATGCTGAGTCGATGACCACCCCGGCGCCTGACCCAGACTGTCTCTTCTGCCGGATCGTGGCAGGTGACGTCCCGGCCGAGGTGCTGGCCAGCGACGACACCACGCTCGCCTTCCGGGACATCGAGCCGCAGGCGCCCGTCCACTTCCTGGTGGTGCCTCGCGCCCACCACCCGAACGCCGCGGCCGTCGCCGAGCACGAACCGCAGACGGTGGCGCACCTGGTCGCGATGGCCGACCGGGTGGCCGGCGAACAGGGGGCCGAGAGCTATCGCCTCGTCTTCAACACCGGCGCGGACGCCCACCAGACGGTGTTCCATGCCCACCTGCACGTGCTGGGTGGTCGAGCCATGTCCTGGCCACCGGGATGACTCGTCGCGCCCTGGCCGCGCTCGTCGCGCTGGGGGTGGTCTCGCTCGCGGGGTGCGGACCCGACAGCGAGGACGCCGACCCACCGCGAGCCAGGAGTACGCCGAGCGCGCACGCGTCGGAGGGCGACCAGCACGCGGCGCCGGCGGCGCACAAGCTCAAGCCCCTGCGGGCGGGGGAGAAGCGGCTCACCATGACGATGTCGGCGCCCTACACCCCGAGCGCACCCACGGGCGTCGGGACCGACGACTACCGCTGCTTCCTGCTGGATCCTGGTCTGAGCAGGGACGCCTTCATCACCGGCACCAACGTGCTGCCCGGCAACCCGGAGGTCGTCCACCACGTCATCCTGTTCCGGGTGCCCGCCGGCGACGTACGCCGGGCCGAGGCTCTCGACGACGAGACCCCCGGCGACGGGTGGACGTGCTTCGGCAACTCGGGGATCTCGGCCGCCGGCAACGAGCTCGACAGTGCACCCTGGCTCGGCGCCTGGGCGCCGGGCGGTCGCGAGACCGTCTTCCGCAACGGTCTGGGAGTGCCCTTGGAGAAGGGATCGCGGATCGTGATGCAGGTGCACTACAACCTGCTGGCGGGCGACAGCCCGGACGTGTCCGCGACCCAGCTGCGCCTGGCGCCTGCCTCCGCGGGGCTGGCCAGGGTCGAGACGATGCTGATGCCCACGCCGGTCGAGCTGCCGTGTCGGCCCGGCCACGACGCGTCGCCCCTGTGCGACCGGGCCACCGCACTGGCCGATGTCAAGGCCCGCTTCGGCGACGGCCCCGGCTCGACGGCCGACCTGCTGCACTTCCTCTGCGGGCCGGTCCGGGCCGGCGAGGTCCAGACCTGCGACCGCACCATCCTCGAGCCCACCACGATTGTCGGCGTGGCCGGTCACATGCACCTGCTCGGCCGCTCCATCCAGATCGAGGTCAACCCGGACACCCCGCGGGCCAGGACGATCCTCGACCTCGAGGTCTGGGACTTCGACAACCAGGGCGCGAAGCCGATCAAGCCCATCGTGCTCCAGCCGTCCGACACCGTGCGGGTGACCTGCCGCCACGTGCAGTGGCTGCGTGACCGGTTGCCGGCCTTCGAGGGACAGCCTGACCGCTACGTGGTCTGGGGTGAGGGCACCACCGACGAGATGTGCCTGGGCATCCTCCAGGTCGTGCGCGGCTGAGGCGCTGCCGACAACTCGTTGGGCGGGGTGCGCGCGCTCGCGTAGCATGGTTTCCGGACCGATCACCGACCGAAAGGATGCCCTCACGGGCTCCATGACAGACTCGCAGACCAATCCCGGCACCCGCCATACCGTCGTGGTGCCCGCCAGCATCAACATGGTCAGCCTGCTCGGACCGGGTGATGAGCACCTCGCCCTCATCGAAGGGGCCTTCGACGCCGACATCCACGTGCGCGGCAACCAGGTCACCCTTCACGGTCAACCCCACGAGATCGCGCTGGCCGAGCGCCTGCTCGACGAGCTGGTGACCATCATCCGCACCGGTCAGGGCATCACGTCCGAGACCGTCGAACGGGTGATCGGCATGCTCCGCACCGAGACGAAGGAACGTCCCGCCGACGTCCTCTCCCTCAACATCCTCAGCAACCGGGGCCGCACGATCCGCCCCAAGACGCTCAACCAGAAACGCTACGTCGACTCGATCGACAAGCACACGATCACCTTCGGGATCGGCCCGGCCGGCACGGGCAAGACCTACCTGGCGATGGCGAAGGCCGTGCAGTCGCTGCAGGCCAAGCAGGTGAACCGCATCATCCTGACCCGTCCGGCGGTCGAGTCCGGCGAGCGTCTCGGCTTCCTGCCCGGCACGCTGGGAGAGAAGATCGACCCCTACATGCGGCCGCTCTACGACGCCCTGCACGACATGCTCGACCCCGACACCATCCCCAAGCTGCTCGCCGCCGGCACCATCGAGGTGGCGCCCCTGGCCTACATGCGGGGCCGAACGCTGAACGATGCGTTCATCATCCTCGACGAGGCGCAGAACACCTCGCCGGAGCAGATGAAGATGTTCCTGACCCGCCTCGGTTTCGGGTCCAAGATCGTGATCACCGGCGACGTCACCCAGATCGACCTGCCGGGCGGCGGCTCCAGGTCGGGCCTGAAGGTCGTCGAGGGCATTCTGGGAGACGTCGAGGACGTCGTGTTCAACCGCCTCACCAGCCACGACGTGGTCCGCCACCGGCTGGTGGGCAAGATCGTCGCGGCCTACGACGAGTTCGACGCCCGCAACGAGCGATCGGCGGCCCGTCAGCAGGAGAACCAGCAGCGGTGAGCATCGAGATCCTCAACGAGTCCGGCCACGAGCTCGACGTCCAGGCGCTCGCCTCGCTGAGCCGCTTCACGCTGGAGCGGATGCGGGTCCACCCGCTGGCCGAGCTGTGCATCAAGGCGGTCGACGTCGACACCATCGCCGAGCTGAACCAGAAGTGGATGGACAAGGAGGGCCCGACCGACGTACTGGCCTTCCCGATGGACGAGCTGCGGCCCGGACTGGTCAACGAGGAGCCCGAGGAAGGGGTCCTCGGTGACCTCGTGCTGTGCCCCGAGATCGCCGAGGGCCAGGGCGTCACCGCCGGTCACGGCAAGGAGGCCGAGATCGAGCTGCTGACCGTGCACGGCATCCTGCACCTCCTCGGCTACGACCACGCGCTGCCGGAGGAGCACAAGGAGATGTTCGGGTTGCAGGACCAGCTCCTCCAGGAGTGGCGCTCCCGATGACCTCTGGTGATGTGTGGCTGCTCGTCGGAGCAGCGGCCCTCGTCGTCCTCGCCGGACTCTTCTCCGCGGCTGATGCCGCCCTCTCGACCTTCTCCCAGGCGCGTGCCGAGGAGCTGGCGGCCGAGCGCCGTCCGGGGTCGCGGCGGCTGCTGGAGATCGTGGGCGACCGTCCGCGCTACCTCAACACCGCGCTGCTGCTGCGACTGCTCTGCGAGATCTCGGCCACCGTCCTGGTGACCGTGCAGCTCGCTGAGTTCTTCGACGGCGACCGCGTGCCGACCGTCCTCTCTGCGGTCGGGTTCATGCTGGTCGTGTCGTTCGTGGTGATCGGGGTGTCGCCGCGCACCGTGGGTCGTCAGCGGGCCGCCACGGTCGCGCTCGCCATCGCCGTACCCCTCACCTTCATCACCCGCATCCTCGGCCCGCTGCCACGCCTGCTGATCCTGGTCGGCAACGCGATCACCCCGGGGAAGGGGTTCCGTGAGGGCCCGTTCAACTCCGAGACCGAGCTCCGCGAGCTCGTCGACCTGGCCGAGGCGAGTGCGGTGATCGAGTCGGGTGAGCGGAAGATGATCCACTCCGTCTTCGAGCTCGGCGACACCATCGCCCGTGAGGTGATGGTGCCGAGGCCGGACATCGTGTTCATCGAGCCGCACAAGAACCTGCGCCAGGCCATGTCGCTGTTCCTCAAGAGCGGCTACTCGCGGGTCCCGGTCGCGGGAGAGAACCTCGACGACATCGTCGGGTTCGCCTACCTCAAGGACATCGCCCGCCACGACTTCGAGGACCCCGACGCCGAGTTCACCCAGCGGGTCGACGAGATCATGCGACCCGCGCACTTCGTCCCCGACTCCAAGCCGGTCGACGAGCTGCTCTCCGAGATGCAGGCCCGGCGACAGCACATCGCCGTCGTGGTCGACGAGTACGGCGGCACCTCGGGCCTGATCACCATCGAGGACATCCTCGAGGAGATCGTGGGCGAGATCACCGACGAGTACGACGAGGCGGAGATCGAGCCGGAGCTCTGCGACGACGGGTCGGTGCGAGTGTCGTCGCGCTACCCGGTCGACGACCTCGACGAGATCGTCGGCGTCAACGTGATCGACGACGACGTCGACACCGTCGGCGGCCTGATGGCCAAGCTGCTCGGCAAGGTGCCGCTGCCCGGCGCGCACGTGGAGGCACACGGACTCCGTTTCGAGGCCGAGAAGCCGACGGGACGGCGCAAGCGGATCAGCACCGTCCTGATCAGCAGGATCGCCGTCGAGGCCGACGAGGCAGAGCCCTATCCTGAGACCCATGTCTGAGTCGTCCCAGCTGTCCGCCGAGGACCAGAAGCTCCTGACTCTCGCCCGGGCGACCCGGGCGCGCACTCGGGCCGCCGAGGGTGCGGCGGTCCGCGACACCGACGGGCGCACCTACGCCGGGGCGACGGTCGACCTCGCTTCGCTCCAGCTGTCGGCGGTGCAGGTCTGCGTCGCGATGGCGGCCGCGTCGGGATCTCGAGGTCTGGAGGCCGCGGTGGTCTTCTCGGGAGGCAGCGAGCTGGCTGCTGCGGATGCCGCGGTGATCGCCGAGTTCGGTGGCGATGAGGTCGTCGTCCACCTGTGGTGATTCCACCCAGGGGGACCATTGTGTCTACCAACCATCGATGGCGCTAAATTGAGAGGGTGACGGGTGTGGTGGGGATCAAGGCCCACGAGGCAGCGGTGGCGCGGCTCCAGGCGTCGTACGACGCGGTGCCGGCCTCGGCGACGGTCCGCCTCGCCAAGAAGACCTCGAACCTGTTCCGTGCCCGCAGCGCCGGCTCGGCCACCGGCCTCGATGTCTCCGGGCTCACCGGGGTGATCAGCATCGACGTCGCCGGGCGCACCGCCGACGTCCAGGGCATGTGCACCTACGAGGACCTCGTCGACGCGACGCTGCCACACGGGCTGATCCCCTTGGTCGTGCCGCAGCTGCGCACGATCACGCTCGGCGGAGCGGTCACGGGCCTCGGTATCGAGTCCACCAGCTTCCGCAACGGACTGCCCCACGAGTCGGTCCTGGAGATGGACATCCTCACCGGGACCGGCGAGATCGTCACCACCTGCCCGGGTGAGCCACTCTTCGACGCGTTCCCCAACTCCTACGGGTCGCTCGGCTACGCCACCCGGCTGCGCATCGAGCTGGAGGCGGTGCCGGCGCAGGTGGCGCTGCGCCACGTCAGGTTCTCCGACTTCGGACTGCTCGCCAAGGCCATCGCCGAGGTCGTCGAGACGGGCGAGTGGTACGGCGACCGCGTGGATGCCGTCGACGGGGTCGCCTTCGAGCCGGGGGAGGCCTACCTCACCCTGGCCACCTGGGTGGACGAGGACGGTCCGACCAGCGACTACACCGGCCAGTCCGTCTACTTCAGGTCGCTCCAGCAGCGGGAGGTCGACCGGCTCAGTGTCTACGACTACCTGTGGCGTTGGGACACCGACTGGTTCTGGTGCTCGCGTGCCTTCGGCGCCCAGAATCCCCGGATCCGCAGGCTGTGGCCACGTCGGTGGCGGCGCTCCGACGTCTACTACGCGCTGGTGCGTCTCGACCAGCGCTTCGGCATCGCCGCACGGCTCGACAAGCGGGCCGGCCGCCCGGAGGCCGAGCGGGTCGTCCAGGACATCGAGATCCCCGTCGAGCGGCTGGAGGAGTTCCTCGCCTGGTTCGACGAGGCGGTCGGGATGCGCCCGGTCTGGGTGTGCCCCCTCAAGCTGCGTGGTGACCGCTCGTGGCCGACGTACCCCCTGGCCGCGGGCGTGACCTACGTGAACGTCGGGTTCTGGGGGGCCGTCAACGTCGGCCCCGAGGCCTCCGACGCGCCGCTCAACCGGGCGATCGAGGCCAAGGTGCACGACCTGGGCGGGCACAAGTCGCTCTACTCCGAGGCGTTCTACGATCGCGAGACCTTCGACCAGCTCTACGACGGTGCCAACCTGGCCGCGGTGAAGCGGCGCTACGACCCTGAAGACAGGTTCACCTCGCTCTACGACAAGGCGGTGAAGAGACGTTGACCATGTCCATTGCAGAAGCATTCGAGCAGTTGCTCAAGGAGCCGCTGCCCCTGCGGATCACGGCCTACGACGGGAGTGAGACCGGGCCTCCCGACGCCCGCTTTACGTTCTCACTGCTCAACGAGCGGGGTCTGGCCTACCTCGTGACGGCTCCGGGCGACCTCGGGATGGGGCGCGCCTACGTCACCGGCGACCTGACGCTGTCCGGCGCCCACCCCGGCGACCCCTACGAGGCGTTGGTGGCGCTCAAGCACGGCCTCAAGTTCCGCCGGCCCTCGCCGGCAGAGGCCGTGGCCCTGTTGCGCTCGGTCGGCATCGCGAACCTGAAGCCCCCGCCACCGCCCCGCGAGGAGGCTCCGCCGCGCTGGCGTCGGGTGATGGAGGGCCTGCGGCACTCCCAGGGCAGGGACGCCGAGGCGATCCACCATCACTACGACGTGTCCAACCGGTTCTACGAGCTGGTCCTCGGACCGTCGATGACCTACACCTGTGCGGTGTTCCCCCATGCCGACGCGACGCTCGAGGAGGCCCAGTTCGAGAAGTACGACCTGGTGGCCCGCAAGCTCGACCTCAAGCCGGGGCAGCGACTGCTCGACATCGGCTGCGGCTGGGGCGGGATGGTCCGCCACGCCGCCCGCGAGTACGGCGTCAAGACGCTGGGCGTGACGCTGTCGCGCGAGCAAGCGGCCTGGGCGCAGCAGGCGATCAAGGAGCAAGGTCTCGACCACCTCGCCGAGGTGCGCCACCTCGACTATCGCGACGTGGAGGAGTCGGGCTTCGACGCGGTGTCCTCGATCGGGCTCACCGAGCACATCGGGGTCAAGAACTACCCGGCGTACTTCGGTTTCATCAACTCCAAGCTCAGGCCGCAGGGTCGGTTGCTCAACCACTGCATCACCCGCCCGACCAACGTCACCACCCGCACCGGCGCGTTCATCGACCGCTACGTGTTCCCCGACGGGGAGCTCACCGGATCGGGGCGCATCATCACCGATGCGCAGAACGCCGGGCTCGAGGTGCAGCACGAGGAGAACCTCAGGATCCACTACGCCATGACGCTGGCCGCGTGGTGTCGCAACCTGGAGGCCAACTGGGACGAGGCGGTCGCCGAGGTCGGCGAGGGCGTCGCCCGGGTCTGGGGGCTCTACATGGCGGCCTCACGGTTGAGCTTCGAGCGCAACGAGATCCAGCTGCACCACGTGCTCGCCACCAAGACCGACGGCGAGGGTGTCAGCGACTTCCCGCTCCGCCCCACCTGGTGACGACCTGTCGCAGATGTACACCTAAACCGCGCCGACCTGTCGCAGATGTACACGCACTAACCTTGCCCGGTGAGCACCCGGGCGGCGACCTACTCAGCTGACGTCGTACGACGTGAGCAGCTGGCGTCGCACTTCGTCCGGATCGTGCTCGGTGGCCCGGGGCTGACCGGCTTCACCAGCACCGGCATCCCGGACGAGTGGGTGGCCCTCACGGTGCCCGGCCAGTTCCAGACCCGCTACTACACGGTGCGTTCCTGGTCCGACGGCGAGCTGACGCTCGACATCGTCGTGCACGACCACGGTCTGGTGACCGAGTGGGCCGCCGGGGAGTGCCTCGGCGACACCGTCACCGTGTCGGAGCCCAAGGGCTCCTTCCACCTGCCCGCCGAGGCCCGCTGGCTGCTGCTCGTGGGAGACCTGACCGCACTACCGGCGGTGGGCCGGATCATCGAGACCCACCCCGAGCTCCCGGTCACCGCCTGGGTCGAGACCCCCGACGCCCCCATCGCCGACTACGTCGAGGCCGACATCACCTGGTCGACGCCGCCGGACGGCGTCGAGTCGGCGACCGCCGCCATCGTCGAGTCGATCGACTGGCCCGACGGTGCCGGCTACTTCTGGATGGCGGGTGAGTCGGCCCAGATGCGGGCCATCCGCAAGCACCTCATGCGCGACATCAAGCTGCCGGGCACGGCGTACGACGTGATGGGCTACTGGCGCGGTGGCGGACAACGACGGCAGCCTCGTGCCGTCGATCCCGCCCCGTTCTGGCGGCAGGGCAAGGCCACCGGCAAGTCCGACACCGAGATCTGGGCCGCCTACGACGCGGCCCGAGAGGCAGAGCAGTGACCGATCAACAGGCTCAACCGCCGTTCAGGAGTGGGTTCGCCTCCTTCGTGGGCCGCCCCAACGCCGGCAAGTCCACGCTGACCAACGCCCTGGTCGGAAGCAAGGTGGTAATCACCTCGTCCAAGCCCCAGACCACCCGCACCGTGGTGCGCGGGATCGTGCACCGCCCGGACGCCCAGCTCATCCTGGTCGACACGCCGGGGCTGCACCGCCCGCGGACCCTGCTGGGCGAGCGGCTCAACGACCTGGTCAAGACGACGTTGGCGGAGGTCGACATCGTCTGCGTGTGCTTCCCGGCCAACGAGAAGATCGGCCCCGGCGACAAGTTCATCGTCAACGAGATGGCCAAGGTACGCCGCACCATCAAGGTCGCCGTCGCCACCAAGACCGACCTCGCCTCCGCGGAGCGGATCGGCGAGCACCTGCTCGCCATCCAGGCCCTGGGCGCCGAGACCGGCACCGAGTGGGCCGAGATCGTGCCGGTGTCGGCCAAGGCTGGAGACCAGGTCAAGCTGCTCGAGGAGCTGCTGGTCGGCCTGCTGCCCGAGGGGCCGCCGCTCTACCCCGACGGCGACCTCTCCGACTCGCCGGAGGAGGCGATCGTGGCCGAGCTGATCCGCGAGGCGTCCCTGGAAGGGGTGCGCGACGAGCTGCCGCACTCCATCGCGGTCGTCGTGGAGGAGATGGGACTGCGCGAGGATCGGCCGGCGGACAAGCCACTGCTGGAGATCCATGCCTGGCTCTACGTCGAACGCGACAGCCAGAAGGGCATCGTGATCGGCCACAAGGGGAGTCGCCTCAAAGAGGTCGGGACCAACGCCCGCAAGCAGATCGAGGCGATGCTGGGCACCCAGGTCCATCTGGACCTGCGGGTCAAGGTGGCCAAGGACTGGCAGCGCGACCCACGCCAGCTGCGCAAGCTGGGCTTCTAGCCCTCAGGCACCCAGCAGATGCCGTAGTGCTGGCCGGCTCGCCACTGCTCGAGCGTGGGCGGCTCATAGCTCCAGGTCACGGTGAGAGGGTCCGGGGCCACCGCACGCGCAGGGTCCTCACAGGCTGCCTTGCCGTCCACCCGCAGAGCGTCGGCACCGGGGAAGTCCCGGCCCTCGGCGTCGACGGTGGCGATGGCCTTCCAGGAGTGGGTGGCCGAGCAGGTGATGCGCTCGAACCGGGGCGACTCCGGGTCCGCGGTGCCGCACATCGCGAACCGGGCGGCGCGTGACGACTCGTCCAGCACGCCTTTCGGGTCACCGTCCAGAGGCGCCAGCCGTTCGTCGCCGGCCAGCGCGATGACGTCGCAGCGGAACCAGTTCTGTCCCTCGTCGGACTGCTCGATGCTCGGGCTGAACCAGATGGCACGCAGCATGCTGAGCCGTCGATCCTCCCGGCTCCCACCGAGATAGCCCGCGAGCTGGCGAGGGCAGGTCGCAGCGATCGCGTCCTGGACCTGGTTGGAGTCGACTGCCAGCAGGTGCCCGTCGACCACCGCGTCGACCGTGCCGACGAAGAAGGTGCGCGACGTGTGTGGCTTCTTGCACGGGAGCGGCGCGATGGTGGTGGTGGACTCCAGTGCCTGCGTATAGCTCAGGTCGTAGCACAGGCGTGTGGCCGGACGCGGTGCCGGAGCGGCGGGGGTCGCGGTGGCGACCGCGGCGGGTGCCGTGCTGCGCGTCGGGGTGGGCTCGCTGCCGGGGTCCTTGCCCGTGCAGCCGGCCGACGCCACGAGGGCCAGTGCCGTCACCAGTGCCGCGCGCTTCATTGGTCCGTCCTCGCCCAGCAGATCGACCGGCGGTTGCCGGCGGACCATTCTCCCGCCTTGAACCAGGTGTAGCCGTAGTCGTAGTCCACCGGGTAGTTGAGCCAGGCTCCCACGGAGTCCGAGCAGAAGTCGGACGTGCGCGACTCGACGACCCTGTCACCGGGGTAGGGGTCGTCGGCCGCACCGAGCTTGATGGTGGTCACCGCTCGCCAGGTGTGCGGCTGGTCGCAGCCGATCTTCAGGCCCGTCACCGAGGGGCCGTCGACGCAGGCCAGCCACGCGTCGGGACGGGTGGCGAGCAGCCCCTGGGCGGTGGCCGGCAGGTCGACGTACGTCTTGGTCTGCGCGCCACCGCCGAGGACGTCGCAGCGGTACCACCGCGCGCCCTTGGTCCACGCGGGCTTCGACGGCCGGAACCAGACCCAGCTGACCACCGTGCGCATGGCCAGCGACTCGTCGGCACCGAGGAACTTCTGGAAGGCAGCCGAGCACGTGCGGTAGGCGAAGCGCCCCAGGTCGTCGTCGCCGTACGCCGCGTCCTCGAACGCGGGCGGCAGGTCTCCCACGGCGAACGTCTCAGCCGTGTGGGCCGAGGTGCAGTCGACCGTCCTGGTGGCATTGCTGGGCATCGCGACATCGGCCGGCGTGAGCCGTCGACAGGCACCGTCGTCGGGAGCGGTGAGCGAGTCGACCTGGGAGGGGTCGATGTTGCGGCCCTGGTCGTCGCGGCTGCAGCCTGCCAGGAAGAGCACCGCCAGGAGGGGTAGGACGACGGCTCGCACGGCGCGAGTCAGGTCGGGCAAGTCGTCGGCTCCAGGGTCTACGGGGTGTGGCGGTGCCGCGATGCTACCGCTGTCGATCAGGGGCTCAGCAGGGCGGAGATGGTGGCACCGAGCTCGTAGGCCAGAGCCTCCTCATCGGCCGTCACGTCGCCGAGCACCTCCAGCACCGGTGCCGACCGGGTCCAGGGCAGTGCGCCCGTGATGGCCAGCACCGACCGGACGGCTCCGGTCGTGTCGTAGCGTCCGTGCACCCACAGCCCGAACGGCTTGCGACCCGCGGGCACCGAGCCC
>CZKA01000034.1_pt1 | contig 64878 bp, 54 predicted proteins | sample 1657991 | NCBI WGS metagenome assembly CZKA01 (sample SAMEA3501708, study PRJEB10268) | metagenome | biome: nitrite-oxidizing laboratory bioreactor; material: liquid mineral medium | place: Austria | collected 2011-12-21
CCCCACGGGGGGCCACGACGCACAACTCATGGGGTCTTTGCGCACAACTCAACCGGCCGCGGGGCACGACTCAACCGGCCGCGGGGCGCAACTCGAGGGGCCGCGGGGCGCAACTCGACGGGTGGGGTGGTGGCGTCCCGGATCCGTGAGTCCAGGTCGATACCGTAGGCCCCATGAGTCCCACCGAGCCGCCGAGCCTGATGGTCCGGCTCCGCGGCAAGGTCTGGGAGATCATCGTGGCCACGGTCAGCTCGTGCCTGCGCTACCGCGTGACCGGACTGGCTGCCGAGGCGGCGTTCTTCGCGGTGCTGTCGATCCCGCCGCTGATCTTCGCGCTGGCGGGTGCCATCGGGTTCGTCTCGGAGCGGTTCACCGACGCCCAGATCCAGGACGTCAGCAACGCGATCATCGACTTCTCCTCGCGCGCGCTCACCGACGGGGTCGTCGACAAGATCATCACCCCGACGATCAACGACGTCCTGCGTGGAGGCCGCTACGACGTGATCTCGATCGGCTTCGTGCTGGCGTTGTGGTCAGGCTCCCGAGCGCTCAACGTGTTCGTGGACACCATCACGATCATGCACGGGCTCGGTGGGCACCGGGGGATCGTGAAGACCCGGGCACTCAGCTTCGGCCTCTACATCCTGGGGCTGGTCACCGGGGCGATCACCCTGCCGCTGATCATCGCGGGACCGGGACTGTTCGACCAGGTGCTGCCCGAGCGGCTCGACTTCCTCAACGACCTCTACTGGCCGATCATCATCGTGTTCTGCGTGTGCTTCCTGGCCACGCTCTACCACGTGAGCGTCCCGGTGCGGACCTCGTGGAGCTTCAACCTCCCGGGCGCGTGCTTCAGCCTGACCTGCTGGGTGCTGGGGTCCTGGGCGCTGCGCGAGCTGCTCACCCTGACGGCCAAGGACTCGATGTCGATCTACGGTCCGCTGTCCGCGCCGATCGCGGTGCTGCTGTGGCTCTACCTGCTCTCGATCGCGGTGCTGATCGGTGCGGCGGTCAACGCCTCGTTCGACGCCGTCTTCCCGCAGATGTCGACCACCAACGCCCGCCGTGAGCTGGTCTCTCGGCTGCGCACCCGGATGGGCCGGCCGGAGCCGGTCGTCACCGAGGACGTGGAAGGATGACGACGTGGCCAACGTGAACCTGCCGATGCCCGTCGTCGTCGCCGGCGGGGCCCTCGCTCTCCTGGGTGGCTACCTCATCGGGGTGGTCGCGGGACCCGACACCCCCGACCGTGCCACCGGTGTCGTGGAGTCCTACGACTCCACCAACGCGGTGCTCTGCCTGGGCGGCGATGCCGTGTCCGATCAGGACGGCGTCAACGACGAGGGCGTCCTCTGCGGCACCTGGCAGCGACCCCAGAACGCCGACACCCCGGTCGAGGGCGACCGGTTCCGCTTCGTCACCATGAAGACCGCGACCTCACCCGATGCGGAGTCGGGCGGCACGGTGCTGATCTACGGCGACGTAGTCGACTAGGTTCACACCCGTGCCCCGCGACATCCCCGAGCCGACGCTCGGCCGCATCCGACTGCCGGAGACCACCCGGTCACCCTGGTGGGAGCTCGGCAAGCGTCTGCTGCTCGCGGTGGCCATCCTGGTCGGCACGGTGTTGCTGGTCTACCTCGACAAGGACGGCTACACCGACAACAACGACCCCACGGGCGAGGTCGGGCTGGTCGACTCGATCTACTACACGACCGTCACGCTGAGCACCACCGGCTACGGCGACATCGCGCCGACGGCTGCCCATGCTCGCCTGATCAACGCGTTCATCATCACCCCGTTGCGCATCGCGTTCCTGGTCCTGCTGATCGGCACCACCCTCGAGGTCCTTGCCTCGCAGGGTCGCGAGATGTTCCGGGTCTCCCGGTGGAGGAAGAAGTACATGGACGAGCACATCGTGGTGGTCGGCTACGGCACCAAGGGCCGCAGCGCCGTCGAGACCCTGGTCAACAATGGCAAGCCTCGCGAGCGCGTGATGATCGTCGACCCGTCGCCCACGGCGATGGCCGATGCCGCGCTCGACGGCATCGCCATCGTCACCGGTGACGCCACCCGACGCCAGGTGCTCCGGAGAGCCGGGGTCGAGCGGGCCAGCCAGGTCATCATCACCACCGACCTCGACGCCACCAACGTGCTCGCCACCCTGACCGTGCGCCAGCTCAACCCCGACGCCTACATCGTGGCCGCGGTGCGCGAGGAGGAGAACGTGCCGCTGATGAAGCAGAGCGGCGCCGACTCGGTGATCACCTCCGCCGACGCCGTCGGCCGGCTGCTCGGCCTCTCCACGCTGTCCCCGACGCTCGGCTCGGTGATGGAGGACCTGATGACCTACGGCGAGGGCCTCGAGGTCGCCGAGCGCGAGCTGCTCGTCAACGAGGTCGGCAAGCAGCCCCAGCAGCTGCCCGACCAGGTGATCTCGGTGGTCCGCGACGAGAAGGTCTACCGTTACTTCGACCCGGTCGTCACCCAGCTGGCGCGCGGCGACCGCCTGGTCGTCGTACGCCCGGCGCGGGAGCTGCCCTGGGCGCCCCGCCCCGGCACCCACAACGAGACGACGTCCACCGAGGACGAGGACTGAAGGACCGCCCCCACCTGGGTGGGCTGATCGACGGTTCAAATGTAGTGTCGGAAGCACGGACGCGGCTCGGCGCCACGCACAGCAGCTCGAAGAGGAGACAGGTCATGACCAGCACAACGACGGGCACCACCACCGGGCCCGACTACCAGGTCGTCAACCCCGCCACCGGCGAGGTCGTGGAGACCTTCGAGAAGGCGACCGACGCCGAGGTGGAGGCAGCGCTCGCGGCCACCCACGCGGCGTACGCCGTCTGGAAGGACGTCCCGATCGAGGAGCGCGCGAAGGTCGTCAAGCGCATCGGCGAGCTGTTCGTCGAGCGCGCGGCCGATCTCGCGGTGCTGGCCACCCAGGAGATGGGCAAGCCGCTCTCGGAGTCGCAGGGTGAGGCCGAGTTCTGCGGCGACATCTTCGACTACTTCGCCACCGAGGGGCCGACCCTGGCGGCCGACCAGCCGATCAAGACCTTCTCCGGCGGGACCGCCGTCGTCCAGAAGCTGCCGATCGGGGCGTTGCTCGGCATCATGCCGTGGAACTATCCCTTCTACCAGATCGCCCGCTTCGCGGCCCCGAACCTGATGTTGGGCAACACGATCATCCTCAAGCACGCCGAGTCGGTGCCGAAGTCGGCGCTGGCGGTCGAGCAGATCATGAAGGACGCCGGCCTGCCCGAGGGCGCCTACGTCAACCTGTTCGCGTCCTACCCCCAGATCGAGACGATCATCGCTGACCCGCGCATCGCCGGTGTCTCCCTGACCGGCTCCGAGCGCGCCGGGTCCGTGGTGGCGGCCATCGCGGGCAAGAACCTCAAGAAGTGCGTGCTCGAGCTCGGTGGCTCCGACCCGTACGTCGTGCTCGACTCCGCCGACGTCGCTGCCGACGCCGACACCGCATGGGAGACCCGGATCAGCAACACCGGCCAGGCCTGCAACTCCAACAAGCGGATGATCGTCATGCAGGACGTCTACGACGACTTCGTGGCGCGCCTCACCGAGCACGCCACCGGCCTGCAGCCCGGTGACCCGGCCGAGGAGGCGGAGGGCACCTTCGCCCCGCTGTCGTCTCGTGCGGCTGCCGAGAACCTCGCCGCCCAGGTCGAGGACGCCGTCAGCAAGGGCGCGACCCTGCACGCGGGGGGCGTGCTGGGCGAGGGTCCCGCGGCCTACTACTCGCCGGCGGTGCTGACCGGCATCACCAAGGACATGCGTGCCTACAAGGAGGAGCTGTTCGGCCCGGTGGCCGTGGTCTACTCCGTCTCCAGCGACGACGAGGCGCTCGAGCTGGCCAACGACACGCCCTACGGTCTCGGCGGGGCGGTCTTCAGCACCGACCCCGAGCGGGCCCGCCGCGTCGCCGACCGGCTCGAGGTCGGGATGTCCAACGTGAACTCACCCGCCGGTGAGGGCGCCGAGGTGCCGTTCGGCGGCGTCAAGCGCAGTGGCTTCGGCCGCGAGCTGGGCCCGCTGGGCATGGACGAGTTCGTCAACAAGCGGATGTTCTACGTCGCCGACTGACTCAGCCGACTGGCCCAGCAGCCGATCAGACCGCGAACGGCTGCTGGGTCAGGTAGGCGGGGTCGGCGACCAGGTCGCTGTTGAGGTTCGGGGTCTGGTCGGTGGTCATGTTGGCCACGATGTCGGCGTGGAACGCCGAGTAGTCGCCCTCGAACGCGCCCTCCGCCCAGGTCTGCAGCAGGCTCTGGGTGAAGGCGCCGTTGCCCTCGCCGTCGTAGGACACCTGGTCGTCCTGGCAGCCTGAGATCAGCAGCACGGACGCGGCGACGTCGATGTCGCCGCGTCCGGCGACCTGCTGCTTGATGGCACGGTAGGCCGCCCCGCGTGCCTCGTTGTCGCGCTCGCGCTCCTCCTCGGGCATGCCACGGGAGACCTGGCGCTCGACCTCGTCGCGCACCACGGAGCCGCTGTGGCAGCTGTCGCTGATGACCAGCACCCGCGCCCCGGCCGGGAACTGCGACCAGGCCAGGTGGAGCTCGTCGTCGAGCAGCTGACGGTCAAAGCAGACCCAGGTCTCGTCCTGGGCCTCGTCCTCGTCGCCGTCCTCGTCGGCGACCTGTCCGCCGTGGCCCGAATAGCTGATGAGGCACAGGTCGCCGTCGGAGCACCCCGCGGCGAGGGCGCCGATGGCCGCGGTCACGCCAGCCGCTGTGGCGGCCTCGTCGAGCAGGGTGGTGCTGGTGAAGCCCGCCGCCTCGGCGAGCGACTTCATGCTGGCCGCGTCGTTGAGGCAGCCCTGGAGCCGTCCGTCCCAGCCGCCGTACTTGCTGGGATCGACGTGGTTGAGTCCGATGTGAAGGGCGTAGCCGGCCATGATGATGCCTTTCGGGGTTGAGGGACGGGGACGCCGCCGTCGGCTGCGTCGTCGATGGGTGAGGCGTCTCGGGGGGTGACCCACTGGCTGAGCACCCGCCGGACCAGCTCGAGCGTGCCGCGGCGTTCGTTGCCCTGCGGGGTGTCGGGCAGGCAGGCCTGCACGAGCTCGACCCAGCGGATGATGGTCTCGCGCTCCCTGGTGCTGACGCCCTGTTCGAAGACGTCCTCGTAGGCTGCCGCGACGGCGGCCTCGTTGGGAGACCCGGTGACGATGTGCAGCGCGAGGTCGGCGTCCGGGACGCGGGTGCGTTCGTACGGCGCAGCCGACCACGGGGCCGCCCCGGCGGCGTCCCGGACGCCCTGCAGCTGGTCGGCCCAAGCGGCAGCGATCCGGGTGTAGCCACGGGGCTTGCGGGGCCGGTTGGCTGCCTCGAGGTAGTCGAGGATGACCGCCGACAGGGTGGCGAACTGAGCGTCCTTGCTGGCGGCCGCCGCCACGCCCAGCGCCTCGCCGGCCTCCCGGAACTTCTTGGCCGCGCTCCCGAGCGCCTTCGCGCGGTCGGCGCGGTCGTGGTCGGCGGAGGCCACCTTCCACAGCTGGTGCTGCTCCACGGTCGCCTCGGCCATCTGGAGCTGGGCGTTGGCGACGGACCGGGTGGTGTAGACGGCGAGGATGCGCCACAGTCCCAGGAGCTCGTTGGCCTGGGAGAAGTGTGTCTCGGCGGCGTCCTCGTCGACGGCCAGCAGGTCTGCGCCCCGATGGGCGTGGGCGGTGCTGAGCTGGGCGATGACGTCGAAGCCGGCGCCGGAGCCGCCGGCCGCCATGGCCAGCCCGTAGGCCTCGATGGCCTGGTCGTAGTCGCCGAGGGCCCGCCAGGCCTCGCCGATGGCTTGGCGCTCCAGGCCGCGGATCCACTTCGCGCCGTCCTCGACCAGCTTGACCAGCTGCACCTCGAGGTTGCGTTCGGACTCCGGGCAGGCGACCCGCGACTGGTCGGTGATCCACTGCAGCTGCTCACGGAAGCCGCGGCGCGACGCCAGGTCGCTCGTCTGCCGGGACCGTTGCTGGCGCTCGAGCTGGAAGGCGGGCTCGCCGTAGACCTGGTAGGCACCCCAGGTGTTGGTGGTGTGGTGGAACTCGGCGTAGACGTTCCTGCGGGCCTGGAGCGTGGCCGAGCCGAGGTTGTCGCCGGCGAGCATCCGGTCGTAGAACGTGGAGGCGAACAGGGTGGCGGCCTCGTCGTTCACCGCCCAGCCTGCGGCGACGACGGCACGGATGCCGTTGTTGATGAGCTTGCTCGACACGCTGGAGGCCAGCTTGTCGGGCCGGTCCACGCCGGCACCGACGTGGCAGCAGTTGAGGAAGACCAGGTCGGGTGTGGTCTGCATCTGCTCGAACTCGGCGGCGGTCAGGAAGTCGTCGGGCCCGATGCGTACGCCGCTGCGCTCGGGATGGGCGGCGTCGTACTGGCCGTGGGCAGCGATGTGGATGATCCGGTACTCGTGCGCGAAGAGGGCGTTGAGCACGGTCTGGGTGTCGACCCGACCGCCCTTCGCGTCGGGGATGAGCGCCCGGACCTCCCAGCCGCGCGACTCCAGCAGGTCGGCGACCGCCCGGGCCTCGCGAACGGCCCCGTCGAGCTGCGCGTTCTCAGCCCCTTCGCCCAGCCAGGGATCGCCGATCACCAGCGCCTTGCGGCCCGGCGAGGGACGGATCAGCTCCCGGATGCGGGTCGTCTCGAGCCGCCGGATGATGCCGATCTCGGTGGCGATGGGCACCACGCCGTCGTCGAAGGAGCGGGTGGCGAGCATCTCGAACGGCAGGCCGGCGGCGTGCTCGTCGAGCATGTACATGATGTTCTCGCTCGGCCGTCCCTGACCCTTCATCGACCGGGGGACGAGCAGCTCGTAGAGCGTGTTATTGATCTGCTCGTCGACCGACGGCGACCCGATGGACTGCTCGACGAGCGTCTCGATGATCTTGTGCTGCGCCACGCTGATCTGGGTGGCGGCGCCCGCGGTGCGGCCGGTCTCGGTGAACGAGAGCGCCCAGAGCGGGTCCTGGCTGTCGGCGGGCTCCATGCCGCTGACCCGGATGGTGCGCCACCGGTCGGTGTTGTAGTCCGAACGCGGGCTCCCCGAGCGCCGGTCGGTGCCCTCGTGGAGCACGTCGTCGACGTGCAGGATGTCGTCGTCGTTGGCTCGGTCGGGCTCCTCCAGCCGTCGAGCGGCGTGGAAGGCCTCGATGGCCCGGTCCTCGTAGAGCTCGTAGATCGCCAGCGAGTTGACCTGGTGGGGGAGCTCGAGGTCACGGAGGCGGCGGTTGGCCCGGCGTACCCCGGTGATGGCGGCGTTGACCGAGGACGGTACGGCGAGCGCGCCGGTGCCCATCGTCCCGATCAGCACGGTCGCGATGTCGAGGCCCCCGGCGTCCTCGTCGGACCGGGAGGCGACGAGGCGGAGGCAGGCCTGGGCGATGCCGGCGGTGAGCTCTCCGGGGTTCAGGTCTCCGGGGTCGCCCAGCCCGATGACGGCGGCGCCGGCGCCTGCCTTCTCCGGGCGGACGAAGAGCTGGCAGGTGCCGCGGGCGCCGGGGTACTGGCCCAGCAGGCGGTGTCGGGTCAGGGCGCCGTCGAGGCGGCCGTCGAGGGCCTTCTCGGCACCGCCGATCGGAGTGCCGAACTGGGTGCCGACGATGAGCTTCTCGCTCGCCCCCGCCAGGTTGCCGTGCACGACCTTGACCTCGAGGGTGGTCTGTTCGCGCTCGGGTGCCACCGGGGCGCCCATCGCGGCCCACACCAGGTCGGTGTCGGTGGGGAACAGCACGGGGAACGACGAGGGCGGCTCGGTGATCCGGGCTCGCTTCATGGCCTTCTGGTCGGGGGCCTTGACGCTCGGCACCACATGGGTCCCGGCCAGCAGCTGCAGGATGAGGCCGAGGGCCTGCTCGTCGGTGACCAACCGGTCGAAGGGCACCCAGAGGTAGTGGGCGGCCAGCTGGAGGGGCGGCTCGCTCAGCGGCACGTGGCCGTCACCGAGGTTGGTGAACCGGAGCTCGTCGGTGGCGGGGTCGCTCGTCCAGGTGTACGCCGCGCGGCCGAAGACCGCGACGTACTTCGACCAGGCCGACAGCGGTTCGAGGGTGTCGGGGAGCGGCTCGGCGAGGGCCTGCGCACTGCCGAGGCCCAGCCGTGTCTCGAGGTGGGTGGCGATCTGGACGGGGTCGCCTCCGGAGACCAGGGCGAGAGCGGAGGTGAGGGCGTCGCGGCCCTGGGCGCGCGCCCGCGCGCCGGCACTGCCCTGGATCGGGGGACTGAGCAGGACCCGCTGGCCCATCGACCTGGTGCGAGCGGCGCCGCCCGCGGTGTCGGCGGCGAGCACGATGCGGCAGCCGGCGCCGTGGGCGACGACGTGGACGGGCTCACCCGTGGCCTCGGCTGCGGTGATGGCCTGGTTGAGGCGGGTGGCCGCCTGGTCGAGATCCTCGGTGGGGCTGTAGGGGAAGGCCTGGAAGTGGCCGCCGAGCATGCCGGCCAGGGCGTCGTACTGCGAGACGAGCGCGGTGCTCTCCCAGGCCTCGGGGGCGGCGAGCACGGAGTCGAGGCCGTCACCGCTGAGCGCTGCTGGGCTGGGCCAGAAGTCGGTGTCGCCGGCCTTGAGCGCGGAGCCCAGCAGGTCGGGGACGACGATGACCGTGCCGGTGAGGCGCGTCGTAGCGAGTCCGCGGGTGGGCCCTCGCCGAACGGCGGCGCTGGGATCGCTGAAGCCGGGGACGCCGTCGACCTTGTCGGCGAGCATCCAGTGCTCCAGGGCGCTCCTGGCGGCCCGGTCGGTGAAGTAGTTGGAGTGCGAGTAGGCGGGTCCCTTGAAGCCGGCGACCCGACCCCCGCCCTTGCGCGGGATGCCGCGGGTCATGGCCCCGGTGTTGACCACCATGTCGTGGTCCTCACGGAAGAACAGGTCGGCGCCGAGCACCTTGAGGCGCTTGAGCAGGCCACTGCCCTCGACATCGCCGGAGATCACGCCGAGGTTGTCCTCGGCGCCGGGGCCGGGACAGGTGTTCAGGAGCGCGATGAACGGGGACTCCGGCATCTGCGCTTCGAGACCGGGCAGGGCGCGGACGTCGGCGCGCTGGTCGAGGAAGGTGAGCAGCAACAGCTTGACGGCCTCCGCGACGCCGGTGCCGGGAACGCCGGGCAGTAGCCGGAGGGCGTTGAAGAGGTAGGTGGCGTACTGGTCGACGCGGCGCGAGGCGAGGATCGTTCCGCGAGCGGGGCAGGCGACGCGGGCGAACCTCTCCACGCTCAGGTTGCGCTGCTCCATCACCTCGCGGAGCTGGGGGAGGGCGTCGAGGTCGGGGGACGCGGGGTTCGCCTTGCGCAGGATGGCGAGCGCTGCGTCGAGACTGAGGCTGCTGTCCAGGAGGTAGCGGGTCAGACTGAAGGCCTCGCCGACCAGGCCGCCGCGCGAGTGGCTGACGAGGTGGAGGCGAGCCCCCTCCGGCAGGGACCGCGCGGCTTCGAGGGCGTTCTGGACGGGGGTCTTGCTCAAGGTGGCGTGCTCGAGGGCGAACATGCGGTCGCCGTAGCGATCGGTGATCCGTCCCCACTCGTCGGTGCGCCGCAGTCCCGCGAACGCTGCCTCGGTGTGCGAGAAGGTGCCGTGCAGCAGGAGCAGGGTGGGCTCTCCGCTCGCGTCGAGCTCGCCGTCGCGCAGGTCTCCGGGGTCGAGCTGAAGGTCGTGGTCGATCTGGTAGATGCCGCGCCGCTTGGCCCGTTTGCGCCGAATCTCGGCGGGCGCGTCGTCGTCACACGGTCGGTCGATCCACTCCGCGACCTTCGTCATGGCGGCTCGGGCGACCGGGTCGAGGAACGCCTGGGCGAGTCGCTCGGCGGCGGCCCCGCTGACGAGGTCCTTGAGGGTGGCAAGCGCCGCCTTGACCTCGGGATCACTGATGTCGAAGCTCGACCTCGTGACGTTGGAGACCGGGCTCGCGCCACGCCCGACCGTGATCAGGTCCTCGAGAGAACGGGTGCCCCGCGTGCTGGCGTCGGCCCGTGCGCTGCCCAGCGTGGTGAAGTGCACGAGACCGTCGGAGGTCTCGATCTCGAGGACGTCGTCGTCCTCGCCGTCGACCTCGACGGCTCGTTGGTCGCCTCGGCCTCCGGTGGCCCGGGTGGTCACCTCGTCGCGCCGTCGATAGCTCACTTGTGCGCCGTAGAGCTGTGCGAACGCGTCGGGCGCGTGGTCGTCGCCTTCCCGGGGATAACCCCGGACGGTCAGGCCATGGGACATGGCAAACCTTCTTCGGTCGGTGCAGACGGCTCGGTTCCACCCAGGAGGAGAGATCTCTTATGTCCGTGATACTCCGATTTCTCCGGGTTTCGCTAGAGCATTTTCGAGCGGTTCTTGGGCGCCCGGTGAGAAGTGCGGATGAATCCCGCCTGACCCACCAGCCCCAGAGACGACGTCAGGTCCGGCTCAGCGGCTGTTGACGTGCGTCGGGTGAAGGCGACTTTCCCGCCGGGGAGGTGGGTCAGCTCGTACTTCGGGTCGTGGGCGTAGGCGTGGTGCCGTGGGCAGAGCAGCCGGCCGTCGTTCACGCTGGTGTGGCCTCCGTGGGACCAGGGGTGGTGGTGGTGGGCGTGGCAGAGCCCGGGCGGATAGTCACACCCCTGGGCGGTGCAGCCTGTGTCTCGGAGGCCCATCGCGATGCGTTGGGCTTTGGTGTGGAAGCGGCGGGTGCGGCCGAGGTCGAGGATCTGCGAGGTGCCGCCGAGGACGGTGGGGATGATGCCGGCCTCACAGGCCAGCCTGCGGGCCTGGGCGGCGGTGATCGACTCGCCGGTGTCCAGGCTGGCCACCCCGGCCTCGTGGTTGCTGGCGAGCAGGGTGGCCAGATCCATGGTGACCACGACGGTGGCGTTCACCCCGCCACTGCTGGGGAGCCGGTCGGTAGGGAAGCGTTCGACGTACTCACACAGCGCCCTACCCATCCGTTCCGGGGTCGGGCGGCGTTCACCCGCCGTGCCGTCGACGGCGGCCCGGTGTTTGGGGGCGGCGAACCCCAACAGGGCCTTGCGCAGCATCGCGCCCTGCGCGGAGGGCAGGGTGAACCGGCCATGGCACCTGCCGTGCCCGTCGTCGGTCATCGTGAACCGGGCCGACTCCCACGCTTCACGCTCCTCCTTCTCGAGCAGCCGGGCCTCGTGGGCCTCGGCCACCTCGGGGGCGATCACATCCGGGATCCGGCGCCCCAACAGCTTCAGCGCCTTGGCGTCGTGATCCCGGGCCAGCCCGACCAGCTCGGCCCGGGCGCGGTTGACGATGTCCGGGTCACACCCCAGCGGCAGCTCCTCGACCGCGCGGACGATCACGGCCGCCTGCTCCAGCACCAGGTCGCCGGCCGCCAACGCGTCCCGCACCGGTTCGTGCTCGGAGTCCAAGGCGACCGCGAGCCGCACCTTGGTATGCGCCTCCCGGCGGGTCAGGTGAGCGGCGTGGGCCCACCACGTCGCCGCCGAGGTCGCCCCGGTGGGCTCCTCGACCCCGACCCGCTCCGCGTGGGCGGCGACCCGCAGCTCCAGCTCAGCGACCTGAGCAGCCAACCGGGTCACCTCCACCAACGTCGACGCGGTCTCCGGCGCGCCCATCGACCACAACGGCACCCCGACCAACCCCGACAGCGACGCACGCAACGACCCCACCGCACACGTCACCACGTGCTGCTGATCGGAGGAGGCCATCGCTGTCATAACCCCAACCCAACCACTGGGTACCGACACTTCCCGACCAGACGACGGCACTCTCCACAGGGCGGACCCACCCCCACGGAGGTGTCGGGCCGGTGCGCAGGCCCACCAGATTGGTGACGTGAGAACGGTCGGAGTCGAGGAAGAGCTGATGCTCTTCCGTGACGGCCGCCCGGCTGCCGAAGGGCATCGGTTCTTCGAGGACCCGACGAACGAGGTCGAGCACGAGCTGATGCTCGAACAGGCGGAGATCGCGTCAGCTCCCACGACCGAACTGACCGAGCTCGCCCAGGACCTCAGGGCCAGCCGTCGCGAGCTCGTCGACTCGGCAGCCGCTCGAGGCGTCACGGCTGTCGCACTGGGCACGAGCCCGGTCGCCGTGCAGCCGACGCCCACGCCTGATCCTCGCTACGAGCAGATGATGGGAGACTTCGGTCTGATCGCTGCCGAGCAGCTGATCTGCGGCACTCACGTCCATGTGGCGGTGAGCTCCCGGGCCGAGGGAGTCAGGGCGATCGACGGGGTACGCCGCTGGCTGTCGGTGCTGACGGCGATCAGCGCCAACTCGCCGTACTGGAACGGTCGCGACACCGGCTACGCCAGCTATCGGACAGTGTCCTGGGGCCGCTGGCCCAGCACGGGCCCGAGCCCGGCGTTCGGCGACGAGAGGGCCTACGACCGCGAGGTGCAGCACCTGCTCGACACCGGGGCTGCGCTGGACCGCGGGATGGTCTACTACGACGTCCGGCTGTCGGCGCGCTACCCGACCGTGGAGTTCCGGGTGGCCGACGTCGGGCAGCACGTGTCCGACTCGGTCCTCCTCGCCGGCCTGTGCCGGGCCGCGGTGGAGACGGCACTCGCCGATCCCTCACCACCCGACCCGTCGGTGGCAGAGCTGAAGGTGGCCTCCTGGCGCGCGGCGCGGCACGGGCTCGGCGGCGAGCTGATCGACGTGGTCGAAGGTCGGCTGAGGCCGGCGGGCCAGGTGGTCGACCGGATGCTGTTCGAGCTGACCTCGGCCCTGCACCACGCAGGCGATCTGACCCTGATCACGCAGCTCATGGACGCGCTGTGGCAGCGCGGGACGGGAGCGGACCTCCAGCGTGCCGACGTGTCGCTCGGAGGTCCGGCCGGCGCGATCGCCGGGGCGGCCCGGCGTGTGCTGTCGTGGGACGACGCGCTAGACCTGTGACGGCACCACGGCGACGGCTCCGTGCGCGTGCTCGAGGACCGTGGGAGCGACCGACCCGAAGACCAGGTCGTTGAGGGGGGTGATCGGATGATGGCCGACGACGACCAGCTCGTAGTTCTGCGACGCAGCGACGAGATGCTGGTCGGCGAAGCCGTCGGCCAGCCTGACCTCGACGGGGACGTCGGGGAACTTCTCGGCCATCCCGGCGATCGACTCGGCGACCAGGTCCCGCTCGCCGGCCTGCCAGTAGCAGTGCAGGACCACCAGCGGCCGCCCACGGAAGGACGCCATCCGGTAGGCGAAGTCGATGGCGGGCAGCGAGAGCTCAGTGCCGTCGACACCGACCAGGATGCCGTGGGTGGTCAGGCTCGGGTCGGTGGGACGCCGTACGACGACCGGGCAGGCTGCGTGCTTGGCGACCGACACGCTCACCGAGCCCAGGAGCAGGCTGGCGACCGGGCCACGGCCGCGTGAGCCGAGCACGATCATCGCGGCGTGGTGGCTCAGGTCGAGCAGTGCCGTGCGGGCGTCGGCATAGCTGAGGAGCTCGTGGACCTCGAGCCCCGGCTGCGCCTCGAGCGCATGTGCCTTGGCCGCGTGCAGCACCTGTCGTGCGGCCGTCCTGGTCTGGTCGAGAAGGGCCCCGTAGTCGATGCCGCCACCGGCGTAGGTGCCGGAGGCCATGAAGCCGATGGGCTCCACGGCGTGCACGAGGGTGAGTGGCCGGTTCTCGAGAGCCGCCTGGTCGACGGCCCAGATCAGGGCCGCCTCGGCATAGGCGGAGCCGTCGACCCCGACCACGATGCTGCCTGCGGGTGTGCTGGTCGTGTTCATGCTTCCACGGTGGCGTCATCCGAGGAGCCTGCCCACCGGCCTTGGCCCCAAGGCGTCGGGACCTTCGCCCCGACCGGGGACGAGCGTCCCGAGCGGCGGGGACGTCCGGCCCTGACGGCCGTCGGCCGGCACTCCTAGCGTGAAGAGTGAGGCGTCTGCCTCGCTGAAGGCAAGGGAGTGGACCGTGAAGCGGCAGCTGCTGGTGCTGGGGGCTGGGACGGCGGGCACGATGATCGTGAACAAGCTGCGTCGTCGCCTGGACCGTGACGAGTGGGGGATCACGGTCGTCGACCGCGACGACGACCATCCCTACCAGCCGGGCTTCCTGTTCCTGCCGTTCGGTCGCTACGACGCCGACCAGCTCCACCGCCCGCGCCACTCGCTCCTCCCGCACGGCGTGGACTTCGTGGTCGGCGACGTCGACCGGGTCGATCCCGCCGCTCACCAGGTCACGCTGGAGGACGGGCGCCTGCTGCCCTACGACTATCTGGTGATCGCCTCCGGTACGACGCCACGACCCGACCAGACGCCCGGCATGCTCGGCCCGCAGTGGCGACGCAGCATCTTCGACTTCTACACCGCAGACGGCGCTCTGGCGCTTGCGGCGGCTCTGCGCGACTTCGACCACGGCCGCCTCGTCGTCCACATCACCGACATGCCGATCAAGTGCCCCGTGGCGCCCTTGGAGTTCGCCTTCCTGGCGGACGCGTGGCTGCGGGAGCAGGGGCGGCGCGACCGGGTCGAGCTGGTCTACGTGACCCCCTTGTCGGGCGCCTTCACGAACCCGGTGGCCTCCGACCACCTGGGCTCGATGCTGGACGATCGCAAGATCCTCGTGGACTCGGACTTCCTGGTGGAGCGCATCGACGCGGCCACCAAGACCCTGGTGTCGTACGACGGGCGCGAGGTGCCGTTCGACCTGCTCGTGACCGTGCCGCTCAACATGGGCGCCGACTTCGTGGAGCGGTCGGGCCTCGGTGACGAGCTGAACTACGTCCCGGTCGACAAGCACACCCTGCAGTCGAAGGCGTACCCCAGCATCTTCGCGGTCGGCGACGCCTGCGACATCCCGACGTCGAAGGCAGGGTCGGTGGCGCACTTCTCGGTGGAGATCTTCGTCGACAACTTCGTGCAACTGGTCCACGACCAGCCGATGACCGGTGAGTACGACGGGCACGCCAACTGCTTCATCGAGTCGGGAGACGGCAAGGGGCTGCTCATCGACTTCAACTACGACACCGAACCGCTGACCGGCTCCTACCCGTTGCCGGTCGCCGGCCCGATGGCCCTGCTCAAGGAGACGCGTCTCAACCACCTCGGGAAGCTCGCGTTCCGGTGGATCTACTGGAACGTGCTGTTGCCGGGTCGGCCGCTGCCTCTGCCCACCCACCTGTCGATGCTCGGCAAGAGGCCGGCCTCGCTCTCACCGAAACAGAGGTAGCCATGCCTGTCACGACCCTGGCCGGACGGCCGATCCAGGTCAACGAGGAGGGCTTCCTCACCGACCCCGGTCAGTGGGACGAGGACCTCGCCGCGGTGCTCGCCGACGCGATCGGGGTCACCCTGATCGAGGCCCACTGGAAGGCGATCCACTTCCTGCGCGACGACTTCGCCGAGCGGGGCGAGACGCCCACCCTGCGGCGGATCTCGACGGCGGGGGGCATCCCCGTCAAGGAGCTGTTCGCGCTGTTCCCGCAGAAGCCCGCCAAGAAGATGGCCTACGTCGCCGGTCTCCCCAAGCCTCACGGCTGTGTCTGAACCCCCACCACCAGAGGAACCCACCATGACCACCACCGCACTCGTGCCGGACTTCGGCACCGACGAGCATGCCGGCCGCAAGCTCGCGATCATCTGCTCCAAAGGCAGCCTGGACATGGCCTACCCGGGACTGATCCTGGCGAACGCCGCCCTCGGCGAAGGCGTGGAGACCCACCTGTTCTTCACGTTCTGGGGCTTCGACATGATCAACAAGAAGACGATGTGCGACCTGAAGTTCACCATGCTCGGCAACACCGCCACCCACCTGCCGCAGGGGCTGGGCGGTCTTCCGGGGATGACCGCGATGGCGACCTCGAAGCTCAGGAAGTCGATCGCCGAACTGGACGTCCCGGAGGTTCCCGAGTTCCTGGAGCAGATCGTCGCCTCCGGCGGCCACCTGTGGGCCTGCCGGCTGTCCGCCGACATGAACCACCTCGAACCCGACGACCTCTACGACGAGGTCGAGGGGATCATCAGCGCCAGCGACTTCATCGAGAAGACCGAGGGCGCCCAGCTGCTCTTCATCTGAGCGGCGCTCAGCGCAGGGCGACCAGCTGGTCGAGGTCGTCGGCGGGAAGGCCGGCGTCGGCGACGGCGGTCACGAACGACGAGTTCAGCTCGGACCGTCCGGCCACGGTGGTCATGAACGCCGTGTCGGCGGCGTCCCGACCGGTGCCGATCCGCACCAGCGAGGTGCGCGGAGCCAGCGCCGTCGCGTCCACGACGTACCAGCCGTCGGCGACGTGGGCCTCGACGACGGCGTGGAAGTCCATGGGGTCGCAGCCGGGGGCGTAGACCGCGGTCAGCCGAGCGGGCACCCGCAGGGCGCGCAGCAGCGCGATCACGAGATGGGCATAGTCACGGCACACGCCCGCGCCCCCGAGCAGGGTCTCGGTGGCGCCGTCGGTGGGACCGCTGCTGCCCGGCACGTAGACCAGGCGGGTGCCGACCCAGGACGAGACGGCCTCCAGCAGCTCACCGTCGTGGACGCCGGCGAACTCCGAGACCGCGAAGCCACCGAAGGTGTCGGACTCGATGTAGCGGCTCGGCCGCCGGTAGAGCGACAGGTCGGCCAGCGAGGTCTCGGGGAGGTCGGCGGTGCCCGACACCTGTGCCGAGTAGGAGACCCGGGAGATGCCGTGCGGCAGGGTCAGCAGGTGCAGGCGTCCGCCGTGCGGGGTGGCGACCTCGACCGGGGTGATCTCACCGCTGTCGTGAGTGACGGTGAACTCCTCGCTCACGTGCAGCCCGGGGGTGCGAGCGACGGCTATCTGCAGCTCGAGCTCGCACTCGCCGTCCGCGTAGATCTCCAGCTCGGCGCCCACAGTCCTGTCCATGCTCCGATCCTGACACCCGGTGGCGCTGGCGGCTGCATCGGCAGCTTCCGAGCGTGCGCGCAGGTGGCGACGGTCACAGCCTGCCGGTCAGCCTGGACACCACGTTCTCGGGAACGGGCTGGTAGTGCGCGAAGGCCCTGGTGAAGGACGCCGAGCCGTGCGAGAACGAGCGGAGCTCGGCGGCATAGCGCCGGATCTCCACCTGCGGCACCTCGGCACGGACGACGACGTGGTCCGCGTGCTCGGCCTGGTCGCTACCCAGGATCCTGCCCCGACGCGCCGACAGGTCACCCATCACCGTGCCGACCAGGTCGGCGGCCACCAGCACCTCGATCTCGTCGACCGGCTCCAGCAGGCAGGTCCGCGCGCTGGCAGCGGCGTCGCGCAGGGCCAGGCCGCCGGCGGTCTGGAAGGCCATGTCCGAGGAGTCGACGCTGTGCGCCTTACCGTCGGTGAGGGTCACCCGAAGGTCGACCACCGGGAAGCCGGTCACGACCCCGTGCTCCATCTGCGCCCGCACGCCCTTCTCGACCGAGGGGATGAACTGGCGGGGGACCGCGCCGCCGACCACGCGGTCGACGAACTCGAACCCCGATCCCTGCGGGAGTGGCTCGACCTCGATCGTGCACACGGCGTACTGCCCGTGTCCCCCGCTCTGCTTCACGTGCCGCCCGTGCCCGGTGGCCGGCTGGACGAACGTCTGCCGCAGCGGCACGCGCACCTCGACCTCGTCGACGGTGACGCCGTAGCGGTGGGCGAGCCGGTCGAGGAGTACGTCGGCATGCGCCTCGCCCATCGTCCACAGCACGACCTGGTGGGTCTCCGCGTTGTGCTCGACCCGCAGCGTCGGGTCCTCCGCGGCGAGCCGTTGCAGGCCGGGGTTGAGCTTGTCCTCGTCGCTCTTGGCGCGGACCTCGATGGCGAGCGGCAGCTGGGGGTCGGGCATCGCCCACGGCTCGAGCACCAGCGGGGTGTCGATGGAGGACAAGGTGTCGCTGGTCTCGGCCCGGCTGAGCCGTCCGATGGCACAGAGGTCGCCGGCCACCACGGCAGGGGCCGGTCGTTGGGTCTTGCCGAGGGGGATGGACAGGGTGCCGATCCGCTCGTCCTCGTCGTGGTCCTCGTGACCGATGGCGGGCCGGCCGCCGGGGGACCAGGCCGAGCGGTGTCCGGAGACGTGCACCGTGGCGTCGGGCAGCACGGTGCCTGAGAACACCCGGACCAGGCTGACCCGTCCGACGTACGGGTCGGTCGTGGTCTTGACGACCTCGGCGACGAGTGGTCCGGCCGGGTCGCAGGCCAGGCGGGGTCCGGGACGACCGGCCGGCGTGAACACCTGGGGGAGAGGGTGCTCGAGCGGCGAGGGGAAGGCCGACACCATCAGGTCGAGCAGCTCGGCTGCGCCGACGCCGCTGCTCGCGTCGACGGGTACGACGGGGTGGAAGCTGCCCCGGGCGACGGCACGCTCGAGGTCGCGGATCAGCAGGTCGGCGTCGATCTCCTCGCCCCCGACGTAGCGGTCCATCAGGGTCTCGTCCTCGGACTCCTCGATGATGCCCTCGATCAGGGCCGAGCGCTGCTCGACGTGCGCGTGGTCGCCGGTGATGAGGCCGACGAGCCGGCCGGCCTCGCGGAGGTAGACGGGAAGCACCCGGTCGCCGAAGGCGGACCGGGCCTGGGCGAGGACGCCGTCGAGGTCGGCGCGGGCGTGGTCGAGCTTGGTGACGACGACGACCCGAGGCATCGACACCTCGGCACACTCGTCCCAGAGCGTCCGGGTGGGCTCGTCGACGCCCTCGTTGGCGGCGATCACGAACAGGGCGCAGTCGGCGGCCCGGAGACCGGCGCGCACCTCACCGACGAAGTCGACGTACCCGGGGGCATCGAGCAGGTTCACCTTCACGCCGTCGTGCATCAGGGGCGCGAGGGCGAGCCCGACCGAGCGTTGCTGGCGGTGCTCGACCTCCTCGAAGTCGCACACGGTGGTGCCGTCCGTGGTGGTGCCGGCCCGGTTGAGCACCCCGGCCGCGACGAGCAGGCGCTCGACCAGCGTGGTCTTCCCGGAGCCTGCGGCCCCGACGACGAGCACGTTGCGGATCGCATCGGCGCGGTCGGCGACGGGGGGTCCCGTGCCGGTCGCGCCCGCCTGTCTGCCTGCCACGCCGTGCCTCCTCGTCGTCGGTGTGCTGGAAGGGGGTGAGGCTACTTTTCTCCCGATCCGGGCCCGGAGGCAAGGGCCGTTGCGACCGAGACTCGATCCGGCGCCCGCTCGAGGAAAAGCCTGCGGAACTCGGCGGCTGCGAAGCCGGCCATCGCCAGGGCCGCCACGGTCAGGAAGGCGAACGTGCCCATCGAGGCGTAGGGGTCGTCACGCACCACCATCACCGCCGCCATGCTCGCGACCGACGGCGGCACCAGCGCGAACCACCCCAGCACCGCGTAGTAGGCCGCCGTCCCGGCCGGTCGCCGACCCAGCACCGCCAGGCCCGCCACGCAGGTCGCCGGCACCACGACCCCCAGGTCGAGCAGCACGATCGACCAGTAGAACGCCGGTGCTTCCCGGAACTCGCCGGAGAGCTCGGCGCCGGTGAGCCCACCGGCCAGCGCGGGCAGGTAGCGCGCGAGCACGAAGGCCGCGAGGAGCAGCAGCACCACCCCCCGGCGCGTCGCGTGGACCAGCTGGGGCAGCGGGGCCCGCACCAGTCGCGCCCAGCTCGCCAGCGTCATCGCCCCTGCCAGGCTGGCGATGGCGACTTGGGCCAGCACCACCAGCGAGTAGGACGTGTACGCCGGCCCGACGACGTACTGCACGAACATGTACGCCGCGTAGCCGCACGGTCCGAACGCCACCGCCGCCGCGGCGCGATGATCGCGCCTGACCAGCTCGGCGGCCACGACGAGCAGCGGCACCACGAGGGCGAGGGACACGACCTCCAGGCCGAGCAGCTGGTTGAGCATCGACTCCGTGATGGGGTAGTCGATCCAGCCGGTGACCAGCGGCCCGGCCACGGTGTTGGCGACCAGCGCGGCGGCCAGGGCGAGCAGCCCCCAGCGGAACGTCCGGGAGGTCACGACGCCTCCCGCAGGTCGAGCCGCCGCAGCCACACCAGCAGCACCAGGACCGGCACCGACCAGGCCCACACCCACCAGCCGAAGAGCATCAGCAGCACGTGGAAGACGATCACCGCCCACCAGCCGACGCGTGCTGCGCGACCGCCGGCGAGCAGCAGCGTCCCGGCGGTGATCTCGCCGGCCATCAGCAACAGACCCCAGAACGCCGGGTTCGCCATCACGATGTCGGCCCAGCCGTCGCGCACGAAGGGGAACAGGCCGTGGTCGGCGAAGTTCTCATACTGCTGCGGGTCGGTGGCGACGATGCCGAGGTGGACTCCTCCCATCACCAGGAAGAAGCCCCCGACCAGCTGCCGACCGAGGCTCGCCATCGTGGGCCTCAGGAGATCCGGACCTCGACGACGCCCGGGACCGTTCCGGCCGCCGACCGGGCGATCTCGCGGTGCTTCTCGTCGGCCGGTCCGGTGATCTCGGCGACGCCGTCGTGCACCTCGACGAGCCAGTCGCCCAGCCCGAGGGTGCGGAGCAGGGAGTCGACCTCGGCCTCGAGGGTGTCGTCGGTGCGGGCCAGCAGCCGGACGACGTCGCTGCGGCTCAGCATGCCGGTCACGTGTCCGTGCGCGTCGACGACGGGGACGCTCTTCACGGTGGTCGAGGTGATCAGCTCGACGGCCTCGGACAGGTCGGTGTCCCCCCGCACGGTGATGGCGTGAGGTGTCATCACCTCGTCGACGTAGGTCGGGTGGTCGCGGGTGGTGGCCTCGACCGGGATCTCGTGGACGCGGGCATCCACGTCGACCATGTCGCGGATCAGGTCGGCCTCGCTGATCACTCCCAGGATCCGACCGGTGTCGGAGACGACGGGCATGGCGGCGATCCGGTGACGTGCGAGGAGCGTGAGCGCCTCCTTGACGGTCGTCCCCGGGGTGGCTGTCACCGGCTGCTGGGTCATGACGTCTCGCACGAGCATCGTGGTGCCTCCTGTTCGGCTGTGATGACTCCACGCTCGTGCCGGCGGCCGCCCACAGACAGGGGACAAGGTCCCGGGCCGGGTGGGCCAAGGCACTGAGTCGCAGGAGGGGACTTCCGCCCCTGTCGCCCGACGGCCAGCGGAGGCAACGGTGGATCCAACCGCAACCCAAGGGCCACCCATGACCGCCACCCTGAGCTTCCTCGGCGCCGCCGGCACCGTCACCGGCAGCAAGTTCCTGCTCGAGTCGGGTGAGCGCCGGGTGCTGGTCGATTCCGGGCTGTTCCAGGGCGAGCGCGAGTGGCGCCGTCGCAACTGGGACCCGCCCTCGGTCCGTCCCGAGAGCCTGCACGCCGTCGTGATCACCCACGCCCATCTCGACCACTGCGGCTACCTCCCCGTCCTGGTCCGCCACGGCTTCGCCGGCGACGTGGTCTGCAGCCCCGAGTCGGCCGAGCTGATCGCCATCGTGCTGCGCGATGCGGCGTACCTGCAGGAGGAGGAGGCGCGCTGGGCTCGCGAGTCGGGTCTGTCGCGACACCAGGACCCTCGGCCGTTGTTCGACACCAGCGACGCCGAGAAGGCCATCGCGCTGCTGGCGCCGACGCCGCTGCACGAGCCCCGGAGGCTCACCGACGGGTTCTCGGTCACCCTGCGTCGCGCCGGGCACATCCTGGGCTCCTGCTTCGCCGAGGTGCGGGTGGGGGAGTCGGTCGTGACCTTCAGTGGCGACCTCGGCCGGCCCGACCACCCGCTGCTGCTGCCCCCCGAGGACCCAGGCCCGAGCGACTACTTCGTCGTCGAGTCCACCTACGGCGACCGGCCGCACACCGGGGAGGCCACCGCCGAGCTCGGAGCAGCCCTGTCCCGCACCCTGGCGCGCGGTGGCGTCGCGCTCCTGCCGGCCTTCGCCGTGGACCGGACGGCGCTGCTGCTCCGCGAGATCGAGCAGCTGGTGGCGTCGGGACAGGTGCCCGACGTCCCCGTCTTCGTCGACAGCCCGATGGCGCTGCGCGCGCTCGAGGTCTACCGCCACGCGTTGGACACTCCCAGCGGCCGGCTGCACTTCCGCCCCGAGATCCTCGCGGCGGCCGACCCGTTCGACCCCGGACACCTCCAGCTGGCCGCGCAGCAGGCCCAGTCGGAGCAGCTCAACGACCCGCGCCGCCCCTGCATCGTCATCTCCGCGTCCGGGATGGCGACCGGTGGTCGGGTGCTGCACCATCTGGAGCACCAGCTGCCGCAGCGTCGCAACGCGGTGATCATCACCGGCTACCAGGTGCTCGGCACCCGCGGTCGGATGCTGGCCGACGGCGCCGGCAGCGTCAAGATCCACGGCCGCTACGTCCCGGTGCGCGCCGAGGTCGTGAACATCCGGGGCTACTCCGCGCACGCCGACTGCGACGACATGCTCGGATGGCTCGGCCGCGCTCCCGAGCCGCGCAGTGTGTTCGTGGTCCACAGCGAGCCTTCCTCGGCGGCCGCGCTCGCCGACCGCATCCAGGACCGGCTCGAGTGGACCGCGGTGGTGCCCCGGTTCCAGGAGAAGGTGCGCGTCGACGAGCGGAGGGACAAAGTCCCGGACGGGTGAGGCGCAGGACTCTCCCGGCCGGTCCCGCGCAGGTGGACCGTGGAGGTAGGACAGTGAAAGGACCAGGCGATGACAACCACGACTCCGCTTCTCGTAGCCGTCGACGGCTCCAGTGCCGCCTCGGCGGCGATCCGCTATGCAGCCCAGGAGGCGAAGCGCCTCGAGACCGGGCTACAGCTGGTGCACGTCGTGCCCAACTACCTGCCGATCTCGCCCATGATGCCGCTGAGCCCGTCCGACCTCGACGCCCCCGCCATGAAGATCCTGCGCCGGGCGGCCAAGCAGGCCCGCACCCTACTCGGGTCGGAGAAGGTGACGGCGACCCTGCTGCACGGACCACGGGTCGCGACCCTCGTCGACCTGGCCGACGACGTCCCCCTGGTGGTGATCGGGTCGCAGCAGCGCCCGGCGTTCGAGCGACTGGTCACCGGCTCCACCCTGGTCGGGCTCGCGTCCCGGGCGAAGAGTCCGGTGGTCGGCGTACCCGATCACTGGATGCCGGGTGAGCCGCACCACCGCATCGTGGTGGGCATCAGGTCCGCAGCCGAGGCGCCGGACCTGGTCCGCCGGGCACTCGAGACCGGCGAGGCGCTCGGCGCGAGCGTCGTCCTGCTGCACGCCTGGGAGCTGCCCAGCGAGTACGACGACCTGCTGGTCACCCATGGCGACCGGGAGGAGTGGAACGCTCGGGCCCACCGCGACATCGACTCGGTGCTGGCGGTCGTGCAAGCGGCCCATCCTGACGTGCAGGTCGAGGTCAGGGTGGTCCACGGCCAGCCGGCCCGCGTCCTCCAGGTGGCCTCGCGCGACGCCGACCTGTTGCTCCTGAGCCGGCGCCGCAGAGCGTTCCCGGTCGGACACCTGGGCGGGACCGGTCGTGCGCTCCTGCATCACGCCGCCTGCCCGGTCGAGATCGTCGCGCCGGTGGCGGAACCCCTGGAAACCCCCCAGCCTGGTTCTCGTGCGGGCCGGGAACCTGTAGAAGTGAACTGAAGGTGAGGACGTCATGTTGAACACCGAACCGCGCAACGTCATGGTCTGCGTCACTCCCGGCGAGGACTGCGACGCCGCGCTCGAGTACGCCGTCGCGCAGGCGCGCCTGCGGGAGTGCCGGATCCATCTGGTCACGGCCATCCCGGCGTTCTTCTCCGGAGCGACGGGCGCCGACTACGTGCACCTCACCGAGGGCCAGCTGCGCCGCTACGGCCCCGACCTGTTCGTCGACTGCGAGGACAAGATCCGCAAGCTCAGCGACGGCACGGTCGACGTCAGCACCCGCATCCTCCACCAGCTTCCGGTGCAGGGCCTGGTCGCCGAGAGCGAGAACGCGGCTCTCGTGGTGCTGCAGCACCACCGCATGCACCAGCGTCACCACCTCCCGGCCCGTTCGACCACCAACGGCGTCGCTGCTCGCGCCCACGCCCCGGTCGTCGCCGTACCCGACGACTGGCACGAGGCCGACCAGCACGCCAATCTGGTGGCAGTCGCCGTCGAGGACGCCGTGAGCTCCGCGCAGGTCGTTCGGGCTGCCTTCGAGGAGGCCCGTCGCCTCGGCGCCGAGCTGCACCTGGTGCGCGCCTGGTTCTTCTCGGAGGCCTTCGACCGTGACGTGTTCGTGGGCGAGGCCGGCGTCGCCCAGTCGGCCGCGGTGAGGGAGGAGCTCGTTCGCGACTTCACGCCGATCGCCGGCGACTACCCCGACGTGACGTGGAGCCCGGTCGTCGAGCACGGCCGCCCCGCCGACGTCCTCGTCGCCCAGTCCGAGCTCGCCCGGCTGCTGGTCGTGGGCCGCCACGATCCGGTGGCGCCCCTCGGGTCCCACCTCGGCCCGGTGACCCGCCCGGTCCTCACGCACGCCGCCTGCCCGGTCCTCGTCATCGACCCGCGCCCCTGATGGCGTGACGCCCTCCGCGGACGTCCTCCTGACCGATGGCTCGGTCGGCGTGATCCGACCGTTGCTGCCGGCGGACGGCCCGGCGCTGCACACGCTGCACCAGGAGGTGAGCGACGAGAACTACCGGATGCGGTTCTTCGGCCTCGAGCGCCGCACCGGTGACCAGTACGTCGACCACGTGCTGCGCGATCACACCCTCGCGCTGGTGTTGACCCTGCGGGGGCGGATCGTGGCGCTCGCCACCGCCGAGCCCACTCCCTCCGGGGCGGCGGAGGTCGCCTTCCTCGTCGAGGACGGCCACCACGGACAGGGCATCGGCAGCCTGCTGCTCGAGCACCTCGCCGCCGCCGCCCGCCTGCAGTCGGTCGACACGTTCGAGGCCGAGGTGCTGGCCGACAACTACCCCATGCTGGCGGTCTTCACCGACGCCGGCTTCACCTACCAGCGGGGCATGTCGGACGGCGTGGCGACGGTCCGCCTGGACACGCGGGTCACCGCGACGAGCCGGGCCGCCTCCGACGCCCGCGACCGTCGTGCCGAGGCCCGCTCGCTGCACCCGCTGCTCTACCCGCGCAGCGTCGCCGTGATCGGCGTACGCCACGACGGCACCGGCATCGGGCATGCCGTCCTCGACGGCATCCGCCGGGGCCGGTACACCGGCGACCTGCGCGTCATCCATCCCGGTGACTTCCGGGTCGAGGGCGTCGCCGTCCACCCCACCTTCGCCGCGATGCCGACCCCGGTGGACCTGGCCGTGATCGCAGTACCGGCCACGCGGGTGCTCGCCGCGCTGAGCGATGCTGCCGACGCCGGGGTGCCGTGTGCCGTCGTGATCAGCTCCGGGTTCCAGGAGCTCGGCGCCGACGGGGCGGTGCTGCAGCGAGAGCTCGCGGTGCTCGCCCGCACCCGGGGCATCCGGGTCGTCGGCCCGAACTGCCTCGGGGTGGTGAGCAACGGCCAGGACATCCGGTTGAACGCCACCTTCAGCCCGACGGTGCCTCCCAGCGGAGGACTCGCGGTGGCGACCCAGTCCGGTGGGGTGGGCATCGTGATGTCCGACCTGGCCCGCGACCTCGGACTCGGCATCGGCAGCCTGGTCTCGTTGGGCAACAAGGCCGACGTCTCGGGCAACGACCTGCTGGCCGCCTGGACCGACGACCCCGAGGTGTCGGCGGGGGCGTTCTACCTCGAGTCCTTCGGCAATGCGCCCAAGTTCGCCCGGCTGGCCCGCCGGTTCGCCGAGCGCAAGCCGCTGCTGGCGGTGGTCGGCGGCCGGTCCGCCGGGGGACAGCGTGCCGGCGCCTCCCACACCGCGGCGGCGGCGACCACCGCGGTCGGGGTGACAGCCCTGTTCGCCCAGGCGGGGGTCATCGGCTGCGACGACGCCGAGGACCTCGCCGAGGCCGCGCTGATGCTGACCCGCGAACCGTTGCCGCGCGGCGACCGGATCGCCGTGGTCAGCAACGCCGGTGGCATGGGCGTGCTGGCCGCGGACGTGGCAGCCGAGCACCGACTGACGCTGCCCGAGCTGTCCGCAGCCACCCGGTCGCGGTTGGCCGAGCACGTCTCCGGCACCGCCGGCACCTCCAACCCGGTCGATGCCGGGGCCGGGGTCGACGCCGACGCGTTCGCTGCCATCGTGGAGCACGTGATGACCTCGGCGGAGGTCGATGCCGTCCTCGTGGTCCTGGTGGCCACCAGCCTGGCCGATCCCGGGCCGACCCTGCTGGCGTTGGCCGCGGTGCGTGAGCGGCACCCCGACCTCCCCCTGGTGCTGGTGACCCACGGGATCGAGCGTCACGACCCGTCGTCGTTGACCCGCTACCGCTCGACCGCGGGCGCCATCCGGGCGATGGGTCGAGCCGCGGGCTATGCCGCGTGGCTGGGGGAGCGCACCGTCGAGACCGCGACCGACGCCGACCAGGACCGTGCGATCTCGTTGGCCGAGCTGGGCCGTCGACGGCTGACGGCCGGGCGGCTGCTCAGGGGCGCAGCCGACCACGGCGGGTGGATCGGCACCGGCGAGTCCGGCGAGCTGCTCGCCGACTACGGGCTCGCCCCCGTCGGAGCCGTCGCCCGGGGCGTCGAAGCGGTGGCCGAGCTGGCCGCGTCGACGGGCTTCCCGGTCGCCATCAAGGTCGCCGACGCAGCGGTGGTGCACCGCACCGACCGGGGGTTGGTGCGGGTCGGCCTCGACTCCGTGCACGCCGTACGGGCCGCCGTCGTCTCGTTCGCGCGGGAGCTGGGGGTCCACGACGTGTCGGTGCTCGTCCAGCCGGTCGTGACCGGGATCGAGATGGCGGTGGGGGTCGTGCGTGACCCGACCTTCGGCCCGTTGGTGATGGTCGGGGCGGGAGGCGTGAACACCGACGTGCTGCTGGACCGCACCTACCTGTTGCAGCCGGTCCATGCCGCCGACGTACGCCGTGCGCTGCGCGGCCTGCGCTGCTGGCCGCTGCTGGAGGGCTTCCGCGGCTCGGCGCCGGTCGATGTCGATGCGCTGGTCGAGATCGTGCTGGCTGTCGCTGCCCTGGCCGAGGACGTGGCGGAGGTGGCCGAGGTGGACCTCAACCCGGTGATCGTGACCCCCACCGGGTGCAACCTGATCGACGTCAAGCTCCGCCTTCAGGAGGCGGTGGGCGCCACCGACGGGCCACGCCAGCTCCGCCCGCAGCAACCGTGACGGGCTCGGGTCTCGGACGTGCGAGCGGGTAGGTCCGGAATCGTGGGATACTGCAACGAGATGTCAACGAGATGAGGGTCCACACGGATCCGTCCCCCGCCCCCGTGTTCACCGCGCGCGAGACCGAGGTGCTCTCGCGCATCTGCCAGGGTCTGAGCAACCAGGAGATCGCCCAGGAGCTCTACCTCAGCATCAACTCGGTGAAGTCCTACGTGCGCGCCGCCTATCGCAAGATCGGCCTCGAACGCCGGTCCCAGGTGATCATCTGGGCCCTGGATCATGGGTTCACGCCCGATCGCAGCACCCAGCCGGTGCCCAACGGCACCACAGCTCGGCGTGGAGTCGCGGCCCCTGCGGACTTCCGGTCCGCCGCGCTGGCTCCGGTCGACATCTCGCCGACCCAGCTCTCGACGACGATCCTGACCAGGCTGGGGCTTCCGAACCGTCCCGAGATGCTCTCGCTGGCCGAGCGGGGGGTAGCGACGCTCGACGCAGCGCTCGCCGAGGGTCAGCCCGGTCTGCTGACCGACTTCCTCGCCCACGCCGGCGAACGGCTCCGCGTCGCCGAGGTGCCTCCGGTCAACGGCACGCGACTCGCGAAGGCGACCCACGAGGCCCTGGCCACGCATGCGTCGCCGCACACGCTGGCCACGGTCGAGCTCTTCCTCCAGTCGGCGTTCACGATGGTGCGCGACGGGGCGGCAGCCCGTCGGGTCGCGGCCGACGGGCCGCAGGCGCCGCTCGGGCTGCTGGCTCGACGGTTCCTCGACCGGGTGCTCGACGGCGAGGCGAAGGCGGCCACGCAGGTCGTCCTGGACGCGGTGCGGGACGGGATGGACCTGGGCGACGTGCTGGTCGACGTTCTCGAGGCCGCGCAGCACGAGATCGGGCGACTGTGGCAGGCCGGCCAGGTCACGGTCGACCAGGAGCACTTCTGTACGGCCGTGACGCAGTCGTCCATGGTGGCGCTCTATCCGCACCTGTTCGACGGACGCGCCATCGGCCGATCGCTGGTGGCGGTCCAGGCGCCCGGGAGCCTGCACCAGGTGGGTCTTCGGATGGTCACCGACCTGCTCGAGCACGAGGGTTGGGGGACGGCGTACCTCGGTTCCGACGTCACGCCCGAGGAGCTGCCCGACCTGCTCGTCGAGCACCGGGCGCACGTCCTGCTGCTCTCCGCCTCGATGGCCGACCAGGCCGCCGTGGTCCGGTCGATGATCGTCGCGGTGCGGGCAGATCCGCGCACGAGCGGTGTCCGGGTGGCCGTCGGCGGGCGCGCCTTCCTGGTCGCTCCGGGGCTCGCCGACGCGGTCGGTGCGGACGGCTGGGCACCCGACGCCCGCAGCGCCGTGACGCTGTGCAACGAGCTGGCGGGAGCCGGCGATGCAACCCGCTGAGCGCGAGCGCGTCGAGCACCTGCTCGCCGAGATGGGCCGGCTCAACGACCAGCTGAGCGTCGTGCACCGCGCCACGGTGCGTGAGCTCGCGCTGACCCGGCACCAGCTCTCCACGCAGCAGAACATCGTCGACCTGATCGCCGTCGACCATTCGCCGCAGGCCGCGATCGCGCTGGCGCAGTATCTGCTCGACCACGGACAGCTCGACCAGGAGCAACGCGACCTGGCCGAGCGGGTGCAGCGCTCGGGCGACGAGCTCGCGGCGCTGTCGGCCGAGCTGATCGAACGGGTCCGACGGCACTGAACGTGTCGGCGCCCGCAGTTCGGGGTACGTGCCTGACATGGCACTTGTAGACAGCAGTGGATTCGCCCACGTCCGACTCACCGTCACCGACATCGCCCGCTCCAAAAAGTTCTACGACGACGTCTTCGGCTGGCCGACCGCGGTCGACGCCACGGACCAGGCTGGCGAGGACGGCGTGACCGACGACCCGGAACGCTTCTTCGGTGGAGTGATCTACCAGACGCCCCAGGGGACGCTGTTCGGCCTGCGCCCCGGGGGCTCGGGCGCCTTCGACTCCTCGGCGACCGGGCTGGACCACGTCAGCTTTGCGGTCGAGAGTCGTGAGGCGCTCGACCGCGTGGCGAGCGCGCTCAGCGACGCCGATGTCGAACACGGTGAGGTCAAGGACCTGACCGGAGCCGGCCTGGCCATCTTGTCGTTCCAGGACCCCGACGACATCAACATCGAGCTGACGGCTCCTCTGGCGAGCCCCGAGGAGACGCAGGAGCACCCGACGGTGACCGACACCAATGACGTCCCCGAGGGTGAGAACGGCCTGTTCGTCCGCGACAGCGGGGGCGAGGGCCGCCCGGTGCTGCTCATCCACGGGTGGCCGCTGTCCGGTGACGCGTGGTCGGCACAGGTGCCGGCTCTGCAGGAGGCGGGCTACCGCACGGTGGTCTACGACCGGCGCGGCTTCGGCCAGTCCGATCCCGGCGACGGCTATGACTACGACGCCCTCTCGGACGACGTCGACAACATCCTGTCGGACCTCGACCTGCGCGAGGTGACGCTGATCGGCTTCTCGATGGGCGGCGGAGAGGTGGCGCGCTACGCGTCGCGCCACGGGCTCGACCGGATCCACAGTGTCGTGTTTGCAGCCGCCGTGCCGCCTTACCTTCTGACGTCCGACGACAACCCCGACGGCCCGCTCGGCCAGGAGGCTGCCGAGGGGATGGAGGCCGGTCTGAAGGCAGACCGCGACGCGTTCTTCGACGACTTCATGACCCAGTTCTTCACTGCCGGCGACGAGCTCAAGGTCACCGAGGAGCAGCGCCAGGAGGCCGTTGCTCTGTGCCGGAAGTCCGACCAGCAGGCGGCCTTGGGCTGTATGGAGGCTTTCGGCACCACCGACTTCCGCGCAGACTTGTCCGCCGTCAGCGTGCCCACGCTCGTCATCCACGGCGACAGCGACGGGATCGTGCCGTTCGAGGGCTCCGGCAAGCGCACCCACGACGCGATCGAGGGCAGTGAGCTCGTCGTGGTCGAGGGCGCGCCGCACGGCCTCAACGTCAGCCACGCTGAGGAGTTCAACGCGGCGCTCTTGGCGTTCCTGGCGAAGTAGGGTCGACGCGCTGCTCACGTGCGTCGGGTGAAGGCGACTCTCCCGCCGGGGAGGTGGGTCAGCTCGTACTTCGGGTCGTGGGCGTAGGTGTGGTGCCGGGGGCAGAGCAGACGCCCGTCCTTCACGCTGGTCTGGCCTCCTTGGGACCAGGGGTGGTGGTGGTGGGCGTGGCAGAGCCCTGGCGGGGTCTCGCACCCGTGGGCAGTGCAGCCCTTGTCTCTGATCCCGAGGGCGATCCTTTGGGCTTTCGAGTGGAAGCGGCGTGTGCGGCCGAGGTCGAGGATCTGGGAGGTGCCGCCGAGGACGGCGGGGATGATGCCGGCCTCGCACGCCAGCCTGCGGGCTTGGCCGGCGGTGATCGACTCGCCGGTGTCCAACGACGCCACCCCGGCCCGGTGGTCGCCGTCCAGGAGGGTGGCGAGGTCCATGGTGACCACGACGGTGGCGTTCACCCCGCCCGAGGACGGCAGCCGGTCGGTGGGGAAGCGTTCGACGTACTCACACAACGCCCGGCCCATCCGCTCCGGTGACGGGCGGCGCTCACCCGCCGTGCCGTCAACGGCGGCCCGGTGTTTGGGGGCGGCGAACCCGAGCAGGGCCTTGAGCAGCATCGCGCCCTGCGCGGAGGGCAACGTGAACCGGCCATGACACCGGCCGTGCCCGTCGTCGGTCATCGTGAACCGGGCCGACTCCCACGCCTCACGCTCCTCCGCCTCCAGCAGACGGGCCTCATGGGCCTCGGCCACCTCGGGCGCGATGACATCGAGGATCCGGCGACCCAACAGCTTCAACGCCTTCGCGTCGTGGTCACGACCCAGGGTGACCAGCTCGGCCCGGGCGCGAGCGGTGAGTTCGGGTCGAGGCCATCGGGCAGCTCCTCCACCGCCCGGACGATCACCGCCGCCTGCTCCAGCACCAGGACACCAGCCGCGAGGGCGTCACGCACCGGTTCGTGCTCGGAGTCCAGCGCGACCGCGAGCCGCACCTTGGTATGCGCCTCCCGTCGTGTCAGGTGACCGGCATGCGCCCACCACGCCGCCGCCGAGGTCGCCCCGGTGGGCTCCTCGACCCCGACCCGCTCGGCATGGGCAGCGACCCGCAGCTCCAGCTCAGCGACCTGCGCAGCCAACCGGGTCACCTCCACCAACGTCGTCGCGGTCTCCGCAGCCCCCATCGACCACAACGGCACCTCGGCCAACCCCGACAGCGACGCACGCAACGACCCCACCGCACGGGTCACCACGTGCTGCTGATCGGAGGAGGCCATCGCTGTCATGACACCAACCCAACCACTGGGTACCGACACTTTCCGACCACCGCATCAGCCGCTGTGGACAACCCGTCTCAGGCGATCATCACCGCCGGCATCGCTGCGACCCGGACCGTACGCCGGTCCGGAAGGTGCCGGGGGTCGACGGCCGCGATGACGGTCTGGAAGCCCACCTCGGACGCGGTCTCGGTCGAGACGGTGCCACTGAGCTGGACCGCGGGGTAGAGCAGCGGCTGCCGCTCGGTCGGCGGCACAGACAGCAGCCCGGCGCTCACCGAGGTGACCTCGACCCGTGCCGTCTCGTCGCTGAGGTCGCTGAACATGGGGGAGTCGCCGAACCGGGCCGCGAGCTCGTCCGCCGAGCGACCCGGGACGACGTCGATCCGGGTGGACTCGCGCCACATCCGGTAGGCGCTGTCCACCTCGCCGTTGGCGTCCAGGGTGACCTGCAGCTTGGCGCCGGGGCCGATCAGGCTCACCCCGTCCAGGCTGAGTGCCAGGCTGACCTGGGTGCCGATCACGAGGCGCTTGGGCTCCTCGCCCTCACGCTCGCTGATCAGCAGCTCGCTCTCGAAGACCGACGCGAAAGACTCCACGCCTGCGGGCAGGTACGGCGTCAGGTAGTCGTAGGCACGAGCGATGGCCTCCTGTTCGTCGAGGCCGGAGTCGGAGGCGAGGTCCAGCTCGCTGGCGGCGCCGCGACGCGAGAGCCGGAACGACTGGCTGGCGGCGTACACCTCGAGGACCTGGCGCTCGGTCTGGGCGATGTGCCACAGCCCGCGGTCCTCGAAGCCGGCGTCGAGACCGTGTTGTCGAGCCAGCGAGCCGAGGGAGTCTGCGTCCCAGCGGGCCGGCTCGACCTGGAGGATCGGATACTCCGACGGCGCGGAGAACTCGGGAAGGGTGATGGTGACGGGCATGTCAGGCTCCTGAGGTCAGCACGCGCCGCGCGCGTAGAAGAGGATGGTCGGGTTGACGGGGTCGGCCGACACGTCGCCTTTGCCCCACCAGTGGTCGAAGTAGGTGTTGGTGCCGTCGGCGTCCGCGCGCAGGTAGGCCCACTCGCGGTTGGAGCCCTCGGTGTCCTGGGCGGCCCGGATCCAGGCTTCGCGGACCGTCCAGCCGGCGTTGAGGTACTGCGCGAACAGGCGGCCGCGGTCGGGCTCGTCGCCGGTGATGGTGTGGAAGCCGAGCATCAGGTGGAGGCCCGCGAAGCACTTCCAGCCCCACCGGTCGAAGACGCCGTCGCGTTCGAGGACGTTGCAGGCGTCGAGGGCGATGAACTCGAGGTTGAGGTCGCCCCAGCGGATCTCGGTGTTCTTGGCGACGGCGTCGTCCAGGGCTCGCCCGAAGTAGAACCGGTCGGGCGACCCGTGGCCGGAGAAGAATACCGCGTCGACGCTGTCGGCCCACGTGCTGTCGGTGCCTGTGCTCGGCGAGCCGAGGCCCTGGGCCTCGAAGTCCTGGTCCCACGCGAGGTCGTCGCCCCAGTTGAAGTCACGCACGGCGGACAGCGTGTTGTAGAAGCCCTCCGCCTGCGCCTTGGTGTTGCTCAGGTTGTTCTGCAACCCGTTGTACTGCTGCACCCACTCGATGCCGATACTCCCCATGATTGCTCCCGTAGGTCGCTGGTCAGTTGCTGGGAAGGACCCGGTTTCGTCGCGTCAGATACGGGCGAGCCTGAGCACGCCATGAGCCTGGATGCGGCGCCTCAATCCGGCCTGCTCGGCAGGGGCGGCGGTTCGGGCCAGCCGAACTTCTTCATGCCCCAGACGTAGGTGTCGCGGATGGCTTCGACCATGCAGACGTCCGGATCTGGGTTGTCGATGAACCATGCGCTGGGAAGGTCGAGGTAGACATTGATCTCCCCGTTGGGTTTGCGCCGGCCCGTACGACGCACCGTGTCGCGGTCGAGAATGCTGATCACGATGCCTAGCGTGTCGTTCGCGACCGCGCGAAGGTACTCCAGCCAGGCGGGGTCGCTTCTGAACCACCCGCCGGGTTCGACTCGAGGAGTCTTGAAGCCTTTGCGCTCGCTGAGGAAGGCGATGCCGGCGTAGGCGCCTGGTTGATGCCAGTCGTCTGGGAGCTCGACAACGGGCGGCGGAGGTGGTGGCGGTGCCCATGCGCAGGTGGCGGCGAGGTCGACGAAGAATCGTTGCTTGATGGTGGTGTGGATGGGTCGGTTCTCCTCGATGGAGGCTCCGGTGAACCAAGAGGATGGGACGGAGGCACGGGCAATCACCTGCCCACTCTTGGTGTAGCCGCCTTTGAACGCGTAGTCCTCGGCGTCGTCGCTGATGGTGAGCACGATCATGTCGCCGCGCTTACGATCAATGTGGTCGACGATGTAGTCCTGCCAGGCGTCGGACTCCTCATAGTCGACCTCGGACAGGTCGCTGACGCGTGCCCCGACCAACGTCTTGGACCTGAGCGTCACCCCGTCGTAGGTGGGCATCGGATTCTCTCGCCAGCGGCGATCCTCTCCGGTCACTCTGGAACCGGCCGGCTGGGCAGGGGCGGTGGCTCTGGCGAGCCGAACTTCTTCATGCCCCAGACGTAGGTGTCGCGGATGGCCTCGACCATGCAGACGTCTGGATCTGGGTTGTCCTGCCACAGCGGGTCTGTCTGGAACCATTTCGCAGCCTGGAACTCTGGGCGACGGAAGCCCTGGCGCCGTGCATCCCAGAACGTGCCGTGATAGCCGCGGTATAGGAACCGTTCCGCAGGAAACGCTCTCATCGGGGGCGGAGGCGAAGGAGGGGGCCATCCGCAGACCTGTGCGAGCGCGGAGAAGAATCGCTGTTTGAGGTCTCGATGGACCGGACGGTTCTCCAGAGCGCTCGCGCCGGTGAACCACGTAGACGGCACCGTGACACTCGCGCCGACCTTGCCGTTCTTCAGACGGCCGCCCTTGAACGTGTAGTCGGCAACGTCATCCCGAATGATGAGTTCGAGGTAGTCACCGCGACGACGGTCGATGTGCTCGACGATGTAGTCCTGCCAGGCGTCAGAAACCTGGAAGTCAAACTCGGAAAGGTCGCCGAGCCTTCGAGACACCAGGACTTTCGACTTCACGGACGTCCAGTCGAAGGTGGGCATGGGGTTGTCTCGGGGGTTCAGACGCATCGCTTCATTCCCAAAGGCCGGTGATTCTTGCGGGCCACGTAGCGAGCACAGTAAGTCGCCTCCCAGCCGCGGGCGCGGTACCAGCCGGCAATGTGGACGCGGACCCAGCGCCAGTGACAGGAGTCTTTCACCACGGCGGCGTTCCTGTTGCAGGTGCCGATTTGCGACTGGGGCCGTCCCTTACCAAGTGCCAATCTCGTGATCCCATACTTGAATAGATCCTTGTTGCCCGTCTTCTTTCGCGTCATCCAGATCTGGTAGAGGTTATAGGCAGTCTTGCGGTGCTTCCTGGCTGTCGTGGAGTCCGCGTTCGGCCACGGCACTCGGTGCGCACGCACGTAGTCCTTCATCGCCTCGACCCCCACCGCGCTGAGGGTGACGCCCACGACGGCGCCGCCGATGCCGCCCCAGCGCTTGCCGGCCAGCCCGGGGCTGGTGCCGACAGACGGTACGCCGATGCTCAGGCCGAACGCGCTGGACGAAGCTCCGCACCTGGTGAGAGCTCCCTGCTGCCTCTGGCGGTATCGGCCTGATGAAACCACACTCCGCGTCGGCTGGAATCCGGACAAATCCGACCAAGCCTACTGATAGAAACATAGCTAGAACTAGACGAATCCCGTGTTGCATGCACGCAAATTAGGCCAGGTCTGTCTACAAAGCAAGCACAGCCAGACGCAGAGTCCAGCGTGGATGGCCCGATCTGGCTATATACAGACGGAGCGTCATCTCAGTTGAGTGAGGGTGTGCTCACGGATCACGGGAGGTCGTGATGGGCCAGACCCAACCGCCCGTCCCGGCGCAGTTTGCGAAGCCTGGCGCCTACGTCGCCGCGCTGGCCGGGCTGCTGCTCGCCATGAACGAGCTGAGCATGCTGTCGGCCGGCTTCCTCGACCTCCAGGGCGAGGCGTGGACCTTCCACGACCTGCTGTCGCCCGGGGTGTGGGACCAGCGAGCCGGCTGGAACGCCGCTCTCACCCCCGATCGCCTCTCGGAGTGGCAGGGCATGTTCGCGGTCTACCTCGGGCTCTACGTGATCTTCGTGGTGACCGCCGCAGTCGGGCTGTGGAAGGCCACCGGGAACGTCGTGCGCTGGTTCGTCCTCCCGGTCGCCTCCGCGGCCGTCGTCGAGATCGTCGCCGCTGCCATCCTGGCGCTGCTGCGGTGCTCGCAGGGTGGCTGCCTGGACTCCCCGTGGGTCGACGCCGTCGCCTGGATCACGATCGCCAAGTGGGGGCTGCTCGGCCTGCTCCTGCTGGCGCTGGCCGTGGCGTTCCTCTGGCACCCGCTTGCCCACCTCGGCCGCGCCCTCCGGATCGTGCGGGCGGTCTACATCCAGCGGTTCAGCCTGCTGGCGTTCCTGCCGATCGCCCTGCTGGCCGTGGTGCCGGGGACTCGCCTGACCGACATGTTCGACCAGCTTCCCGACGTCCAGCGGCAGTGGCTCGACGGCGGCGCGGGGCTGTGGCACGCCGCCTGCGCCGGGGCCATGCACCTGGGCGTGCTGCTGCCGGCCATCTTCCTGCTGGGCCGACTGCGCGCCGACTGGGCGACCCGACGGGTGGCGGGCGAGGGCAGGTGGCCCTGGCTCACCCAGGCCGGTGAGCGGCGCCAGCAGAACCTCCATCTCTGGCTGATCGGCCCGGTCGTGCTCGGTGCGCTGGCGGCTTTCAGCGCGATCCGCGACCCGGGGTCGGTGGTGTGGGGGCGACTGCTCGCCTTCTGCGCCGTGCCGTTGGTGGTGTACGCCGGCTCGTGGTTGCTGCGGTCACGCTGCCGGCCGGGCCGCCGCCTGCCCGGGGCTGTGCCGGCAGGCTATGCGCAGGACGTGATGGCCGTCGGCGACATCCTCGCGGTGGCGTCCGTGTCGTTGGCCGGGCTCGGCACGGTGCGTGCTCTGACGGCACCCGCGGCGATCTCCGTGGCGCAGGGTGACCTGCTGGGCGCCTGGCCGGGGCTGCTCGCGCTGCTGGGGGTGGCCCTGGCGATCGCGACCTGGCCCATCGCTGCTCGCGTCCTGGCCAAGATCCACGACCTGTCCGCGGCTCCGGACTCCAGCCCCTGGTCGTGGCTGAGCTCGGTGGCGACGCCGGGGGTCAACGTGGTCACCGCTCCCGACCAGGATCGCTACGCCGTCGACGGGAAGCCCCAGACGCTGGCCAGGACGGTGCTGATGGCCTTCTCGGTGGTCGGCTTCCTGGCCGTCAGCCTGGCGCCGCGCTGGGCCGCCGGGGCGTTCGGTGCGCTGGCCGTCACCATCTTCGCGATGGCGGTGCTGATCGTGATGGTGGGGGTGATCGTCGCCTACACGCAGGAGCGCGAGAAGCCCGAGCTGTTCCAGCTGCCGTTGGCAACGCTGGCCGTGCTGGGGCTGATCGTCGTGTGCCTGCTGCCCCAGGACCTCGGCGGCTGGGTGGCGGGGGTGCGGGTCGGCGCGGCGGTGTTCGCGGTCGTCGTCCTGCTCGTGGGCCTGGTCGTCACCTATCGGCGCCGGGGCGAGGAGACGATCCGGACGGCGGGCTTCGGCCCGAGCTGGACCCCCGTCGTACCCCTCTTCCTGCTGGCGGTGCTGCTCGCCAACCTGGTCGGCTCGCCCAGCGACGTCCACCCGGTGGCTCACACGCCGTCCGACGCCGAGCGGCCGACGATGGCCGAGGTCTTCGCGACCTGGGTGGACGAGGCCGACGCGTGCACGTCGAGCTTCACCTTCGGTCCCCGTGAGCTCGAGGTGCGGCCGATGCTGATGATGGCCGCCGAGGGTGGCGGACTGCGGGCGTCGTACTGGACCGCTGCAGCGCTCGACGAGATCGCCGCCGCGGGCGACGGCTGCGGCAGCCACTCGACTCTGTTCTCGGGTGGGGCGAGCGGCGGAGCCTTCGGCCTGACGCTGGCGCGCTTCACCGACGACCCGCTCGCGAGCGTCAAGGCGATCGCCGGCTCGAAGGCACTGGGCGCGGCCTCGATGGCGATGGTGGGGGGAGACCTGCTGGCGAGCGCGACCGGCATCCGCCTGGAGTCGAGTACGCCGGGCCGTGCGTCCGACCGGGCGTGGCTCGACCGGGCCGGGATGATGGAGACGGTGTGGGCCGACCAGGTGGGACTGCCCGCCGAGACGAACTTCCTGTCCAGCGCACCGTCGGGCGACGTGACCGGACAGCTGGTTCTCACCTCGACCGTGGTGCGCAGCGCCTGTCGTGCGCTGGTCAGCCAGGTGACCCTCGGCGCCGACCGCACCACCTGCCCGGGCAGCACGGGTCCGCGGAGCTTCGACCTGCTCGGAGCCTACGGCTGCCTCGACGACGTGCCCGCGCTCACGGCCGGGCTGCTCGCGAGCCGGTTCCCCTACGTCACGCCGTCCGGCTCGGTGGACGGGTGCGGTGACCGCAGCTTCCTGCAGCTCGTGGACGGCGGCTACACCGACAACACCGGGCTGGGCACCATCCGCAACCTCGCGGGTCAGTGGGCCCCGCTGGTGCAGGCGCACAACAAGCGGGTGCTGGAGGGTGCCGACGAGCCGCTGGTGCTGCCGGTGGTGGTCTACCTGGAGAACGGCACCGGCTCCGCCTTCGGGGTGTCGCCCCAGGATGCAGCCGACGCGCCCACCGACGACCCGGACGACCAGGGTCCGGCGCCGCTCGACTGGGCGGTGACGCCGGAGAGCCTGGTGCCGCCGGTGACCGGCTACCGGGCTCGTGACCACAAGGTCACCGCCACACCGTCGCTGCAGCGTGCGGTGGGCCTCACCTGGGCCGCGCTGTGCACCACCAGCGCGCCGCGGTGCGGAGCGCTGAAGCGGGAGCTGGCGGCGTGGTCGCCGCAGGTGTTCGTGGTGCACCAGAGCCCGCAGCCCACCGTGTCGGCCCCGCTCGGCTGGGTGCTCTCGCAGGCGAGCCAGGACGACCTCGACAGCGACCTCGCCGAACAGCTCGCCACGCCGTGCCCCGAGCTGCCCCTCGACCCGGGGTGTCGGGCCGGCTACGCCAACCTCAGTCAGCTGGTGGCACTGCTGGGGCGGTGAGCGTTGAACGCTCGCCTATGCTCGGCCCCCTCGGCAGGACACATCGGAGCAGGGAGAGCGTCATGGGCATCGACTACACCAAGCGACCGCAGCCGGAGCAGGCCGCCGCGCAGCCGGCAGCCAGCGGCAGCGCCGCGCAGCCGGCAGCCGCCGCAGGAGGTGTCTCGCTGAGCAAGGTGACGCTGACCAAGTCCGCGCCGTCCATCTCCCTGACCAAGCAGGGCTCGGCCGGAGGGGTGCTGCGGGTCAACCTCAACTGGAACGCCCGCCCGCCCGGCACCCCGTCCGGGGGCGGTGGGTTCCTCAAGCGCGCGCTCGGTGGTGCCAGCGGTGCCATCGACCTCGACCTGGCCTGCCTCTACGAGTACAACGATGGCTCCAAGGGCGTCGTCCAAGCCCTCGGCAACACGTTCCGGGACAAGCACACCTACGGGGCGGATCCCATCTGCTGGCTCGACGGCGACGATCGCAGCGGCACCAACAGCGGCGGCGAGAACCTGTTCGTCAACCTGGCGCAGATCTCGGGGATCAAGCGCATCCTGGTCTTCGCGTTCATCTATCAGGGCGTGGCCAACTGGGCCGCTGCCGACGGGGTCGTGACCCTGTTCCCGGCAGCGGGCCCGCAGGTCGAGGTGCGGCTGGACGACCACAACCCCCGCTCGCCCATGTGTGGCATCGCCCTCCTCGAGAACGTCGGTGGCGAGCTGTCGGTGCGCCGCGAGGTGCGCTACGTCAAGGGCCACCGTGAGCTCGACGAGGCGTTCGGCTGGGGTCTGCGCTGGGCGGCCGGCCGCAAGTAGGCGCGGGTCGGCACACCAGGCGGGAGGGCTCAGCCGGCCAGGGCGTCGCAGACCACCGGAACGAAGTCCAGCACCAGCAGCGGCTCGAGTCCGTGCGTGAGCGACAGGCTTCCGTCGGGCGACAACCACGCCTGCCCCGCGAAGGTGAAGCCGCCGCCTCCGGGCACGACCAGGTGGCCGAGCAGGCCGACGTACCGCTCCGAGCCGTCGCCTTCGATCTCGCCGAAGTCGCGCTGGCGCTCGGCGTACTTTCCGACGACCCCGGTGCCGGTGCGGGTGATCGTGCCGACCATCTGCAGGTGCAGGGTTGCCCGGCCTGACGCGTAGACCGTCACTGTCGAGGTCCGCACGTAGTCGATGACGAGCTCGTCTCCGGCCGCACACGTGCCGATGGTCTCGACCGCCTGCTCCGACTCGACGTAGCGCTCGGGCGCAGCGGCCGCGGCCGACCCCTGGATGAGGGCCAGTGCTGCGGTGGCGGTGATCGGGCCGAGGAGATGGATGAGCTTCATGACGAGTCCTTTCGATGGGGGATGGCCCCAGCGTGGGCGTCGTGGCCCGCCGGCCACGTCATCCCCAGGTCGCGCAGGGGTCATCCCCAGGTCGCGCCGCGTGGCCGGTCCCTTCCTGGCCCGGAGCAGCGCCGCTACCGTGGCTGGATGGCCACCTGGCCCGCCCTGCGCCCCACTCGTGCCGAGTCCGTGCTCGCTGTGGCGCTGCTGTGCCTGTCGCTGGCCGAGCTGTTCTGGTCCGACGAGCTGCCGCCTCCGACGCCGCTGAAGGTGGTGCTGGCGTCGGTGCCGCCGCTGCTGGTGGCCTACTCCCGGCGATGGCCGGCCCAGGTCGCGCTCACGCTCGCCGCCGACATGCTGCTGGCGGCAGCCACCGGCGCGGTTCCCGGCACGTTGGGGGTCGGCTTCGCGTGGATGGCGACCCTGTTCGCGATCGCCGCCTGGCTGCCGCGGCCCTGGCCCTGGCTGGCGGCGCTGTTGGTCGCCGGCACCATCCAGGACCTGAGCACCGATGGCTACAACAACGTGATCGTCGACTGGGCGTTCCTGGCCTTCGCGGCCACCGCCGGGCGGATCGTCCATCGCCGTAGCGTGCGAACAGAGGCGATGACGACGAGGCTCCGGCTCGCCGACCAGGACCGTGACGCCCGGACCCGCGAGGCGGTCACCCGGGAGCGCGCCGTGATCGCCCGGGAGCTGCACGACATCGTCGCGCACTCGGTGAGCCTGATGGTGGTGCAGGCGGGGACGGCGCGGCCGTTGGCCGAGCGGGTCGATGCTGAGCTCGCGGGAGTCCTGTCCACGATCGAGCACTCCGGCCGGGAGGCGCTGTCCGAGCTGCGCCGGCTGCTGGGGGTGCTGCGGGCGGACGACGATCCCGACTACGACCCGGTTCCGGACCTCAGTCGCCTCGACGAGCTCATCGACGGATTCCGGTCGGCTGGTCTCGACGTCCGGGCGGAGATCGAGGTCACCGGCCGGGTCGCGCCCGGAGTGGCGCTGTGTGCCTACCGCGTGGCTCAGGAAGGGCTGACCAACGCGCTCCGCCACGCCGAGACCTCAGCGGTCGACGTCACGGTCGCCGTCGAAGGCCGCACGTTGACGGTCCGCGTGCAGGACGACGGCGGTACGCCGTCCGGCGCGACGCTGGGCGGTGGGTCCGGGCTGATCGGCCTGCGGGAGCGGGTGCTCCTGTGCGGTGGCCACCTGGTCTCCGGTCCGTCCGGCTCCGGCTACCTGCTCGAGGCGACGCTGCCGATGATCGACCAGGCACTGCCTGCCCAGGGCGGTCATCCGTGATCCGGGTGCTGCTGGCCGACGACCAGCAGCTGGTCCGGGAGGGGTTCGCGCGGCTGCTGCGCGACGTCGACGACATCGAGGTCGTGGGCGAGGCTGCCGACGGTGCGGCGGCGGTCTCGCTGGCCAGGGAGTGCCGCCCCGACGTCGTGCTCATGGACGTGCGGATGCCCGGGATGGACGGCATCGACGCGACAGCCCGAGTGGTCCGGGACCGTCCCGAGGTGAGGGTGCTCGTCCTGACGACCTTCGACGTGGACGAGGCGGTCCACCGCGCGCTTCGGGCCGGCGCCAGTGGCTTCCTCCTCAAGGACACGCCCTACGACCAGCTCGTCCACGCCATCCGGGTCGTGGCGCTCGGCGACTCTGTGCTGGCGCCGTCGGTGACCCGACGGCTGATCGAGTCGTTCACCCCGGATCGCGCGGCCAGCGAGCAGGACGTCAGCCGCTTGGGACGGCTGACCGACCGCGAGCGGGAGGTCCTCGGCCACGTCGCCGAGGGCTTGTCCAACGCTGAGATCGGGGCGCGGCTGTTCCTGAGCGAGGCCACCGTGAAGACGCACGTCGGTCGCGTGCTCGGCAAGCTCGGCTGCCGCGACCGGGTGCAGGCGGTCGTCTTCGCCTACCGGACCGGCTTCTCGGGACGGGCCTGAGGCCGATCAGGCCGTTGGCCTCCTCAGCTCAGTGGACCCGACGCTCGCCACCGCCCCAGGCGGCCTCGGCCTTGGCCTGGGTCGCCAGCACCCGGGCGAGCCCGTTGGTCAGCCCGGTGCGACCGCCGTCGCTCAGCTCGTAGGTCGCGAGTGCGCCGGTGAACAGCGTGACCTCCTGGGTGTACTGGCTCAGCGTGTCGGCCATCCCGTCGGCATAGTCGCCGCCCTCGCCCTCCGCAGGCAGCGCGATGACCTGGTCGAGGATCACGTCGCGGCGGTGCTGGCTGGACCGGACGACGGCCCGCAGCGCGTCGACAACGTCGGTGCGGGTGCGGCCGTCGAACGTCGGCACGAGACCCAGCAGCACCCGGTGCTCGAGCTTGACCACCGCGAGGACGGCGGGAGGTCCGGGCGGGTCGTCGCTCTCGGGATCGGCCGGCGGCTTGCCGATCTGGTCGACGGCCTGGCGGTGGGCCCGCCCGACGTACAGCTTGAGATCCTCCAGGGCCGCGATGGCGCGACGCGGGTGACGCGCCTTCAGCTCGGCCTGCGCCTCGGCGAGTGCGTCGTTGGCCCGGGTGATCGGCGTGGCGGCCGGCGCAGCCGAGGCCGGTGCGGCCTGGCCGCCGAGTCCGAGAGTGAGTACGCCGCCCAGCAGCGCGACGGCAAGGTGCCGGGACGAGAAGGTGAAGGTGGTCATCGGGTCCTCCTGGTGTGAGTGGTGGTGTCCTCACTCACTCTTCGCGATCTGGGGCCGCACGGCTTCGCGGCCAGCCACCAATCCGTCTACCTGCCAGCAGGAAGAGTCATACTCGGACCCATGGCGGACCAGGCACGCGTGGTGGTGGCGGACGACGACGTACTCCTGCGAGCCGGCATCGCCAGCCTGCTCAGCCGCTCCGGCTTCGAGGTGGTCGGCGAGGCCGGCGACTCCGACGGCCTGATGGCGCTGGTGCGCGACCTGGTGCCCGACCTCGCCCTGGTCGACATCCGGATGCCCCCGACGCAGACGGTCGAGGGGCTCGAGGCGGCCACGCTGATCCGCGAGGAGTTCCCGGACATGGGGGTGCTCGTGCTGTCGGCCCACGTGGAGGTCGACCATGCCATGACGCTGCTCGCCGGTGGGCGAGGCATCGGCTACCTGCTGAAGAGCCGGGTGGTCGACGTGGACGACTTCGTCGACACGGTACGCCGCGTGGCCCGCGGCGGCTCGGTGGTGGATCCGGCGCTGGTGCAGGAGCTGGTGTCGGCCAACCGTCGGGACGACCCGCTGTCCGTGCTGAGCCCGCGCGAGCTGGAGGTCCTCGAGCTGATGGCCGAGGGCCGGTCGAACGCCGGCATCGGCACGCACCTGTGGGTGACCGAGGGCACCGTCGAGAAGCACGTGAAGAGCATCCTGCAGAAGCTCGACCTGCAGGAGACCGGTGCCGACCACCGCCGGGTCCTGGCCGTGATCACCTACCTCCAGGCGCGCTGAGAGACCAGCACCCCCTGCCAGCAGGTAGGGCCGCACGCCCGGTCGCTGCAACCGAGGTTGGGTGCTGCCCGCGAAGTGGATCCGGCGCGCCGTCGCAATGCTGAAAAGCATCCGATCGACCCAGCTCACGACGCGAGGTCAGGCCCATGCGAAGCACAGCGACACCCTCCATCCGGGGATACCTGCAGGAGCGCAACCTGAGCGCTGCGGGTCTGGGACTCGCCTCCGTCAAGCTGACCGCCGAGCAGGTCACCAGCCAGGCGGCCGGCCAGCTGCTGCACGACCTGGCCCGCCTCGTCGACCTGCTGCCCGGCGGCCGGGTCGCGACTCTCGACCTCCTCGTGTCCCACCTCGCGACCCTGCTGGGAGTGCTCGACGGGGTGCCCACCGGGCCGCTGAGCACCCTGCTCACGCTGGTCGTTCCGGTCGGCGGTCCGTTGTGGGCCGGCGTCGTCCCGGTCGGCACGAGCGTCAAGGTCGTCCGCGGCGCGGGGCGGCTGCTGGCCAGGGTTCCTGCTACCTGCAATGCGCGCACCAGCGCCATCGGTCAGGCTGGAGTCGTGAACCTGACCATCCTGCTCGTCGACGACAGCCGGCCCTTCCTCGAGGTGGCGCGCCGGCTGCTGACGCGTGACGGGCTCGAGGTCGTCGGCACCGCCTCGACGGGCGCGGAGGCTGTCGCCCAGGTCGAGGCGCTGAGACCGCAGGTGGTGCTCATCGACCTCCACCTGGTGGGGGAGAGCGGCTTCGACGTCGCCCGGCTGGTGGCCGGGTGCGGTGAGGCGCCGTGCGTCGTCCTGATGTCCACGCACGCGGAGGCGGAGTTCGCCGACCTCCTCGCCGCGAGTCCGGCAGCCGGGTTCGTCGCCAAGGAACGGCTCTCAGGAGACGCGATCCGGGCCCTGGTCGCCGGCTGAGGGACCGCCATCCAGCGGCACCGTGACCCGCAGCGAGGTCCCACCGCCCGCCGGGCTGGTGACCTCGAGCCGACCGCCCAGCGCGCTGACCCGGTCCGTCAGGCCGACCAGCCCGGTGCCCGCAGAGTGGTCGGCGCCGCCGACGCCGTCGTCGACCACGCTGAGGCTGAGGGCAGACGCCGAGGTGTCCAGGTCGACCTGCACGACCGTGGCGCGCGCGTGCTTGGCCGCGTTGGTCAGCGCCTCGGACACGACGTAGTAGACGCCGACCTCCACGGGCTCCGGGAGGCGGTGGCGGTCGCCGGTCACCGTGAGCTCGACCGGTACGGCGGACCGCCGCGCCAGCGTGGCCAGGGCCGGGCGCAGTCCGCCCTCGGAGAGGATCGCAGGGTGGATGCCGTGCGACAGCTCGCGCAGCTCGTCGACCGCGCCGACGAGTCCTTCCTGGAGGTCGGTGAGGTGCGGGCGGATGTCGCTGCCGTCCTCGGCGATGTCGGCGGCCAGGCGGAGCCCGAGGGCCAGCGACACCAGCCGCTGCTGAACGCCGTCGTGCAGGTCGCGCTCGATGTGGCGGCGGGCCTCGTCACCGGCGGCCACGATCCGCAGGCGTGACGCGGTGAGCTCGGTCCGGCTCTCCGCGTTGGCCACCGCGGTGGCGGTCAGCTCGGTGAACTCGGTGAGCCGCTCCTCGGTGCCGGCGGGCGGCTCGCCTCGTCGGAACGCGGCGATCATCGCTCCCCAGACGCTCCCGGCGACCACGATCGGGCCTCCGGCGCTGGAGTGCACGCCGAGCCGCCGCAGAGTGGCGGCCATCTCGCCCGAGGCGCCCTCGAAGCTGTCGATCCGCGCCGTCCGGCCGGTGCGGCGTACCTCCGCGGCGACGTTCTCCCCGGCGAGGTCGAGCCGGGTGCCGACCGGGGCGACCTGGCCGGACTCGCCCCACGCCCCGACCACCGTCGCGCTGCCGTCGCTCTCGTAGCGCACCATCGTGGCGAGGTCGGAGCCCAGCAGGGCGCCGGCCTCCTGGGTGACGGCGGCGAAGACGGCCGCGGGTGGTGTCTCGCGCGCCACCAGCGTGGCCACCCGACGCAGGGCCGCCTGCTCGCCGGCGAGCTCGCTGCGTCTGCGCTCGGTCAGCACCGCCCGCCGGCGCGCCCGGACGGCGAGCTCGCCCAGCAGCGAGGCCATCAGGAGGTACGCCGACAGCGCGAGCAGGTTGCGGGCGTCGGGGAACGCGGAGTCGTGGGTGGGTGGGATGGAATACCAGTCCAGCGCCACGACGCTGGCGACGCCGACCGTCACGGCATAGGGGATGTCCCACCAGCGCGAGATGGCCAGCACGACCAGGACGTCCACGGCGACGACCGCGACGGTGACCAGGTTCGCCTCCGGCAACGCGGTGAGCAGGAGCGTGGAGAGCGCGAACCAGCCGGCGCCGGCCATGAAGGCCTGCGCCATCTCGAGGATCCCCGCGCGGAAGGTGGACCCGGTGCCGGCCACGCAGGAAGGCTAGCGGACCCGCCGACCCCAGGCGGCTCGCAGGATCGGGCGGAGGTGTCGACGGTGCGCGACCATCAGGTCGATGGCGAAGACGAGCAGCACGAACGCCGCGGCGAGCCGCACCAGGGCCGTGGGGTAGAGCAGCTGGGCCACGAAGACTCCTGCCACGAGCATCGCGTCGACCCGCTTGGGTTCCAGCGTCGCCAGGGCGGCGACGACGAAGAGGGTCATCGCGATGGTGAACGCCAGCTCGAGCTGCTCGCGAGGGGCCAGCGGCATCATCACCCCGCCGCCACCGGCGAGGTAGGCGATCGGGAGCGCGCCCAGTCCCAGGGTCCACTGGCTGACCGAGGACGCCAGGAACAGCGCCAGCCCCTGGGCGGGTCGGTGGTTGGCTACCAGCACCGCGACCACGACGAACTCCGGCGCCTCGGTGGCGACCGGCACCACCGACTGGATCAGCAGGTAGGGGTCGATGCCGACCGAGGCACCGGTGGCGAGCAGCGCGTCGGCGAACGGGTTGGCGACGATGACCACGACGGTGCCGGCCAGCACGATGAGCGACGCGACCGCGGCGCGTTGGTGGCGCTGAGGGAGGGTGAGCAGCCCGGCCCCCACGCCGACGACGGCGGGCTTCTCGCCGTGCGTTCCCTGCACCCGCCGCGCATAACCGACGTACAACGCGATCAGCACCAGGGAGTCGAACACCGACACGTTGCCGCGGACTCCGAGCTGGACGGCGAAGAGGGAGGTGAGCAGCAGGATGCCGAGCTCGAGGCGTCGGTTCTCGGCGAGGCGGAGCGTGGCGACCGCTCGATCCGACGCCCGCGCCAGCAGGGCGACGAACAGCGGCAGCGTGGCCGCTCCCGCGAGCAGCAGCCGGGTCGCGCCGGTGAGGTTGGCGGTGACCAGCTCGGCGGCCTGGATGAAAGCGAACCGGATCTCGATGATGAACTCCGGCAGCACCGTGACCAGCGCGATCACGGCGAGCACCAGCCCGCCGGAGTAGACCGCCTCCCCGGCGTCCGCGGCCCAGGCCAGCATGAACGCCGCCCCGAGCAGCCCGAACCCGAGACCGACCATGGCGACCGGCGCCGGGAGCAGCGCGTGCACGGCGTGGACCCCCAGCCCCAGCAGGGCGCACGAGGCAGCCGCGACCAGCTGTCGCCGCCAGGAGGATCCCGTGATCGAGCGCGGCTCCGCTCCCGCCATCAGGGCTCCCCGACGGTCAGCGGGATCGACGTACGGCTCGTCGTACCCTCGCTGCTCGCGACGACGGTGAGCATGAGTGGGCCGGCCGCGGTGGGTGTCCAGCTGAAGGTGCCCGGGGACGCCGGACACGGGAACCGCCAGCTGCGCACCTCGTCGCCGGGTCCGCGGATCCGGGCGAGCGCGCTCTGGCAGCCGTCTGCCTGGAAGGCGAAGGTGGCAGCCACGCCGACAGTGAGGGTGGTCGGCACCCGGACGAGCGCGACCGACGGCGGGGTCACGGTGTCCACCGGCGCGACGTCGATCGCCAGCCGCTTGCTGGTGACCTGGCCCTGGCGCCCGCGCACCTGGATCGACATCACGGCCGGCCCGGCGGTCTCGGGGGTCCACAGCACGACGCCGCGGCCGTCGGTCAGGTCAAACTGCCGGGTGAACGCGATGCCCGTGCGCGTGGAGATCGTCGCGCTCGCCTCGACGGCGTTGCGCACCGCGAACGCAATCCGCAGCGGCTGCCCCACGACCCCGGGCTTCGTGGGCGCGACGATCCGCAGCCGGGGTGCCGGACCGAGCACCCGGAAGCCGACGGAGTGCGAGACCTGGGTGCCGTCGAGGCCCGCGACGGTGACCCGGAGGCGTACGCCGCCCGCCGTCCGCGGCACCCAGCGGACCGTGCCACGCCCGTTGATCACCTGCAGCGTGCGCCGCGTGGTCCCGCGCGCCGTGGTGATGGTGACAACCTCGCGCCGCGCGTTCTGCACCCGGAAGGCGAGCTGCACCGGGGTGCCGACGACCGGCGGGCTGCCCGGCCGCAGCACACGCACCCTCGGCGGCTCGTTGAGGGCCTGTCGCACGGCGCTCTCGACGTTCGGGCCGAGGCCGGCGCGGCCGTTGACGAACGCCGTCACGCCGAGCAGGCGGGCGGCCCCGGGGCCGCGGGATCCCTCGTAGAGGTTCTGCACCTGCACGAGCCCGCCGTCGAAGAAGATCAGCCGGGGTCGTCCGAGCAGCACCGAGTCGATGGAGGACTTGTCGAGGTCCCGGATCTCCAGGTTGCGCAGGCCCAGCAGGTTGCGCACCCGTGGGGTGGCGAAGGTGAGGCGGCTCATCTGGGCCGGCCCCAGCGTGATCGGGTCGCGCGGCAGGGTCAGCCCACCGAGGCGGACCTTGCCGTCGTCGTCGACCCAGCCGCTGAGCGTGCCGACGAGGTTCTGCCCTGCGGTGGGGGTGTAGTAGGTCGCCAGCACGATGCGCGGCTGCTGCTGCCCGGGTGGTGGGGCGTAGATGTAGACCGGCGGCATGGTGAGGCGCAGGTCGTCCTCGTCGTCCTCGTCGAAGTCGACGTCGCCGGCCACCTCGATCGGCCCGGAGAGCGCGATGGGTCGCGCCCACGCGTCGGCGTCGCTGACGAACTGGTCGGGGCTGGTGGTGTGGAAGCGCTCGTAGGCCGTGGCCTGGGCGGCGAACAGGTCGGCGGGGTAGCGCAGCCGGCCGTCCAGCTCGGCCGGCAGGTCCGAGACCGGCTCGAAGAGCGACGGGAAGATCTCCTGCCAGGCCGTGGCGATGGGCTCGGTCGGGTCGGTGACGTAGAGCCGCGTCTCACCGGTGAACGCGTCGACGGTCGCGAGCACGGAGGCACGGGCGTAGGAGACGTGCGCGCCGCCGAGCGCCACCTGCTGGCCGTAGGGGTAGGAGTCGCTGGTGGTGTAGCCGTCCACGACGTAGACGACCCGGCCGTTCGCCGTGAGCGGCACCGCCTCGGAGTCCCACTGCAGGAACGGGGCCAGGGTGCGCAGCCGGTCGTGGACGTCGCGGTGCAACAGCAGCCGCGAGTCGGGCGTGATGTCGTCGGAGAGCAGCAGCTCGCTGCTGTCGAGGGCGACGGCGAACACCGCCCGGCGCACCCAGTCGGAGAGCTGGATGCCGCCGCTGCCCCGATAGTGGTACGCCGCCCGCGGCTGGCTGGTGCTGCTCGGCAGGTCCACCTCGGGGCGTCGGGTGTTGGCGAGCACCCAGCGCGACGTCGCGATGTCGGCGTCCAGGGTGGGGGTGAGCACGCGCAGCTGCTCGGCGTCCTCGTTCTCCTCGGTCGTCTCGGCGTCGTCGGGCGGCAGGTCGCCGAAGTAGAGGCGCGGCTCGCTCACGCCCAGCCCTTGCTCGCCCAGCCCGTTGTCGAGCAGGCGGGGCTCCCGGTTGCTCCCGATGTCGGTGCTGGAGAAGCGCACCAGCCCGAGCCCGTGGGTGTAGGCGACCCGGTCGTTGATCCAGGACCCGCCCTCGCCCGGCACCTGGTCGAGATCGAGCTCCCGCGCGCTCACCGCCGTGACCTCGGTGGTGAGGCCTGCGTCGGTGGTCGAGCTCGTCGGGACCACGTCCAGCACCGGCTCCTGCGGACTGAAGTAGGGCGGCTCGGTGACCAGCTGCCGCATCCGCGCTTCGAGCACGTAGGTGTCCCAGGCCGGCACGTTGGCCAGCCGCTGGCGGGCCGCGGGGTAGTCGGCGGCGGTGAACGCGCCTGCGGGATCGTAGGGCGCGACGCCGATCTCGGCCAGCCCGAGTCCCGTCCGGGTCGCGGCGATCGAGTCGGCCAGGTAGGGCTGTTCGCTGAGCAGCGGGTTCGGGTCGACGACGTAGCGCTGGACCAGTGGCGGGGCGAGGGTGACCACGAGGGTGACGGCGACGGCGCAGGCCGTGGCGGCGATGCCGACCCTCCACCGCCTGGGCCGGCTCCGGCGTCCGCGCGCCACGAACGGCAACGCCAGGCAGCCGACAGCGAGCACGAGCGCGAGCGTCGAGAGCGCGGCCAGGGTGGGGGAGCGGACGTGGACGTCGACGTAGCCGGCCCCGGCGAAGGAGTGGCTGTCGGCTCCGCCCGGCTGGTCGAGCACGAGTAGGCAGCGCTCCAGCCGGAGTCGCCAGGAGACGACCAGCAGCAGCATCGCCGCCAGCACCGCGAGGTGCACCTGCACGGCGAAGGGCAGGCGAAAGGGCCTGAGCCGCAGCTGCCCGCGAGCGCGGGCGACGAGCACGACGTACCCGGTCGTGACGGCGAGGAGCCAGAGCAGGAGCGCGCAGACCTCGAGGTAGAACGGCAGCGAGAAGACGAAGAAGCCGGCGTCCCTGCCGGACAGCGGGTCGACGGTGCCGAAGGGCTGTCGGTGTCGCCACAGCAGGTAGTTCTGCCACTGGCCGTCGACGGCGGAGGCGAAGATGTTGCCGGTCACGAGCGCGGCCAGGACGACGCCGATGGCGCCGGGGATCGAGGCGAGCAGGCGGGTGCCACGCAGGGCGACGGCCAGGTTGACCCCGACGACGACTGCGGCCGTCACGAGCACCTGGGCGTGGAAGTCGGCCTTGGCCGAGACGACCCGGCGGAAGACGTCGAGCTGACCGAGCTCGTCGAACCACAGCGCGCCGGGCAGGATGCGGGCCACGAAGAATGCGACGAGCAGCGGGATCCCGAGGAGTACGACGACCACGGTGGCGCGGCCGCGGGGTCTGAGAAACCAGGGACGCTGCTTCGACGGGACGACGGCGAGGGTCTGCGTGGGCGCAGGCTCGACCTCCACTGGCGGGGGATTAGGTCGCACGACCCGGCGGTGGCCTTCGAGCCGGCCGAAGGTGGCGACGAACTCGTTGAGGGACGCCTGGCTGACCTCCCAGACGTAGCGCGATCCCCAGGCGCGCTTGTGCCCGCGCAGCTCCCCCTTGCGAAGGAGGGTCCGGACGGTCTGAGGGCTGACGCCGAGTGCCTCTGCCGCCTCGGCCACTGAGAGGTCGCCCGGCACCTTTCGAAACTAATGCAGCGTCTTTCCCAGGCGCAATGACCTGCTTTCCCAGTCCGACCCCAGGGCTGTGAGCGCTGCTTTCGCAGGCTGGCACTGGTCCGCCTGATACCGCAATGATACCGTGAGATATGGCCATGACCCTGCGACTGACTGACGAAGAGGCTGCCGCGCTGCGGGCGCAGGCTGAGCTCGAAGACCGATCCATGCAGGACGTCGCCAGAGCAGCGGTTCGCGAATACGTCGATCGACACGCGCTGAGGAGCGCGGTGGACGACGCCCTCGACGTGCTCACTCCGCGCTACCGAGATGTTCTGGACCGCCTGGGCCAGTGACGCTCTACCTCGATCTGGACACCGCCATCGCGGTCGCTGCGCGAGCAGTCGACGGCGAACCCGAGGTCGCCGACGTCGGACTGCTGGAGTCGGCGCTGGCTCGACCGCGGGCGACCGTCTTCGGTGAGGACGCCTACCCGTCCCTGCGTGGCAAGACTGCAGCCTTGATGCAGTCGTTGGCCAGCAACCACTGCCTGGTCGATGGCAACGAGCGGCTCGCCTGGCTGGCGACCGTGGTGTTCTGCTACGTCAACGGGTTGCTGATCGAGGCGCCGGACGACGACGCCTACGACTTCGTCATCGCGGTGGCTGACGGCACGATCTCCGGCGTCGGCGAGATCGCTGCCCGTCTGGAGGGTTGGAGTCGGCCGCGCTAGGCCTTCGGTCCGACCGGCTCGTCCTCGGGGTCGGAGGTCACTGACTCGCCGGCGAGTCCTCGGGGTCGGAGGTCACTGACTCGCCGGCGAAGCCGGCCCGAACGGCCCAGGCGACTGCCTGGGCGCGCGTCAGGGCACCGATCTTGCGGTAGGTCGACCTGATGTAGCTCTTAACCGAGTTGACGCTCAGGAAGAGCTCGTCGGCGACCTGCTGGTTGCCGTAGCCACGGGTGACGAGCTCGAGCACGCTGGACTCCCGCCGCGTCAGGCCGACATCCTGGCCGGGATAGTCCGACGAGTCCCACTCCTGCGCGATGTCGCTGTCCGCGAGCGTGCCGTCGATGGCCTGCTTGACGACCTGCACGAAGTCCGCGTCGGAGATCCCGAGGTCGATGCTCCACTCCACCCCACGAGCGCGCGCCTGGGCGCCGAGCTCGGGGCGCAGGGTGCGGTCGATGGCGATGACCGTGGTGTCGGTGTCCGTCAGCCACCGGTCGAGCTCGGTGGTGTCACCCTCCTGCATGCAGATGACGTCGAAGAGCACCACGTCGGGATCGGCGACCGGCGGCCCGGTGGTGGAGAGCGTGAAGGGGGCGGAGACCCCCGCGAGCATGGCGCGCATGCCGAGCTCGACCACGCGCTGGGGCGTGACGATCTGGACCCAGACAACGTCCTGGCTCGCTCCCACAGAGTCCATTGTGACCGGGCCAGAGACGTACGGCGAGAGCTGAATCTTGCCATTGCGGGCACGCTTCTCCGCGTGCTACTGGATCGGGTTCGTGCTCCCTCGGGCGGGCCACGGCTCGAGTCCCCAGGCCTTCCGGATCTCGTCGACCGCGAGCCAGGCGGCGTCGACGGACAGCGGCAGCAGCAGGCGCACGTCACCGAGCTTGCCGAGGTATCTGGGTGACGTGGGCCGCAGGGCGTCCTGGAACTCGGCGTACGGCCGGTCCACGAAGACCTCGACGACGGTCGCTCCGAGGTAGGCCTGAGCGCACAGGCGTGCCGCCTGGTCGTCGGCGGAGGTCGGCTTGGCCGGCTTGGCCGGCTTCGAGCCGTGCTGGGGCAGGGGGACGGCGAGCACCAGGGTCCGGAGCTCGGCGAAGCTCTCTGCCTTGCTGACCCGGTGCGCCCAGAACGCGAGGTCCGGCCTCGCGTCCGCCTGAGCGCTCAGGGTCTCCAGGGTGCCCAAGGCTCGAGCGTGCAGGTCGGCACCGACGAGGCCCGCGCTCGCGGTGGCGAGGTCGAGCGTCGAGTGGCGGCCCAGGTCGAACAGTGCTCGCGCGGAGCGGATCAGGTCGCGGCCGAGTCCTCCGGTCAGGGCGAAGCACAGCGCCCAGTAGGGCGCCGGCACGCGCGGCACCCGCCCGTCGAGCAGCTCGATGGAGGCGGCGAGGCTGAGCGGGTCGATCCGCACCACGTCGTCGAACGAGCTGTCGATCTCGTCGCGCGCCTGCAGGCCCCGGCGCTCGAAGCTGGCCAGCGCGTCCACGGAGACGCTGAGCACGAAGATCGCGTTGTCGATGCCGAAGACTCCCTTGATGTCGTTGAGGAACGCGGCGGTGTCCTGTGGGGTCGCCATCTTGTCGAGCTCGTCGATGATGATCAGCGTCCGGGACGACGGGGTCGAGACGAAGTCGACGAACGTGCGGAAGTTCTTGACCACGTTCGGCAGTGACTCGGGGTAGGAGCTGCGGGTGACGCCCTCGGTCTTCCCGACGCTGGCACCGACCGGCTTGAGGTCCATGGACAGCGAGGCGTTCGTCGCCGACGAGAACGACATCTGGTAGCGGGTCGAGTCGTAGAGCGCCTGCGCGCGCCGACGGGCGATGTCGTCGTCATCGACGTGGTGCAGCCGGACCGTGTAACCGGGCCACAGGGCGAAGATCACGACGCTCGCACCCGCGGTGTAGAGGGCGGCTGCCGCCCAGGCGAGCGGCGGGTCGACCTCGTAGGAGAAGTACGCCGCCGCGATCAACGCCAGCCCGCCGGCGCCCAGCAGGCCGGCGAGGTAGAGGGTGACCGTGCGGTAGGGCCAGGCCCATCCCCACCAGAGGAAGACCGCGCCCACCAGCTCGGCAGCGACCGCGACGAGCATCGCCCCCACCGCGACCGTCCGGTCGGTGAACGATCCGGTGACCAGGCCGACGGCGACGACGAACAGGCCCAAGGGGATCAGCGGGAGCCAGGTGGACAGGCGCGGCCAGGCAGCGGAGCTGGGCCTCGGCGACTCGGCGGGCAGCTCCCTCAGCACGGCGGCGCACACCTCCTGGGTCAGGTGCAGCAGGAACTCGCGGGCGTCATACCGGGTGGGCGCGGTGGCGAGGCAGCGGTAGCGGAAGGTGCGCGGATCACCCGAGGGGCCTTCGGCGGCGGCCAGGCTCTCCAGCAGGGTGGTCTTGCCCGCACCTCGCGGGCCGGCGACGCCGAGGGCGCCGGTGCTGAGCGTGCTCAGGTAGCGCTCCAGTCGCCCGATCCCCTCGGTGTCGACCTGGCGGGACTGGTTGGCCAGCTGGCCGAGCCCGTCGGCCAACCGCCTGGGCAGCGTGGTGCCGCGCATCTCGCCCAGCTGCTCGTTGATCCCGAGCCGCAACGCCGGCAGCACCTCCTTCTCCAGCAGGTTCTGCTCGAGGGCGTCGACCAGGCGGAGTACGTCGAGCCTGGCGACCGAGCTCTGACTGGTCTCGCCGTCCTCCTGCCCTTCCTCGGCGTCCTCGTCAGGGGGCGAGAACATCTCGCGCACCCAGGCCACGAACGCTGCGAAGCCTCTCAGCTCCGGGCCGGTCGGCGTCGGCGTGGGCGGTGCGACCTGCCCCGCGCGCAGCAACGCCGTCTCCTGGGTCCGCAGGCCCTCCCACATCCTGCCCTGGTCCTGGATGACCGAGCGGGCGAGCTCGTCGAGGTCGAGCTCGCGGCGGTTCTCCTCGATCACCGACTGGAGGTCGGTGTCCAGCAGTCCGCGGGCGATGCAGACCGCGGTCAGCACCGCTCTGCGGAGCTCTGTCTCGGTGTCGGTGTCGGCGTCGTCGGACTGGATGCTCTGCGCGACCAGGTGGCTGGCCGCGGTATGGGTCTCCGGCTCGGCCAGCTGGGAGAGGTCCTGGACGGCCCTGAGCTGCGCGGCTGCGTCGCCGTCCCTCGCGAGGAGCAGCTGCTTGAAGCCCAGTGGGGAGTCATCTGCCACGACGCACGCTCCCGTCGCGGACGTCCGCGATGGGCCCGGTGCCGCGCGGTCGACCTGGTCTTGTCCTACTCCTGAAGTCCCGTGCTGGGCAAGACGTTCGGATCGCTGGGTTTCCAGAAGCTCACGTCACAGGTCTTGACTGACCGAGGGGAGGGGGACAGTCTCGAAGTGATCCTTGAGTTCGACACGTCCGCAGGCACTCGGCCCTGTCACACGCTCATTTCGGGCAGCTAGATCCAGCGTGCGGTCCTCGGTTGTCAGACCTGCGCCCTCCCTCGAGTGTGGCCGTCGAGGGCGCGCGAGCCAGCGTGCAGGTGAACAATGGCCCTCACAGATCAGTCGCCGCTCTACCTGGCGATTCGCGACGCCGGCCTCAACCGCTGGCTCCGCACCGTCGCGCGGGAACTGCCCGCCCTGTTCAACTATGTCTCCACCGCGGACAAGGTGTGTTCGCCGATCGACGCGGTCGGCGCGGTCGCTGCCCACGCGAAGAGCCTGACCCACCAGGTCGGCCCCTACAGACTCGGTGGTGCTGACTCCGACGAGACCTCGATCTCGGCACAGGTGCGAGCGGTGCGGGTCGACTTCGCGCCTGCGAACGTCATCGAGCTGCCACCTGGGCTGTCGTCGTCGCCGTTCGAACAGAAGATCGCCCTCCAGGTGGACGGGTCGTTCGGGCTCGCGTGTCCCCAGGTCAGCGCTCCTCTGCTCTGCTCCAACCTGACCCAGTTTGCCGTCCTGACCCTTCGGTTCACCCAGGACGCGACTCTGGGGTGGCGACTGGTGCTCAAGCTCGAGGGCACGGAGGGGATGCTCGAGCTGCCGGTCACGCTGGTCGAGTCCGTCAACTGTCTGCTGGGCTCGACCCTGGCCCTGCCGGCCCAAGCGTCGTCGGAACCTGACGAACCGCTGATGGGGGTCATCGACTTCACGGCAGCGCCGACCCCGGTGGGAGCCTCGCTCGGTCACAACCCCTCGGTCGACGACCACCAGCTGAAGGCTCGGCTCGATCTCACGATGAGCGGCCATGACGACGGCGAGTTCGTCCTCGTCAAGGGGTTCGAGGCCGGCGCCCTCCCCGCGCGCACCGCGACCGGCCCGTTCGATCTCACGGTGGCTGCGTCGGAGGACTTCCTGCGGAGGTTCTTCACCGCGTTCGTGTCCGGCTTCCGGATGAACTTCTCCTCCCCGGCGTCGGCGCCGGCGACCGGGGGAGTGTCGATCGGGTACGACGTGACCGTGGAGGGCCTTCAGGTCGGCTCCTTCGACCTGCGTGCCGACAACACGGTCAGGGTCTCCGAGATCGATGTCCGATGGGAGACCGTGGTGGTCACGTTGGAGGCCAACCTCCCGCAGCTCTGCCTGCCGGGCAACACCGTGTGCATCTTCGGTCGGAATCCGGACCTGAGCATCACCCTCGACCTCTCCGAGCACCTCCGCTCCGAGCTCTCGTTGACGGCGTCCCCACTGGTCACCTTCGCCCGGCATCCGCAACGTGGCACCAAGGACCTGTGGCAGGCGTTCCACACCGAGGCCGGAACCCAGATCCAGCCGCCGACCGACGGGCGGTGGGGGCTGCTGGACCGCTGGCAGATCTACCTGGATGCGCAGAGCGTGGACATCGACGTCTTCGACCTTCCCGACATGGTCGGAGACCTGTTCGAGCAGGCGGTGAAGGATGCCGTCGACGCTGCCCTCGCACCGCTCGATCCTGTGTCACGTGCGGCGATGGAGCTGCTGTTGGGGCCGGTCGTGCAGTTCGTCCGCGACGCGCTGGACATCCCCGACGACTTCTCTGAATGGCTGGCCGACCAGCTCCACCACAGTGTCGGTCTGGGGAACAGCCTCGCCACCTGGGCCCTGAACTACTTCAAGTGGCTGCAGCTCTACGAGCTCCCCGAGGCCGTCCCGCTCAGTCTCGTGACGCCGCCGCCGCCAGGTGCACCACCGGCGGGTTCACCACCGCCGGCCACGAACAACCTCGACCCCGTCATGCTCCCGATCTCCTTTGTCGAGGTGAAGGTGGATGCGGCTGAGCTCACTGTCCAGGCGGACTTCGGTGAGCTGACATGAGTTCGGGGGACATCGAGTTCCTCATCGACAACCACGACGCCTGGAAGCGGCTCACCGTCGACCTGCAGGCCGCGCAGCGCAGCGTTCGTGTCCTGCTCTTCTACCTCGACGTGGGCGAGTGCTTCGTGACGTTCGATCCCGACCCTCCCGTCCCCGGGAAAGGCAGGGTGCAGGGCACCCGACTGGAGCAGGTCCTGGCCGACGCGGGTGCCCGAGGCGTGCAGGTGCAGGTGGTCTACAACGACGCCGTCGGGCCCGATCTCCCACCCTTGGTGGCGACGGACACCGCGCGAGCCGTCGCTCGCTACTTCGAGGACCGCGCGAACGTCACGGTGCGCCCGTTCCGCACCTCGATCCTCATCCCGATCCACGCCAAGCTCTTCGTCATCGACGACGAGATCGCCTACACGATCGGCTCCCCGTTCGTCAGCGACTACTACGACGCCCAGGGGCACGTCATCGACGACCCGCGGCGCGGCAGCTGGAGTCGGTGGCCGTGGCGTCACCAGCAGATCCGGGTGCCGGTCCACGACGTCAGTGCTCGGGTCGCCGGCCCGCTGGTCGCCGAGCTGGCCAAGACCTTCTGGCTGCACTGGGACATGCTCGGCGAGCATCCTGAGTCGCCCACGCAGCCGCCCTCGGAGGCGTCGGGAACGACGGTGATCCGCACCCTGTGCGGCAACGGTCGCTACGCGTCGTACCCGAGCGGAGAGCGCGGCATCCTCGACGCCTACCTGGCGGCGATCGCCTCGGCGGAGCGCTTCATCTACCTCGAGAACCAGTATGTGCTCTGTCCCGAGATCGGTACGGCGCTCCGCAGCGCGATGCAGCGCTCCTCCAGCCTGCAGCTGATCGTCCTGATGAACACCCAGGTCGACCTCCCGCTCTACGGGAAGTGGCAGCTCGCGTTCCTCAACACCCTGCTCGGCGGGCTCTCGGAGCAGCAGCTGGGACGGATCGGCCTGTTCACGCTGTGGTCGCATGACCACCGCCCCGCAGCTGGCACGCCTCCCCGCGTGCTCCGCAACTACGTGCACTCGAAGGTGGCCGTCGTGGACGACAGCTGGGGCACCATCGGCTCGGCGAACCTGGACAGCGTGTCGTTGAGCCAGAGCGACTACGCCCTGCGGGTGCCGGCACTCAGGCTCCTGATGCGCTGGTGGAAGTCCGGCGTGGGGCCCGATCCGCGCCAGGCCAGGGCGATGGAGGTGAATCTGGGGCTGGGCGGAGCCGATGCGGCTCGGCTGAGGTCTCAGCTGTGGCAGGAGCACCTCGGCGAGACGGCGGCGACGTCGGACGACCTGCTGGGCGCCTGGTCCGCGGCGGCCGCCTCGACCCTGGCCTGCCTTCAGGCACCGTCCGCGACCCCCTGTGGCGGTCGGGTGCTCCGCATCCCGGTCGTCGACGGGCGGGTGCCCGACGACGTCGTGGACCCGGAGGCCTTCCTGGGCCGGCTCGGCGTACCCGCCGGCTCGGTCGAGCTGCTCGAGACGTTCCCCGCGTTCTCCTTCCGACGCGGCGACTACGAGCACTGAAATTTTCACGACGCGCAACACCCGAGACAAAGCGAGGACACCGTGACTGTGTGGGCAGTACTGGAAGCCATTGGAACGATCGTCGCCGTGATCAACGGCCTCTATCAATTCGGCAAGAACGTCGAGGAGTTCTCGGGGAATCCGACCGACGTCAACCGCCAGCGATATCTGTCGACCTATGCAGCCGTGCTGCAGAGCCGCAACCAGATCCTGGCCGCCCAGACCTCCATCCTCGCGGCCATCAGTGATCTCGACGCGCGCATCTTCCGGCAGGTCATGGCGGACACGCTCGGGGATTCGGACACCGCGGTGCAGAACCTCAACGAGTGGCACCGGTCGGGATCGGACGCGTCCCGGGCGCTCGCGCTCGATCGTTCGGCCGGGGCGGTCGCTGACATGCTTCGCTACGTCGACGTCTACCCGCGTCCGAGCATCGTCTTCGCCCACGTTGAGATCCTCACCTGCCGACTCGCGGTCCTGTGCGAGGTCGACAAGCAGTTCGCCCAGTCGGCGACGACGCGGGCCCCGCTGCAGGCTGGGATCGGGTTGATCCGCGACGCGGCCAACGAGATCGAGTCGGCGGTCCGCAGGGCCAACACGGTCCGGGTGTTCGAGCGGCGCACGTCACGGCCGGACCCAGACGACCCGGGCAGCACGATCTACTTCGTCTCCGCGGAGGTGTCCTACCGGAACCTCATCCACACGGTCTCGTACACCAGATCGATCGGTCCCTACGAGCTCGGCGACGATGCCTACGCGCAGGAGCTGCGTGCGGCCAGAGCCGATGCGGAGGCAGCGCGCCATTGGGGCACGGTCGCCGACATCGCACACGCCAGGGTGCCCGAACTGCGTCAGACAGCAGCCACGCTGGAGTCGATCGTGCGGCGCTCAGAACTGCAGACCCTGAGTTCCGAGCTCGACTACTCGCCGACGGTCGTCGAGGACGCGCTCTATGTCCAACGGCGCCAAGAGCTCGGGGTGGCTGAAGCCGCCCGTGCGTTGGTGTCTGGTTCGACTGCGCTCGCTGACGCGCGGCCCCAGCTGGCCGTGGCCATCGGTCAGCTTGCGGAGGATGAGTCGGCGAGCGATGCGGAGTCACTGGCCGCGGTGATCCAGGAAATCCGCCGCGGGCTTACCCCTGCGGGTGGTGCGCGAGAAGGCTGACCACCCCCAGGATGGAGGTTGCGAGCCGCGGAGTGTTGTTTGTCCCTCACGCCGCGGCTCGCACCTTGAGCAGATGGCGCGTGCAGGTCCGTGAAGCCAGCACGCGCAGACTCTGGTCTCAACTGGGTGCCGTCCACGAACAACGGGGATTCGTGGCCGGCCCCTCGGGGGCGATGTCTTCGTCTTGGCCGCCCGCGTCGGGAAACCCAGTTGTCGAGACTCCCTCCCGGCGAGACACTCGAAGCATGTCCATCCTGCTTCCGGCGGGACTGCCCGCCGGCTTCATCCTGGATGCGGCGACCGTCGCGCACGCGGCGGAGCTGTTCGAGCTGCGCGCTGCTGAGTGCGTGGAGGCGTTCGGGTTCTGTCCCGACACCGTGGAGGACGTCCGCGCCGACCTGGCCCTGTGCGAGGGCTCGGAGTTCCTGCAGCTGATCGTGCGGGACGCGGCCGGTTCGCTCGTGCAGTGGTGGAGCACGTTCACGGGGCCGGGTGATCCGACGTTCTACGCCTGGGTCAGCAGCGACCCTCAGCTCGCGGAGACGCTGCACGACGAGCTCTCGTCGGCCGGTTGGTCGGTGCTCCTGGACTGGATCCGCGAGCACGCGGCGGACGGCGACGGCGTGATCGACGTCCGCTCCTGGTGTCCGGCGGGATCGTCGGCCGGGCACCGGCGGTTGGCCGCCGCCGGGTTCACCCACCGCCGAACGTTCTGGGAGATGGTCGGTCCGGTCACGGACGTCGCCCGTACGCCGCCGGCCGTGCCAGGGCTGACGATCACGGCGGCGGCTGACTCGCGCAGCGTCTACCCGGTGCTCGACAAGGCGTTCGAGGAACACTGGGGCTACACGCATCTGGAGTATGACGACTGGATGAAGGTGCTGCCGACCATCCCCGGCTATGACCCGGCGCTGTGGTTCCTCGCCTCGATCGACAGCACTCCCGCTGCCGCCATGATCCTGACCCGCCGGGCAGTGAGCGACGGCGCGATGTATGTCGCCGAGCTCGCGACATTGAAGGAGTTTCGCCGTCGAGGTATCGCTGCCGCCCTGCTGGCCACGGCGTTCGAGGTGGCGGCGGGGGAGGGCCTCGAATCCGTGTCGCTCCACGTGGACAGCGACAACACCTTCGATGCGCCGTCCGTCTACCGCAGGGCTGGGCTCGACGTACGCTGCGCGTTTCATGCTCATGTGCGTGATCTGAAGCGGTGAACCGGACTCGCCTCGACACGTGGTCATTGCCAGTGAACGGGGTTGCGGCAGACGGCCAGGACCGAGCATGGTGTTTCGGGCACGATGCGCGGGGGAGGGCGAATGGACACCGTTGGCATTCCCGAGGAGTTTCGGGAGCGGTTATCAGACGATGGTCGCGCGCTGTGGCTGAACGGCCTGGCGCTGCGGGAGCTGCCCGACTGGGTCCTGGAACTTGACCAGCTGGTCGTGTTGCACCTTGATGACAACGAGCTGACTGAGCTGCCAGAGGGGCTCGACCGCCTGGGCGCGCTCACCCAGCTCGACCTGAGCCGCAACCAGCTCACCGCGCTTCCTGACACTCTGGGTGACCTCACCGGTCTCGAAGAGCTGGAACTGGCCAACAACCAGCTCACGGCCCTGCCTGACAGCGTCGGCGAGCTGACGGCCCTCTACCATCTCGGGCTCAACGAGAACCGGCTGCAGACGTTGCCGGACTCGATGGGAAATCTGACCGAGCTCAGCCATCTCTTGGCACGCAGCAACGGCCTCACCGCCCTACCGGACTCGTTCGCCGGCCTGGATTCGGTGGTCGGGGTCAATCTGTCGGGGAACCAGCTCGACGAGATTCCGGCCGCGCTGCTGTGCCTTCCGGACCTGGCGTGGCTGCAGTTGACCAACAACCGGATCCGCCGGTTTCCTCGTGAGTGGGGGTTGGTGCCGGCGCTCGAGTCCCTGTGGATGGGCACCAATCACCTGATCGCACTGCCCGAGGCGCTGAGCGGACTGGAAGAGCTGCTGTTGCTCACGCTGGATGACAACCAGCTGGTGGCCCTGCCGGAGGCATTGGGAGGTCTGCGGGAGCTGCGCGAGCTGAGCGTTGCAGGCAATCGGCTGTCCCGGGTGCCCGCGTCGCTGGGTGCTCTCGACCAGCTTGAGAGACTGGACCTGTCGCGAAACGCGGTGGCGGCGATCCCGGCCGAGCTCGGCAACCTCAGAAGGCTTCAGGTGCTGGACCTGTCGAGCAATCAGGTCCTGACGGTGCCTAGTGAGCTTGGTTATCTGGCAAGGCTGCAGACCCTCGATCTGACCGGCAATCCCGTTCAAGCCGTGCCGGCATCGCTCCTCCCGATGCTGGCGCACGGCGGGCAGCTCAGCATGGACGGGGGAGTAAAGCTCGACGAGGTTGTCGCTGCGCCGCAGGTCCCCGCTGCCTCACCTCTCGGGCTGCTGGAACGCCTGCGCCTCCGGCTTCGTCCACTGTTCGCGCCGTGCATCTCGACCGCCGCTGTCCTTGGCGCGGCGCAGGCTCCCGACCCTGACACTGCGATCCTGCAGCTGTTCGCGTGGGAGCGCGAACGCGTCCTCGGGCTTGCCACCGGTATGGGCGGAGCCGCGGTGACGGTGCTGGTGAGCCTGCTCGCCACCGGGATCGAGGGCAAGATCGACACCAGCGCCGTCGTGCTCCTGCTGGCCTGCTGTCTTCCGGCGCTCCTGCTGGTCTGGGGTGGGCTGCTGCTTGCGGCCGTCGCCCGGGTCGGCGAGCAGTACGCCGCCGTACTGGAAGCGAGGAGCTGATCATGGAGACTCCGCTCGTGGTGCTCCTGTGGGTGTGGGCTGGTGCTGCTGTGGTGGTGCTCGGCGTCGGTGGCGGGACGGCGGTGCTGACCCAGCTCCACAGCCGACGTGTCCGGAAGCTCAGTGGCAGGTCCGTCGAGAGGACGGACTCGGTGCGGTGGGAGCTGGTCACCGTGGCCGACCTCCAGCGCAGCCGTGCTCTCGCGGTCGCGTTCAAGGAGGAGCTGGGCGGGAAGGTCGCGACGAGGGCGCACACCGTGGGTCGACAGGTGCCCGGGGAGGAGCAGTCCGAGCAAGAGATCAGAGCCGAGTCCGTGACCGAACCGGGGTCCGGCGAGACCACCGTGACGACAAGGCAGGGCCAGGCGATCGGCGCCATTCCTCAGCAGGCAACGTCTGGGAGAGAGCAGCAACAGCAAAGTCGGCGCTTCGAGATCTGAGCTGGCGCGTCACCGCGTCTGCTGCCAAGGCACCCTTCTGGGACCGATGGTCGTGGACTGGGGTCTGAGCCTCGGTCCGGGCTATGGACGGGTCACCGCGCCGGAGTGTGCCATGGGGTCTGACGACACCGACGGGTCGTCCCGGCACTCGTGGCTGTGGTGAGTCTTCTCGGCATGGATGCTTCGGATCGGATGCGATGCCCGGCGTACGCACGAGGCTGTGCCTGACGATGCTGGCGCTGCTGGCGGGCTTCGCCCTGTCAGGTTGCGGCAGCTCGGACCCCTCCACGACCTCTCCGCCTGCGGACCTGCCGGGGACGCGTTCCTGCGAGCGCTCGTTCGAGGCGATCGTCCGTCGCATACGGCGTGATGCGCCGGCCACGTGGGTCGAAGCTCACAGGGATCGCCTGCGGTTGAGATGCCCCAGCAAATACGCAGTCCTCGTCGATTACACCTCCGTTCGTGCCGTCAGTGAGGCGGGAGGGAAGTCGTTGTGCGCGGTCTATGCGAACCACGGAGTGGTGAGGCCGGCGGTGAAGCTGGCACGTCGGGACGGACTCTGCACCCCAGGTCGCAAGGCGGATGCCGTTCACGCACACAGGCATCAGCGTCAGCAGCCTCGCTGGGCCTGCTTCTATGCGCCAACAATGGACCGTGACTGGCACAACGACGTCGTCTGCACGGATGGGCGCGACGAGGAGCGTCCTTACCTTCGAGCCTGGGATTCGTTCGTCACCCAAGACGAGATCATGGCGTCTGCGCACGAATACGAGCGGCAGCTGAACGACCGGAACTAGCGTCGCTTCACCCGCCTGACAACTCGTTGCCGACGAGGTGGAATGACCGACTCTCACTCCCGGCTGCGGCTAGCATCGGCCGCGGACAAGCCCATCCTTCGGGGAGCTCGGGGCTTCCATGCCCACACTCGAGGAGCGGACGATGGACAACGAGATTGAGCTGATCAGTGACGGAGACGGCCTCGCGGTCATCGGGGATCCGAAGGCTGTGAAACGTTTGTCTTCGCGGGTGGGAGACGCGACGGTTCACCCATAACAGGTACGCGAGGAGGTCGCACCTGTCGTCACACCGACAGGTCTTGATCGGCCCCCAAGAGCTCTGAGTCGTGTCTCAGAGTGGCAGTGGCTCCAGCCCATGAACGATCGTTTCCGCGAGTCTCACGGCTTCAATTGCTTGTGCAGGTGTCGGTGTCAGATTCTTGTGCACGGCGTCGTTTCTACGGTTCACCAAGTCCGCCATGGTGTTCGTCGGGACGACCGCCTTCGCCTCAATCACGTACCAGCCCAAGGTTGCGAATCTGCCGCGAGGAGGCTGCTTGTTTCCGTTGCTGCGAACATTCCACTCGGCCAACGCCAGTTCAGTGGCGGTACCCGCATCAATCACCGCTCTTCGCAGCCGACCTCGCCTGCGCGCTAGGTGCGCTTCGCGCAGCAACAGGTGTGAATCATGCGGTTGAGTCGAGTCGTTCACGAGCTTGACCAAAGTACGTAGCGTCCCGAGCTTCACCCCCTGGTGCCGGGCCATGTAGATCCTTGTCTCCGATGCGCTCATCAGAGACGAAAGGGTGCCATCCGACTCTATGGAACGAATCGTGAGGCCTTCGCCTGGAGTCTCGCCGTAGGCGAGCGGCTGTAGGTGATCAGTGTCGAGATCGTGTGATACGCCGACCCATACCAGCAGCTCTAGGAACCATGAGTCGATGTTGCGGAAGAGTTCCGCAACGGAACCGCCATGCGGAGGGCCCAATCGGTTGATCGCGTCCAAGTAGCCGAACGAACCCGCTGGAAGCGCGAACTTGAGCGCCACGGCATTGACCCAGGCCGTTTCAAACGTCCGCTTGGATGGATTGCAAGAGTTGATTGCCCCCCACGGAGCACCGTGCTCCCAAAGGGTGCCGACTCCTTGACCACGCTGGGTGGGAAGGTGGTCTACGTGCGGAGCGACCAAATGCGGTCGGTCATCAGTGCCCCAAACGAAAGCTGGTGTCTTGAGAACCATGCTCCGACCGGCGATCCGAGAACGGAAAGACTTCGACAGGCATGAAGGCGTCACGGCGATGGAATGAGGCAACTCGTACACGCCAGTGAACGTGACCATGGTTGGAGCAGCCTACTCAGATGAGAAACGCAGAACCGCCCACAGTCCCCGAGACCGTGGGCGGTTCGTTGGTTGGACTAGAGCCGTGCCACCAGATTCCGCAGAGCATCCGCGAGCTGCAGCGCCTCGGACTTGGACATCTGCAGCTCGAAGTAGGGCAGCTTGTCGTGCTTGAGGGGCGGGTAGGTCGTGCTCTCGTGGAACAGGACGGCGTGTGCGCTGCCCTCGTTCTCTTTGCGCAGAACCGCGACGATACGATCGCGCCGCCAGTCGGTGCCGTCTCCGGTGTGGTC
>CZKA01000022.1_pt1 | contig 63490 bp, 55 predicted proteins | sample 1657991 | NCBI WGS metagenome assembly CZKA01 (sample SAMEA3501708, study PRJEB10268) | metagenome | biome: nitrite-oxidizing laboratory bioreactor; material: liquid mineral medium | place: Austria | collected 2011-12-21
CTTCTCTCAAGGGCAAATCACCCATCGACCTCGTGCCCAACGTGCCCGGACAGAACAGCTAGGCCTCACAGCAGCTAGGCGAAGATCGCCGGGAGCACGTAGAGCATGGTCACCGACCAGCTCAGGTGGGTCAGGATCGGCGCCAGTACGCCGCCGCTCGCGCGTCGCTGCAGGCCGACCACGACCCCCAGCAGCAGCGCCGAGAACGTCAGCATCACGTTGCCGGTGGCGGCGGTCGTCAGGCAGTAGGCCACCGCGGTGACGGCCACCTGGTGCCGCTTCACCGCGGCGTAGACGGCGCCCCGGAAGAACAGCTCCTCCGCGATGCCGTTGAGCACGGTCACCAGCAGCACCAGCGGACCCACCCCGAGGTCGGCGAAGTCCAGCACCGAGGTGACCTGGCGCTCCAGGGGCGGGATCTCCTTGACCACCAGGGCCCCGACGGTGAACACGCCGGCCAGTCCGAGCCCGATCGCGACCGGTTGGAGGATCGGACGCCGGTGCCCCTTAGCCCCGACCGCGATGCTGCCCAGGTGCAGCGGGCCCGACGCGAACCCCCCGATCGCCCAGACAGCCGCGAGGGCGAGCGTGGCGGGATAGAAGCTCGGGCTCCCCGGCTCCAGGCGCAACGAGAACGCCAGGATCAACGCCCCGACCAGGACGACCACGACCGTGACCACCCGGCGACGCCGGAAGGCGGCAGGCGACTGCCAGTGGTCGCGGGGGAATCGGTCCCACAACGACGAGCGCAGTAGGTCGTCGATCCTCACCCCCTCAGCCTAGGTGTGCCTCGGTGAGCGGGAACCTCGCCACCGTCTCGTGACGGGGGCGGCCCCGTGGACCCTCGCCGAGATGCGACTCGACGAGGGCGACCTCCTCGACCGTCCACGGAGGCCCGCGGTAGGTGTCCAGCACCTGGATCCAGCGGGCCACCTGTGCGGGCCGACCGAACCTCGCAAGCGTCAGGTGGGGGTGGAACCGCGCACCGTCGACAGCCACCCCCGCCGTACTGGCTGCCAGCCGAGCGCCGGTCACGAGTCGCCCCAGCTCGTCAGTGTCACCGGCCACCCCGGCGTAGAGCACCTTCGCCCGCAGCGGGTCGGGGAACGCGCCACCGCCGGCGATGACCAGGTCGAACCTCGAGCGCTTCGCGACTGCCTGCTCGAGCCGCTCGAGGAGTCCGTCGAGCTGCCGCTCCCTCACCTCGGCCAGGAACGCCAACGTCAGGTGCCACGACTCGGGGGCCGACGAGCGGAAGCCGGCCGCATCGCGGCGTACCTGCCAGAACTCGTCGAGATCAGCCAGGACCTCCTCCGGCGGCACCGCCGCCACGAACATCCGCACCTGGACATGGTCCCCGCCCGCTCACCGACAGGCAATCGGGTATCGACCGGTCGTCGCAGGCTGGGCCTCAGCCGGCCTGGCTGAGGTCGACGGTCTCGTCCTTGGCGGGCGCCTCGACCTCGAAGTCGGCGTCGAAGTCACTGAAGGTGAAGGACCCGGGCTCCGAGCCACCCTCCTGGCCGATCTTGAGGATGTAGTGCTTCTCGCCGGTGGCGACCAGGGCGGAGACGGTTCCGCCGTCCTTGGTCGAGCTGACCTCGACGGCCTCCTGGCCGTCGACCTCGGTCACGTCGCCCACCGTCGGCGACTCGCTGTTCTTGGCGTCGAAGCCGGACAGCAGGCTGTCGAGGTCGCAGATCTGTCCGAAGCCACCGTCGGCGGGGATGATCGCCCACTTGCCATCCAACAGCTCGACCACGGCCTTGCCCTGCTCCTCGCTGCCACCGGTCGCCACCCAGAAGGCTTCGTCGGCCTTGAGGTAGGAGTTCTTGCCCACGTTGATCAACTCGGCCGAACCGTCTCCGACGGTGATGGTGCCCTTGCACTCACCGTCGGTGTTCAGGCTGAGCTCGAGCCCGAGCGTGCCGCTGCCTTGGGTGAGCTCGCCGCTCATCGTCATCGAGTCGAGCTCCTTCATGTCCGCGACGGCGGCCTTCTGGATCTCCTCGGCCGACTGCTTGGCGAAGTCGTCGGCAGCCTTCGCCGAGGCCGCGTCGTCCCCACCGTCGCCGTCGCTGTCCGAGCCGCCTCCACAGGCGGCGAGTGCGGAGACCAGGACGATGCCCGCGGCCCCTTCGATGATCCTGCGTGCCGTGCGGTTCATGTGCGTTCACTCCCGAGATCGGTGTCGATGTGCCCCCATTCGACCACGAGCGCCGGCCCGGTTCTGCAGGAATCCCCGGATAACAGGGGTTGCCTGCGGATGTCAGGGGTTGCAACGGCTGACCACCGCGAGTTTCCCGGATATCCGGGGATTCATGCAGTCGGATCCCCCACCCGACCCAGGAACAGCGGGGTGCCGTGCTCCACATCGTGGATGACGAACAGGAAGGCGCGGTCGACGGTGACGTCGACGTACTCCGGCGCGGAGGTCGTGCCGGCGACCACGGCGGTGGCGGCCGCCGCCTCGGTGCCCTGCTCGTCGACGGCGATGAACGCCTCGTGGACGACGGCGGTCAGGTGCAGGTCTTCCTCGGTGGTCATGGCGCTGAAGTCGGCCGAATCGGTGAAGGCCGTCGGCATCCCGAGTTCGCCGAGGATCGGGGCCAACATCGCCTGGGTGCGGAACTCCCAGCGCGGGAGCCCCAACCTCACCAGCGTGTCCTGGTTGGCTCCCAGGATCTCGGGGAGGCCACCGCTGCCCACCAGTTCGGACACCGCCGCCAGCCGGTCGGCCCGGGGCAGCACGATCGTCATCGCCAGTCCGCCGCCGGCGTACCTCAGTCGCACGGCCTGCCAGTCGGGCCCGCTCGCATAGCCCGAGGTGGCCAACCCGACGGTCATCAGGTCGGCCTGGACGACGCGGCCGTCGTCGGTCGTGAAGGGCGCCTTCTTCGTGCCGCCGTCGAAGAACGGCTCCTCCCACGGGGCCTTGAGGTAGATGGCGTTGACCAGGACCAGGCGCGTGAGTCCGTCGAGCGTGCCCTCGGGAAGGATCTCGGGGATCCGGTCGCGGGTCTGCTCGGCGGTCCAGTCGTTGATCTGCGTGCGGGCGCCCTCGGTGTCCTCGATGAAGTCGACCTGGCGCATGCCGGCCCCGTAGTAGCGCGCCAGCGCGTCGAGGAACGGCCGCTCCCACGCGGTCCCGAGTTGGCCGAACAGCGCATTGGCGGCGTCGAGCACGAGGTCTGCCGAGCTGCCGTCGACCCGCTGCTGCGTGCCGGCCAGGCCCTCGACGGACAGGGTCAGCGCGTCGAGTCCTGCGTTGAAGTCGTCGAGGTTCGCGACGCCGAGCACGGACGCCATCTCCTCGGCGGTGGCCCCCGTTGCGCCATTGAGCGTCATCGCCAGCGCCACCGCCACGGAGTACGGCGAGAGCGCGGCGTTGCCAGGCGCTGCGGCCATCGCGGCGTACAACGCCCCACCCAGGCTGCCGATGGAGGCGACGACGTCCGGGATCGCCTCGGGGCTCCCGGCGGAGCGCTTCACCTGCGAGCTCACCAGGTCCACGTCGTCACCGCCACCATCCTCGGAGCCACCACCGTCGGAGCCGCAGCCGGCCAGGACCGTCGGCGCGCTCGTGACGGCCGCGAGGACGGCCAGCAGTCGAAGCGCGTCGCGTCGAGTCATCTCCATGATCGTAGGACGGGTCGCCCCTGCGGGTGGTTCCGTGGCCGGCCAGATGGGCGAAGATGAAGGCTGATGCCGTGAAAGCAGCGGAGTCATGGTGTCATTGGATCGATAAAACCAACATGGGCTAGGAGTGTGCGTGATGGAAACCTGGCCTGGAGCCGCCTATCCGCTGGGCGCGACGTTCGACGGCAGTGGCACGAACTTCGCGTTGTTCAGCGAAGTCGCCGAGCGCGTCGAGCTGTGCCTGTTCGAGCAGAGCAAGCGCGGCAAGCACAAGGAGACCCGCATCGAGGTCACCGAGGTCGATGCCTACGTCTGGCACTGCTACCTGCCGCAGGTGCAGCCCGGCCAGCGCTACGGCTACCGGGTCCACGGCCCGTGGGACCCCGAGAAGGGCCTGCGCTGCAACCCCAACAAGCTGCTCCTCGACCCCTACGCCAAGGCGACCAGCGGCGAGATCGACTGGGACCAGTCGCTGTTCGGCTACGACTTCGGCGACCCCGACTCGCGCAACGACCAGGACTCCGCGGGCCACATGACCTTCGGTGTGGTCATCAACCCGTTTTTCGAGTGGGAGGGCGATCGTCGTCTCGACGTCCCCTACAACGAGTCGCTGATCTACGAGGCCCACGTCAAGGGGATGACGCAACTGCATCCCGACGTCCCCGAGGAGCTCCGCGGGACGTACGCCGGTCTCGCCCACCCGGCGATCACCGACCACCTCACCAAGCTCGGGGTGACCGCCATCGAGCTGATGCCGGTGCACCAGTTCGTGCAGGACAACACCCTGCTCGAGAAGGGGCTGCGCAACTACTGGGGCTACAACACCCTGGGCTTCTTCGCGCCCCACGCCGACTACGCCGCCACCGGCGACCTGGGCCAGCAGGTCCAGGAGTTCAAGACCATGGTCAAGTCGATGCACGCCGCCGGCATCGAGGTCATCCTCGACGTGGTCTACAACCACACCGCCGAGGGCAACCACCTCGGTCCGACGCTGAGCTTCAAGGGAATCGACAACCCGGCCTACTATCGCCTCGTCGAGGACGACGAGCAGTACTACATGGACTACACCGGCACCGGAAACTCCCTCAACGTCCGGCACCCGCACTCCCTGCAGCTGATCATGGACTCGCTGCGCTACTGGGTCACCGAGATGCACGTCGACGGCTTCAGGTTCGACCTCGCCGCGGCGCTGGCGCGTGAGTTCTACGACGTCGACCGGCTGGCCACCTTCTTCGAGCTCGTGCAGCAGGACCCGATCGTGAGCCAGGTCAAGCTGATCGCCGAGCCATGGGACGTCGGGCCCGGTGGCTACCAGGTCGGCAACTTCCCGCCTCAGTGGACCGAGTGGAACGGCGCCTACCGCGACACGGTCCGTGACTTCTGGCGCGGAGAGCCCTCGTTGGGCGAGTTCGTCTCCCGGCTGGCCGGGTCGTCCGACCTCTACGAGCACTCCGGCCGCCGGCCGGTGGCGAGCATCAACTTCGTCACCGCCCACGACGGCTTCACGCTGCGCGACCTGGTGTCCTACAACGACAAGCACAACGAGGCGAACGGCGAGGACAGCAAGGACGGCGAGAGCCACAACCGGTCGTGGAACCACGGCGCCGAGGGGCCGACCGAGGACCCCGAGATCCAGCAGGCCCGGGCACGCGAGCAGCGCAACTTCATCGCCACCCTCCTGCTCAGCCAGGGCGTGCCGATGCTGCTGCACGGTGACGAGCTGGGGCGCACCCAGGACGGCAACAACAACACCTACGCCCAGGACTCCGAGATCTCCTGGGTGCACTGGGACCGCGCCGACAAGCCGCTCATCGAGTTCACGGCCGCGGTCGCCAAGCTGCGCAAGAGCCACCCGACGTTCCGGCGCAAGCGCTTCTTCACCGGCAACACCGTGCGCATCGGTGGACCCGAGGGCGACCGCCTCAACGACATCGTCTGGCTGCACCTCGACGGCCGGCCGATGGAGGAGGAGGACTGGCAGAGCGGGTCCCAGGCCATCGGGATGTACCTCAACGGCGACGGCATCGCCGGCAAGGACAGCCGGGGCGGCACCATCCTCGACGACCACTTCCTGCTCTACTTCAACGCCGACGGCCCGGTCGAGGTCACCCTTCCTCCCGACGAGTACGCCGCCGCCTGGGACGTCGTCATCGACACCGGCGGCTCCGCCGACGAGACCGAGACCTGTCCCGCGGGCTCGACGTTCTCGCTGGAGACCCACTCGCTCGTCGTACTGCGTGAGCACGCCGAGCCCGAAGCGGCGCCGGACCACTCGGTGGCGGCCTCGGTCGCTGCACTGGCATCCTCGGCGACGTCGACTGCGGCCTCCGAGCAGCGGCACGCCCGTTCGTGACAGAGGAGTTGCAGGCATGACCCACGACAGGACGGTCCACCGCCGACCGGCAAGCACCTACCGGTTCCAGATCAGCGCCGACTTCGACCTGTTCCAGGCGACCAGCAGGTTGGGCTACCTCCGCGACCTCGGCGTCGACTGGGTCTACCTGTCCCCGCTGCTGGTGGCCGAGTCCGGCAGCAACCACGGCTACGACGTCGTCTCCCATGCCGCCATCGACCCCGACCGCGGTGGGCCGGAGGGCCTCGCGGCTCTCTCGGCCGAGGCCAGGCGGCTCGGGATGGGGGTGCTGGTCGACATCGTTCCGAACCACGTCGGCGTGGCGACGCCCCACCTCAACGCGTGGTGGTGGGACCTGTTGCGGCACGGACGGTCCTCCGAGCGTGCCGACACCTTCGACGTCGACTGGGACGCCGGCCAGGGGCGCCTGCGGATCCCGGTGGTGGGGGACGACGACCGCTCTCCCGAGGGTGGGCCGATCGCGAACCTGAGCGTCCGCGACGGTGAGCTGCGCTACCACGACAACCGCTTCCCGATCGCGCCCGGCACGGCGGACGACCTGGCCGACGCCAACACCGTCCATGACCGTCAGCACTACGAGCTCGTCAACTGGCGGGTGGCCGACGCGGGACTGAACTACCGGCGCTTCTTCGCCGTCAACACGTTGGCGGCCATCCGGGTCGAGGACCCCGCCGTGTTCGCCGCGTCGCACACCGAGATCAAGCGCTGGTTCGACGAGGGACTGGTCGACGGACTGCGCGTGGACCACCCCGACGGCTTGCGTGACCCCGAGGGCTACCTGTCCGACCTGGCCGAGCTCACCGGCGGCGCCTACGTGCTGGTGGAGAAGATCCTCGAGCCCGGTGAGCACCTGCTCGCGTCCTGGTCGACGGAGGGTACGACGGGCTACGACGCCCTGGCGTTCATCGACCGGGTGCTGACCGACCCGGCAGGCCAGCAGTCGCTCGACGCGCTCGAGGCCCGGTTGCGGGGTGCGCCGGTCGACTGGCACTCGCTGATCCACGACACCAAGCGCGCGGTGACCGACACGATCCTGCACTCCGAGGTCCAGCGGATCACGCGGGAGCTGTCTACGCCGGGGCAGACCACGGAGGTCGCCGACGCCGTGGGCGAGCTGCTCACCTGCTTCCCGGTCTACCGCTCCTACCTCCCGGACGGTCGCGAGCACCTCGAGCAGGCCCTGACCCTGGCGCGCAGCCACCGCCCCGACCTGACGTCGACCTTCGACCTCGTCGCCCCCGTCCTCGGTGACGCCACCGCCGACGCCGCCAAGCGCTTCCAGCAGACCAGCGGGATGGTGATGGCCAAGGGCGTCGAGGACTGCGCGTTCTACCGCTGGTCGCGCCTGACCTCGCTGAACGAGGTGGGGGGCGACCCGTCGATCTTCGCGACGACCCCCGCCGTCTTCCACGGCTGGCTGGCCGAGAGGCAGCATGAGTGGCCCGACGCGATGACCTGCCTGTCCACCCACGACACCAAACGTGGCGAGGACGTCCGGGCCCGCATCACCGCGCTCGCCGAGATCCCGCTCGTGTGGGAGGCCGCCCTCGACGAGCTGCTGTCCCTCGCGCCGCTGCCCGACGCGGGCTTCGGGTCGCTGCTGTGGCAGGCGATCCTGGGCGCCTGGCCGGCGAGCAGGACGCGCCTGCACGCGTACGCCGAGAAGGCCATGCGCGAGGCCGGTGACCGCACCACCTGGACCGCTCCCGACGCGGCGTACGAGGAAGCCGTGCATGCAGCCGTCGACGCAGCCGTCGACGACCCTGCCGTGGTCCGCGTCCTCGACGAGCTCCTCACCACGGTCACCGGACCGGGCTGGAGCAACAGCCTGGCTGCCAAGCTCCTGGCGATCACCATGCCGGGCGTGCCCGACGTCTACCAGGGCAGCGAGCTGTGGGAGCAGAGCCTGGTCGACCCCGACAACCGACGGCCCGTCGACTTCGACGCCCGCGCCGAGCTGCTGGCCGGCGTACGCCGCGGTGAGGCGACGCCGCTGGGCGCAGCCCTCGACGACCCCGGCACCGCCAAGCTGGCGGTGACGTACGCCGCGCTCACCCTGCGTCGCGACCGGCCCGACCTGTTCACGGCCTACGACCCGCTCTCTGCCGAGGGGCCGGCCGCCGACCACGTCCTGGCGTTCGACCGGGGCGGGGCTGTGAGCGTGGTGACCCGACTGCCCGTCGGCCTCGCAGCTCGCGGCGGCTGGGCCGAGACGGTCCTGAGGCTGCCCGAGGGCACCTGGCTGGAGCAGGTCTCCGGCCGGGAGTACGCCGGCACCGTGTCGGTGTCTGCCCTGCTGTCCGACCTGCCCGTGGCCCTGCTCGCCCGAGAGGACTCCTGATGATCCACCGCGGACCCTTCGACGTCTGGGCGCCGAACCCCCAGCGCGTGACCCTGAGCGTCGGCGACCGGTCGGTGCCGATGCTGCGCGGGCTCGACCACTGGTGGACCCCGGCCGAGCCGGTGCCGAGCGACGAGGTCGACTACGGCTACCTGATCGACGACTCCGGCACGGCGGTGCCCGACCCGCGATCGCGCCGGCAGCCCGACGGCGTCCACGAGCGGTCACGCACCTTCGACCCGTCGAGCTTCACCTGGACCGACCAGTCGTGGACCGGACGTCAGCTGGCCGGTGCGGTGATCTACGAGCTGCACATCGGCACGTTCACGCCGGAGGGCACCTTCGACGCGGCGCTGGGCAAGCTCGAGCACCTGCGCTCCATCGGGGTCGACTTCGTCGAGGTGATGCCGGTGAACGCCGTTAACGGCACCCACAACTGGGGCTACGACGGGGTGCTCTGGTCGGCGGTGACCGAGGCCTACGGCGGCCCGGCCGGCTACCAGCGGTTCGTCGACGGCTGCCACGCGGCCGGTCTCGGCGTCATCCAGGACGTCGTCCACAACCACCTCGGACCCTCGGGCAACTACCTCCCGCTGTTCGGGCCCTACCTGAAGGCGGAGGGCGCCAACACCTGGGGATCCCTCGTCAACCTCGACGGTCCCGATGCGGCCGAGGTCCGCCGCTTCATCCTCGACAACGTCGTGATGTGGCTCTCCGACTACCACGTCGACGGGCTGCGGCTCGACGCTGTGCACGCCCTGGCCGACTCCTCGCCCGTGCACATGCTGGAAAAGATGGCGATCGAGGTGGCGGCGCTGTCGTCGTACGTCGGGCGGCCGCTCACGCTGATCGCCGAGTCCGACCTCAACGACCCGCGACTGATCACGCCCCGCGAGGCGGGTGGCTACGGGCTGCACGCCCAGTGGAGCGACGACTTCCACCACGCCGTCCACGTGGCACTGACCCGTGAGGTGGCCGGTTACTACGCCGACTTCGAGCCGTTGAGCGCGCTGGCCAAGGTGTGCGAGCGCGGGTTCTTCCACGACGGCACCTACTCCTCCTTCCGCGAGCGCGACCACGGGGTGCCGATCGACACTGCCACGATGCCGACCTGGCGCCTGGTGGTGGCCACCCAGAACCACGACCAGATCGGCAACCGGGCGCGCGGCGACCGCATCACCGAGCACCTCGACGACGACCAGCTCGGGTGCGCCGCCCTGCTCACCCTGGCCGGACCGTTCACGCCGATGCTGTTCCAGGGCGAGGAGTGGGCGGCCTCGACGCCGTTCCAGTTCTTCACCTCCCATCCGGAGCCTGACCTGGGCAGGGCGACGGCGGAGGGCCGGATCGCGGAGTTCGAGAAGATGGGCTGGGACCCTGCCGTCGTCCCCGACCCGCAGGCACTCTCCTCGTTCCTGGACTCCAAGCTCGACTGGAGCGAGTTGTCCTCGGGGCGGCACGCCCGCCTGCTGTCGACCTACCAGCAGCTTGCCGCACTGCGGCGTACTCTCCCCGCGCTCACCGACCCGTCGTTCGCCCACGTCGCCTGCGCGGTCGACCAGGCCAGGCGGGTGTTCCTGATGGCCCGCGGTGACCTGCTGATCGCCATCAACTTCGGGGACGCCGAGGCGCTCGTCGAGATCGGCGAGGCCGACTGGACGGTCCGGTTCCACACGGGTTCCGGCGCCACCCTCGGTGCGGGCTCGGTCACCCTCCCGCCCCATGTGGGCGTGCTGCTCGCGCCTGGGTAGTGGGTGCAGGAATCCCCGGACGTACGGTGGCCGCGTGGCCATCTGGAGCAGGCGCAGCTTCTTGACGCTGGGAGCCGCTGGCGCATTGGCGGGCTGCTCGGGTGACAGGAGGCCAGCTCGCCCGAATGCCACACCGACGTCGACCACGCCGTCCGCGCGCCCGTCGGGCGGCCCACCGAGATGGTCGCAACTGAGCAAGCACGTGTCCGGCACCCTGACGTTGCCCGGCGACACGGCGTACGACACCGTGCGGCTGCTCGAGAACCCGCGCTACGACGGCAACCGGCCGCTCGGCGTCCTCACCGTCAGCGGGCCCGACGACGTCGCCACCGCGCTGTCGTTCGCCCAGGACAGCGCGATCCCCGTCGCGATCCGGTCGGGCGGCCACAGCTATCCGGGGTGGTCCGGCGGTGGCAGCCCGCGCGCGCTGGTGATCGACTGCCGGGCGCTCGACTCGGTGCAGGTCGACGGGAGTACGGCGACCATCGGGGCCGGCGCCGCGCTCGCTCCGGTGTACGCCGCCCTGAGCGGCGCCGGGCGGGCACTGGCCGGTGGCAGCTGCGCCACGGTCGGTATCGCAGGCCTGACCCTGGGCGGTGGCGTGGGCGTCCTCACCCGGGCCATGGGGCTGACGTGTGACGCCGTCACCTCGCTCGACGTGGTCACGGCGGACGGCAAGCAGCGCACGGTCGACGTCGACCACGACCCTGACCTGTACTGGGCACTGCGCGGCGGGGGTGGCGGCCACCTCGGCGTCGTCACGTCGTTCGAGTTCGCCACCCAGCCGGCCCCGACGCTGTCCACCTTCTTCCTGACGTGGGCCCTGTCCGACGCGTCCCAGGTGATCGAGGCCTGGCAGGAGTGGGCCCCGTCGGCGGATGCCCGGCTCTGGTCCACACTCAAGGCCCTCGGCGGCCAGAAGCATCCCGATGGCCCCACGTTGCTGCTGTCCGGCACCTGGGTCGGTCAACAGTCGGCCCTGGGAACCCAGCTGGAAGGCCTGCTCGAACAGGTTCCGACGCCGGCCTCGCAGAGCACCAGCCTGAAAGGCTACGGCGAGGCGATGGCGTCGTACGCCGGGTGCGCGTCGATCCCCGTGTCCCAGTGCAACACCGGTCCTGGCGGAAGCCTGACCCGTGAGGCGTTCGGGGCGACCTCGCATGTGGCCTACGACAAGCTGAGCAGCGTCGGGATCTCGACCCTGCTCGACCAGGTGCAGGGCGCCCAGTCCTCCGGGTTGGTCGAGGCTGGCCTCTCGATGGACGCGCTCGGCGGGAAGGTGGCGGACCTCGACCCGGCCGACACGGCTTTCGTGCACCGCCGCGCGCTGATGACGGTGCAGTACACCGCGACCCTCGGCGGCGGGGTTGGGTCGGCCCGGGCCGCCGACGCCTACGTCCGCGACTTCCGGGCCGCCATGGTCCCGAGCTGGGGGCAGCATGCCTACGTCAACTACGCCGACGCGAGCCTGACCGACTACCAGGACGCCTACTTCGGCGCCAACGCGAGCCGGCTCGCGCAGGTGCGCGCCGACTACGATCCGGACGGATTCTTCACCCAGCCCCAGGACTACTGAGGACTCCCTATCCTGATCGGGTGACCGATCCCGATCCCGTCGAGCTCACCGAGCTGCGCAGCAGCATCGACAACATCGACGCCGCGCTGATCCACCTGCTGGCCGAGCGCTTCAAGTGCACGCAGCAGGTCGGCGTACTCAAGGCGGAGCGCGGCATGCCGCCCGCCGATCCCGCTCGCGAGGAGCGCCAGATCATCCGGCTCCGGGCGCTGGCCACCGACGCTGGCCTCGACCCGGTGTTCGCCGAGAAGTTCCTCAACTTCATCGTCGGCGAGGTGATCCGTCACCACGTGCGGATCTCGGAGGAGAGCTAGCGGATGCCAGAGGCAGAAACCCGGACGCTTGCCTGAGAAGCCGACAGTGCACGCCGGATGATCTCGCCGAACAGTTCCAAGGTCCAGGCGGCCACGTCCACGTTCCACTCGACGGACTGGCAGCGGAACGCGATGCCCGGAAGGTTGTCGTCTGGAAGTACATCCTCGGCCACCGAAGCGCCCGGTCGACCAGAGAACGCGCTTGCTTCCGCGAGCAGCGCCTTGCTCCAGTCCGTCACGACAATCGTCGGGAGCACGCTGCCGATCATCGGTGCGTAGAGCGAGAGCTCGTCGACGAGCCGAGTCGCAGCTTCGGTAGCCTCGGCACCCGGTTCGAGGCGGACGGTGACCACAAGGTCGGTGGGCCGCTGGCCCGCACCTGAGAGGAACCAATCGCGGCCTCGGGCTACGTCTCCGAGCGAGTCACCGGCAACTCCAAGGGGCAGGTCCGCGTGAACCCCAGTCAGGATCGTCGTCCCCACTCGCCCAAGAACGTCACGCACAACCGACAGCGCTGGTTGAACCGGCAGTCGTTGATGCGTCCGCTCGTTCATCCGGTTGAGCTGAACTCGGACAGCAAGGAGTTCACGCACGTCTTCGTCCGAACCCCAATCGCCGAAGACGTCGTGCTGCGACCAGCGCTCCGTGCCCTCGTAGAGCTTGTCCTCGTCCGCCTGGTCCCCCGTGGCATGGGTGCGAAACGAGGCCAGACCCAGCGCAACGCTTCGAGTGACGAACATCCCCCAGGGATCTCGGCCTCGTTCCTCGTCCTCCAGCATGGCGCGCACGCTTGGTTCCATGTGCAGGCGCCCGTGGACGGCGATCACCAGGCGGTCCGACTCGATTCCATCCACGTGCAAACCCTAGGGCCCTCACTAGTAGCAGTTGAGAGTGACGCCTGACCTCAAGACGGCCCGCACTCCAGTCTGTTACGGGACTAGCTCCCCAGCCCGCGCTGACCTCAAGACGGCCCGCACTCCAGTCTGTTACGGGACTAGCTCCCCAGCCCGCGCAGCAGGTCCTCGAAGTCCTCGACCTGCTCGAACGCGTCGGGAGCACGGCGTACGGGCCGCCCGACGACGAGCCCGGCGAGCTCACCCGCGGCGCGGTCGACCCGGTCGGCCAGCGCCCCGGAGGTGACGTCGCCCCAGTCCTCCGACGCGGCGAACACCCCGGTGGGCACGGTGATGGCGTGCAGGTAGGAGAACAGCGGACGCAGAGCGTGCTCCAGCACCAGCGAGTGGCGAGCAGTGCCGGCGGTGGCGGCCATCAGCACGGGTACGCCGGCCAGTGCGTCGGCCTCGAGCACGTCGAAGAACGTCTTGAACAGCCCCGAGTAGGACGCACTGAAGACCGGGGTGACCGCGATGACGGCGTCCGCCCCGGCGATCGTCGCCTGGGCCCGGGCCAGGTCGGCCGCAGCGAACCCGGTGAGCAGGTTGTCGGCCAGCTGGTGGGCCAGCGGACGCAGGTCGAAGACCTCGACGAGTACGTCGTCGCCCCGCTCACGCAGGGCCGCCGACGTCGCCTCGGCGAGCCGTGACCCCAGCAGACTGGTGGACGACGGGTCGCTGAGGCCGGCGGTCACCACGGCGATGGTGCGGGTGGTCATGCCGTCACCAGGGCCTGCTCCACCAGGGAGGCGTGGCTCGGTGCGGTGGCCGGCACGTGGGCCGGACGCAGCGCCTCGAACTCCCGACGCAGCACCGGGATGACCTCCTCGCCGAGCAGGTCGAGCTGCTCGAGCACGCTTTTGAGCGGGAGACCGGCATGGTCCACGAGGAACAGCTGGCGCTGGTAGTCACCGACGTACTCCCGGAAGCCGAGGGTCTTCTCGATGACCTCCTGCGGCGAGCCGACGGTCAGCGGGGTCTGGGAGGTGAAGTCCTCCAGTGACGGACCGTGACCGTAGACCGGGGCGTTGTCGAAGTAGGGCCGGAAGGTGCGGACGGCGTCCTGGCTGTTCTTCGCCATGAACACCTGGCCGCCGAGCCCGACGATCGCCTGGTCGGCGCTGCCGTGGCCGTAGTGCTCGAACCGGCGCCGGTACAGCGCGACCATCTGCTGGGTGTGCGAGGCCGGCCAGAAGATGTGGTTGGAGAAGAAGCCGTCGCCGTAGTAGGCCGCCTGCTCGGCGATCTCGGGGCTGCGGATCGAGCCGTGCCAGACGAACGGCGCGACGCCGTCGAGCGGGCGTGGCGTCGAGGTGAAGCCCTGCAGCGGGGTGCGGTACTTGCCCTGCCAGTCGACGTTCTCCTCGCGCCAGAGGCGGCGCAGCAGCGCGTAGTTCTCGATGGCCAGCGAGATGCCGTCGCGGATGTCCTTGCCGAACCACGGGTAGACGGGGCCGGTGTTGCCGCGGCCCATCATCAGGTCCATCCGGCCCTCGCTCAGGTGCTGCAGCGTGGCGTAGTCCTCGGCGATGCGGACCGGGTCGGTGGTGGTGATCAGGGTCGTCGACGTCGAGAGCTTCAGGGTGGAGGTCTGCGCGGCGATGTAGGCCAGGGTGGTGGTCGGGGCGCTCGGCACGAACGGGGGGTTGTGGTGCTGTCCGGTCGCGAAGACGTCCAGCCCGACCTCCTCGGCCTTCTTCGCGATCGCGATCGTGTTCGTGATGCGTTCGTGCTCGGTGGGGGTCCGACCCGTGGTGGGGTCGGGGGTGACGTCACCCACGGTGAAGATTCCGAACTCCATGACTTGCCTCCCAGTGATCCAACTAAGTAGTTGAATGTTTAAGCAACTTGAGGTCCGGATCTATTCCGCCCCCGAACCCCGCGTGCGCAGCCGTTGCGCGAGTCCGGTCGCCCGCTGCGCCCGCCGAGCCACCGCAGCGCGCACCTCAGCCTCCGAGCCGACGACGACGACCCTCTCCCTGGCCCGGGTGATCGCGGTGTAGAACAGCTCCCGCGTGAGCAGCCGCGACTCCTGCGGGGGAAGCTGGATCACCACGTCGTCGGCCTGGCTGCCCTGACTCTTGTGGATGGTCATCGCGTGCATCGTGTCGACCTCCGAGAGCCGGCTGGGCGCGAAGTCGGCAGCACCCCCGGTGGTCGCCACCGCCACCCGCAGGCTGCCGTCGGGCGCGCGGCACACGACGCCGGTGTCGCCGTTGTAGAGCCCCAGCCCGTAGTCGTTGGCGGTCACCAGCACCGGGCGACCGACGTACGTCGAGGACCAGACCGGCTCTCCGGTGGCCTCCGTCAGCCACCGCTCCACCGTGCCGTTCCACCGGCGTACGCCGAAGGGTCCCTCGCGGTGGGCGCACAGCATCCGCTGGCCGTCGAGCGCCGCCAGCGCGGCGCCGAACCCGCCGGTCTCGGCGGCTCGCCGCAGGTCGAGGGCGTGCGGCAGCACCAGGTCGCGCAGCCGGGGCTCGGGATCCTCGTCGCTGACCAGCTCGAGGTGCGGGTCACCCGAGGCCAGCAGGTCCACCACCGTGTCGCCGTCCCCCTCACGGACGGCTGCCGCGAGGCGCCCGATGGCCACCCCGAAGCGGTGGGACGTCCGCAGCGCAGCGACCTGGAGGTCGTCGCGGTCCGCCAGCCCCTCGACCAGGTCGGCAAGCACGGCGCCGGCCTCCACCGACGTCAGCTGGTCGGGGTCGCCGACCAGGATCAGCCGGGCCTCGGGGCGAACCGCCTCGAGCAGTCGGGCCATCATCGTCAGCGAGACCATCGAGGTCTCGTCGACCACGATGACGTCGTAGGGCAGCCGGTTGTCACGGTGGTGGCGGAACCGGGTCGAGGTGTCGGGCCGGGGGCCGAGCAGCCGGTGCAGGGTGACCGCTCGCACGCCGGCGACCCGTTCCCGGTCGAGGGTTCCGAGGCGAGCCAGCTCCTCCTGCACGGCCTGCTGCAGCCGGGCCGCCGCCTTCCCGGTCGGGGCGGCCAGCGCCATCCGGAGACGGGGTTGGTCGCGCAGCTCCGCCTGCTCGGCGAACAGGGCGAGCAGCGCAGCCACGGTGGTGGTCTTGCCGGTTCCCGGGCCCCCGGTGAGCACCGTGGTGCGTTGGGCGAGCGCCAGCCTGGCCGCGGCTCGCTGCTCGTCGTACCCGGTGGCGGCGAAGACCCGGTCGAGCCCGGCGCTCAGTGTCGACTCCGCGACCTCGTCGAGCGCCGCGGTCGGCGGGCGGGACAGCAGGTCGGCACACACCTGCTCCTCCTCCCGCCAGTAGCGGTCGAGGTAGAGCAGCCGATCGGCGTCGAGATGGAGGACGGGAGGCGTGCCGGCCAGCGGGCTCGCCGTCACCGCCGCCAGCCAGGTTTCCAGCTCGGGCCACGGCAGGACGGCGGTCTCGGGATCGTCGGCCGCCTCAGTCACCAGGGCCGCCAGATCGACGCACACCGACCCGCCCCGCACCGCTCGGACCGCGAGGGCCACGGCCAGGGCGACCGAGGGGTCGGCCTCGCCCGCGAGGGCGGTCAGCCTGCGGGCGACGTGGACGTCGGCGGCCTCGATGACGCCCGCCGCGTTGAACTCAGCCACCAGACCGGTCGCTCCGACCACCATCCGGTGGTCCAGCGGGTCCCCGAGGTCGACGGTGCTCATGGCGTCAGCCTTCCGTCGAGCAGGTCGGAGAGGTCGGTGACCAGCCCCGGCGGCGGCGTCCACGAGAACACGCCCGCCGGGTGAGCGTCGGTCAGCGGGGTGTCCTCGCCGCACATGCCGCGCAGGTAGAGGTAGAGGACGCCGCCCAGATGACGGTGCGGGTCGTAGCCCGGTTGCCGCCAGCGCAGGTAGCGGTGGACCACCACCACGTAGAGCAGGGCCTGAAGGGGGTAGTCGGAGTGCAGCATGGCCGCGGCGAGGCGATCGGGGCTGTAGTCGGCCGCGGTCAGCGGCTGTTCGGGATCGCCCAGCCGGTTGGTCTTGTAGTCGACGACCAGGTAGCGCACGTCTCCGTCGTCGCTGGGCACGCGCAGCACCACGTCGATCGAGCCGGAGAGGTAGCCGCGCAGCGACTGGTCACCCAACCCGGGAGCCAGTAGGCGCTCGGCGTAGGGCAGCAGCGGGTCTCCTGTGCCGAGATGGCGCTGCAGCAGCGAGCCGACCTGGGCGAGGCGGACGTCGGGTCGTTCCTCGCGGTCCCCGCCGGCCAGCGGGATCTCGAAGTCGAGCTCGCACAGGCGGTCGCGCAGGCCCAGGTCGCCGAGCGTCAGCCCCGGCGCCAGCGCACCGAGCGGGGTCCGGTGCAGCGGCACGAGCGCCGCGGCCAGCTCCTCGGGACCGGCCTCCACCGGCCACCAGGGGAGCTGCTCGCGGACCCGGGCCTCCAGCTCGGCCTGCAGGTCGACGGCGTCCGGGTCGGCGGTCTCGAGCACGGCGTGCACCAGGGAGCCGAAGGCCGCCCCGGCCGGGAGGTCAGCCATCGGCGACCGCACGTCGGCGCCGGTCGCCGGCTCCTGCTCCCCCGGCGGCACGTCCAGCACCTCGTCGTCGAGCGGGACCGTCTCGGGTTCGCTGGTGACGCCCGTCGGCTCGGCGGAACGGATCAGCCCGGAGTACGACGTACGTCGCCACTGGGTGTCGATGGCACGGTCGAAGCGCCTGACGCCGAGTCCGGCCGGCAACGGGACCGGTGCGGTGTGGGCGGGCTCAGTGAGCACCGACTCCTCCACCACGGGACCCCCCAGCGCCTCCCAGGCACGCAGGCGCGCCAGGGCATCCAGGTCACTGACCTTGGGCTCGCAGCGATCGGGCACCACGGACTGACCGGGCGTGCGACCTCGGAGCAGCCGCGACAGCCCCCCGTTGGGCTCGTCCCAAGAGGGCGCCCACCAGGTCACCACCTGGCTCTGCGCCCGGGTCAGCGCGACGTAGGTCAGCCGGATGTCGTCGGCGGCCATCTCCGCTCGCCCCAGGGCCTCGACAGCCGCGAAGCCCGGGCTGCCCTTGCCCCCCACGCTGAGACAGCGCCGGCCCTCCTCGTGGAACAGCACCAGGTCGCGCGACTGCACGTTGCGGTTGAACGCGAACGGCAGGTAGACGACCGGATACTGCAGGCCCTTGCTCACCCACACCGTCATCACCTGCACCGCCGCCGCGTCGCTGTCGAGTCGTCGGTTGCGCTGCCCCGACGCGCGTTCGGAACACTGCTCGCGCAGCCAGTCGAGCAGCGCCGGCAGCCCGAGGCGGTCACGATGAGCCCGCTCGTGCAGCACCTGCGCGACGTGGGCCAGGTCGGTCATCTGTCGTTCCCCGCCCCGCCAGGACAGCACGCGCCGTCCCATGCCGGCGATCTGGGCAGCCTCGTAGACAGCCGCGATCCCCCGCTCCCGCGCGTGGTCGGCCCATTCGCGCAGCGTCTGGGCGATGCGATCGGTCACCTCGTCCCCACCGAGCGCGAGGGTGGCCGCGGTCTCGCCGAAGAACAGGGTGACCGCGGCCGCACGCACGAGGCCGCTGCGGTGCGGCTGCCCGAAGGCCTCCAGCAGGCAGAGCCAGTCGCGCGCCGCCTCGGAGGCGAACACGTCGGTGTCGCCGGTGTAGACGGCCGGCACTCCCGCCGCCGCCAGGGCGTCGCGGCACACCCTGGCATCGCGGTGGGCCTCGACGATCACGGCAAGGTCTCCGGCCGCGATCGGACGGCCGTCGTACGACGCTCCGCTGGCCAGCAGAGCGGCGACGTCCGAGGCCAGGTCGGTGGCGACGTGCTCGCGGACGAGGTCCATCGGGACCGTGCGGGTGCCCGCCATCGCGAACTTCTCCCGGGTGACGACGCGCAGACGGAACGGGGCGTTGCGTGGTGCCCCGGTCAGCCGGTGGTCGCGCCGCTGGGCCTCGACGTCACGGACGACGATGTCCTCATGGCCGAGGGCTGCTCCGCGGAGCACTGTCTGCAGGGCGGCGACGAGCGGTTGGTCGCTGCGCCAGTTGGTCCCGAGCGTGCGGCGCTCCCCGGCTGTCCGGGCGGCGTCGAGGTAGGTGACGATGTCGCCACCACGGAACGCGTAGATAGCCTGTTTGGGGTCGCCGATGAGGACGACCGTGGCGTGCCCGCCGAAGGCGCGATCGATGACCTGCCACTGCACCGGGTCGGTGTCCTGGAACTCGTCGACCATCACGATCCGCCATCGTGTGCGCATCCGCTCTCGGGCAGGGGCTTCCGGGTCCGCCAGGGCGGTGGCCAGGCGGCTGAGCAGGTCGTCGTAGCCCAGGACGCCGAGCCTGCGCTTGCGGTGCTCGAGCTCGGCGCAGACATCGCGTGCGAAGGCCAGGCGGACGGCGGCCGGGGAGCTTACGGGGGGATCGACGGGCCGCAGCTCGGTGTGGGGGTTGCGCACCACCTCCAGGGCCAGCTGGAGCGCGGCGGCACGGGTCAGCACCGGCGCCTCCCGCTGCTGCCCGAACTGCTGGAGGTAGAGGTCGTCGACGATCTCGGTGACGATGTCGTCGAGGCTCTCGACCAGGGTGACCCCCGCGTCGGTGTCGCCGGCGACGCCCAGGGACTTCAGGACCAGCTGGCAGAACTGGTGGGTGGTGGCGATGGTCGCCGCGTCGAAGCCCGCCAACGCGTCGCGCAGGCACCGTCGACGCTCCTCGAGCTCGTGGGGCGTGCCGGTCACCAGCGACGCGAGCAGCCCGTTCTCACCCACGCCGGCGGGGTCGTCGAGGGCGCGGGCTGCCTCGACGAGCTGATCGCGCACCCGCTCGCGGAGCTCTTGGCTGGCTGCCCGACCGAAGGTGATGAGCAGCATCTCGTCGAGGGTGGCTCTGCCCTCGGCGATGTAGCGGGTGACGAGCCCGGCCAGGGTGAAGGTCTTGCCGGTGCCGGCGCTCGCCTCCAACACCGTGGTGCCAGGCCCGGTGGGGAGCTCACCGAGGAGGTCGAAGGGCTCCATCACAGCACCCGCTCGCTGCGCAGGAGCGGCAACCACAGTCGGGCGGCGTACGCCCCGAGCCGGGTCGTCTCACCCTCGTGCTCCTCGCCCGGACGGGTGGGCGTCAGCAGGTCGTCGAGGGGGGCTCGCACGCCCCAGACCCGCTCGTGCGCGGGATCGGCGTCCTCGGCGGGGTAGGTGGCACTGCGCCACCGCTTCAGGGCGGCTTCGCGTGGGTCGTCTCCGCGGTGCCGGGCGCCCGCCCAGGCGAACGACGTCTTGAGGGGAAGGGGGAGCGGCTCACGCCGACCGGCGTCGTACAACGCGACGAGCTCGCGCAGGAGAACGTCGGGCGCCAGGTCCACCGGCCCCAACAGGCGCTGCAGGGGGTTGGTGCCCCGGGGCGCCCGGCCGATGGCCAGGGCGGTCCAGTTGTGGTCCGGGTCGTGGGCAGACAGCGCGAGCAGCAGCACCCACGCCTGCAGCAGCTGCTTGCCGCCGAGCTTGGAGTAGGTCACCGAGACGATCCGGTCGCCGTACACCAGGGGCACCGTGCCGCTCAGCCGACGCCCTCGGCCGAGCTCGACCTCGATGTCGTGGGCGCGGGGGGTCACCTGGCGGTGCGTGAGTGCCGCGATGGCGAGCTGCATGGCCTGCTCGCGGATCTCGGTCGCCCGACGCCAGCCGAGCTGGCCCGGCGGCAACGAGCCGCGCCGCCACTCGGCCTCCAGGGCCCGGTCGGGGTGGATGCCCCGCATCATGTCGTTGAGCACCCGGTCGCCGACCCCCCATGCCTCGAGGTTGTCGATCTCGACCGGCATCGCGTCGGAGACGCCGTCGACGTCCCAGGGAAGCGTCAGGTCGAGGGAGCGGAAGAACCCCTTGACGGGGTCGCGGAAGAAGGCGAGGAGGTCGTCCAGCGAGACGTCGTCGTCGTGGCGGGGCGGCAACGGCTCGGTGAGGAACGCGGGGCGGACGGGGCGGTCACCGGCTGCGGCCTGGGCACCGGCCAGCACGGCGGGATCGAAGGTGAAGGCGCTCGGTGCGCCGAGCCGGCCGGGCTCGACGTTGCGGGCGTCGAACGGCTGGAGCGGGTGGGCCACCACAATCCGATCGCGCACCGGCTCGGGGGTGGTGCGGTCCAAGGCATCGAGCAGCTCGCCGAGGGGCACGGCCGGCGGCCGCTGCTGTCCGGTGTGCTCGTCCGCACCCGTGAAGGTGATCACGAGCCGCTCCTGGGCGGCGCCGATGGCATCGAGCAGGAGCTGGCGGTCCTCCGAGCGGACGTCGCGCTCCCCCGTGACCGGGTTGCGGGCCAGCACGTCGTCGCCGTCGACCGAGGCAAGTCGGGGGAACACCCCGTCGTCGAGCCCGACCAGGCACACCACCCGGTGGGGAACCGAGCGCATCGGCACCATCGTGCAGACGGTCAGGGTGCCGGTGCGGAAGTTCGCCCGGGTGGGTCGGCCGGCGAGGTGCCGCTGCAGCAGGGCCCTCACGTCGGCCAGGCGCATCGGGATCTCGGCCCGGTCACCGGCATCGAGCGCCACCTCGGCCAGCTCGCGCTGCAGCTGTCCGGCCTGCCAGGCGTCGTCGCGCTCGACCTTGGTCAGTGCGCTCACGCCCTGGCCCAGGGCGTCGAGCCACTCGGTGAGCCTCCGGGTCCCGGTCAAAGCGTCGGTGGCGGCGGTCAGCCGGGCGACGTACTCACTGACCCGGCCCGCGAGCTCGACCTGGTTGCTGCCGACGTCGTCGAGCGGGAGCGTCGTGCCGAGCCAGGCCTGTGAGTCGTCGGACAGCGCCACCCCGGCGAGCACCCGGTCGAGGCCGAACTGCCAGGTGTTGTGGACGAACTCCTCGAGCCCGTAGGCGCTGCGGTGGGCCTGGTCGAAACCCCAGCGGATGCCCGACTCCCGCACCCAGGCGGACACGGTGTCGAGGTCGTCGTCGGTGAACGCGAAGCGGCGCCGGACGGGCGCGGACTGGGTGAGGTCGAGGACCTGGCTCGCGGTTGCTCGCCCGCCAGCGAGATCGAGCAGCGAGGCCGCCACCCCGAACAGCGGGTTGGTCTGCGTCAGCGCACGGTCCGCCAGCCGCACGCGGAGACGATGAGCCGGGTGACCGCCATCGAGGACGTCGCCGAGGCCGAAGCCCGCCGTGACGAGAGGCGCGTAGGTCTCGATGTCAGGGCACATCACCACGATGTCGCGCGGCTCCAGCGTGGGATCGTCCTGCAACAGGCCCAACAGCACCTCCCGCAGGACGTCGACCTGCCGCGCTGAGCCGTGGCAGCGGTGCACCTGCACCGAGCGGTCGTCCGGGCGCAGCTCCCGTCCCCCTGGGCGGACCGCGTCGGCTCGAAGGTCCGCCTGCAGCCAACCCAGGAGGGTGTCCGGCAGCTCGTGGTCGTCGTGGTGCACGTCGTGCGGGGTGACGCTGGCGAGGCTGCGTTGGAGCTCGCGGACGTCTCGGCCGAGGGTGGCGAGCAGGGGGTGGGTCACCGCCCGGTGCGAGGTGTCCTCGACCCGCTCGACCGGCCCCGCGGAGGCTGCCAGCGCGGCCCAGGACCGGTCGCTCGGGTGGGGCAGCCACAGGTGGACGTCGTGGCGCGCAGCTAGCGCCTCCAGCAGCTGGATCTCGGTGATGGGCAGCCGGGTGTGCCCGAAGAGCGAGAGCCTGGCGGGCAGGTCGGGGAGGCCCGCACGCAGGGCCGTGAGCGCGGCCGCGTGCCGGAGGTGCGGCGCAGGGAGACCGACCCGGTCCACCACCGCACGCCACAGCGGCGGCTGCCAGTCGAGGTCGGGTGCCAGGGGCCGGCCGAGCCCGTCGGTGTCGGCACCTGCGAGCCAGCCCTCGAGCACCTGGGGGCGCTGGACGGCGTACGACGCGAACAGCCCCGCGAGCCGGCGGGCCACCGCATAGCGACGCCCTCGCCGGAGCTCAGCCTCGTCTCCTGTGTCCCGATGGCCGAGATGCACGGCCAGCGGGAGGCACCAGGGTGCGTCGAGGTTGTCGTCGATGGCCTCCAGCAGGGGCCAGGTGAGCACCTCGGCAGCCCAGGGATCCTCGTCGGCGGTGCCGGTGAGCTCGGCCACCAGCGACCGGGCGGAGCGGAACTCGACTCCGGCGCACACCCCGTCGCCGCTCGGGCCGGCACCGAGTCGGTGACTCAGCCGCTGGCTGAGCCAGCGCTCCACCCCCTTGGCCGGCACCACGACGAGCTCACGCGCGAACGGGTCGTCGAGGGGCGTCGCGAGCAGGTCGCCCAGCTCGTCGGCCAGCCGGTCGGTGCGTGCGGCCCGATGGAGGTGGAGGGTCACGCGGGCAGCATGCCACGTCAGCGCACCGGTGTGGTGACCTCGAACCGGAGCCCTCGACCACGCAGGGTCGAGATGAGCTGGGGCCTGCGCGGGTCGTCGCCGAGCTTGCGGCGCAGCCACCCCACATGGACGTCGATGGTCTTGGTCGAGGTGTAGAAGTCGGTCTCCCACACCAGGAGCATCAGCTCGGCGCGGCTGACGGTGGTGCCTGCGCGGGAGATCAGGGTCAGCAGGAGACGGTATTCCATCGGGCTGAGGGCGATCTCGACGTCTGCCCGCCAGACCCTCGCGGACCTCGGATCGACCCGGACGTCCTGGACCCGGAACTCCAGGTCGGTGCCGGTCACGGCGGCAGCAACGGTGACACCCGGAACTCGAGATCGTCGTCTTCGATCTGTCCGGCATCCCGCTCGGCGGCGATCAGAGCCGTCAGTCCGTCGGGGTAGGGCCCGGTGTAGGCCAACGTGGTCGAGTCTCGGCTGCTGCACACCACGATGTGGGGTCCGACCAGCAGGGCGAGCTCCTCCTGGACCAGGGTGCTCATCAGCCGGGCATAGGCGTCGACCCCGTCGCGCCCGATGCTCAGGCTGAGGCGGTCGAAGTCGTCCATACACGTCAGACGGCGCAACAGGTCTCGTGCTTACGCCCGCCCCGGACTGCCGACGGGCAAAGACCGGTGGCTAGGCTCGACCGATGAGCACTCCGGAGAGCCTGACCGTTGCCGTGCTGGGTGGCACGGGACCCCAGGGGCGCGGCCTCGCGCGGCGCTTCGCCGATGCCGGCGTTCCCGTCGTGATCGGCAGCCGCAGCAGCGAGCGAGCCGCCGAGACGGCCGCGCTGCTCGACGCGGTCACGGCTGGTTCCGTGACCGGCGCCGACAACGCCGGGGCCGCCTCGGCCGGTGACATCGTCGTGGTGGCGGTGCCCTGGGAGGGGCACGGCGACCTGTTGACCTCACTCAGGTCCGAGCTGGCCGGCAAGGTCGTCGTCGACTGCGTCAACCCCCTCGGCTTCGACAAACAGGGCGCGTTCGCGCTGGTCGTCGAGGAGGGCTCCGCGGCTCAGCAGGCGGCCACCCTGCTTCCCGACAGCCGGGTCGTCGCAGCGTTCCACCACGTGAGCGCGGTGCTGCTGGAGGATCCCGAGGTCGACACGATCGACACAGACATCCTCGTGCTCGGCGACGACCGTGAAGCCACCGACCTGGTCCAGGAGCTGGCCTCCCGCGTCGCCGGGATGCGTGGGATCTACGCCGGACGGCTGCGCAACGCCCACCAGGTGGAGGCGCTCACCGCCAACCTGATCAGCATCAACCGCCGCCACAAGGCCCACTCGGGCCTCCGCGTCACCGACGTCTAGCCGCGGGCCTTCGTCAGCGCCCGGTCCAGCATCGCCAGCCCCTGGCGGGCCTCGTCGGCGGTGATCGTGAGCGGCGGCACCACATGGATGCGGTTGAAGTTGGCGAACGGGAGCAGCCCCTCGGCCCGGCAGGCGGCCAGGATGGCCGCCATCTCCGGGCTGCTGCCGCCGTACGGCGCCAACGGCTCGCGGGTCTCGCGGTCGGCGACCAGCTCGATCGCCCAGAACACTCCGGTCCCCCGGACCTCCCCGATGCAGTCGTGGCGCTCGGCCAGCGCGGCGAGGCCGGGCCCGAAGACCTCGCGGCCGAGCTCGTCGGCGTGCTCGACCACTCCTTCGTCCTCCATCGCGCGAATGGTGGCGATGACCGCGGCACAGGCCAGCGGATGGCCGGAGTAGGTCAGCCCACCGGGATAGGGCCGCTCGGCGAAGGTCTGGTAGATCGCCTCGCTGATGGCGACGCCACCGAGCGGCACATAGCCCGAGTTGACGCCCTTGGCGAAGGTGAGGAGGTCGGGCACGACGTCGTCGTGCTCGACGGCGAACCACTTCCCGGCCCGGCCGAAGCCGCACATCACCTCGTCGGCGATGTAGACGATGCCGTGCCGGTCGCACAGGTCGCGTACGCCGCGCAGGTAGCCGGCGGGGGGCAGCATGATGCCGGCCGTGCCGGGGATCGACTCGAGCATGATGGCAGCGATGGTCTGCGGACCCTCGAGGGCGATCACCCGCTCGAGGTGGGCCAGGGCCCGCTCACCCTCCTCCGCCTCGGTGGTCGCGTGGAACTCGCTGCGGTAGAGGAACGGCCCGAAGAAGTGCACGGCGCCGGCCGCACCCTGGTCGCTCGCCCAGCGGCGCGGGTCGCCCGTGACGTTGACCGCGAGGTGGGTGCCCCCGTGGTAGGAGCGGTACGTCGAGAGGACCTTGGTGCGCCCGGTGTGCAGGCGGGCCATCCGGATCGCGTGCTCGTTGGCGTCCGCGCCGCCGTTGGTGAAGAAGACCCGATCGAGTCCCTCGGGGGTGTGGGACGCGATCAGGGCCGCCGCCTCGGACCTGGCCGGGTTGGCGTAGGCCGGCGCGACGGTGCAGAGCGTGGCCGCCTGCTCCTGGATGGCACGCACGATGCGGGGATGCTGGTGGCCCAGGTTGGTGAAGACCAGCTGCGAGGTGAAGTCGAGCAGTCGCTCGCCGTTCTCGTCCCAGATCCACGACCCCTCGGCCTTGGTGACGACCATCGGGTCGAGGCTCGCCTGCGCGGACCAGGAGTGGAAGACGTGGCGCCGATCCAGCTGATGGGCGCGGGCAGCGTCGGTGGGAACGTCGCTGTGGGTGTGCTCAGACATTCTGCGGGAACCCCAGTTCTAGTCCGCCGGCCGGACGGTTGGCCGGGTCGATCCATCGCGAGGTGACCACCTTGGTCCTCGTGAAGAAGTGCACGCCCTCGGTGCCGTGGGCGTGGCTGTCGCCGAAGAGCGACCGCTTCCAGCCGCCGAACGAGTAGTAGGCCACCGGCACGGGGATCGGCACGTTGATGCCGACCATACCGACCTCGACCTCGTTCTGGAACCTGCGCGCGGCGCCTCCGTCGTTGGTGAACAGCGCCGTGCCGTTGCCGTACTCGTTGCTGTTCACCAGGGCGAGCGCCTCGTCGTACGACGCCACCCGGATCACGGAGAGGACGGGCCCGAAGATCTCCTCGCGGTAGATCTCCATGTCGGTGGTGACGTGGTCGAACAGGGTGGGGCCGAGCCAGAAGCCTTCCTGCTCCCCGCGCGCCTGGACGTCGCGTCCGTCGATCACGAGCTTGGCGCCGGCCTCCTCCCCGGAGGACACGTAGCCGGCGACCTTGTCGCGGTGGGCGCGGGTGACGAGCGGTCCCATGTCGGCCTCGGCGGCCTGGCCACTGCGGCCGTCGCCGATGACCAGGGTCCGGGTCCGCTCGGCGATCCGGGCGACCAGGTCGTCGGCGACGGGCTCGACCGCCACCAGGACACTGATCGCCATGCACCGCTCGCCGGCACTGCCGTAGCCCGCGTTGACCGCGGCGTCGGCCGCCAGGTCGAGGTCGGCGTCGGGCAGCACGACCATGTGGTTCTTGGCGCCCCCCAGCGCCTGGACGCGCTTTCCGGCCCGGCTGGCCTCCTCGTAGACGTAGCGCGCGATCGGCGTGGAGCCGACGAAGCTGATCGCCGCGACGTCCGGGCTCTGCAGCAGGGGGTCGACGGCGGTCTTGTCACCCTGGAGGACGTTGAAGACGCCGTCGGGCAGGCCGGCCTCCTTCCACAGGTTCGCGATCCAGAGTGAGGCGGACGGGTCCTTCTCGCTGGGCTTGAGGACGACGGTGTTGCCTGCCGCGATGGCGACGGGGAAGAACCACATCGGCACCATGGCCGGGAAGTTGAAGGGGCTGATGATCCCGACCACGCCGAGCGGCTGGAGCATGGAGTGGACGTCGACACCGGTCGACGCGCCCTCCGAGTGACCGCCCTTGAGCAGGTGGGCGATGCCGCAGGCGAACTCCACGACCTCCTGGCCCCGGGAGATCTCGCCGAGGGCGTCGGAGTACACCTTGCCGTGCTCGGCGGTGATCAGCTCGGCGAGCTCGCCCTTGCGGCTGTTGAGCAGCTCGCGGAACGCGAAGATCACCTGAGTACGCCGAGCCACCGACGTGGCGCCCCACGACCTGGCGGCAGCAGCAGCAGTGGCGATGACGTGCGCCGCGTCCGACTCGCTGGCGAGGGCGACGCGGCCGCTGACTGCTCCCGTGGCGGGGTTGGTGACGTCGGCCCAGCGTTCAGAGTCGCCGGTGAACTCGGCGCCGGCGGCCCAATGGGTGATCAAAGAGGTGGTCATGCCTGCCATCGTCGCCGACCTGTCGCAGATGTACACAGACAGACTGTCGCTATTGTCGGTCATCACCGACACTCTGTCCGATCTGACGAGAGGCGACATGACCGCTCCCACCCTGCGCGAGGTCCTGGCGATGCCCGTGCTGCAGCGCGCCGCCCCCGAGGTGCTGGCCGGCCGGCGTGGACTCGACAACCAGGTGCGCTGGGTCCACGCGGCGGAGGTCGCCGACATCGCCTCCTTGCTCCGCCCGGGAGACCTGGTGCTCAGCACCGGCATCGCCCTGCCCGACTCCGACTCCGGACAGGCGGAGTTCGCCGCCAGCCTTGCCGAGATCCCCGCTGCCGGACTGATCATCGAGCTGGGACGCCGCTGGACGACCCTGCCACCCGCCCTGGTCGCGTCCTGCGAGCAGGCGGGCCTCCCCCTCGTCGCGCTGACCCAGGTCGTCAAGTTCGCCGCCATCACCCAGGCTGTCGGCGAGCGGGTGGTCGACGAGCAGCTCGCCGAGCTGAGAGACGCCGAACGGGTCCACGAGACCTTCACCGAGCTCGGCCTGGCCGAGGCCGGCCCCGGGGAGATCCTGGCCGCCGTGCAGAGACTCGCGGGATCGGCCGTCGTCCTCGAGAGCGACGGCCACCGGGTGCTGGACTATCTCGCCGGCCCCGGCGACGTGGCCGGCTTCCTCGACGACTGGCAGACCCGCTCACGCCGGGTGGTGCTCAGCGGCCGCACGACCTGGGACCCGCAGAACGGCTGGTTGGTGACCCGGCTGGGGCGTCGCGAGCGAGGCTGGGGGCGGCTGGTGCTCCAGTCGCCGACCCCGCCGGCGCAGCGGCTGATCGTCCTCGCGGAGCGCGCGGCAGCGGCCCTCGCCCTGCACCGGCTGCACGACCGCGACCGCGACAACCTGGTCCGGCGTACCCATCACGAGCTGTTGCTCGCCCTGCAGTCCGACCCCACCGACGCCGAGGTGCTGCGCCGCTGCGAGCTGGCCGGCTTCCCCACCACCCGCCACCAGTTCGTGGGAGTCTCGATCCGGCCCCTCCGCACCACCCGAGGCTCGGCACCGGTGTTGGCGGCGACCGTCCACGCCGCCCACGACATGGGGGTGCCTGCGCTCATCTGTGAGCTGGACCGCGACATCCTGGTGCTGCTCGCGCTCAGCCCGGGGGCGTCCGAAGTTGCCGCCGTCGAGAAGCTTGCTGACCGCGTGTCCCGCCAGCATGCCACCGTGATCGGCGCGGGCCGCGCGGCGCCGTCGAGCTCGGTCATCGACCGGACCCTCAGGGAGGCGCACCAGGTGCTCGATGCGATCCGGCCCGGCACCGAGTCGACCCGCGTCGTGCACCGACTCGAGGACGTGCACCTGCGCGGGCTGCTCACCCTGTTCGGCGCCGACGACCGCCTCAGCCTGTTCGTCGCCCGGGAGCTCGGCTCGCTTCAGGAGTACGACGACGAGCACGCGACTGACCTGACCGAGGTGCTCAGGGCCCTGGTGCAGCACCCGACCAGCAAGTCCGACGCCGCTGCCGCCGTACACCTCTCGCGGCCGGCGTTCTACGCCCGGCTGGCCCGGATCGAGTCCGTGCTCGACGTCAGCCTGAACGATCCCGACGTGCGGGTCTCGCTCCACGTCGCCCTGCTGGCTCACGAGCTCGGCGCGGGGAGCTGAGACGGCTTCCGTGCGCCGGAGAGCTAGCCGAACGGGCCGCTTCGCACGTCGGTCGGGTCGTAGCGGAGCCTCGTCTCGCGCCCGTCCTTCACCCGCCCGCGGTCGGTGTCGTAGTGCAACGGGTCGGTCTTGCGCCGACCGTGCTCGGTGTTCTGCCGGCCGGTGACCTCGTCCCTGTCGCTGAGGCCGTCGCGGTCGGAGTCGGCCCTCGCCGGGTTGCTGAACAGTCGGCGGAGCAGATAGCTCCCGCCTTTCACCACCACCCGCTGGTGCACCTTCCTCCCTGACACCTCGGCGCCGTCGGCGAGGCGATCACCGTCGGTGTCCCTCCTGCAGGCGTTGGTGTGGACCCTTCCGACAGGTCGCGTGTGGTGGAAGCGGATCGTCACGTCCTTGCGGATCCGGAAGCCGTTGACCTCCATGCCGTCGCCCAGGCTGTCGCCGTCGGTGTCCCGCACCAGTGGATCCGCGCGGCAGGTCGACCCGGCAGGGCCATTCACCTCGCCACCGTCGGTGAGACCGTCACCATCGGTGTCGGGGTCGGCCGGATCGGTCCCGAGCCCCATTTCCTGGTCGTCGGTCAGACCGTCGCCGTCGGTGTCAGGGTCGGTGTCGGGATCCGGACGGCAGTCGACCCCACCAGGGGGAGCAACAGCTGAGACCGCCATCGGAGCCGCGGCGAGCTGAAGGCTCGCGACCGTGACCGTCAGCGGCGCCAGCCCGGTGGTGACGTCGAGCGAGACCCGCACCAAGGCGTCGAGGGTCGCGGCGCCGCGAGCGCCCGAGGACGCGTCGGTGGGCGAGAAGGCGCTGACGGTGAGGCTCGCCTGGAACGCCGGCGTGCTCAGCTCGATCGGTACGGCGACCGGCGTGCCGGTCAGTGGGACGGGGATGGTGGCGCCTCCCGCCTGCACCGAGATCGTGGGGACGTCGACCAGGTCCGCGGTGCCCAGGCTCCCGTCGGAGGACGCCGTCAGCGTCACGGGACCCGTGACGTGCACGGAGGCAGCGCCGCCGGCCACGCTGATGTCGCCCACGGTGGACGTCGTCGTCGCCTCCACGTCGCTGGTGCCGGCGCCGTTGTCTACCAGCGCGGTCGTCACGGTCTGCTCGGAGGCAGCGATGCTGGCGAGGTATGGCAACCCCGGGATCTCGCTCTCGAAGACCGAGCCCGAGACCATCGAGGTGGTGCTGCTGGAAGTGATCCGGCGGCCGGCGACGGCCGGGGCACACGGTTCGCCGTCCCAAGCCTGCGCCGACCCGCTGAGCGGGCCGAGTGCGAGCAGCGGGTTGTCGGGCAGGCCGCCCAGGGTGCGCACCACGGGACCTGTGCTCGGCGGGGCGGTGGCGACGGCCTCGTCGACCGCGACGTTGACGCCACCGAGCAGGACCGACCCATCGAGGTTGGCCGACTCCGCCCGGGCGCGCTCGGCTGCCACGCCGTCGGACGTGCTCACGGAGTGACCGACGCTGACCTCGCTCAGTGACCCACCGCTGGGCAGCAGCTGAGGCAGGACGCTCACCGCCGGAAGGCTCAGGAGGTCGCCCTGCGCCGACGCGGCGTACTCGCCTGCAGCGACCGGCGGGCCGGCCGCGGCGTCGGCCTGCGAGGTCGAGCTCAGGGGGGCCAGGCTCAGGGCGAGGACGACGGCCGGAGGCCCGATACGCCACCACACGATCGATCCACCTCGACGTGACGAACCCTGCCCGAGATCTCCAACGCGCATGACCAGTCCCCTCCGTTTGTTCTCTGATTCCTCATCAGACAATGACCCACTGAGGAAGTCAAGATGCCGAGCAGATTCTTTGACGAGGACTCAAGAAATGGTCTAGACAGCCCTTGACGGAGCTCCAGTTCTATTCTCTGATTAGCCGTCAGAGAAACAAATAGTGCGGCGGCTCGTCGAGAGACCCACCGCACTCATCGCCTCCGCACGGGGTCGTGCCCCCCACCTCCGCGCGGAGACAGCCGAGCTCCCCTTCCTCACGCCCCCCGAGGAAGGGGAGTTCTCTGTCGTCGGCAACAGACGCCTCTCGACGCGCGTCGACGGGTCCGCTACCTTCTACGCGCTGTCCCTCGGCGGCGGTGACCCCCCGTTCGCTGCTGCCGAGGGCCAGCCCACCGAACAGACGAGGGCGTCCTAGGATCTCGTCATGACTGAACCCCGCGGTGTCCGGTTCGAGCGAGCAGGCGACATCGGGAAGATTGTGCTGGCCCGCCCGGAGGCTGCGAACTCGCTCGACCTTCCGGCCGCGCGCGCTCTCGCGGCCGCCATCGACACCGCCGCCGCCACAGACGTCCGCGTGATCACCCTGACCGGGGAAGGCACCCGGTTCTGCGCCGGTGGGGACGTCGCCTCGTTCGTCGCCGCGGATGACCGGGCCGACTACCTGCATCAGCTCGCCAGCGAGCTCGAGACTCAGCTGCGGCGCCTGTCCGAACTGCCGGTGCCGGTGGTCGCCGGCGTCCACGGGGCGGTCGCCGGCGCAGGGCTCGCCTTCGTGCTCCACGCAGACGTCGTGGTCGCCGCTCGCAGCACCAAGTTCGTCCTCGCCTACTCGGGGATCGGACTCACCCCCGACTGCGGGGTGTCCTACCTGCTCCCCCGCGCCGTCGGGAGCCACCGCGCAGCGAACCTCGCGGTGACGGGGCGGGTGCTGAGTGCCGCCGAGGCCCTCGACTGGGGCCTGGTCGCCGAGGTGGTCGACGACGGGCAGATTGCGCAGCGCGTCGACGAGCTCGCGGCCGCGATCGCCGAGAAGCCAGTCGGTGCCCTCAGCGAGACCGCCCGGCTGATGCGCGAGTCGTGGGAGTCGACGCAGGCCGAGAGTGCGGCGGACGAGGCCGCGACCATCGCCAGGATGGTGCAGACCCCTGAGGCCCAGCTGCTCATCGAGCGGTTCCTCAGCCGCTAGACGAGGTGACCCACCTGAACTGCTCTGCGCGCCTGTAGGGATTCGAACCCCAAACCTTCTGATCCGTAGTCAGATGCTCTATCCGTTGAGCTACAGGCGCATGTCACGAGGACTGGACGAGGATAGCCGACCCCCTCCGGAAGACTGAAATCAGGACCGCCGGAGAAGGGACCAGACAGCCTTGATCGATCCAATAGGTCCGACCAGAACCCGCAGGTAATCTCGCCTCCACCGCCGGCAAAGAGGCCGTCAACTTCATACCGAAAACTCCACGACATCCGTCGATACGCTCGACGGCCGGGAGCGCCTTCTCCTCGCGAGAGGCGACTGCCCGCGAACGCGAGAGGGACCCACATGACCGCCGACATCGCTGACACCCACGCCCCCACCACCCACGCCGGGATCCTCGGCTGGGTCAACGAGGTGGCTGCACTCACCCAGCCCGACAGCATCCACTGGTGCACCGGATCGGACGAGGAGTGGACCGAGCTCACCGACGCGCTGGTCGCCACGGGCACCTTCGTCAAGCTCGACGAGACCAAGAAGCCCAACTCCTACTACGCAGCCTCCGACCCCATCGACGTCGCCCGGGTCGAGGACCGCACCTACATCTGCTCGGTGGACCCGAAGGATGCCGGTCCCACCAACAACTGGATGGACCCGGCCGAGATGAAGGACCTCATGCGCGGGCTGTACGCCGGCTGCATGCGGGGCCGCACCATGTACGTCGTCCCGTTCGTGATGGGTCACCTCGAGGCCGAGCAGCCCATGTTCGGCGTGGAGATCACCGACTCCGCCTACGTCGTGGCCTCGATGCGGGTGATGGCCCGGATGGGCAGCCACGTGCTCGAACGGATGGAGGAGCTCGACGCCTCCTACGTGCCGGCCCTGCACTCGGTCGGCATGCCTCTCGAGCCCGGCCAGGCCGACGTGAAGTGGCCGTGCAGTGACACCAAGTACATCGTCCAGTTCCCCGAGGAGCGGATGATCTGGTCCTTCGGCTCCGGTTACGGCGGCAATGCTCTGCTGGGCAAGAAGTGCTACGCCCTGCGCATCGCCAGCGTGATGGCACGCGACGAGGGCTGGTTGGCCGAGCACATGCTGATCCTCAAGCTCACCAGCCCTGAGGGGGTCCGCAAGTACATCGCGGCCGCCTTCCCCAGTGCCTGCGGCAAGACCAACCTCGCCATGCTCGCGCCGACCATTCCGGGGTGGAAGGTCGAGACGCTCGGCGACGACATCGCCTGGATGCGGGTCGGCGAGGACGGTCGCCTCTGGGCCGTCAACCCCGAGTTCGGGTTCTTCGGGGTCGCCCCGGGCACCAACCAGGACACCAACCCCAACGCGATGAAGACCATCGACATCGGCAACTCGGTCTTCACCAACGTCGCCCTCACCGACGACGGCGACGTCTGGTGGGAGGGCTTGGAGAACCCACCGGCCCACGCCACCTCCTGGAAGGGCGAGCCCTGGACGCCGGAGAGCACCGAACTCTCCAGCCACCCCAACTCGCGCTACTGCACCCCGATCAAGCAGTGCCCGATCCTTGCCGACGAGTACGACGACCCGCGCGGCGTACCCATCGACGCGATCCTGTTCGGCGGTCGACGCAAGACCACGATCCCGTTGGTGACCGAGGCGCGCGACTGGACCCACGGCACCTTCATGGGGGCCACGCTGTCCTCCGAGACGACCGCTGCCGCGGTCGGCCAGGTGGGCGTCGTACGTCGTGACCCGATGGCCATGCTGCCGTTCATCGGCTACAACGCCGGCGACTACTTCAGCCACTGGATCTCGATGGGCAAGGACAACGACGAGGCCAAGCTTCCGAAGATCTTCTACGTCAACTGGTTCCGGCGAGACGACGAGGGCGGCTTCCTGTGGCCGGGGTTCGGCGAGAACAGCCGCGTCCTGAAGTGGGTCGTGGAGCGCATGGAGGGCACCGCGGCCGCAGTCGAGACGCCGATCGGTCACGTCCCGGCCCCGGGTTCGCTCGACGTCGACGGGCTCGAGATGACCCCGGAGGCCATCACGGCCGCGCTGGCGGTCGACGTCGAGGAGTGGAAGGCCGAGCTCCCCCAGATCCAGGAGTGGTTCGAGAAGTTCGGCGAAGAACTGCCCGCCGTCCTGTGGACCGAGCTGGACGCTCTGCGCGCGCGGCTGGAGGCCTGACGCGACCACAGATTGATTTCAATTGCCCCACCCCGGTCAGGGGTGGGGCAATTGTCGTCTCGACGTGGATAATCTGAGACCCCTAACCCCGGTGAACGCGGAAGGATGGCTGTGCCCGACCAGGCGACTCCCCGCAGCGAGTCCGAGCCGGCCTATGGTCCCGACCAACGTCGGCTCCTGGAGACCGAGGCGGCCGCCCTCTACGAGGACGCGGTCAGCAACGACGGCCTGAAGGTCAACGATCCGCGCCTCGGCGAGCGGTCGAAGGTGCGCCCGGCTTTCGATCTCCTGGTCGAGCTCGGCCTGCTCGCCCTCGACGGCAGCGAGGAGCGCTACGTCGCCCGCGACCCGGCCGGGAGCCAGTCCCGGGTCGTGACGCCGTTGGGGCAGCGTGGCGCCGAGCTCATCACGGAGTCCTCCCGCTGGGCCCAGGCGTTCGGCACCCTCTCGCAGACCTGGCGCCGCTCGCCGATCGCCGCGCACGGTCCGTTCACCGAGCTGCACGGGCTACCAGCCATCACGAAGTTCCTCGAGAGCGCCACCGACGATGCGACCGTCGACGTGCTCACCGCGGCGCCACAGGCTGTCCGCGCCCCGCTGCGCGAGCTGATGCGCGGCGCACAGCGGGAGATCGAGGCCCTCGACCGTGGCGTGGCGGTGCGCACCCTTTACCAGCACTCGTCGCGTCGCCACGCGACCACCCACAAGTACGCCCGCCTGATGACGTTGAAGGGCGGCGAGATCCGCACGCTCGACGAGTTCTTCAACCGCCTCATCATCTTCGACCGCAAGCAGGCCGTCGTCCCCGGGGCAGGTGCGGCGCTCAGCGCCATGGTGATCCGCGAGCCTTCGGTCGTCGCCTACCTCGTCGACGTCTTCGAACGGGCCTGGGAACGCGCCCGCCCGTTCGGAAACCAGGAGTCCGACACGATGCGCGACATCGCCACCGCGCAGCGTGCCATGACCATCCGGATGCTGATCCGGGGCTACGCCGACCCGTCGAGCTCGAAGCGGCTCGGTGTCAGCCCGCGCACCTACGCCGGCTACGTGGCCGACCTGAAGGAAGAGTACGAGGCCGAGACGCGGTTCCAGCTCGGCTACTACATGGGACAGCGCGGGGTCACGGGCGACGACGTCGCCGACTGAGAGCTGAGTTCTGACGCCCTGCGAGAAGGCGCGCGCGCGGACACGCTCTGCGGAAATAGGAACGAGGGCAGCGGATGGGGATCCGCTGCCCTCGTACTGAGACGGGCCGGGGGGGTGGCTCTGGAACCGAACTTGTGGGGGGGTGTGTGTCGGGTTCTCGTCTCAGGGTCTGGGGTGTGTTACTTGGAGCCGGAGGCGCTGATCGATCCGCCCCATGCGATGTCCTTGGCCTCGGCGCTACCAGCACCGAAACCGACCGCAATCACGGCCGTCGCGACAACTACAACAGCGTGCTTGGCAAGTCTCGACATCGATGATCTCCGTTTCGGATGTGGGGTCCCGTGTGACCCCTTGAGATCAAGTGTGGGGTGTCGAGGCACGACTGACCACTGAAACGCCCCCTCAACATTGTGCAAGTTTGGGCGTTGCAGGAAAGTGCAAAACGGACACACCGAAATGCACGCGAAACGGACAGAGCGGACATGCCCCTCGCGGGGTCGTACGGCGCTGTCAGTGGTAACCCAAGATCCTCCCGGGACTTGTCTGACGGGCCCTCCGCAGAGGTGCTTTTGCCTGGTGATGTTGTGGACCGAGAGTCGTATGACGACGGCGTCATTCCACACCGAGCAAACGGAGGGGTGATTGAACACTAGGGCTCTGGAGGCATGATGTCCACGCTGACATGAGGTTTACATGGAGAGTGTTGATACCTGCAGGCGCAAGAAACCCTGCCGGGTCTAGATCACCCGGCAGGGTTTCCTCGTCTCGCGAAGGGCGGAGGCGGCGAGATTTGAACTCGCGACAGGGATTAACCTGAACCCGCTTAGCAGGCGGGCGCCATAAACCGGACTAGGCGACGCCTCCCCGCGCTCGCTGAGCGCGTGGATAGATTACCGCCCGAACGAGGTGTTGCCGAATCGGGTCCTCAGTTGGGACGGCGGAGCCCGGAGCCGCCGCGCAGGTAGCCCTGGACGTCGCGGACGAACGCGTCGCGATCGACGGCCAGCAGCTCCACCGGGATCGTGGTCGACCGGCCGTCGCGCAGCCGGAGCACCAGGCACGGCGAGCCCGCGACCTCCGCGGTGACGGCGTCGACCACATCGGCCCAACGACCCTGCTTCACCCCGGCGCCCCGCACGAACCGCACCCGGTAGCCGTCCTCGGTCAGCCGCACGACGTACCCACCCTGCCCCAGTGTCAGCCCACCCACCAGGACGGCCAGGAAGGCCAGCACGACGACTCCGGTGAGCACCTCCAGCGGCAGCCGGAACACCGCGATGAGCAGGGTGGCCAGGCACACGAGGACGCCGATCGCCACCAGCGCCACGCCCATCAGGCGAGCGGCCAGTCGCGGGGACAGTCGGTAGTCGGTCGGCATGCCTGAATTAGACAAGACCCGGCGCCCCCCGGCCAATTGGCACTACCCAGCCTCTTGTCGGTGCGCCGCGCGGGCGGCACACTCGAGGGAACTCCAGTGTCGGGAGGTCACGATGACCGAGAGCAGCGCCGGACTGCGAACTGCCCTGACGGGCCTGGACCAGGCCCTCGACCTGCCACGCCAGCGAGGCTCACGCACTCTGTGGCGGGAGTCCGTACGCCGCCACATCGAGAGCCTCCGCGACCAGCTCGACCGACCCGCCGCGGCCGACACCGAGGACTGGGCCGCTGCCCGATCCGGCGCCATCCTCCGCGAGCGCAACGCCCTGCTCAACCGGATGGCCGCCCTCGGGCCGCAGGTGCAGGCGACCGACGAGGTCGACCAGCTCCGCGAGGAGATCAAGCGCCTGTTGAACGACGTCAACCACCACCTGCAACGGCTGAGCGACCTCGCCTACGACGCCGTCGAGCTGGAGCTCGGCGGCTCCGAGTAGCACCGGCAGAGGGGGCGGGATTCGAACCCGCGGCTGACACTTCTGCCAGCGACCGCTTTCAAGGCGGTTCCGATCGGCCACTCCGGCACCCCTCCGTGGCCGACGGTCGAAACCGCCGGCCGCCGGAAAGTCTAGGGGAGGAACCGGTTCACAGCAGCGGCGCCGTACGCCGCGGCTCGGGCCGCAGGGCGGACGCCTCCTCCGCGCGTCGGCCCGGCGCGCCGCGCGGGCCCGTCAGCGCGAGGTCGACCCGGATCACGAGGTAGCCCAGGACGAGTCCCAGACCGACGCCGTAGGCGACCGTGAGCGCCGACTCGACCAGGCCCAGCCTCGGGTGCATCAGCCCGGCCGCGATCGAGACCGTGCCGGCCACCCCGAACGCACAGACCCACCAGCCCTGACGTCTGCGAGCCCGCATGTGGCAGCCCCAGAGCAGGGCAGGCGTCCCGAGCAGCACCTGCAGCGGGCGGGGCACCGCCCCGAGGTTCGTCCGCGTCCAGGCCACGGCGTCGTCGAGGGTGGCGACCAGGTCGGGAGAGCCGTAGCGCCGCAGCGCCTCGGCGTAGGCCAGCGTGGAGGCGAGCACCAGCCCGCCGACCGCGACGATCAGGAGGCCGCGTCGACCCAGTCCGTGCAGCCCCGCCCCCAGCCGGTAGACCAGCAGGAGCGCGAGCAGCAGGGCCCCGGCCAGCGAGGTGTACTCGAAGCGCTCCAGAGCGACCTGGGGCTCGAGCCCGACCACGGCGAGCGCTCCACCGGCCGCGATGAACCCGGCGACGAGCACCTCCCGCACGGCTGTGACGAACCGGACGGCCGGCACCGTCGCAGCCACCGCGAAGACGGCCGACACGACCGCGGTGAGCACCGCCGCGCCGTTGCGCAGCACGTCGGTGTCACTCCCCACGGCGGCGATCCCGATGGCCAGGGCCAGCAGTCCGTAGATCACCGGCCGGCCCCCGGTGCGCAGAGCGAGTGCGGCCGAGTAGGACGTCGCGACCGTCACCGAGCCCACGGCGGAGACCCACGACGGCCCGACCTCAGCCACCGCACAGCACAGCAGGGCAACGCCAACAAGCGTCACGAGCATCCACAGTGCCGTCACGACTGCCCGCCACGGGAAGCCGCTGAACCGGCGCTCTCGCGGCATCCGGCGGCGTGCTTGGGTGCGGGGCGACACAACCGAGGAGGTTACAGGCGCCGGTTCGCCAGGCTCGGGTTGGTCTCCCGCGCCTCCCGCACCCGGGCAAGGTCCAGCTCGGCGGTCAGCACCACGGGATCCTCGCCACCCTCGACCAGGATGTCGCCGAGCGGGTCGACGACCACCGAGTGCCCGGAGTAGCGCGGGCCGCACTGGCCCGCCGCGACCACGTAGACGGTGTTCTCGATGGCCCTCGCCCTGGCCAGGGTCAACCAGTGATCGACCTTCCGGGGGCCGGCCACCCAGGCCGACGGGACGACGAGCACGTCGGCACCGAGGTCGACGAGTCGTCGGGAGAGCTCGGGAAAGCGCAGGTCGTAGCAGGTCATCAGGCCGACCGTGACGTCGCCGAGCGCGAACGTCACCGGGCTGAGCGCTCCAGGACTGAGATTGTCGGACTCCCGATAGCCGAAGGAGTCGTAGAGGTGGATCTTGCGGTAGTCGACCGTCGCCGCCCCTCGCGTCACCAGGGTGTTGAACGGGCGGCGAGGGTCGTCGGAGGTCTCGAACATGCCCGCGACGATCGTGGTGTGGCGACGTGCCGCGACGGCGGCGACCTCGGTGGCGAACGGGCCCTCGATCGGCTCGGCGAAGGCGGCGACCGATGACCCGGCCGGACCGAAGTCGCGGGCGAAGGCCTCGGGGAAGACCACCAGGTCGGCCCCGGCCGGACACAGCCGCGCCAGCCGCTCGCGGTTGACGACCGGGTCGAGCGCGGACGTGTCCTGGATGAGCGCGACCTGCATGCCCCCACCCTGCCAGGGAGTGGGACACTGCGGCCATGCCGGAGCCCGCTTTCGCCGCCGTGATCCTCGCTGGCGGCACGGGCGTACGGCTGGACGGCGCCGACAAGGCGGCGCTCGACCTGGAGGGCCGCACCCTGCTGCACCATGCGGTCCACGCGGTCCGGGGAGCGCTGCCGATCGTGGTCGTGGCGGACCCGGTCGACCCCGCCACCCTCGGTGGGGCCGCTGTGCGCTTCGTCCGCGAGGAGCCGGCGTACGGCGGTCCGGCGGCTGCGCTGCTCACCGGCATCGATGAGCTGCCCGAGGGCTCGACCACCGTGGTGGTGCTGGCGGTCGACATGCCACGGGTGACCCGCGACACCGTGGCCCGCCTCCTCGAGGCCGGCCGGGGCGGCGACGGTGCCGCGCTCGTCGACCCGCGCGGACGACGACAGCTGGCCATGGCGCTCGACCTGGCGCGGGTGCGTCAGTGCGCCCCCGCCCGCGGCACCTGGCACGGGCTCCCCATGCGCTCTCTGCTGGCCCCGCTCGAGCTGGTCGCCGTCGAGCCCGTCGGCGAGGAAGGTCGCGACGTGGACGACTGGTCGGACCTGCGTGACCTGCGTAATCTGGGTCCGTGAACCTGCACGACTGGATCGACGAGCTGTGCGACGTCCTCGACGTGGAGTTGGACGTCGACGAGGCGCTCATCCTCGACCTGGCGAGGGTCGCCGCCCACAGTGTGGAGCGTCCTGCGGCCCCGATCTCGGCCTACATCCTGGGTTATGCGAGCGCCGTCCACGGCGCTGATCCCGAGCGGACCGAGCAGCTGGCCGGGCTGGCCACCGCGCTCGCCGAAGGTTGGGACCGCCCTGCGGATGCTCCCGACCCGCTGGATGTCGACGACGAGGTGCCCGACGACAGCATCGTCGACCACTCCGGCGACACCCTCGAGGACTGAGAGCCCTAGGAGGCGGCCGCCTAGGCTGGCGGCATGCGAGCCGTCGTAGCCACCGAACCCGGAGGACCTGAGGTCCTCACCGTCGCCGAGGTCCCCGATCCGGTGGCAGGCCCTGGAGAGGTCTTGGTCCGGGTCGCCGCCACGGCGATCAACAAGGCCGACACCCTGCAGCGACAGGGCCACTACCCACCCCCACCCGGTGCCTCGGACATCATCGGCATGGAGTGCAGCGGCACCGTCGTCGCCCTCGGGGACGGCGTGACCCAGTGGGCCGTCGGCGACCGGGTCTGCGCCCTGCTGGCTGCCGGAGGGTACGCCGAGCTCGTCAACGTGCCGGCCGGACAGGTGATGCCCGTCCCGGACGGGATCGACCTGGTGACCGCGGCGGCGCTGCCCGAGGTCGCCTGCACCGTCTGGTCCAACGTCTTCATGGTGGCGGGGCTCCAGCCCGGTGAGACCCTGCTGGTGCACGGAGGATCGGGTGGCATCGGCACGTTCGCGATCCAGCTGGCCTCCGCGCTGCAGGCCCGCGTGATCACCACCGCCGGCACCTCCGAGAAGCTCGCCGTGTGCGCCGAGCTCGGTGCCGACGTCACGATCAACTACCGCGAGGAGGACTTCGTCGAGAGGGTCAGGGCCGAGGGCGGAGCCGACGTGATCCTCGACAACATGGGGGCCTCCTACCTCCCCCGCAACGTCGACGCGCTCGCCACCGAGGGCCGACTGGTCATCATCGGGATGCAGGGCGGCGTCAAGGCCGAGTTCGACATCGGGGTCCTGCTCCGCAAGCGCGGCGCCATCATCGCGACCGCCCTGCGCAGTCGTCCCACAGCGGAGAAGTCCGCGATCTGCGCCTCCGTCGTGGAGCACGTCTGGCCGCTCGTGGCAGCCGGGCAGGTGCGTCCTGTCGTCCACGACACGATGCCGTTGGAACAAGCCGCCGCCGCCCACCGGCTCATGGAGTCCAGCGCCCACATCGGGAAGATTGTGCTCACTGCGTAGGGTGTTGGCCATGAGTGAGAACGCGTCCTCGGACGACCAGGAGCAGCGGATCACGGTCATCGGACCCGACGGCATGGCGGTCGCCGACAGCGCCGGCGACGGCAGCTCCGCGGGCGACGAGGTGCGCCACGTGACCGACCTGGTCGAGCAGCCTGCCAAGGTGATGCGGATCGGGAGCATGATCCGCCAGCTGCTCGAGGAGGTGAAGGCGGCGCCCCTCGACGAGACCGGTCGCTCGCGGCTCGCCTCGCTCCTCGAGGTGTCGATCACCGAGCTCAAGGACGGACTCGCACCCGAGCTGGACGACGAGCTGAACCGCCTGATCGCGCCCTTCAGCAGCGCGACGCCGACCGAGTCCGAGCTGCGGATCGCCCAGGCCCAGCTCGTCGGCTGGCTCGAGGGCCTGTTCCACGGCATCCAGACGGCCATCTACGCCCAGCAGGTCGCCGCCCGCGCCCAGCTGGAGCAGATGCGGGCGCTGCCACCGGGCATGGGAGTGCCCCCGGGCGCCCAGCCAGGACCGGCGGCACAGCAGGAGCCCGGCGAGCCCGGCTCACGCGGGGGCATGTACCTCTGAGCCCCGGCTAGCGGCTGCGAGCCACCCGGCGCAGGAGGAAGAGACCCAGCAGCCCCACCAGCAGGAGCGCGCCGCCGGGGGCGGCCAGCCTGGAGAAGCTCGCAGGCTGGGAGTCGTCGACGCGCGTGATGGTGGCCTGGACCGGCTCGGCGTCCGGTGGGGTGGCAGGGGCCGAACCCGCGCCGAGGATGGTCGAGATCCGGTCGACCTTGCGGGCCGTCGCAGGCGCCGTGCCGCCGCACAGGTTGACCTCGACGGACTCGCCCTGGGCCGTGCCCAGGAACAGGTAGCGCTTGTCGGCCGCCAGCGAGTCGAGCCCGCACGAGGCAGAGCTGCCGGCGCTGGTGACCGTGGCCGGAGTGGTGACATCGCCCTTGTAGACCCGCTCGACATCCACCTCGTAGGTGACCTTGTCGTCGGCCTTGCTGCGCGTCGTGATCGTCCCGAGGAAGACGTCGGAGGCCCGCTTGACCTGGTCCTGGGTGGTCTGGGTGACGCAGGAGCATGCGTGCGCGGGCAGCTCACCGAGCAACACCCCTGACAGGGCGAGCAGCAGGATCACGAGCATGCGGCGCATGACCCGAGCCTACGGGAGGTCGAACAGCTCGGTGAGGACCGCCGCGACCCCGTCGTCGTCGTGGGCCGGGGCCCGGTGGGTCGCCGCGGCGACGACGGCAGGGTGCGCGTCGGCCATCGCGTACGACGTCCCGGCCCAGTGCAGCATGGCGATGTCGTTCGGCATGTCGCCGAACGCCACCACCTCGGCGGCGTCGATGCCCTGCTCGGCACAGACGTCGGCCAGCATGCTGGCCTTGGTGACTCCGTGGGCGCTCATCTCGACCAGTGCCCACGTGCTGGACCAGGTGACGTCGACGAGGTCACCCACGAGATCGCGCACAGCGCGCCAGTAGGCGTCGCCCGCCATCTCCTCGTGGAGCGCGAGCAGCTTCACCGTCGAGCCGTCGAGGAGGTCCTCGAGGGTGCCCGTCGGCGTGCCGGCCGGCTCGACGTGGCGGCTGCGGTAGTCGGTCTCCCGGGCGAAACCGTGCACCCGCTCCAACGCGAACCTGCTCCCGGGAAGGCCGGTCCTCAGTCTGTGGGCAACGGTCAGGACCGTGGCCGGCGCGACCGGCAGAGCCCGCTGCACCGAGCGGCCGGCGACCTCGTAGAGGACCGCACCGTTGCTGCAGATCGCGAGCCCATGGCCCCCGATGTCGTCGTGCAGCTCCTCGACCCACCGCATCGGTCGTCCGGTCACGAACACGACCGGCACCCCCCGCCGGTCGAGCATCGCCAAGACCTCACGCGTGCGGGCGCTCACCGTCCCGTCCCTGCGGAGCAGCGTGCCGTCGAGGTCGGTGGCGACCAGCCGAGGTCTCACGCGGTCACAGGCAGCGGCCGGGCCATCACGAGCTCGCCCTCGCCGGTGGAGCCGCGCAGCTCGGTGAACCCGCAGGCGGCGAGCACCTTCAGGCTGGCCGTGTTGTCGGGCAGGACGCTGGCCCGCACCCGCACGCCGTGGCGGTCGGTGTGCCGCAGTAGGGCCCGCACCGCTTCGGTGGCAACCCCACGACCGCGCGCCTCGGCCACCAGGCCGTAGCCGATCTCGGTCTCCAGGACACCGTCGACCACGTCGGGGGGTCCGAAGAAGCCGATGGAGCCGACGACCAGACCATCGAAGGCTCGCACGACGTGCCGGGGACCCCACGGGTCGACGCCATGCACCATCGAGGCGGCGTCCTGGTCGTCCTGCCGCGGGTAGTCGGGATGCCACTGCGGTCGCCGGCGACCGGCGAGCATGTCGGCGGCCTCCTCGGGGGTCACCAGGGGCAGCCGGAGTCGGGAGCTCGAGATCTCGGGCGGCAGGCTCATGAGAAGTGCCGGTCCAGCTCGCTGGCCGCACCGTCCTCGTCGACCGACTCGGTGGACGCGTCGGCCGCCTCGTGGACCTCGAAGACGGCCTGTCCCATGGCCACACCCCGCCCGGCCCAGCGCAGCATCTCGATGTCGTTGCGGCCGTCGCCGATGGCGAGCACGTCACCCGCCGACAAGCCCAGCTCGTCGACGACGAACTGCAGCCCCGAGGCCTTGGAGACTCCCAGCGGGGTCAGGTCGAGCCACGCCGTCCAGCCGACGACGTAGTCGGTGCCGTGCAGCCCCAGCGAGCGACCGAGCTCGACGAAGTCCTCCACGGTCGCGTCGGGGTCACGGATGATCACCCTGCTGACCGGCTCGGCGACCATCTCGGCGACATCGGTGATGGTCAGCTGACCCGACAGCTCACCCTCGGGGAAGTGCCGGTTGACGCGGTAGCCCTGCTGCTCACGGTCCTCGACCGCCACCAACGCGGAAGGATGGCGCTCCAGGATCGCCACCACGGCGTCGCGCGGCTCGAAGGTCACCTCGTTGACGATCTCGAACGGCGGGTAGCGCAGCACCACCGCGCCGTTGGACGCGACGATCCAGAGTCGCTGCCGCTCCTCACCGTGCAGGTCGAGCAGGTCGGCGATGGGCGTCATCCCGTGGGGCGAGCGACCACTGGACAGCACCACGTGCGATCCGGCGTCGAGCACCCGGTGCACGGCGTCGTACACCGCCGGGGCGATCTGCTCGTGCGTCAGCCCTCCCCCGTCCACCCACTTGAGCAACGTGCCGTCGATGTCGAGAGCGACGACGGAAGGGAGCCAGTGGTGCCGAGACCCGTGCTGTGCGACCTCCTCAACCACCGGCTACCTCGAGCACGGTGCGACCCTGCAGGTAGGGCTGGAGCGCAGCCGGGACACGCACGGAGCCATCCGCCTGCTGATGGGTCTCCAGGATCGCCACGATGGTGCGGGTCATCGCACACAGCGTGCCGTTGAGGGTGGCGACCGGCTTCACTTCACCGTCGAAGCGGCCGCGGGTGTCGAGCCTGCGGGTCTGGAAGTCGGTGCAGTTGGAGGTCGAGGTGAGCTCGCGGTACTTGCCCTGGGTCGGGATCCACGCCTCGCAGTCGAACTTGCGCCGGGCCGACAGGCCGAGGTCGCCCGCCGCGACGTCGATGACCCGGTAGGCCAGCTCGCAGGCGTCGAGGAACTGCTTCTCCCAGCCGAGCAGCCGCTGGTGCTCCGCCTCGGCGTCCTCGAGGGTCGTGTAGACGAACATCTCCACCTTGTCGAACCAGTGCACCCGGATGATGCCCTTGGTGTCCCTGCCGTGCGAGCCTGCCTCCTTGCGGAAGCAGGGGCTGAACGCGGCGTAGCGCAGGGGCAACGAGTTGCCGTCGAGGATCTCGTCGGAGTGGTACGCCGCCATCGGCACCTCCGAGGTGCCGACGAGGTACATGTCCTGGCCCTCGATCCGGTAGACGTCGTCTGCGGCCTGGCCCAGGAAGCCCGTGCCCTCCATGGCGCGGGGCTTGACCAGCGACGGCGGGATCACCTCGGTGAACCCCGCCTCGCGGGCCTGGTCCATCGCGAGGTTGACCAGCGCGCGCTCCAGCTGGGCGCCCACTCCGGTGAGGAAGTAGAACCGGCTCCCGCTGACCTTGGCACCGCGTTCGATGTCGATCGCGCCGAGGATCCTGCCCAGCTCGATGTGGTCGCGTGGCTCGAAGCCCTCGGCCGCGAAGTCACGCGGCGTACCGATCGTCTCCAGGAGAACGAAGTCGTCCTCGCCTCCGGCCGGCGACTGCTCGGCGGCGAGGTTCGGGATGTCGAGCAGCGCCGCACGCCACTCCTCCTCGGCCTCGACCTGAGCAGCCTCGGCGGCCTTCACCTCGGCCGAGAGGGTCTTGGTGCGGACCAGCAGTGCCTGCTTCTCCTCACCCTGCGCCTGCGGGATCAGCTTGCCGAGCTGCTTCTGCTCGCCGCGCTTCGCCTCGAACGCGGCGATCGCCGCTCGCCGGGTGGCGTCGGACTTCAGCGCGCGATCCACGACCTCGTCGGAGAGACCGCGCTTGGCCATGGCAGCGCGTACGCGGTCGGGTTCTTCTCGGATGATGCGGGGATCGATCATGGGGCAAGGCTATCCGCAGGGGTGCCGTCCCGCCGATCCGATATCCGGGCGGCATACTTGGCCGCCATGAGCGAGCGAGTGCGATCGAGGGACGTCGGCCTGGGCGTGTTGTGCCTGGGCCTGTTCGCCGTGATAGCCGTGCTCGCCTCCCAGGACTCGAGTCCGTTCGACAGTGTGGACAGGTGGGGCGAGGACGCCCACGCCTGGGCGATGGGGCACGCCGCCATCGTCCACGTGCTGCGGTTCGTCGAGGTCGTGTTCGGCACCATCGGAGTGACCGTGATGGTCACCGTGCTGGTGGTGGCGCTGTTCGCCAACAAGCATCGGCGGGCGGCGTACTTCACGGCCGGCGCGATGATCGCCACGTCGCTGATCACGACGGGCGTCAAGCTGCTGCTCTCGCGGGACCGACCCGGCTACCAGGACGCCATCGGCTTCCTGGTGAGCCACTCCATGCCCAGTGGACACGCCTCCTCGAGCGCGGCGCTGGCCGGCGTCGGCATCGTGCTGGTCCTGATGCTCGTACGCCGGGCGAACCTGCGGCGCGCCCTGATCATCGCCTTCGTCGTGGTGGCGTTCCTGGTCGGGCTCGACCGGATCCTGCTCGGGCGGCACTATCCCAGCGACGTGGTGGCCGGCTGGCTGCTGGGCGTCGGCGTCGTCTTCATCGCGCTGGCGGTCTACTCTCCTCTCCCGCGGAGCCACGCCGAGTCCGCCGAGCCGCTGATCGAGAGCTTCACCGGCTCCCGCGACCTGCACGTGATCCTCAACCCCAGCAAGGTCGAGGACCTCCCGTCGTTCGAGGGGATCCTGACCACGATGGCCGCCGAGTCCGGCTGGTCGACGCCGTCGTGGCACTACACGACCGTCGAGGACCCCGGCACCGGGATGGCGGCCAGGGCCTCCATCGCCGGCGCCGACCTGGTCCTGGTCTGTGGTGGCGACGGCACCGTCCGCGAGGTCTGTGCCGAGCTCGCGGGCACCGGCATCCCGGTGGGGATCATCCCTGCCGGCACCGGCAACCTGCTGGCCCGCAACCTCGACATCCCCCTCTACCTGCGTTCGGCGATCGACGTGGCGCTGACCGGCCAGGACCGCGCCATCGACATGGTCTCCGTGACCGGCGACGGGATCGCGGACACCCACTTCCTGGTGATGGCCGGCATGGGCTTCGACGCCGCGATCATGGAGGGCGTCAACGAGGACATCAAGAAGAAGGTGGGCTGGCTCGCCTACGTGCTGTCGGGCTTCAAGGCCATCATGTTCCCGGCCATCCGAGTCGAGGTGTCGATCGACGACGAGCCGTTCACCAAGCACCGGGCCCGCACGGTGCTGGTGGGCAACGTCGGCTTCCTCCAAGCCGGCCTGCCACTGCTGCCCGACGCCGCCATCGACGACGGCCTCCTGGACGTCGTCCTGCTGCATCCGCGGCGGTTCCTGTCGTGGATCCCGCTGGCCTTCCGGATCCTCGCGAAGCACTCGCGCACCGACGAGACCATGAACCGGATGACCGGCGCGAAGGTCGTCGTCCGGGCGGGGAGCGACACCCCCCGGCAGCTCGACGGCGACTCCATCGGCTCGGGGCGCGAGCTCACGATGGTGTGCCTCCCCGGCCGGCTCCTGGTGCGCGTGCCTCGCTAGGCGTCAGGCCTTCGCCAAGAGCAGCTCCGGACCCGTCAAGGAACCGCCAACAGGGCCGAGGAGCGCCGGATCCGGGCTTAGACCTGAAGCGTGATCGCTGACCTTGGCTTCCTTGCCCTGACGCTCGCCGCGTTCGGCTCCCTTGCATTCCTCGTCCGACTGATCGACCGACGAGCCGAGCGTTGATGTCCGCCACCTCCGCGGCGATCGCGCAGATCCTGCTCCTGGGCGCCCTCCTCGGTGCGTGCGTCGTTCCGCTCGGCAGCTACATGGCCCAGACGTACCAGTCGGGACCCCACCTCCGCCTCGAGCGGCTGACGTACCGGGCCCTGAGGATCGACCCGGACGCCGACCAGCGGTGGTCGACGTACGCCGTCTCGGTGCTGGGCTTCTCGCTCGCCTCCGTGGTGTTCCTCTTCGCCTTCGGTCGGCTCCAGGACCTGCTCCCGCTGGACCTGCACCTGCCCGCGCTGCCCAGCGACGGAGCGTGGAACACCGCGGTCAGCTTCACCACCAACACCAACTGGCAGTGGTACTCAGGCGAGACGACCGTCGGACACCTGCTGCAGATGAGCGGGTTGACGGTGCAGAACTTCGCCAGTGCCGCCGTGGGGATGGCGGTCGCGGTCGCCTTCGCGCGCGGACTCGGACGCAGCGAGGCAGGCGCCCGGGTCGGCAACTTCTGGCGTGACCTCGTGCGCGGCACGGTCAGGATCCTGCTCCCGATCGCGTTCGTGGCCGCGGTCGTGTTCGTGGCTCTCGGGGTGGTGCAGAACTTCTTCGCTCCCCACGAGATCACGACGCTTGCCGGGCACGGGCAGCACGTGATCGGCGGACCGTTCGCCAGCCAGGAGGCGATCAAGGAGCTCGGCACGAACGGCGGTGGCCCGCTCAATGCGAACTCTGCCCACCCCTACGAGAGCCCCACGCCGCTGACCAACCTGGTGCAGGTCTTCCTGATCCTGCTGATCCCCCTGGCGCTGACCCGGACCTACGGCATCGTCGTCGGCGACCGCCGTCAGGGCTGGGCGGTGCTGGCCGTCATGGTCACGCTGCTGACCATCTCGGTGGCACTCCTCACCTGGGCCGAGCTCGCCGGTCCCGGCACCGCGCCACACGCTGCAGGCGCCGCGATGGAGGGCAAGGAGACTCGCTTCGGGCTCGCCACCAGTGCCCTGTTCGCGGCCGTCACGACGGGCACGTCGACCGGAGCCGTGAACGCCATGCACGACTCGCTCACGGCCCCCGGCGGTGGCATCGCGCTGTTCAACATGATGCTCGGCGAGATCGCTCCGGGCGGGGTCGGATCGGGCATCTACGGGATGGTGGTGCTCGCCGTCGTCACCGTCTTCGTCGCCGGCCTGATGGTGGGTCGCACCCCGGAGTATCTCGGCAAGAAGATCGGCCGCGGCGAGATGGTGCTGATTGCGGCGTACGTCCTCACCACACCTGCCCTCGTGCTGGCGGGCTCTGCGCTGGCGCTGAGCGTTCCCGACGGCCTCGCCGGCCTCCAGGAGAGCGGTCCGCACGGCCTGACCGAGGCGGTGTACGCCGTGACCTCCGCAGCCAACAACAACGGCAGCGCCTTCGGGGGGCTGACCAGCGGCACCCCGTTCTGGAACACCCTGCTCGGCCTCTGCATGCTGCTGGGCCGGTTCCTCCCGATCGTGTTCGTGCTCGCCCTCGCCGGCCGGTTCGCCGCCGCCACCCGGGTGCCTCCCTCGTCGGGGACCCTGCAGACCCACACTCCGCTGTTCAGCGGGCTGCTCGGCGCCGTCGCTCTCGTGCTGGTCGGTCTGACCTACGTCCCCGTCCTCCTGCTCGGCCCGATCGTGGAGTCCCTCTCGTGAACCTCGACCAGCGCGACGCCCTCCGGCTCGCCCTCCGCAAGCTCGACCCCCGACTGATGATCGACTCCCCCGTGATGCTGGTCGTCGAGGCGGCAGCAGTGGTGTGCACCATCCTCACGATGCTCGACGGCGGCTGGTTCGGCGTCCTCGTGACGGTCTGGCTGTGGCTGACCGTCCTGTTCGCGACGTACGCCGAGGCCGTGGCCGAGGGCCGCGGCAAGGCCCAGGCGGCGACCCTGCGGGCGACCCAGCAGGCCACCACCGCCCGCAAGGTGGTCGCCAGCGCCGACCAGCTGCGCTACACCTCCGGACTCGACACGCTCGAGATCGTCGAGGTGGCCTCGTCGGCCCTGCACGTGGGAGACGTCGTGGTGGTCGGTGCGGGCGAACGCATCCCCGGCGACGGTGACGTCATCGAGGGGGTGGCCAGCGTCGACGAGTCGGCCATCACCGGCGAGTCCGCCCCCGTCATCAGGGAGTCCGGCGGCGACCGCTCCGCCGTCACCGGGGGCACGACGGTGCTCAGCGACCGCATCGCCGTGCGGATCACCACCGAGCCCGGCGACTCCTTCGTGGACCGGATGATCCGGCTCGTGGAGGGCTCGGTACGCCAGCCCACCCCCAACGAGATCGCCCTGAACATCTTGCTGATCTCCCTGACCGCGGTGTTCGCGATCGTGGTGGCCTCGCTCCAGGCCTTCGCCGCCTACTCCGGCCAGCGGCAGTCCGTGTTGGTGCTGGCCGCGCTGCTCGTCTGCCTGATCCCGACCACCATCGGGGCCCTCCTCAGTGCGATCGGGATCGCCGGCATGGACCGGCTGGTCCGCCGCAACGTGCTGGCGATGTCGGGCCGAGCCGTGGAGGCAGCCGGGGACGTCGACGTACTCCTGCTCGACAAGACCGGCACCATCACCTACGGCAACCGGTTCGCCACCGCGTTCCTGCCGGTCGGGGGCTGCGAGGAGGCGGCGCTGGCCGAGGCCGCCCACCTCTCCTCGCTCGCCGACTCGACGCCTGAGGGAAGGTCCGTGGTGGAGCTGGCTGGTCTCGACCCCCGAGAAGCGCTCGACCAACAGGGCTGGGAGTTCGTGGAGTTCTCCGCCAGCACCCGGATGAGCGGGCTCGACCTGCCGACCCCAGGCGGCGTACGCCGGATCCGCAAGGGGGCCGCGTCGGCCGTCGAGAGGTGGGCACACGCATCGGGGACGAGGGTGCCCGACGACCTGGCGGGGATCGTGGAGTCCGTCTCCGCGACGGGCGGTACGCCGCTCGTCGTGGCCGAGCAGGTGGGCCACGCGCCGGCCCGGATCCTCGGCGTCATCCACCTCAAGGACGTGGTGAAGCACGGGTTGCGGGAGCGGTTCGCCCAGCTGCGCGCGATGGGGATCCGCACCGTCATGGTGACCGGCGACAACGCGGTCACGGCGCACGTGATCGCCCAGGAGGCCGGCGTCGACGACGTCCTGGCCGAGGCGACGCCCGAGGACAAGCTGGCTCTGATCAGGCGAGAGCAGGCAGGCGGACGACTGGTGGCGATGTGTGGCGACGGCACCAACGACGCGCCCGCGCTCGCGCAGGCCGACGTCGGGGTCGCGATGAACACCGGCACCTCGGCCGCCAAGGAGGCCGGCAACATGGTCGACCTCGACTCCGACCCCACCAAGCTGATCGACGTGGTGGAGATCGGCAAGCAGCTGCTCATCACCCGGGGTGCGTTGACGACGTTCTCCATCGCCAACGACGTGGCGAAGTACTTCGCGATCCTGCCGGCCATGTTCGTGGGGTTGTTTCCCCGGCTCGACGCTCTCAACGTGATGCGACTGTCGAGCCCCGAGTCGGCGATCCTCGCGGCGGTCATCTTCAACGCGTTGGTGATCGTGGCCCTCATCCCCCTCGCGCTGCGCGGGGTGCACTACCGGCCCTCCTCGGCCGCCGATCTCCTGCGTCGCAACCTCGCGCTCTACGGCGTCGGCGGCCTCATCGCACCGTTCGTCGGCATCAAGCTCGTCGACCTGCTCGTCTCTCTGCTTCCGGGGTTCTGACATGACCATCGTGCACCTGTTCCGCCACACCCTGGCCGGGCTCCGCGTGCTGCTCGCCCTGACCGTCCTCGTGGGCGTGATCTATCCGCTCGCCGTCTGGGGCATCGGGCAGGGCCTCTTCGCCTGGCGGGCCGACGGCTCCCTGGTGACCAGCACCGGGCAGCACACGACAAAGCCCTCCGACGCAGCGGGGTCGCTGCTCATCGGCCAGGACTTCGGCGGCCGACAGTGGTTCCACACCCGACCTTCCGCGGCCGGCGACGGCTGGGACACGCTGGCCTCCGCGGGCTCCAACCTCGGCCCGGAGAGCTCCGACCTGGTCTCCGCGATCGAGGCCCACAAGACGGCGGTGGCACAGCTCGAGGGTGTGCGTCCCAGCCAGGTCCCCCCGGATGCGGTCACGGCCAGCGCCTCGGGGCTCGACCCCCAAATCTCCCCCGAGTACGCCGCCCTCCAGGCGCCTCGGGTGGCAGCGGCGCGGGGACTCGCCCTCAGCCAGGTGGCCGCCCTGATCGACGAGCACACCCAGGGGCGGACGTTCGGCTTCCTCGGCGATGCGCGCGTGAACGTGGTTGCCCTGAACCTCGCCCTGACCCGTGCCGCACACTGAGGGTGTGCGCACCGGCAAGCTCGTCGTCTACCTCGGGGCGGCCCCGGGCGTCGGCAAGACGTTCGCGATGCTGGACGAGGCGCACCGGCGGCTCGCGCGCGGCACCGACGTGGTGGTGGGGCTGGTGGAGACCCACGGGAGGGCGCGCACTCGCGACAGGCTCGCCGGGTTGGAGGTGCTGCCCCGGCGTACGGTGACCTATCGCGGCGCCGACTTCGGGGAGCTCGACGTCGAGGCGGTGCTCGCGCGGCGACCCACCATCGTGCTGGTCGACGAGCTGGCCCACACCAACGTGCCCGGCAGCCGACACCGCAAGCGCGCCGACGACATCGCCGAGATCCGGGCAGCGGGGATCGACGTCATCACCACCGTCAACATCCAGCACCTCGAGTCGCTCAACGACGACGTCGAGCGGATCACCGGGATCCGACAGCGCGAGACGGTGCCCGACGAGGTGGTCCGGACCGCCGACCAGATCCAGCTGGTCGACATGGCCCCTGACGCCCTGCGCCGCCGCCTTGCGCACGGCAACGTGTACGCCGCGGACCAGATCGACGCGTCGCTCACGTCCTACTTCCGGATCGGCAACCTGACCGCGCTACGCGAGCTGGCGCTGCTGTGGCTCGCCGACCGGGTGGACGACGACCTCGACGACTACCGTCGGCTCAACCACATCGAGGAGCCGTGGCCGGCCCGCGAGCGGGTCGTCGTCGCGGTCACGGGCGGCGCCGAGTCGGAGACGCTGCTCCGCCGCGGGGCCCGGATCGCCCAGCGCGATTCGGGGTCGTCGCTGATGGCCGTGCACGTGATCACGGCCGACGGGCTGACGGGACGTCCGGCCCGCGACCTGGCGCGACTCCAGCGACTGGTCACCGACCTGGGCGGCTCCTTCCACACCGTCGTCGGGGAGGACGTGGCCCGCGCGATCGTCGACTTCGCCCACGGGGTCAACGCCAGCATGATCGTGGTCGGGGTGTCCCGGCACGGACGGCTGCGCCACCTGCTGACCGGGTCGACCGGCACCTCGGTGGCGCGCCGGGCCGACCCGATCGACGTCCACCTCGTCACCCACGAAGAGGCGGGACGCGCGTCCCTGACCTTGCGACCGAGCACGCCCCTGACCCGCCGTCGGCACGCCACCGGCTGGGTGCTCGCGCTGCTCGCACCCCTGTTCCTGACCGCGGTGCTGCGCGCGTTCGACGAGCACCTCGGGCTGACCACCGACCTGTTGCTGTTCCTCGCCCTGGCCGTGGCGGTGGCCTTGGTGGGCGGCCGTCTGCCGGCCCTCGTCACCGCCCTGTCGGGGTTCTTGCTGCTCAACTGGTTCTTCACCCCGCCCCGAGGCGAGCTCACCATCGGCGACCCGGAGAACGTCTTCGCCCTGGTCATCTTCGTAGTGGTCACGATCGCCGTCGCCTCGGTGGTCGACGTGGCCGCCCGACAGACCGAGGAGGCACGCCGGGCCCGCGCGGAGGCGGCCACGTTGGCCTCGCTGTCGAGATCCGTGCTGAGCGGCGAGGACACCGCCGAGGCACTGGTGTCACGGCTGCGCGAGACCTTCGGCCTGTCCGGGGTCGAGCTCGTCGTCCGCGACGGCGGAGACTGGACCACCCTGGCAGGCGCCGGCGAGCCGGCCGCTGACGAGCCCTCCACTCAGGTCACCATCGACGCCGACCGCGCCCTCCTCCTGCACGGGCACCCCCTCCCGGCGGCCGACCGTCGCGTCGTCGAGGCCTTCGCCACCCAGGCGGGCCTGGTGCTGGAGTACCGCCGACTGCGTGAGCGCGCCGCGCAAGCCCTGGTGCTCGAAGGCGCCGAGGCCACCCGCACGTCCTTGTTGCGCGCCGTGTCCCACGACCTGCGGACCCCTCTGGCCACCATCCGGGCCGCGGTGGACGGGCTGCTCGGAGGTTCCGTGCCCGTTGCGGATGCCCGGCCGCTGACCGAGACGATCGAGGCCGCCACCACGACCCTCGAGCAGCTCATCGGCAACCTGCTGGACCTGTCGCGGCTGCAGGCCCGGATGGTGCAGCCACAGCTCGCCGCCACCACGCTGGAGGAGGTGCTGCCCGCAGCCCTGCTCGGGCTGCCGCCCGACGCAGTGGACCTCGACCTGGCCGAGGACCTTCCGCTGGTCGAGACCGACTCCGGCCTCCTTGCCCGCGTCGTCGGCAACATCCTGGGCAACGCGATCGAGCACTCTCCCGCCGGTCAGCCGGTCCGGATGACAGCCTGCGCCCGGCCCGGGTTCGTCGACATCCTGGTGGTCGACCGCGGCCCCGGCCTCCCGCCCGAGCAGAGGGAGCAGATGTTCGAGCCCTTCCAGCGCCTGGGTGACCGAGTCCCCGGCGGCCTCGGCCTCGGGCTCGCCGTGGCTCGCGGCCTGGCCGACGCCCTCGGGGCCGAGATCAGTCCCGAGGACACGCCGGGCGGCGGCCTGACGATGATCGTCTCGGTGCCACGCGCAAGGCTGTCGACGTGATCACGGGAGCAGGCAACCGGGTGCTGGTCGTCGACGACGAGCCGGGACTCGTGCGCGCCATCGCGATCAACCTGCGCGCTCACGGCTGGGACGTCGTCACCGCCACCACCGGAGCCGAGGCGCTGACAGTCGCGGCCGACACCAACCCGGACGTCGTACTCCTCGACCTCGGTCTCCCGGACCTCGACGGCATGGATGTCATCACCGCGCTCAGAGCCTGGACCTCGGTTCCGATCGTCGTGCTCTCGGCCCGCCAGCACGGCGAGGAGAAGGTCGAGGCCCTGGACGCCGGGGCAGACGACTACGTCACCAAGCCCTTCGCCATGAACGAGCTGCTCGCGCGCCTCCGCGCCGCCGTACGCCGCTCCCAGTCCAGCTCCGAACCGTCGCTCGCCGAGGTGGTGGCCGGCGACCTGGTCATCGACCTGGCCCGCAAGCGGGTGCACCGCTCAGGAGCCGAGGTCCGGCTCACCCCCACCGAGTGGGCGTTCCTGGAGGTGCTGGTCCGCAACGCCGGCAGGCTGGTCTCCCGCTCGCAGCTGCTGCACGAGGTCTGGGGTCCGTCGTACTCCACGGAGACCAACTACCTGAGGGTGTACGCCGCCCAGCTGCGGGCCAAGGTGGAGCACGACCCGGCCCATCCGCGGCACATCATCACCCAGCCCGGCATGGGCTACCTGTTCGAGATGTGACCGGCCCGTTCAGCCGCGGGCGTTGCCGATCGCCTCGGTCTCCTCGGGAGACAGCTGGTGGGCGCACTGCCAGCCGGTGACCGTCTTGGCGTAGGTGCGGGCCTCGGAGCGGCCGTGGATCGAGGTCACCACGACGCCGTTGCCGGAGTCGTCGAGCACCGCCATCGACCAGGACAGGTGTCCGCCCATGTCACCGAAGGCGTCGTAGCGCACCACCGAGAGGTGACGCAGCGCGTCCTTGGCCTCCGCCCGCAGCGCGGCGACCTCCTGACGCAGACCCTGGACGTCCTCGGGCAGCGCGTCCTCGGCGGGCGTCCGGTGCTGCCTGCCCTGCGTGCGCACCAGCCACAGGACCAGGGCGAGAGCCACCACGGCGGCAAGGAAGGCAGCGATGGCGAGCGTGAGCGGCATGATGCCTGCGAGCCTAACCGCGCCGCTGCCCGGCACCCGGTCACCGCACCGGCGAGGCGGCCGGGTCGTGCCAAACTGCGCACGTGAGCACCCCGATCCCGCCGAGGCAGCGACGGATCGCCTACCAGGGCGAGCCCGGTGCCAACTCCCACATCGTGAGTCGTCTGCACTACCCCGACTGGGACGCCGTCGCCTGTGCGTCCTTCGAGGATGTCTTCGCCGCGGTCGAGAGCGGCGAGGCCGATCTCGCGATGATCCCCATCGACAACTCGATCGCCGGCCGGGTCGCGGACATCCACCACTTCCTGCCCGACTCGGGACTGCACATCATCGGCGAGAAGTTCCTGCGCATCCAGTTCACCCTGATGGCGGTGCCCAGCGCGAGCCTCGAGACGATCCGCACCGTGCACAGCCACGTCCACGCGCTGGGCCAGTGCCGCGGGGTGATCCGCGAGCTGGGCCTGACGCCCGTAGTTGCGGGAGACACCGCCGGCGCGGCCCGCGAGGTCGCGGAATGGGCCGACCCCACCCAGGCGGCCATCGCTCCGCCGCTCGCTGCCGAGATCTACGGTCTCGAGATCCTTCGCGAGGAGGTCGAGGACGAGGACCACAACACCACGCGGTTCGTCGTCCTCTCCCGCGAGCTCATCGAGGCACCGCCCGGCAACGGGCCGGTCGTGACGAGCTTCATCTTCAACGTCCGCAACCTGCCGGCGGCGCTCTACAAGGCGCTCGGGGGGTTCGCGACCAACGGCGTCAACATGACCAAGCTCGAGAGCTACATGGTCGACGGCACGTTCACCGCCACCCAGTTCCTCGCGGAGGTCGACGGCCACCCCGACGACCCCGGCCTGAAGCGGGCCCTCGAGGAGCTGGCGTTCTTCACCACCGACGTGAAGATCCTGGGTGTCTACCCCGCCGACCCCTTCCGGTCGAGCAACGAGGCCTGATCACGGGGAGGTAGGTTCCCCCTGTGACCGACGAGAACGAGGCTGACGCCCGCACGGCCGACCTCGGCTATGCGCGAGTCGACCTGGACCGCGCCGAGCGCACCGGCGACGCGGAGGTCGTCTACGGCGCCGGCAAGTCGCCCGAGCAGGTCGTCGGCATCCTGCGTGCCCTGCACGAGCGGCACCCTGACCGGGCCGTGCTGGCCACCCGCCTCACCGAGGCAGCCCTCGCGCTCGTGGCCGAGGCGTTGCCCACCGCCGAGACCCACCTCGACGCCCGGGCCGTGACCCTGGGCCCGCTGCCGGCGCCCCAGGGCACCGTCGCTATCATCTCCGCCGGCACCTCCGACGCACCGGTCGCGGCCGAGGCGGCGCTGACCGCCCGGGTGCACGGAGCCGGTGTGGTGGAGATCAGCGACGTGGGGGTGGCCGGGCTGCACCGCCTCCTGAGCGTGCGCGACCGACTCGTCGACGCCGACTGCCTGATCGTCGTCGCCGGCATGGAGGGTGCGCTGCCCTCGGTGGTGGGCGGCCTGAGCGGCGTACCCCTCGTGGCCGTGCCGACGAGCGTCGGCTACGGCGCGTCCTTCGGAGGGGTGGCGGCCCTGCTCGCGATGCTGAACTCGTGCGCGCCCGGCGTCACGGTGGTCAACATCGACAACGGCTACGGGGCCGGGGTGTTCGCCGCCCGCGTCGCGCGGCGGGCGGCACCGCGATGACCATCTGGATCGACGCCACCTGCGGCGCCAGCGGAGACATGCTGCTCGGCGCCCTCGTCGGCGCCGGCGTCCCGGTCGAGGTCCTGCAGACCGCGATCGACACCGTCACACCCGAACCCGTACGGCTCGAGCCGACGACCGTGAGCCGCAACGGCTTCGCCGCCACCCTGTGCGGCGTGCGCATCGACGACTCGGTCCATCACCGCTCCTGGCGCGACATCCGCGGGCTGCTGCAGGCCGCCGACCTGGGCGAACCCGTGCGAGCGCTGGCGATCGCCGCCTTCGAGCGGCTGGCTCGCGCGGAGGCCACCGTGCACGGCAGCGACCCGCTCGACGTGTCCTTCCACGAGGTCGGCTCGCTCGACGCGATCGCGGACGTGGTCGGGGTCTGTGCCGGTTTCCACTGGCTCAGCACCCGCGGGGCGAGCGACGGCGAGATCGTGGTCTCGCCCGTGGCCGTCGGCTCGGGGTCGGTCCGATCTGCCCACGGGCCGATGCCGGTGCCCCCTCCGGCCGTGGCCGAGCTGCTCCGCGGAGTCCCGTCGTACGCCGGGCTGCCCGGCGCGCCCGCGATGGAGCTGTGTACGCCGACCGGGGCGGCGCTGCTCACCGAGCTGGCCGACCGCTGGGGACCGCAGCCCGCGATGTCGGTGGACAGCATCGGCATCGGAGCCGGCACCCGTGATCCTGAGGGCTACGCCAACGTGCTGCGGGTGTTGGTCGCGACCGAGTCCGGCACCGGGGGCGGTGATCCGACTCCCCTGCTCATCGAGACCAACGTCGACGACCTCGACCCCCGGGTCTGGCCGTCAGTGATCTCGACCCTGCTGTCGGCCGGCGCCTCGGATGCCTGGCTGACGCCGATCCTGATGAAGAAGGGCCGCCCGGCGCACACCCTCAGCGTGCTGGTCCGCGCCGACCGCGCCCCCGCCGTCCGGTCGGTGATCTTCCGGCACACCTCGAGCATCGGGCTGCGCGAGAGCCCCTTGGCCAAGCACGCCCTGGACCGCGAGATGCGCACGGTGACGGTCCAGGGCCAGGAGATCGCCATCAAGCTCGCCAGCGAGGACGGCGAGATCGTCAACGCGCAGCCCGAGTACGACGATGTCGCCCGTGCCGCCGCCGTCCTCGGCCGGCCGGTCAGCGAGGTGCTGGCCGACGCGATCGGGGCGTCCCGGAGCATGATCGCTCCGCAGCACTAGGCTGCCGCCATGGTTTCGACACCCGCCCCCGAGACGAACCACGCGACCCACGGCGCCGACAGCGAGGTCGGGAGCCTCCAGACGGTGATGCTGCACCGCCCCGGCCCGGAGCTGAAGCGGCTCACGCCGCGCAACAACGACAAGCTGCTCTTCGACGGGATCCCGTGGGTGAGCCGGGCTCAGGAGGAGCACGACGCGTTCGCGGCGGCGCTGCGCAGTCGCGACGTGGAGGTGCTCTATCTGACCGAGCTGCTGACCGAGACGTTCGCCGACGAGGCTGCCCGGGCGACGGCGATCACGTCCACGCTGTCCAGCCTCCACCTGGGCGACACGTTGCGCACCTATCTCGCCTCGGCGCTCGCGGCCGCCTCCCCCGAGGAGCTCACCGGTCTCATCACCGCCGGCATCCGCAACGACGAGGTGCGGGGCGGCTTCGGTCTGGTCACCTCGCTCCTGCCGGCCTACGACTTCGTCATCGACCCGCTGCCGAACCTGCTCTTCACCCGTGACTCCTCGGTCTGGATCAGGGACCGCGTCGCCGTGACCTCCCTCGCGATGCCGGCCCGTTCGCGCGAGACCCAGCTGACCGAGCTGATCTACACCGCCCACCCCCGCTTCGCCGGCACCGCGACGATCCACGGGTGGCACCACGAGTACGTCGAGGGCGGCGACGTGCTGCTGCTCGCCCCCGGGGTGATCGCGGTCGGGGTCGGCGAGCGCACGACCCCCGCCGGAGCCGAGCGGCTCGCCCGCCAGGTGTTCCACGCGGGTCTGGCCCACACCCTGTTGGCGGTCCCGATCGCGCAGGAGCGAGCCACCATGCACCTCGACACCGTCTGCACGATGGTCGACGTCGACAAGGTGGTGATGTACCCCAACGTCGCCGACACGCTGACCGCCTACACCGTGACGATGGTCGGGGAGCCCGGGATCGACGAGGCCGACCTCGAGCTGAGGGTGGAGGCAGCCGCTCCGTTCCTGGTCGCGGCGGCCAAGGCCATGCAGATCGACACCCTGCACCAGATCGACACCGGCCTCGACCCGGTCACCGCCGAGCGCGAGCAGTGGGACGACGGCAACAACACCCTGGCCCTGGCGCCCCGCGTCGCGGTGGCCTACGAGCGCAACGACGAGACCAACGACCGGCTGGAGGCCGCCGGCATCGAGGTGGTCAAGATCGCCGGCTCGGAGCTGGGCTCCGGGCGGGGCGGACCACGCTGCATGAGCTGCCCGATCTCGCGGGCCCCGCTTCCCGTCGACTGAAAACCGCTCGCGGGCGCGGCGCCGGGCGGCGTACGTTCGGGGCGTGCAGGTGGCTGGTCTCCGCGACTTCCTGGTCGAGTCGGACTACTGCGGTGTCGTGATGCTCAAGCGGGGTGACGACACCGTCTTCGCGAGTGCCCACGGCCTGGCCTCGCCGCGCTGGGGAGTGCCCAACACCCTCACCACTCGCTTCGACACCGCGAGCATCACCAAGCTGTTCACCTCGGTGGGGGTCCTGCAGCTGGTGGGCCGTGGGCAGCTCGACCTGGACGCCTCGATCCACCAGTACGTCGACCTCGACGGCACCACCATCTCCGGTGCGGTGACGCTGCGCCACCTGCTCACGCACACCAGTGGCATCGCCGACGACGCCGACGAGGAGGCCGGCGAGGAATACTCCGACCTCTGGGTCGATCGCCCGGTGTACGCCGTGACCGAGGCCGTCCACTTCCTGCCCCAGTTCGCCCACAAGCAGCCGCTGGCCCTCCCGGGAGTGCAGTGCCGCTACTGCAACGTCGGCTACGTGCTGGCCGGGATGGCGGTGGAGCGGGCCAGTGGCCGCAGCTATCGCGCCTACGTCACCGAGGAGGTGTTCGCGCCTGCCGGCATGGGCGCCTCGGGGTTCTTCGACCGGCGTCACGCCGACCCTGACGTGGCCGAGGGGTTCGACCCCGGTCCCGACGGGCGCCTGGAGCAGAACATCTTCAAGAGCCCGCCGATCGGCACCCCCGACGGCGGTGCCCGCGTGACCGCCCCCGACCTGCTCCAGTTCGTGGCCGCCCTGCGCGGAGGGAGGCTGCTCACCCCCGCCCTCACGACCGCGTACCTGACCCCGCAGGTCCCGCACGACGACGAGGTCGACTACGGCTTCGGCCTGCAGTTCAAGGGTCCCGACTGGTGGAAGGAGGGGTGCTACGACGGAGCCAGCGGGGTCGTCACCCACTACGGGGCCCACGGGATCGACGCTGTCGTGCTGTCCAACACCCGCGACGGGGCTTGGCCAGTCGTGGCCGAGCTCGACCGACTGGCCGAGGCGGTTTGACCCCGAAACGCCGTCGGTCCGCCTAGGCTTCGGCCCAGACATCGCATCGCAGGGGGATCTCGTGGCCACACTCACCGCAGCTCATCGGGTGCTGCACGCCGACCTGACCGGCGACACCATCCGCGCGTCGTCCGGCTCGATGGTCGCCTTCACCGGGGACGTCCAGTTCAAGAGCGCGGGCATGGGCGGTGGCGGAGGCTTCCGAGCCGCGCTCAAGCAACGGGTGGCCGGCGAGGCGATCAGCCTCATGGAGTGCAGCGGGGCCGGACGCGTCTACCTCGCCGAGGACGCCCTGGACGTGACGGTCGTCGATCTCAGCGAGGACACCCTGACCGTGGAGTCCGAGCACATCCTCGCGGTGACGTCCGGGCTCAAGCTCGACGTCCAGTTCGCCGGGCTGCGCGGCCTGACCAGTGGCCAGGGCCTGGCCACCACGAAGGTCACCGGTAGCGGCCAGTGCGCCGTCACCTCGGACGGCCCGATGATCGGGCTCGAGGTGTCCCCCGGTCAGCCGTTGGTGGTCGACCCGGACGCCTACGTCGCCGGGATCGGCCAGCTGCAGATGACCATGGTCTCCGGGGTGAGCTGGCGCAGCCTCGCCGGCGAGGGCGGCGGAGAGCCGTTCAGCCTGCGGTTCGAGGGTCAGGGCGTCGTCTTCATCCAGCCGGCGGAGAGCTGACATGGCGTTCGAGCAGGTCAACAGCAAGGTCGTCCGCGCCGACGTCGCCGCCGGCGGGGAGATCATCGCTCGCCGGGGTGCCATGTTGGGGTACGCCGGACAGGTGACGTTCCGCCCGATCTCCGGACAGGGGCAGGGCGTCGGGGGCATGGTCGGCCGCGCCATAACCGGAGAGTCGGTCAGGATGATGGTCGCCGAGGGCACCGGCTCGGTGTTCTACGGGTGGCGCGGGCTGCACGTCTCGGTCATCGACCTCACCGGCGACTCACTCACCGTCGAGGCGGACCGGCTGCTCGCCCACGACGCCAACCTCCAGATCAGCCTGGAGACCATCGGCGCCGGAGGCATCGGCCAGGCGGTGCGCGGGACGATGACCGGACAGGGACTGTTCACCTCGCGGGTCTCCGGTCACGGCTCGGTGGCCCTGCTGAGTCACGGGGGCACGTTTCCGCTCCAGCTCACCGGGGAGACGGTCGGGGTCGACCCGCAGGCCTACGTCGGACATGTCGGCGCCCTGACGGTGCAGCTCAAGGCGAGTGTCGGTTTCCGAGAGCTCACCGGCCGCGGTTCAGGCGAGGCCTTCCAGCTGCAGGTGTCCGGCCACGGGACGGTCCACGTCCAGGCTTCCGAGAAGAAGTTCTGAGGAGCTCACCATGGATGTCTACAACCCGCAGACGCTGCCGGTCGACGACAACGTCAACAACTACGCGTTCTCCATCGACCTGCACGGCGAATGGTTCCTCACCAAGGGGGCCATGATCGCTCACTACGGCAGCATCGACTTCTCCGGAGTGGCCGCCTTCGCGTCGAGGGCCGCCTGGGTGGCGGCGCGCTTCTCCTCGCCGCTCTACACGCAGGACTGGATCGTGGCCAGCGGTCAGGGAAAGCTGGTGATCGGCGACCGTGGCTACGACATCAACTCCTTCGACCTCGAGGAAGGCAACCTCACCATCAAGGCCAGCAACCTGCTGGGCTTCCAGCCCACCCTCGACCTCAAGCAGTCCATCGTGCCGGGCTTCGTCACGCTGATCGGCACGGGCAAGTTCCTGGCCTCCTCCAACGGCCCGGTGATCTTCGTCGAGCCCCCGTTCCGCGCCGACCCGGACGCCCTGCTGGGGTGGGCTGACTGTCCCTCGCCGAGCGTGCACTACGACTACAACTGGATGGCGCAGTCCTTCACCGCCGGGATCCAGAGCATGTTCGGGCGCGAATCGGGAGAGGAACGGCAGTACGACTTCACCGGATCTGGCACGATCCTCATGCAGTCCTCGGAGATGCTGCGAGCAGACGGGGCTCTGCTGCGGATCGTGGAGTCGCAGACCAACCTGCTCGACGCGAACTCCGCCAACCAGCTCGGTCACAAGCTCATCGCCCGCCAAACGCAGTAGCACCCATCGACGGACAACCAGCAGTCACGTAGAACTGATGCAAGCAACCAGAAAGGGAAGATCATGGGAGTCTCGCTCAGCAAGGGCGGCAACGTCTCGCTCTCCAAGGAGGCCCCCGGCCTGACGGCGGTCAACGTCGGTCTCGGCTGGGACACCAACACGTTCTCGGGCGGTGAGTTCGACCTCGACGCATCGGCCATCGTGGTCAGCGCCGCCGGCAAGGTCCTCTCCGACGGACATTTCGTCTTCTTCAACAACCTCAAGTCCGCCGACGGCTCCGTCGAGCACACCGGTGACAACCTGACCGGTGAGGGCGAGGGGGACGACGAGGTCATCAAGATCAACCTCGCCACCGTGCCCGCCGAGGCCGAGCGCGTCGTGTTCGCCGTGTCCATCTACGACGCCGACAACCGCAAGCAGAACTTCGGTGCCGTCCGCAACGCGTTCATCCGTGTCGTGAACCAGAGCGGCGGCACCGAGATCGCGCGCTACGACCTGACCGAGGACGCCTCCGTCGAGACTGCCATGGTGTTCGGCGAGGTCTACCGCAACGGCGCCGAGTGGAAGTTCAAGGCTGTCGGCCAGGGCTACGCGTCAGGGCTGCGGGGCATCGCTGCCGACTTCGGCGTCAACGTCTGAGCCAGCCGCTTTCCGACCTCTGCCCGGGAGTACGCCGACGTGCGTGCCCCGGGCAGTGTCGTCGACGCGTCGAACTGACGATCCGAGTCTGACCAGGCGGCGAGTGGAAGGCGAGGGGCCGCGAGCTCGGCGGACTCCCACCCGTCAGTCGGCCACCGACCTGATAGCCGGCTACATCGAGACAGCGTCTCCACAGGCTGCGAAATTGCGATTGTGGGTGTCGACGCGCACCGGTAGAATCGAACACATGTTCTGGGTATCTGCTTAAGTGCAGTAGAGTCGTCACGTGGACTCAAGAGG
>CZKA01000031.1_pt1 | contig 62869 bp, 71 predicted proteins | sample 1657991 | NCBI WGS metagenome assembly CZKA01 (sample SAMEA3501708, study PRJEB10268) | metagenome | biome: nitrite-oxidizing laboratory bioreactor; material: liquid mineral medium | place: Austria | collected 2011-12-21
CACGGGGCTGTAGATCGAGTCGACCGGCATGCGGCCGATCTCGTTGTCGGCACCCTTGTTCTGCACGGCGCTGACGTAGCCGCGGCCCCGCTCGACGACGAGCTCCATCTCGAGCTTGCCCTTGTCGTTGAGGGTCGCGAGCTTCAGCTCGGGGTTGTGCACCTCGACACCGGCCGGCGGCGCGATGTCCGCGGCGGTGACGTCACCGGCACCCTGCTTGCGCAGGTACATGGTGACCGGCTCGTCGTGCTCGGAGGAGACGACGAGACCCTTCAGGTTGAGGATCATCTCGGTGACGTCTTCCTTGACGCCCTCGATGGTCGAGAACTCGTGGAGAACGCTGTCGACCTTGATGCTCGTCACCGAGGCACCGGGGATGGAGCTGAGGAGGGTACGACGCAGGGAGTTGCCGAGCGTGTAGCCGAAACCGGGCTCGAGAGGCTCGATCACGAACCGCGAGCGGAACTCGTCGACGACCTCTTCTGACAGGGTCGGGCGCTGAGCGATAAGCACTGGTGATTTCCTTTCCGGACCCATCCACCATTTGACGGGACCGAACGTGAGTTGCTTGAAAAGGAATGGTGGACGCCCCCGCCTGGTGAGCGGGAGCGGCCGCCGGGTTACTTCTTGGAGTAGTACTCGACGATCAGCTGTTCGGTGACCGGGATGTCGATCTGGGCCCGGACCGGGAGCTGGTGCACGAGGATCCGCATGCGGTTGGGCAGGGACTCGAGCCAGGCCGGAACGATCCGCTCGCCGTGGGTCTCGCGAGCCACGATGAACGGCGTCATCTCCAGGGACTTCTCGCGGACATCGATGATGTCGTGAGCGGTCACCTGGAACGAGGGGATGTTGACCTTGTGACCGTTCACGAGGAAGTGCCCGTGAACGACCAGCTGGCGGGCGTGGCGACGCGAGCGGGCGAACCCACCGCGGTAGACCACGTTGTCGAGGCGGCACTCGAGCAGCTGCAACAGGTTGTCACCGGTCTTGCCCGCACGGCGGGAAGCCTCGGTGTAGTAGTTGTGGAACTGCTTCTCCATCACGCCGTACGTGAAGCGGGCCTTCTGCTTCTCGCGCAGCTGGAGGAGATACTCGCTCTCCTTGATGCGGCCGCGGCCGTGCTGGCCGGGCGGGTAGGGGCGACGCTCGAATGCCGAGTCGCCACCGACGAGGTCGACACCGAGGCGGCGCGACTTCCGGGTCATGGGGCCGGTGTAACGGGCCATTTCTCAGATGCTCCTTGATTCTCTGGTGTCGGGGATCAGACGCGGCGGCGCTTGGGCGGCCGGCATCCGTTGTGAGGGGCAGGCGTGACGTCCTGGATGGTGCCGACCTCGAGGCCGATCGCACCCAGGGACCGGATCGCCGTCTCGCGACCCGAACCCGGGCCCTTGACGAAGACGTCGATCTTCTTCATGCCGTGCTCCATCGCCCGACGACCAGCAGCCTCGGCTGCCATCTGTGCGGCGAACGGCGTCGACTTGCGCGAGCCCTTGAAGCCGACGGTGCCGGCTGAGGCCCACGAGATGACCGCACCCGTGGGGTCGGTGATCGTGACGATCGTGTTGTTGAACGTGCTCTTGATGTGGGCTTCGCCCTGAGCGATGTTCTTCTTCTCCTTGCGGCGCACCTTCTTGGCGCCGGCCGCAGTGCGGCTCTTGGGAGGCATTCAGTTTCTCCTGGGTGTTGAGGAAGTCTGGTGAAGTTCGAGGAAGTCGGCGGTGACGCGGAACGTCACTTGGCCTTCTTCTTGCCGGCAACCGTGCGCTTCGGGCCCTTGCGGGTGCGAGCGTTGGTCTTGGTGCGCTGACCGCGGACCGGAAGGCCCATGCGGTGGCGGCGACCCTGGTAGCTGCCGATCTCGATCTTGCGTCGGATGTCAGCCTGAACCTCACGACGGAGGTCGCCCTCGATCTTGAAGTTGGCGTCGATGACGTCGCGAAGCTTGACCAGCTCCTCGTCCCCCAGCTCGTGGACCCTCATGTTGGGGTCGATGCCGGTGACGGCGATCAGCTGTTGGGCGCGGGTACGGCCGATGCCGTAGATGTAGGTGAGTGCGATCTCGATGCGCTTGTCACGCGGGAGATCAACACCGACAAGGCGTGCCATTGTCTGGCGGTTTCCCTTCAATAACTCCGGAGGTGTCAGTCGTGGCGCGTCCCCACCTCGGTGATCGAGATCGGGCCCCGGCCTCTGGTCCGGGGGTGGAGACCGGCGGCTGCCGGTCGTGCGTCCACGTTTCTATGGTGTGTTCAGTTGTCGGGCTTCAGCCCTGGCGCTGCTTGTGACGCGGGTTCTCGCAGATCACCATGACGCGGCCGTGGCGACGGATCACCTTGCACTTGTCACAGATCTTCTTGACGCTGGGGTTGACCTTCACGAGGAGGTCCTTTCGATTCGGCTGCTTGCTTACTTGTAGCGGTAGACGATCCGGCCACGTGTGAGGTCGTAGGGCGAGAGCTCCACCACCACCCGGTCCTCAGGAAGGATCCGGATGTAGTGCTGACGCATCTTGCCGCTGATATGAGCCAGGACCTTGTGACCGTTGCTCAGCTCGACGCGGAACATCGCGTTCGGCAGTGCTTCGGTGATGGTGCCCTCGAGCTCGATCACGCCTTCTTTCTTCGGCATGTCCTCCACAATCTGTCGGTCGGTTGTCTACCGTTGGCCCGGGAACCTCCCGCGGGATTGCGGGTGGACCTCGTGAAGTGGTTTCGTGGACCTCTTGCCGGGCGCACCACAAACCTCACTGAGAGCTTGGCTTGAGGTGATCCGGGCAGCCGCAAGGCGCCACAAAACACAACCCACGTTGGGCCGACTTGCAAGTCTAGTGGAAACCCGGATGTAACCCTAATCAGCCCAAGCACCCGTCGACCTGTCGCAGATGTACGCGCTCAACGCATCGACCTGTCGCAGATGTACGTACATCTGCGACGGGTCGGCGCGATTCCGGTGCACATCTGCGACAGGTCAGGCTTGGGCGAACAGGTCGACGATCTCCTCGGCGGCGCCCCCGCCGGCACGCCGGGTCACGATGAGCCCGGGAGGACACCACCCCGCATCGTGCAGCTCACCGTGGGCAGGCCGGATGGCCACGTCCGCAGCCTCGAGGAACCCCTGGTCGAGCAGGGAGTCACCAGCGGCCACGACCCGGGTGGCACCGGTACGGCGTACGACCTCGGCGAGAGCCGCCTGTTTGGTGAGCGCGGCCGGGACGACGTACGCCTTGCGGCCCTGCACCGACACCGTCCACCCCAGCCCGCCCGCGACGGAGTCCAGCTCGCCGAACCAGTCGGGGTCCGCCAGTGCCCGGTCGAAGACCGTGTAGAGGAACAGCCGTTCGGCGTCGCGGACCTTGAGCACCCAGGGCCGGTCGAACGCGCCGGCCAGGGCCAGCACGGCCTCCTCGTAGGCCGCCGAGTCGGCCAGCTCGTCCGCGACCGCGCGGTCCCAGTCGGGACAGGCGACGCCGTCGACCAGGAGGCGCCCGCCGTTGGTGGTGATCGCGAACGGAGTGCGCACCCCCGGCAGCGAGACCCGCTCGTACTGCGCGACGGTGCGGGTGGTGGTGGGTACGACGTCGACCCGCCGCGACAGCTCGGCGAGTCCGGCCAGCGCGAGCGGGCTGACGAAGCTGATGGGACGTCCCTCGTAGACCTCCACGCAGACCGGGTCGGCCACCGGCTCGCCCAGCCGCATCGCGGCCTCGGAGTAGATCAGGGTGCGGTCCAGGTCGGAGGCGATCACGAGCTGTCCCTCTCGGTGGGACGGATCAGGCCGATGCAGCTGTAGGGCAGTCCGGGCTCCGTCACGACCGGCACCCCCCGCTCGGCGGCGAGGAGCTCCACGTGGCGCAGGTCGGCCCGCCGTTCCGGATTGACCACGACGCGCCACGGCACCCGCCGTAGCAGCACCCGGGTGGTCTCCCCGACCCCGGGCTTGACCAGGTTGATGCTCGGCAGGTCGTACGCCGCGCGGATCTGCTCGGCGGCTGCCCAGCCGACCCAGGTCGGCTCCCGGTCGGCGAGGCGCAGCTCGGCCGCGTCGGTCTCGGCAGCAGGGGCCACGGCGTCGATCTGTCCCGCCACCGTGTCCAGGTAGAGCGCGGAGACGTCCTCGTCAGCGAGCTCGGCGTAGAACTTGGCGCCGTGGAACTCGTGGGGCCCGATCAGATCGGGGTTCAGCACCGTGCGGCTCACCAGCCCCGAGACGGTGGAGTTGAGGCACGCCGACGGGATCAGGAAGTCGTCACGGGTGCCGTAGAGCGCCACGCACTCCCCGGGGTCGGCCAGGACGGCGAGCCCGGGGTCGAACCCACGGGTGCCGAGATCGAGCTCGGCGTTCACCGCGGCCACCGCGTCGGTGAACTCCCGGGTGATCGCGCCCTTGCCGGTCCAGCCGTCCACGAAGAGCACCCGCCGCGGATCGTGGCGCGCTGCCAGGTAGCGCATCGCGGTCAGGTCGATGCCCCGGTCGCGCACGATGCTGATCGCGTAGTGCGGCCACTCGAGCCCGTGTCGCTGCCTGGCCCAGCGCTGCATCAGCACGCCGATCGGCACGCCGGCCCGGGCGAGCGAGACGAGCACGACGTCGTCTCGCTCCCGCACCGAGATCGCCAGCTCGGTGACGGTGCCGACTGCGGTGGCGACCCGCGGGGCGACCTCGGCGAGCTGCTCGTGGAAGAGCCGTCGATAGGACTCCTCCGGCCGATACTCGATCGGCAGCGACTCGGCGTAGTGCGCCTCCCCGGTCTGGATCCTGCGCTCCCGGATCTCGGTCGCCGCCTCCAGCCGGACGTGCGACAGGTCCTGGAGCAGCCACGTCACCTCGTGCGGCGCGTACGACCCGAAGTCCGGAGCGGTCAGGCCCTCGGGCAGACCAGCGGCCGACGGCAGCACGCTTAGGTGCACCTGGCCGGCGTACGGCGCCAGCGCGGTCAGCAGCCCGTCGAGCCCGGCGGTGCACATCGCCGAGTCGACCACGACGACGATGTCACTCCACCCACCGCCCTCGGTCGCGACCACGTTGTAGGCGAACCTCTCACCGGGCTCGGCCTGGTTGTCGTGAGCGGGGAAGGTGATGCCGCTCCGGATCGGGTAGCCCTCGACGTCGAGCACCCTGACCGGCGACCGAGTGGTCGACGAGAACCGCACCTGCCGCTCCGGCGAGCGCAGGGCGTCGGCGATGGCCAGCGGCGCGTACATCAGCTCCTCGGTGCCGAGCACCAGGACCCTGCCGCCGAGCCGGGGGCCGAGGTCGTCGGCCACCTGGCGGGCCGCGACCTCGAGGGCCGCGTCGTCCGCGGGACCGAACCCGTGCCGACCGGTCTCCGCGACCCGCCACGGCCAGACCCGTCGACCCGTCGCAGCGGTGCGCGGCTCGTCGGCGACGCCGAGCGGCAACGAGGCCAGGTCGGCCACCCGGTCACCGGCATCGCCAGGCACGGACACCTCTCCCGAGGCCAGCGCGACCACCTCGATCGACGCCCCGAGCTCGGCCGCAACCGCAGCCATGGCCTCGCGGTCGACTGCCGTGCGTACGTCGATCAGCGCGGCGATCACGTAGCGCTCCCGCGGCGCGAGCCGGTGCAGCGCCCGGATCGTGTTCAGGGCGGTGCGACCCGTGGACAGCTCGTCGTCGACGAGTACGACGGGCCCGGCACCGACCAGCAGCGCAGGGTCGCTCGGCAGGACCAGGTGCTCGGTCGCGTGCGAGTGGGCCTCGTCGAAGCCGAGGGCCGCCGAGAACCCGGGCACGCGACGCCGCGTCGAGTGGATCGAGGGCCAGCCGAGCGCACGGGCGACCAGGTGGCCCAGCGCGGTCGCCGTCTCGGCGTACCCGAGGACGAGGCCGGACCCGGGGGCACCTTGGGCACCGGACGCCTCGACCAGGTCGGCGAACGGCTGCGGGTCCGCACCCGTGCGCAGCACCCGGCCGAGCTCGCGCACCGCGGCGGGGTCGACCGCGCAGCCGCCCAGCTGCTCGGCGACCAGGAGCCCCAGCAGCAGCCCGCTTCCTCGGACGACGCGTGGGTCGGTCGGCACGTGCTTGGCGAGCACGGTGGAGACCAGGAGGTGCGGTCGCTTCGGGTTGATCCGCAGCGCCAGGTCGAAGAGGTCGGGCAGGGCCAGCCCCTGATGCAGGGCGGCGTCGGAGACCTCGATCCCGGCGCGGCGGGCGACGACGGACGTCACAGGTTGACGCTCGCTTCCAGCAGGTCGACGAAGGAGACGTCCTCCCGGGCGACCCCGAAGGCCCGCCCCCGCAGCAGGGTGGCCTGCGCCCACGCCAGGTGCGGGCTGGCCTCATTCATCTTGTTGCGATACCTCGATGCGGCCACTCCCCCGCCGCTGGAGGCCGCCACGACGTCCAGAGCGTCGGTGTGGTCCTCGTGGCTGACGACGCTGAGCGAGTGAACCGCCGGGACGTGGCTCGGGTGGATCACGGTCTTGCCGAGCAGACCGTTGGCCTGGTCGAGCGCCACCTCGCGGAGCAGGCCGTCGAGACCCTTGCTGATCAGGTTGCGCCGCAGCACCCGCACCGCCTGGTCACTGAAGGGGGTCTCGCGCAGCTGGGGCTTGAAGAGACGCTCGCGGTTGTCGAAGTGCTCCCACACGGGACCGGTGACGACATAGCCCGAGCCGTCGCGGCGGCCCAGCATGTTCACGATGTCCCCGATCACGCTCGCGATCGGCTGGACGTCGTAGACGGTGATGTCGGGACTGCGCCGCAGACCGAGCGAGGCGCTCAGGTCGGTCGCCCCGATGCGGACCGCCAGCACCTCGGCGTCATGCTCGGCCAGGGTGCGACGGATGTCCATCAGCGTCTCGGTCCGGGTCTCCAGGTGGAAGACCTCCGGGGACTCGATGACCGGCATCACCCAGAGTCGGTGCCGCAGCCGCTGGCTCGCCGCGGTGATCTGGTCGAGGAACGGACCGCCGGTGGACGCGGTGAACTTCGGCACCACGATGCCGTCGAGCCCGGCTGCCAGGTCACCCAGACCCTCGACGAGCATGGCGACCTGCTCGGGACGACGCACGCGGACGAAGATCAGCGGACGCGGCCCACCGGCCTGGAAGAGCTGACCCAGCTGCTGGACGAGGTTCTTCTCGGCGTACTCCACGTCACGGTCGGCGATCGCGTCCTCCAGGCAGAGGACGGCGCACACCACGCCCCGCGCGTGGGCCGTGGCGAGATCCTGTTCGATGGTCGGCCTGGTGGCCGGGGAGTAGAGGGTGGCTCCCAGGGACACCGCCAGCAGGTCGCGGTCGGACGCGCGGTCGAACACCTCAGGAGAGCGGTGGAAGAGCCGCTCGACCGCAGGCTCGTCCAGGAAATCGAAGTGACGCATGGCTCCCCCTAGCCCCGAGATACAGAAGTGACTGCAGGATACGGGGCTAGTGCGCGGCCCTGAAGTCGTCGACCAGGGTCCGCAGGCGAGCGTTGAGCGCCTCGAGGCGCAGGTGCAGCGCCCAGTAGTCCGGGTGGTGGTGGCCCTCGAGGAAGGACTCGAGGGCGATCAGCTCGGTCGCGGCGGTGTCCAGCCGGCCCGCCCAGGGCTGGGCGACGGCGCTCTTGCCGTCGAGGAGCAGGTAGCGGGCGTCCCGCAGCCGGAACCTGGTCGCGTCGTAGTGGTGCTGGGGGTCGTCGCGCAGCGTTCGCAGCAGCCGGAGCCGCTCCCGGGGGCCATCGACCAGCGCCGTCGCGTCGTCGAGGCTGGTCTCGACCTCGTCGAGCGCGGACAGCGCAGCCGTGAGGTTGCCCGCTTCATGGAGCCGCCGCAGCTCGTGGACCTGGTCGCGACCGCGCGCCAGCAGCGCGGTCACCTCGGTCTCCCGATGGGCGAGGTCGTCCCAGTTGGCTGCGGAGAACTCCCGGCGCAGGGCACGCATCGACTCGGGCACCGACTCGGCTCGGGTCTGCAGGGCGTCGATCCGGGTCGCCAGGGAGGGGATGCGGTGGCGCAGGGTGGCGGCGCGTCTCGGCAGGTCGGTCGCCAGCGCCAGCGCGGCTGCGGCCAGCTTCTCCACCACCGCCGCACCCTCGTCGACCTTGTCGGGCGTCAGCTGCCCGCCTGCCGCTGCGAGCTTGCGGCCAGCCACCCGGGCCCGGACGACCGCCTGGTCGGCTGCGTCGAACTGGAACCCTGCGTCTGTCATCGACCGCCAGGCGTTCTCGGCCTCGGCGACCTTCGCAGCCGCCTCGGCGAGCCGGTTCTCGACCCGCTGCCGGACCTCACCGACCCGGCGCAGCTCGGGGCCGAAGCGGTCGAGGAAGCCCTCCATGTCGTTGCCGAGCAGTCCGAGCTTGGGCGTGAGCTGACCGTAGCCGTAGGTCGCGTCGAGCACCTGGGCCGGCGTGCACTCCTCCAGCGGGTCGAACCGGTCGAGCAGCTCGAGGTAGGCGACGATCAGCTCGGTCGCCTGCTCGTCGAGGCTGGCCCACCCCGGCACGACTCCGGTGCGGGCGGACCGTTCCGGCAGCAGCTCGGCGTACAGCTTGACGGTGCCGCCGATGTCGGACTGGAACTGGTCCACCCGGTAGAACTGCTCCTGCAGCCCGGCACGGGCCTCCTGGGCGAGAGCGAGCGGGGTGGGCGGCGGGGCAGGACGACGGGGACGCCGGGCCTGCCCGGGCCTGCCGGTCCAGTCGTTGCTCACCGGGACATCGTACGGAGTCCGGACGTGCCGCGAGGGTCAGACAACGACCCGATGGACGTCCTCCGGGTGCTTGCGGTTCTCGCGCACACTCCAGTAGAAGGACGCCACGATGAACGCGACCCCGATCAGGCCGGTGACGATCTCCGGGATCTCGTATCTCATCGTCACGAACAGCAGCACCGCGAGCGCACCGATGGCCCAGTGGGCGCCGTGCTCGAGGTAGCGGTATTCGGCCAGGGTGCCCTTGCGGACGAGGTAGACGGTCAGCGACCGCACGTACATCGCGCCCACGCCGAGGCCCAGCGCGATGATGATCGGGTCGGACGTGATCGCGAACGCCCCGATCACGCCGTCGAAGGAGAAGCTGGCGTCGAGGACCTCGAGGTAGAGGAACATGAAGAACGCGGCCTTGCCGGTGGCCAGCACCAGCTCACCGGTCGAACCCGAGGGCGAGCCGCCGTCCTCGTCATCATCGGCCAGCCCCGAGGTCTGCTCGAAGAAGCTGCCCAGGCCGTTGACCACGAGGTAGGTCAGCAGGCCGAGGATGCCGGCGGCCAGCACGCTGCCGAGGTCGTCGACCCCGAACGCGGTGGCGATCAGCAGCAGCAGGCCGAGCGAGACGATCACCGCTGCACCCTCGAGCTGACCGAGGGTCTGCACGCGGCGCTCGATCGGCTCGAGCCAGTGGCTCTCCTTCTCGTCGTCGAAGAAGTAGTCGAGGAAGATCATCATCAAGAACATGCCACCGAAGGCGGCGATCATCGGGTGGGCCTCGTGCAGGATGTGCGCGTAGGTCTCCTGACCGGCGGCGACGTCCTCACCCTGCATCGCAAGGTCCCAGGCCTTGGCGGGCGCCAGGCCCGCGGTCGCCCAGACGACTACGAAGGGGAACACCAGCCGCATGCCGAAGACCGCGATCAGGATGCCGACGGTCAGGAAGATCTTCTGCCAGAACGCTGACATCTTGCCGAGCACCTTGGCGTTGACCACGGCGTTGTCGAACGACAGCGACACCTCGAGCACGATCAGGATGGCAGCGATCGCTATGCCGTTGACGCCGCCGTACCAGAAGGCTGCCGCCAAGCCCACGACCGTGATGCCGATGGACCAACCGAAAGTCTTGAGAATCACGCGCTCGCCTGTCGTTGCCTGAAAGGATGGAATCGCAAACCTACCGACCACCAAAAGGTACGCCGAGCGCGGCGAGCTGGTGCTCGCCGCCATCGAGGGCGGTCAGGACCCAGGCGCCCTCAGGCGTCAGGGTGAACGTGTGCTCGAAGTGAGCAGCCCAGCTGGAGTCGTCGGTGACGATGGTCCAGTCGTCGTCGAGCATCTCGGTGTCCTTGCTGCCGAGCGTCACCATCGGCTCGACGGCCAGCGCCAGCCCGCGCACCAGCTTGGGTCCGCGACCCGCCCGGCCGAAGTTCGGCACGTTGGGCGGCTGGTGCATCTCGGTGCCGATGCCGTGCCCGGTGAAGTCCTCGAGGATGCCGTAGGTGCCCTGGCTGCGGACGTAGGCCTCCACGGCGTGCGAGATGTCGCTCACCCGGCCGCCGAGTCTGGCCGCGCCGATGCCGCGCCACATGGCCTGCTCGGTGACCCGCATCAGCTCGGTGACCTCCTCGGGCACCTCCCCGACCGCGACGGTGATCGCGGCGTCGCCGTGCCAGCCCTCGACGATCGCACCGCAGTCGATGGAGATGATGTCGCCCTCGGCGAGCACGCGACCACCTGGTACGCCGTGCACGACCTCGTCGTTGACGGACGCGCAGATCGTGCCTGGGAACGGCGGGTGGCCGTAGCCCTTGAACGACGGGGTGCCGCCGGCCGAGCGGATGTTGTCCTCGGCGACGGCGTCGAGCTCAGCGGTGCTGACACCGGTGCGCACCGAGGAGCGCAACAGCTCGAGGGTCTGGCCCACCAGCAGGCCGGCCACGCGCATGCTGGCGATCTGCTCGGGGGTCTTGTATTCGATGCCCCGTTCGCGGAACCCCATGTCAGCTCTCGTGGACGGTCGCCAGCGCCTCGGAGAGCCGCTTGGTGACGTCGTCGACGTCGCCCATGCCGTCGACCTCGAGCAGCAGACCGCGCTCGCGGTAGACCTCGATCAGGGGGGCCGTCTGCTCGTTGTAGAGCTCTTGGCGGCGCCGGATGACCTCTTCGGTGTCGTCGGCGCGACCCTCGGACTGGGCCCGCTGGAGCAACCGCTGGACAAGCTCCTCGTCGTCGACGGCGAGCACCAGGACGGTGTCGAGGGAGTGGCCGGTGAAGGCGATCATCCCGTCGAGCTCCTCGACCTGCTGCAGGGTGCGCGGGTAGCCGTCGAGGAGGAAGCCGGGAATGGCGTCCTCCTCGTCGATGCGGTTGCGCACCATCAGGTTGGTGACCTCGTCGGGGACGTACTCCCCGGCGTCCATGTAGCGCTGGGCCTCGACGCCCAGAGGCGTGCCCGCGCTCACGTTGGCCCGGAAGATGTCACCGGTCGAGATCGCGGGGATGCCGAAGCGTCCCGCGATGGTCTTGGCCTGGGTGCCCTTGCCGGCCCCGGGGGGACCCATGATGATCAGTCGCATCAGCGGAGGAACCCTTCGTAGTTGCGCTGCTGGAGTTGGCTCTCGATCTGCTTCACGGTGTCGAGGGCAACGCCGACCATGATCAGGATCGAGGTGCCGCCGAACGGGAAGTTCGTGTTGGCGCCGATGGCCACGAAGGCGATCAGCGGGATCAGTGCGATCAGACCGAGATACAGCGAACCTGGGAAGGTGATGCGCGACAACACGTAGGACAGGTAGTCCTCGGTTGGCTTGCCCGCCCGGATGCCGGGGATGAAGCCGCCGTACTTCTTCATGTTGTCCGCGACCTCGGTCGGGTTGAACGTGATCGAGACGTAGAAGTAGGTGAAGAAGATGATCAGCAGGAAGTAGGTGGCCATGTAGATCGGGTGGCCACTGGTGAGGTTCTTGCCGACCCACTGCAGCACCGGGTTGGTGGAGGTCGAGTTGAACTGGACCGCCATCGCCGGGAGGTAGAGCAGGGATGAGGCGAAGATGACCGGGATGATGCCGGCCTGGTTGACCTTCAACGGGATGTAGGTCGAGGAGCCGCCGAACATCTTGCGGCCGACCATGCGACGGGCGTACTGCACGGGAATGCGGCGCTGGGCCTGCTCGATGAAGATGACCGCGGCGATGATGACGAGGCCGATCACCATGACCGTGATGAACGTGCCCCAGCCCTTGTCGAGCTTCACGCTCCACAGCGACTGCGGGAAGGTGGCCACGACCTGGGTGAAGATCAGGATCGACATGCCGTTGCCGATGCCGTGCTCGGTGACGAGCTCGCCGAGCCACATGATCACGGCGGTGCCTGCGGTCATGGTGACGACCATGACCATGAAGGTGGCGGTGCTGTTGCTGTGCAGCAGGTCGAGGTTGCAGCCGGTCAGCAGCTGGCCGGAGCGGGCAAGGGCGACGATGCCGGTGGCCTGGAGGATCGCGAGGCCCAGGGTGAGGTAGCGGGTGTACTGCGTGATCTTGGTCTGCCCCGCCTGGCCCTCCTGCTTGAGCGCTTCAAGCCGGGGGATCACCACGACGAGCAGCTGCAGGATGATGCTGGCGGTGATGTAGGGCATGATGCCCAGCGCGAAGATCGTGAGCTGGAGCAGTGCGCCGCCGGAGAACAGGTTGATCAGGCTGTAGAGACTCGAGTTGGCCTGGTCGGACAGGCAGCTCTGCACGTTGGCGACGTTGACGCCGGGTGCAGGGATCTGCGAGCCGAGCCTGAAGAGCACGATGATCATCAGGACGAACAGCAACTTGCGTCGCAGGTCCGGGGTCCGGAAGGCGTTGGCGAACGCGCTCAGCACGTGGTCCTCTTTCTCAGCTGGAGGCCCGGTCCGCCGCGAAGACTGCGGAGGGCCAGAAACTCGGGGAAGCCTAACAGGCAGGTCCTCGGTGATCCGACTCGTGGAGAGCGGTCACCGGAGGGCCGGCAACGCAACGAGGGGCAACGGAGATGTTCCGTGCCCCTCGTGTGCGTTGCTACAGGGTCCGTGGGTGCGTCCGAGGACGACTCACAGCACCGTGACGGTGCCGCCCGCGGACTCGATCTTCGCCTTGGCCGAGCCGGAGAACGCGTCAGCGCTCACCTGCACGGCAACCGAGAGGTCGCCCTGGCCGAGCACCTTGACGGGCTGGCCCTTGCGGACCGCGCCCTTGGCGACGAGGTCCTCGACCGCCACGGTGCCGCCCTCGGGGAACAACTCGTTGATGCGGTCCAGGTTGACCACCTGGAACTCCACCTTGAACGGGTTCCTGAACCCCTTGAGCTTGGGCAGACGCATGTGGATCGGCATCTGGCCACCCTCGAAGGCGGTCGGAACCTGGTAGCGGGCCTTGGTGCCCTTGGTGCCACGACCCGAGGTCTTGCCCTTGGATCCCTCACCGCGACCCACGCGGGTCTTGGCCGTCTTCGCGCCGGGAGCCGGACGCAAGTGGTGCAACTTCAGCGTCATGTCAGTCAACCTCCTCGACCGTCACGAGGTGACGGACGGTGTGGACCATGCCCCGGATCTCCGGACGGTCCTCCTTGATGACTACGTCACCGATCCGCTTGAGACCGAGGCTGCGCACGGTCTCACGCTGGTTCGCCTTGCAGCCGATGGTGCTCTTCTTCTGCTCGACCTTGAGACGCATCAGCCGGCCACCTCCGCGCGAGCGCGCAGCAGGGCGGCCGGGGCCACCTGCTCCACGGTCAGACCGCGACGGGCGGCAACGGCCTCCGGCTCCTCGAGCATCTGCAGAGCAGCGACCGTGGCGTGCACGATGTTGATCTGGTTGGACGAGCCCAGCGACTTGCTGAGGATGTCGTGGATGCCGGCGCACTCGAGCACGGCACGCACCGGGCCACCGGCGATCACGCCGGTACCGGGAGCGGCGGGACGCAGCATGACCACGCCGGCCGCCTTCTCGCCCTGGACCGGGTGCGGGATGGTGCCCTGCACGCGCGGGACCTTGAAGAAGGCCTTCTTGGCCTCCTCGACACCCTTGGCGATGGCCGCGGGAACTTCCTTGGCCTTGCCGTAGCCGACACCGACGAGACCTTCGCCGTCACCGACGATCACCAGGGCGGTGAAGCTGAAGCGACGACCACCCTTGACGACCTTGGCGACGCGGTTGATCGCAACGACACGCTCGATGTACGCGGTCTTGTCAGCGCCCTGTCCACGACGGTCGTCGCGGCCTCCACGGCCGCCCGACTGGCGCTCACCACCGGCGCGCTGTCCGCGCTGGGGTCCGCTCATGAGACTCTCCTCATTTCCGTTTCTCTGCCTGTCCGTTGCAAATCAGAACGTCAGGCCGCCCTCGCGGGCGCCATCAGCAAGGGCCGCGATTCGGCCGTGGTACTTGTTGCCGGCGCGGTCGAAGACCACGCCCTCGACGCCAGCCGCCTTGGCACGCTCGGCCACGAGCTCGCCGACCTTCTTCGCCTTGGCGGTCTTGTCGCCTTCGTAGCCGCGCAGGTCCGTCTCCATGGTCGAGGCGGACGCGAGCGTCTTGCCGACCAGGTCGTCGACGACCTGCACCGAGATGTGCTTGCTCGAGCGGGTGACGACCAGGCGCGGACGCTCGTTCGTTCCCGACAGCTTCTTGCGACCACGCATCTGACGACGCAGACGCGACGCAGTGCGAGCAGCAGTGTGCTTGCGGTTCTTCAGCGAGATGGCCATGTCACTTACCAGCCTTTCCGACCTTGCGGCGGATGTGCTCGCCGGCGTAACGAACGCCCTTGCCCTTGTAGGGCTCCGGCTTGCGCAGCTTGCGGATGTTGGCGGCGGTTTCGCCGACCAGCTGCTTGTCGATGCCCTGGACACCCAGGCGGGTGGGGCCGTCGACGGTGAAGGTGATGCCCTCAGGCGCCTTGAACGTGATCGAGTGCGAGTAACCGAGCTGGAACTCCAGCTCCGTGGGGCCCTTGGACAGGACCCGGTAACCGACGCCGACGATCTCGAGCTTCTTCTCGTAGCCGGTGGTGACACCGACGACCATGTTGTCCACCAGGGTGCGGGTCAGGCCGTGGAGCGACTTCGAGATCCGGTGATCGTCGGGACGCTTCACTTCCAGGACACCGTCGGTCTTCTCGACGGTGATCGGGGCGGCCACCGCGTGCGACAGCGTGCCCTTGGGACCCTTCACGGTCACCAGGCTTCCGTCGATCGCGACGTCGACTACGGACGGGACCGCGATGGGGAGCTTGCCAATGCGCGACATGCTTGTGTTCTCCTTCTGGTCTCGTCGTTACCAGACGTAGGCGAGGACTTCCCCACCCACGCCCTTCTTGTTGGCCTGACGGTCGGTCAGCAGGCCCTGGCTGGTCGAGATGATCGCGACGCCGAGGCCGCCGAGCACCTTCGGCAGGCCGGTGCTCTTCGCGTAGACGCGGAGTCCCGGCTTGCTGATCCGGCGGACGCCCGCAATGGAGCGCTCGCGGTTGCGGCCGTACTTGAGGGTGATGTGGAGCGTCTTGCCCACCTCTCCCTCGGTCGGCTCCGCCACGTCGTAGGACGTGATGTAACCCTCCTGCTGGAGGATCTCCGCGACGCCGGCCTTCAGCTTGCTGTAAGGCATCGACACCGCATCGTGGTACGCCTGGTTGGCGTTTCGCAGACGCGTGAGCATGTCTGCGATCGGGTCAGTCATCGTCATGGCCGTGTAGGCCCTTTCTCCACCGTGGTTTCGCACCTGCATCTCAGATGCGACCTGCAGCGATCGTTGTGTGTGGTTACCAGGAGGACTTGGTGACGCCGGGCAGCTCGCCGCGGTGAGCCATCTCGCGCAGGCAGATCCGGCACAGGCCGAACTTGCGGTAGACGGCCTTCGGGCGGCCGCAGCGCTGGCAGCGGGTGTAGCCGCGCACCGCGAACTTCGGCTTGCGCGCCGCCTTGACCTTCAGAGCAGTCTTCGCCATGTCAGTTCTCCTTGAACGGGAAGCCGAGCTGCTTGAGCAGCGCGCGACCCTCGGCGTCGTTGGTGGCCGTGGTCACGATGGTGATGTCCATCCCTCGCGACCGGTCGATCTTGTCCTGGTCGATCTCGTGGAACATGACCTGCTCGGTGAGACCGAAGGTGTAGTTGCCCTTGCCGTCGAACTGCTTGCCGTTGAGCCCGCGGAAGTCGCGGATGCGGGGCAGGGCCAGCGAGAGCAGACGGTCCAGGAACTCCCACATCCGGTCGCCACGCAGCGTGACGTGGGCGCCGATCGGCATGCCCTCACGCAGCTTGAACTGGGCGATGGACTTGCGGGCCTTGGTGACCTGGGGCTTCTGGCCGGTGATCGCGGTGAGGTCCTTGACGGCGCCCTCGATCAGCTTCGAGTCGCGGGCAGCCTCGCCCACACCCATGTTGACCACGATCTTGGTCAGGCCCGGGACCATCATGACGTTGGCGAAGTCGAACTCGGTGCGCAACGCGGGGACGATCTCCTCGCGGTAGCGAACCTTGAGTCGCGGGAGCTCGCGGGCTTCGGTGGTGGTCTCGGTCATCAGATTTCCTTGCCGGTCTTGCGGGAGATGCGGACGCTGCGCATCGAGGTGTACTCCGAGCCGTCGGGACGACGCTTGGTGACCTCGTCGCGGCGGAAGCCGATCCGGGTCACACCCTTGCCCTCGACGAGCATCACGTTGGAGACGTGGATGGGAGCCTCGGCGGTGATGATGCCACCGGTGTTGCCGGCGCGACCGCCCTGGTTCACGACCTTGGTGTGCTTCTTGACGCGGTTGACGCCCTCGACGATCACACGGTCCTCGTCACGGATGACCTGGATGACCTTGCCTTCGGCGCCCTTGTCCTTGCCTGCGATCACCTTGACGGTGTCGCCCTTCTTGATGTTGATGCTCGACTTCTTTTCCTTGGCCATCACAGCACCTCCGGCGCAAGCGAGATGATCTTCATGAACTTCTTCTCGCGCAGCTCGCGGCCCACGGGGCCGAAGATGCGGGTGCCTCGCGGCTCGCCGTCGTTCTTCAGAATGACGGCCGCGTTCTCGTCGAAGCGGATGTAGGAGCCGTCGGCACGACGGCGTTCCTTCACGGTTCGTACGACGACGGCCTTGACGACGTCACCCTTCTTGACGTTGGCACCGGGGATCGCGTCCTTCACGGTGGCAACGATGACGTCGCCGATACCGGCGTAGCGTCGACCCGAGCCACCGAGAACACGGATGCAAAGGATTTCCTTCGCACCGGTGTTGTCGGCGACCTTGAGTCGCGACTCCTGCTGGATCATCGGTATATCTCCTGGTTGTCGTGCTGGTTCTCGGTGCCCTGCAGGGCGGCGAGCCTTGCCGAACTAGTGGGTGGTCCGCATCCGCCGGAGCGGCACGGGAGGGTCTTACTTCGCCTTCAGCCGTCGCTGCGCTCCGGCAAAGGCTCGTTCGCTCGGGTGACACGAGCAAGCTCGGTCACCCTCACTCACTTCGCCTTCTCGAGGATCTGCACGACGCGCCAGCGCTTGGTGGCCGACAGCGGACGGGTCTCCATGATCAGGACCCGGTCGCCGATGCCGCACTCGTTGGCCTCGTCGTGCGCCTTCAGCTTGCTGGTGCGACGCAGGACCTTGCCGTAGAGCGCGTGCTTCACGCGGTCCTCGACGGAGACGACGACGGTCTTGTCCATCTTGTCGCTCACGACGAGGCCCTCACGGACCTTGCGTGCCGAGCGCTGCTCGGTGGTCTTCTCGGTGCTCATGCGGCGCCATCCTTGTTGCCCTGCGTTGAATCGTCCTGACCCGGCGTGCTCCGGATGCCGAGCTCACGCTCGCGCACCACGGTGTAGATCCGGGCGATGTCCTTCTTGACCAGGCGCAGCCGGCCGTGGCTCTCGAGCTGGCCGGTGGCCGCCTGGAACCGGAGGTTGAAGAGCTCCTCCTTGGCCTCGCGCAGCTTGGACTCGAGGTCGACGTTCGTCATCTCGTCCATGTCGTGTGCGGCAGTCATCAGAATTCACCTGCTTCACGGGAGATGAACCGGGTCTTCATGGGGAGCTTGTGCATCGCGCGGCGCATGGCCTCGCGGGCGGTCTCCTCGTCGACACCGGAGAGTTCGAACAGGACGCGGCCGGGCTTCACGTTGGCGATCCACCACTCCGGGGAACCCTTACCGGAACCCATGCGGGTCTCGGCAGGCTTCTTGGTCAGCGGGCGGTCCGGGTAGATGTTGATCCAGACCTTTCCGCCACGCTTGATGTGGCGGGTCATCGCGATACGAGCCGACTCGATCTGCCGGTTCGTGACGTAGTGACCCTCGATGGCCTGGATGCCGAACTCGCCGAAGGCGAGACGGGTGCCACCCTTGGCCGCACCAGTCCGCTTCGGGTGGTGCTGCTTGCGGTGCTTGACGCGACGGGGCATCAACATGAGTCTCAGCCCTCCTGACCGGCTTCGACGGCGACGGCGGCCTCGACCGGAGCAGGGCTCTCGGTCGCGGGCGCAGCAGCCTCGGCGGGGGCGTCGGTGCGGGCGGGACGGTCCGAACGGGTGCCACGGCTCGGACGCTCGGCGCCTCGCTCGTTGCCCCGGGCCGGACGGCCACGGCCGGGCGCACCGGCCCGGGCGGCAGCCTGGGCCTCACGCTCGGCGCGGGTGCCCGCAACCTCGCCCTTGTAGATCCAGACCTTCACGCCGATGCGGCCGAAGGTCGTCTTGGCCTCGTAGAAGCCGTAGTCGATGTCCGCACGCAGGGTGTGCAGCGGCACGCGACCCTCACGGTAGAACTCGGTGCGCGACATCTCGGCGCCGTTGAGTCGACCCGAGCACTGGATCCGGATCCCCTTGGCGCCGGAGCGCATGGAGGTCTGGATCGCCTTGCGCATGGCACGACGGAACTGCACGCGGCCGGAGAGCTGCTCGGCGACACCCTGAGCGACGAGCTGGGCGTCGACCTCCGGGTTCTTGACCTCGAGGATGTTCAGCTGCACCTGCTTGCCGGTGAGCTTCTCGAGCTCGCCGCGGATGCGGTCGGCCTCGGCGCCACGGCGACCGATGACGATGCCGGGACGCGCGGTGTGGATGTCGACGCGGACGCGGTCACGGGTGCGCTCGATCTCGACCTTGGAGATGCCGGCCCGCTCCATGCCCTTGGACAGGAGCCTGCGGATCGCGACGTCCTCACCGACGTAGGCCTTGTAGAGCTTGTCGGCGTACCAGCGGCTCTTGTGGTCGGTCGAGATTCCGAGGCGGAAGCCGTTCGGATTGATCTTCTGCCCCATCAGGCAGACCGTCCCTTCTTCGTTGCTCCGGCGATGACGTCGGCCGGCTGCACGACCAGCGTGATGTGGCTGGTGCGCTTGTTGATGCGGGTCGCCCGTCCCTGGGCACGCGGCCGCCAGCGCTTCATGGTCGGACCTTCGTCGACCAGTGCCTTGCTGACGACCAGGTTGGCCGCGTCGAGGTCCTCGGTGGACTCGGCGTTGGCCACAGCGCTCTCGAGGACCTTGTAGACGGTCTCCGAAGCTGCCTGCGGCGCGAACTGCAGCAGGGCCAGGGCATCTGCGACGGGCAGACCACGGACCATGTCGACGACACGGCGGGCCTTCATCGGGGTGATCCGCACGAAGCGGGCACTCGCGAAGGAGCCCGGCTGGTCGCCGAGCAGCGACTCGCGGCGGGCGCTGACGCGCCTACGCTCGGTAACACTCATCGACGTCGTCCCTTCCGGTCTTCCTTCACGTGCCCGCGGTAGGTGCGGGTGGGGGCAAACTCACCGAGCTTGTGGCCGACCATCGAGTCGGTCACGAACACGGGAACATGCTTACGACCGTCGTGCACGGCGATCGTGTGGCCGATCATGGCCGGGATGATCATCGAGCGGCGCGACCACGTCTTGATGACGTTGTGCGAGCCCTTGTCGTTTTCGGCGTCCACCTTCTTGCTCAGGTGGTCGTCCACGAAGGGACCCTTCTTCAGGCTACGAGGCATCTCTCAGGTCCCTTCTCAACGCTTCTTGTTCTTGCCGGACTTGCGGCGACGGATGATCTGGGAGTCGCTGGCCTTGCTCTTGCGCGTGCGGCCCTCGGCCTTGCCCCAGGGCGACACCGGGTGGCGACCACCCGAGGTCTTGCCCTCGCCACCACCGTGCGGGTGGTCGACCGGGTTCATGACGACACCGCGGACGGTCGGGCGCTTGCCCTTCCACCGCATGCGGCCGGCCTTGCCCCAGTTGATGTTCGACTGCTCGGCGTTGCCGACCTCGCCGACCGTGGCGCGGCAGCGGACGTCGACGAAGCGCATCTCGCCCGAAGGCATGCGGAGCGTCGCGCGGCTGCCCTCACGGGCGACCAGCTGGGCGGACATGCCGGCGGAACGGGCGATCTTGGCACCGCCACCGGGCCGGAGCTCGATGCAGTGGATCGTCGTACCGACGGGGATGTTGCGCAGCGGCAGGTTGTTGCCGGGCTTGATGTCGGCGTTGGGGCCGGCCTCCACCACGATGCCCTGGACCAGGTCCTTGGGGGCGATGATGTAGCGCTTCTCGCCGTCCACGTAGTGCAGCAGCGCGATGCGGGCGGTGCGGTTGGGGTCGTACTCGATGTGAGCGACCTTGGCCGGCACGCCGTCCTTGTCGTAGCGACGGAAGTCGATGATGCGGTAGGCGCGCTTGTGACCGCCACCCTGGTGCCGGGTGGTGATCCGGCCCTGGTTGTTGCGGCCGCCCTTCTTGGGCAGCGGACGCGTCAACGACTTCTCCGGAGTCGTCCGGGTCACCTCGACGAAGTCGGCGACCGACGAGCCGCGACGGCCCGGGGTAGTCGGCTTGTACTTGCGGATTGCCATGAGTTCTCAGTCCTTGATGTCAGGTGACCCGGTCAGGAGACCGGACCCCCGAAGATGTCGATGCGGTCGCCGGCCACGAGGCTGACGATCGCGCGCTTGGTGTTGGCGCGCTTGCCCATGCCATAACGGGTGCGGCGCGTCTTGCCCTGACGGTTCAGCGTGTTCACCGAGGTGACCTTGACGTTGAAGATCTTCTCGACCGCGATCTTGATCTCGGTCTTGTTCGCGTCAGGGCGCACCAGGAAGGTGTACTTGTTGGCGTCGAGCAGGCCGTAGCTCTTCTCGGACACGACCGGTGCGATCAGGATGTCGCGGTGGTCCTTGTGCAGCGTGCTCACTTGTCGTCCTCCTTGGCGCCACCGGCGCGCGTGAAGCCAGCCGCCTCAGCGTCCTCAGCGGTCTTGAAGTAGAACTCCGCGTCCGTGGCGTCGTACCACTGGCCGTCGGGCTCGTGGTAGAGGCCGGAGTCGGCGTTGCCCTTGATCTCGAAGCCCTTCGGGGCGCCACCGCTCTTCAGCGGCGCCTTGGCACCGGCGGGGAGCTCTGCGACCTCGGAGACGTCGGCGAGCGGCTTGATCTCGGACGCCTTCTCGGCCTTCTCCGCCTTCTTGACCTTCTCGGCCTTCTTCGCAGGCTTCTTCTCGGTGTCGACCAGCGCGGCAGCCTCGGACTCGGTCGCGACCGCGGTCACGGACTTGCCCTTGGGCGAGCCGGCGACGAACGCGTCGAACGAGCCCTGGGTGAAGACCACGTCGTCGGAGTGCAGGACGTCGTAGGTGTTGACCTGGTCGACGGCCACGATGTGCACGTGCGGCGCGTTGCGCAGCGAGAGCCACGTGACGGTGTCGGTGCGCTCGAGGACGACGAGGAAGCGAAGTCGCTCGGAGACGGCACCCAGCGCGACGAGGGCGGCCTTGGTCGACGGCTTCTCACCGGTGACCAAAGACTCCACGACGTGCACGCGGCCGTTGCGGGCCCGGTCGGACAGGGCGCCACGCAGAGCGGCGGCCTTCATCTTCTTGGGCGTGCGCTGGTCGTAGTCGCGCGGCTTGGGGCCGTGCACCACGCCACCACCGGTGAACTGGGGTGCGCGGGTCGAGCCCTGACGGGCGCGGCCGGTGCCCTTCTGCTTGTGCGGCTTGCGGCCACCGCCGCGAACCTCGCCGCGACGCTTGGTGCTGGCCGTGCCCTGGCGGGCAGCGGCCTGCTGGGCGACGACGACCTGGTGGATCAGCGGGACGTTGACCTGGACGTCGAAGATCTCGGCAGGCAGATCGACCTTGATCGTGCTCATACGGCGCTCTCCTTCTTCGCAGCCGAGCGCAGGATCACGAGGCCGCCCTTGGGGCCGGGAACGGCGCCCTTGAGCAGGATCAGACCCTTGGCGGCGTCGACGGCGTGGACCGTGATGTTCTGGGTGGTGACGGTGTCGCTACCCATCCGGCCCGACATGCGCGTGCCGCGGAAGACGCGACCCGGCGTGGCACAGGCACCGATGGAACCGGGCTTGCGGTGGTTCTTGTGCGCACCGTGCGAGGACGACACACCGTGGAACCCGTGGCGCTTCATGGTTCCGGCGAAGCCCTTGCCCTTGCTGGTGCCGGTGACGTCGATCTCGTCGCCGGCGGCGAACAGCTCAGGACTGAGCTCCTGACCGACGGTGTAGGACGACGCGTCGGCGGTGCGGATCTCGACCAGGTGGCGACGCGGGGTCACCCCGGCCTTGTCGAAGTGACCGGACTGCGGCTTGGTGACCTTGCGTCCCTCGATCTCGCCGTACCCGACCTGGATGGCGTTGTAGCCGTCGGTCTCGGGTCCACGGACCTGGGTGATCACGTTGGTGCTGGCCGCGATCACGGTCAGCGGGACGATGCGGTTGTTCTCGTCCCAGGCCTGGGTCATGCCGAGCTTGGTGCCCAGCAGGCCCTTCACATTGCGTTCGAAAGTCATGTCGTCGACCTCAGAGCTTGATCTCGATGTCGACACCGGCAGGCAGGTCGAGCCGCATGAGCGAGTCAACCGTCTTCGGAGTCGGATCGATGATGTCGATGAGTCGTTTGTGGGTGCGCATCTCGAAGTGCTCGCGGCTGTCCTTGTACTTGTGCGGCGAGCGGATGACGCAGTAGACGTTCTTCTCGGTCGGCAGCGGCACCGGGCCGGCGACCTTGGCGCCCGTGCGGGTCACCGTGTCCACGATCTTGCGCGCCGAGGTGTCGATCACCTCGTGGTCATAGGCCTTGAGCCTGATGCGGATCTTCTGTCCCGCCATAGGTCTCTCTCGTCCTTTACTGATGCACCCCAGGGAGGTGCCGCGTACTTCTCTGTCTCGACAAGGCTCCGGGTGAAGCCGTACCGCCGTTCCTCCGCCACCACTGTCCGACCCACGCGGTCGGGCGTGTCGCGCTGGTTGGGCACAACACGAGACCGGGATCTCGCAGGGTGTTGGTGGCGCCCGACGGGTTCGTCGAGCTGATCGGGTCTCCAGGTCGGCGCGGCGCATGCAAACAGCCGATTCGCTTCACACAGGAGACGCGATTCAGTAGTCAAGATGTTCCGCACCCCGGCAACCCGCCGGAGCAACCGGACTATCTTGACAGAGATGTGGCTGCCACGCCAAATCGGACCCTGCGGCACCCTGCGACGACCGCAGCACCTGACAGGATGGTGCCGATCACGGTTCGCAGCAAGGGGGCGACGATGTCGGGCTACGAGGGCTATCCGCCACCGGGCGGGGGCTTCCCCCCGCCGGGGAACGAGCCGATCCCGGAGACGCCGCCAGGGCGGTTCACGGCTCCCCCTCCCCCGCCGTACGCCGCCCCGCAGCCGACGTACCTTCAAGCAGCCCACAAGCCGGGCGCCATCCCCCTGCGTCCCCTCGGGCTGGGCGACCTGTTCGACGGCGCTTTCAAGATCATCCGCTTCAACCCGCGCGCGACCGTCGGCTCGGCGGTGATCGTCAGCTCGGTCGCCATGCTCATCCCGGTGGTGGTCACCGGCATCCTGTCGCTCACCGTCGGGTTGTCCACCTCCCTGCTGGACGCCGAGGGCGAGCCGAGCAGCACCGCCGAGATCGCGGGGCTGGTGGGCGCCTACGGCGCGCTCCTCATCGCGCTGGTCCTGCAGTGGGTCGGCATGGTCCTCGTGACGGGCATGAACGCCCACGTGGCCCTCGGTGCGGCGATCGGCCGGCGGCTCGGGCTCGGCGAGGCGTGGGCGGCCACGAGGGGCAAGCGCTGGCGGCTGATCGCGATGATGCTGCTCATCCTGGTGTCGGTCGGCGCCGGCCTCTCGGTGCTGACGGGGCTCGTGGTGCTCTTCGCGGCCACCCTCGACACGGGAGCCGCCATCGGCCTGTCGATCGTGGTGGTCATCCTCGGCCTGGTCGCCCTGGTGTTCGGCTGGGTCCGCGTGGTCTACCTCGCGGTGCCGCCGTTGATGCTCGAGCCGATCGGGGTCTTCGCGGCGCTCGGACGCTCCTGGTCGCTGACCAGGCGCCAGTTCTGGCGCACCTTCGGCATCGCGCTGCTGACCGCGGTGGGGGCCAACATCGTCGGCGGGATCATCTCGGCACCCGTGTCCATCGCCGGTCAGGTGGTCCTGCTGGTGGATCCCGGCGGCAGCGGACTGTTCTGGTACGTCGTGTGCCTCGCCCTGAGCCAGGTGCTGGGATCGGCGCTGTCCACCCCGTTCATCACGACCGTCAGCTCCTTGCAGTACCTCGACCAGAGGATCCGCAAGGAGGCCTACGACGTGGAGCTGATGACGCGGGCAGGGATCATCGCCCCGTGATCCGGACGCTCCTGCTCGATCCACCCCTGACCCCGAGTCCCGACGATGCCCGCTCCTCGCTGCGACGCGAGCTCCTCAAGCCGGAGTACAACGACCAGAACCTCGTGCAGCGGCTCCTCGACGGCATCCAGCGGCTGCTGGACCGCGCCGTCGACGCCGCGTCGTCCGCTTCGCTGGTGCAGACCCTGGTCGCGATGGTGGCCCTGGTCGCCATCGTCGGTGCCGCGGTCTGGCTGGTGACCCGCGCCCGCACCGGGGCGCGTCACCGGCCCGGGGCCGAGCCGGTGCTCCCGCCCGACGAGCACGCCACCGGGGCCGAGCTGCGCGCCCGGGCCGAGAGCGCCCTCGAGCAGGGGCGCCATGCGCAGGCGCTGGTCGACGGCTTCCGGGCCCTGACCCTGCACCAGATCGAGGGCGGCCGGCTGGTGGACGCGCCCGGTGCCACTGCTCGCGAGGTGGCCCGGTCACTGGCCACGACCTACCCCGCACAGGGCGAGCGCGTCTCCGTCACCGCCGGCCGCTTCGACTCCGTGCTGTACGGCGACCGGCCCGCGACGGCCGACCAGGCTCGCGACGTACTCGTGCTCGACGACGAGCTGCGGGGCCGCCGGTGAATGCGACCACGGCGTTCCTGCGCAGTCGTGGCTCGCTGCTGATCGCGGGCGGGCTGGTGCTGGCCGTGCTGGTGAGCGCCTGGGTGTCCGCCGGCAACCGCAGCCAGGGCGGCGACCTCGACCCCCAGAGCTCCGCACCCTCCGGAGCGCGCGCCCTGGCCCAGGTGCTGGGTGACCAGGGGGTCGAGCTCGACATCGTCCGCCACACCGACGAGCTGGCCGACGCCGACCTGGATGACGCGACCCTGCTCGTGACGTCCACGGAGAACCTCGCCGCCAGCGCCGCCCGTGACCTGGTCGGCGCGACGCAGGCGCTCGACGTCATCGTGGTCGACCCCGGCTCCGACCTGGCCAGCAGCTGGGGCGGGGACCCGACCGTGACGTCCAGCCGGCCGGAGTCCCCGGTCCCGGCGCAGTGCGCCGACACCAGGCTCACCGGCCTCGAGCTCGAGGTGGATGCCGCGCACGCCTACCAGCCGGTCGACGGCGGGTGCTTCGGAGCGGAGGGTGGGCAGGTGTTCGCGCCTCAGGACGAGCAGGTCAGCTTCTTCGGGGGTGGTGGCGCCTTCAGCAACGGCCAGATCACGCGCAGCGACAACGCCGCGCTCGCGCTGCGCCTGTTGGGCGGCAACCCACGGCTGGTCTGGTACGTCCCGAGCCTCGAGGACTTCCAGGCCGGCGACGAGGTCGGCCTCGGCACCCTGCTGCCCGACTGGTTGACCCCGGCGCTGTGGCTCGCCGGGCTCACCGTGATCGCGCTGGCGCTCTGGCGCGGACGCCGCCTCGGCCCGCTCGTGAGCGAGCCGCTCCCCGTGGTCGTCCGGGCCGTCGAGACGACCCAGAGCCGCGCCCGTCTCTACCGCAAGGCCCGCGATCGTCAGCACACCACCTGGACCCTTCGGGCGGCTGCCCAGCGCCGAGCAGCCTCCCGGCTCGGACTGGACCGCCGCTCGGACGAGACCGAGGTCCTCGGGGAGGTGGCCCGGCACACCGGGCTCCCCCACCTCGAGATCTCCGCGATGCTGTCCCACCACGGGCCGGTGCCGAGCTCGGACAGTGAACTGAACACCTTGGCCGACCGCCTGGCCAGTCTCGATGAACAGCTCAGAAAGGCACCACGATGACCGACATGGACCTCGACAAGCACGACCCGCGCGAGCGGCTGGTCGCCGTCCGCACCGAGGTGGCCAAGGCCGTGGTCGGTCAGGACGCCGCGGTGTCCGGACTGCTGGTCGCCTTGCTGTGCGGTGGGCACGTGCTGATGGAGGGCGTCCCCGGGGTGGCCAAGACCCTGCTGGTCCGCGCGCTCGCCGGAGCCCTGTCGGTCGAGACCCGGCGGGTGCAGTTCACCCCCGACCTGATGCCCGGCGACATCACCGGCTCGATGGTCATCGACAGCCGGGCCGGCGAGCTCAGCTTCCGGCAGGGTCCGCTGTTCACCAACCTGCTGCTGGCCGACGAGATCAACCGCACCCCACCCAAGACCCAGTCGGCGCTGCTGGAGGCCATGGAGGAGGGGCAGGTCTCGGTGGACGGCGTCTCGAGACCGTTGCCGCGACCGTTCCTGGTCGCCGCCACCCAGAACCCCGTCGAGTACGAGGGCACCTACCCGCTCCCCGAGGCACAGCTCGACCGCTTCCTGCTGAAGGTGGTGCTCCCCATCCCCGCGCGAGAGGCCGAGGTCGAGATCCTGCGTCGCCATGCCGACGGCTTCGATCCCCGCGACGTCGCCTCCGCCGGTGTGACCGCGGTGGCCGGGCCCGCGGACATCCTGGCCGGGCAGGCGGCTGTCCGCGGCGTCACCGTCTCCCCGGAGGTCACCGGCTACATCGTCGACATCGCCCGGGCCACCCGCGACTCGCCGTCCCTCGAGCTGGGGGTCAGCCCCCGCGGGGCCACCGCCCTGCTCCGGGCGGCCCGCGCCTGGGCCTGGCTCAACGGTCGTGACTTCGTGACCCCGGACGACGTCAAGGCGCTGGCGCAGGCCACCCTCGTGCACCGACTCGGCCTGCGTCCCGAGGCCGAGCTCGAAGGGGTGGACGTCAGCCAGGTGCTGTCCGCCGCCCTCGGGTCCGTGGCCGTTCCCCGCTGATGGCTCTCACCGGCCGGTTCGTGCTCCTGGTGCTGCTGGGCATCGTCCCGGTGCTGCTGCGCCCCGACCTCGACACGGTGTGGCTGTGGCTGCTCCTGGTCGTCGTGATCGGTCTGGTCGACTTGGCGCTCTCGCCCAGGATCACAGCGCTGGGCTTCGAGCGGGCCGCGGTGGGACAGGTGCGGCAGGGCGCTGCGACGACCACGACGCTGCTGGTCACCAATCTCGGGCGGCGCCGGATCCGGGCCCGCGTCAGGGATGCCTGGCAGCCGACCGCCGGCGCCACCGGCAACCGCCACCGCATCGGTCTCGGACCGCAGGAGAGCGACCGGTTGGTCTCGGCCCTGTGCCCCGTGCGCCGCGGCGACCTGCGCGCCGTGGGCGTGACCGCGCGGATCAGCGGACCGCTGGGCCTCGTCTCGCGCCAGCGCACCGTTCCCGTGCCCGGCTCCGTGCGGTCGCTGCCGCCGTTCGAGTCCCGCAAGCACCTGCCCTCGCGGCTGGCCCGGCTGCGCGAGCTCGACGGGCGGGCGGCGATCCGGGTGCGCGGCCAGGGCACGGAGTTCGACTCCCTGCGCGAGTACGTGCGCGGTGACGACGTCCGATCCATCGACTGGCGGGCCAGCGCCCGCAACCGCAACGTCGTGGTCCGCACCTGGCAGCCCGAGCGGGACCGCCGGGTGGTGCTGGTGCTCGACACCTCGCGCACCAGCGCAGGCCGGGTGCAGGACGTGCCCCGGCTCGATGCCGCCATGGATGCAGCCCTCCTGCTGGCCGCCCTGGCCGCCCGGGCCGGCGACCGGGTCGACTTCGTCGCGGGTGACCGCAGGGTGCGCTCGCGGCTCCGGCTGGCTGCCCAGCCGGGGGTGGCGCTCGCTCTCCAGGACGCGATGTCCGACCTCCAGCCGATCATCGCCGAGGCCGACTGGGCGACGCTGGCCGGCGCCATCCAGGGCCTGGGACGTCAGCGGGCGCTCGTCGTCCTCCTGACGCCGCTGGAGCCGGCCGCCGTCGAGTCGGGCCTGCTGCCGGTGCTGCCCACCCTGACCCGCCACCACCGGGTGGTGCTCGCGTCGGTGCGCGACCCTGCCCTCGAGTCGATGGCCCGTCGCGAGGAGGACGGCACCGACGCCTACGACGCGGCCGCTGCGGAGCAGTCCATCGCCAGCCGCAACCGCACCAGCGATCTGCTGGGCGCCCTCGGGGTCGACGTCCTCGACCGCGACGCCGAGAGCCTGCCGCCCGCGCTCGCCGACCACTACCTGATGCTGAAGGCGCGCGGGCTGCTCTGAGCCTCAGACTGCCGTGGCGACGGTGTCCTCGAGCAGGGCAGCGTCGAGGTCGCCGCTGTGACCGCGGTGGTAGGCGGAGCGACCGAGCACGAACACGTAGGCCAGGAACGCCACCTCCGCGAGGATGCCGATGCCGATCCGGCTCCACGTGGGCAGGCCGGAGGGCGTCACGAAGCCCTCGATCAGGCCGCTCACGAACAGCACCAGGACCAGGCCGAGCGCCACCGTGACCGCTGTCCTCCCTTCGTGGGCGAGCGACTGGGCCCGCGTGCGCGAGCCGGGCTCGATCCACGACCAGAAGAGCCGCAGCCCCACCCCGGCAGCGACGAACACAGCCGTGAGCTCGAGCAGGCCGTGGGGCAGGATCAGGCCCCAGAACTGCTCGGCGTGCCCGGCTCTGGTCATCACCGCCCCGATCACGGCCAGGTTGGAGATGTTGCCCCAGAGCAGGTAGACGATCGGGAACCCGAGCACTCCCAGGGCAAGGCAGAGTGCCGCGACCCAGGCGTTGTTCACCCACACCTGGAGGGCGAACGAGGAGGCCGCCGCCTGGTGGTAGTAGCCCTCGAAGTCGGAGTTGACCAGCTGGTCGACCTGGTCGGCGGTGAGCAGGCTCTGCTCGACCCGGGGGTGCTCCAGCAGCCACCACATCATCACCGCGACCACCACGACGTTGGCCGCCAGCGTGCCCAGCCACCAGTAGCGCAGCCGGTAGAGCGCCGCGGGGAACCGGTCGGTCACGAAGCGCGCCACCGAGCGCCACGTGGTCACGCGGGTGCCGACCGAGCGCAGCCGCGCCTTGTGCAGGATCGAGGAGAGGTAGCCGACCAGCACTGCGTCGGGCGCGGAGGTGCGGACCACGGAGAGGTGGGTCGCCACCCGCTGGTAGCGGTCGACCAGCTCGTCGGCCTCGGGGCCGGTCAGACGGCGCTGCGCGGTGAGGTGCTCGAGACGCTGCCACTCGCCCAGGTGGGCGTTCACATACGCGTCGAGATCCACGCGGGCCACTCTATGCTGGCCCGGATGTCCCAGCCGGAGTATGCGACGCTCACCTCCGACGACCTCGTCACCGGCGAGGCCGTGGCTCTGGACCTGCCGCCGGCCGGCCTGGCGATCCGGTTCGTCTCCGGCTTCCTCGACGTGCTGGTGACCGTGCTGCTGCTCTTCCTCGTGCTGTTCGTCCTGACCGTGGCCACCATCACCACCGACGAGGCGCTCCTATGGGCGGCCTACATCGGGTCCCTCGTCACGGTCTTCCTGGTCGTGCCCACCACGCTGGAGACCCTGACCCGCGGCCGCTCCCTCGGCAAGCTCGCCACCGGTCTGCGCACCGTGCGCGACGACGGTGGCCCGATCACCGCACAGCACGCCCTGACCAGGTCGTTGGTCGGCTTCGTCGAGATCTACATGTTCAGCGGCATCCCCGCCGTGCTGTCGGCCATGTTGAGCCAGAAGGGCAAGCGGCTGGGCGACTACGCCGCCGGAACGTACGTCGTGCGCGACCGGGTGCGCCTGGTGCTGCCGCACCCACCCTGGATGCCACCCCACCTGGCTCACTGGGCGTCGGCCGCCGACATCGCGTCGCTGCCCGTCGGGCTGACGCTCGGCGTACGGCAGTATCTCGGGCGCGCCGACCAGATCACCCCGCAGTCGCGCGCCCTGATCGGCGAGCAGCTGGCCGGTCAGGTGCGGGAGTTCGTCTCCCCCGCCCCGCCGCCGGGCACCACCAACGAGGACTTCCTCGCCGCAGTGGTCGCGGCCCGCCGCGAGCGCGACAGCCAGCGGCTGTGGCGCGAGGAGGCGCTGCGACGCCGCCTGACCGCCCGGCGCTGAGGGTCATCCGACCGGCAGGTGCAGGGTCCCGGTGGAGTCCTCGGCGCGGGTCTGGCACTCCAAGGCGGCCAACGAGCATTCCTGAAGCACCCGGAGCGGGTGCCCGAGGTCATTGCTGGGCACCGCCGTGAGCACGTAGAAGCGGTCCGGCCCGCGCCAGACCAGGCCCAGCGCGTACCCCGTGCGGTCGAAGCCCGTCAGCCGCGTCTGGTCGCCGGTGGTGGTGTCCAGCACGAACACGCCGGGGCGCATCCCGTCGGCCCTCTCGGACTCACTCGGCGCGGCGGCGTACACCCCGCCGTCAGGCGACAGCCTCCCCACCGAGCCGCCCAGGGTGCCGAGGCGACGCAGGCCGTCGGTCGACGCGAAGAGCTCGACGCCGGTCCTCGTCGACACCGAGACCGTGCCGCCCGCGACCTGCGCGCCCAGGATGCCGCGTTCGGGGTCGACCTCCGTGCGGGGCTGACCGGCCCGCTCCAGCCAGAGCCGGTCTCCCTGCTGCACCAGCCACGAGGTGTCGTCGACCGCGACCAGCTCGGCGTCCGCCGGGAAGGCCCGGCTCACCGTGTCGCCGGCAGCGTCGACGGGTCGCAGGTGGAGGTCGCCGGCGACGTCCACCCAGCCGATGGTGGCGCCGTCGGCGGACAGTCGCACGACGCGCACCGGCTGCTCGCCGATCACCGGGACCGGGTCGCCGGGCGTGCCGTCCTCGGCGAGCGGCACCAGCAGCACCCGGCCCGCCGGGTCGAGCACCAGGACGCCCGCGTCGGTCGATCCCACGACGTCCTGGACCGCCAGCGTCCACGTCACGGTGGCGCCGGACGGGCCGTTGACGGTCAGGTGGCCGTCGAGGCGGAACGCGAACGCCTGGGTGTCGTAGGGCCATTCCGGCTGCGGCCCGGCGAGCGGCTCGCCGACCCGTCGGTGGTCCAGCCCGAGCCCGACGCCCGCGGCGGTCACGACCAGGGCCGCAGCCACTACCGCTCCGACCAGCCGCCCCGTCGTACGCCGCCGGCGCGCACGGCTGACACGGGCCTCGAAGGCCGCCGCGTCCAGGGCTGGTACGACGACCAGGTCGGCCACCTCGTGAAAGGTCTCGCGGATCTCGGTGCTGGTCATGACATCTCCTCGAGCAGCTGGGCGTCGGGCAGAGCGCCGCGCAGGCGGCGAAGGGCGTGGTGGGTCTGGCTCTTGACCGAGCCGACGGACACGCCGAGCTGGCGGGCCGTCTCCTCGACCGAGAGGTCCTCGACGTAGCGCAGCACCAGCGTGGCCCGCATGCGCGGTGGCAGCCGGCGGATCTCCTGCCACAGGGCGAGCCGATCCGCGCGCCGCGCAGTGAGAGCCCACCGTCGTGGCCGCTGTCCGGGAGGTCGGCGGAGGCGACCTCCCGCCCACGCAGCCGCCAGCGGCGCGACATCTGGTGCACCATCGCGGTGCGGACGTAGGAGTCGGCCGCCTGCTTGTCGCGGATCGACTCCCACGCCAGGCAGGTGCGGGTCAGCGTCGACTGGAGCAGCTCCTCCGCATCGTGACGGTCGCCGGTCAGCAGGTAGGCCGTGCGGAACAGCGAAGCCCAACGAGCGGCCATGAACTCGCTGAAGGTGATCTCGGGGGTCGCCATGCACGTCCTGCCTGTCCGGAAGCGGTCGAAGAGTAGAGAGACCTGGACACCCGCTCAGGTTGAGAGCTCGATCAAAGCTTTTCTGCAGGGCTGAGCCTGGGGATGCTCAGGCAGGCCACCGCTGCGACGAGGCACATCCCGCCCGCGGTCAGCCACGCGATCAGGTAGTCGCCCTGGCTCTGCCGGATCCAGCCGGCATAGCTGGCGGCGACTCCTGCGCCGACCATGTGCGAGGCGAACACCCAGCCGAACACCACACCGGCTCGTTCCAGGCCGAAGTGCTGGCGGCACAGAGCGACCGTCGGCGGCACGGTCGCCACCCAGTCCAGGCCGTAGAAGAGGATGAAGACGAACAGGCTGGGGTGCACGTGCGGACCCAGCAGCCAGTTGACGCCCAGCAGCGACAGGCCTCGGAAGAAGTAGTAGCCGCACAGCAGGTAGCGCGAGTCGACGCGGTCGGTCAGCCAGCCACTGGCGATGGTGCCGACGATGTCGAAGATGCCGATCAGGGCCAGCAGGTTGGCGCTGGTGGTCGCCGGCATGCCGTGGTCGTGGGCGGCTGGGATGAAGTGGGTGCCGATCAGTCCGTTGGTCGACCAGCCGCACACCCAGAACGTCGCGAAGAGCACCCAGAACGTCCAGGACCTGCTGACCGACCGGAGCGTGCCGAGAGCGACCGCCGCTGCGTTCCGCCCCCGTTCGACGACCGGCTCGACGTAGTCGTGCGGCGCACCGTAGGGCAGCGCCCCGACATCACTGGGATGGTCACGCAGCAGCCACCACACCAGCGGCACCAGGGCCAGGGCGAACGAGGCGACCAGACCGGCGGCCCATCGCCAGCCGGGCCCGTCGGCGAGATGGGCGATGGCCGGGAGGAAGACCAGCTGACCCGTCGAGCTGGCCGCGGAGAACATCCCGATCACCAGGCCGCGGTGCTGCACGAACCAGCGGTTGGCCACGATCGCACCGAAGACCAGCGCCAGCGAGCCGGTGCCCACACCGACCGCGAACCCCCACAGCAGCCACAGCTGCCAGGCACTGGTCATCACCAGCGTGAGCCCCGAGCCGAGCGCGACCAGGGCCAGGGCGGCGGACACCACCCGGCGTACGCCGAAGCGCTCCATGAGGGCGGCCGCGAAGGGCGCGGTCAGCCCGTAGAGGATCAGGTTGAGGCTGACGGCCCCACTCGTCGTCGCCCGGGACCAGCCGAACTCGTTCTCCAGCGGCTCCAGCAGTGCGCCGGTCGAGGACCGGAAGCCCGCGGCGGCCACCAGGGCGGCCATCGTGATGCCGGCCACCCACCAGGCACGGTGTCCACCGAGGCCGCTGCCCTTCGCGGTCCCGGAAGTCGTGGTCACCAGCGGAACTCTACGACGCCAGGGTGGGGGATTGATCGACCCTTCTCGGCGGCTGAGCGGGCACCCGAGGGACGGACCGAAGCGAGGAATGGCCCGCGGATTCCTTAGGGTGTCCCACGTGGCCAAAGTTCTGACGTCCCTCCCCGCCGGCGAACGTGTCGGCATCGCCTTCTCCGGAGGTCTCGACACCTCGGTTGCCGTCGCCTGGATGCGCGACAAGGGCGCCATCCCGTGCACCTACACCGCCGACATCGGGCAGTACGACGAGCCCGAGATCGCGAGCGTGCCCGATCGTGCCCTGCAGTACGGCGCCGAGATCGCCCGCGCCATCGACTGCCGCCACCAGCTGGTGGAGGAGGGACTGGCCGCGATCGTGTGCGGCGCCTTCCACATCCGCTCCGGCGCCCGCACCTACTTCAACACCACGCCCCTGGGCCGCGCCGTCACCGGCACGATGCTCGTGCGGGCGATGCACGAGGACGGCGTCGACATCTGGGGCGACGGGTCGACCTTCAAGGGCAACGACATCGAGCGGTTCTACCGCTACGGCCTGCTCGCGAACCCGCAGCTGCGGATCTACAAGCCCTGGCTCGACGCCGACTTCGTCCAGGAGCTGGGCGGCCGGGCGGAGATGAGCCAGTGGCTCACCGAACGCAACCTGCCCTACCGCGACAGCCAGGAGAAGGCCTACTCCACCGACGCCAACATCTGGGGCGCCACCCACGAGGCCAAGACCCTGGAGCACCTCGACGTGTCCCTCGAGACCGTGCAGCCGATCATGGGGGTGCGGTTCTGGGATCCCTCTGTCGTGATCGACAGCGAGGACGTCACGGTGCGCTACGAGGCGGGGCGGCCCGTCGCCATCAACGGGATCCGCTACGACGACCCCGTCGCGCTCGTCCACGAGGCCAACGTGATCGGCGGACGCCATGGGCTCGGCATGTCGGACCAGATCGAGAACCGGATCATCGAGGCCAAGTCCCGCGGCATCTACGAGGCCCCGGCGATGGGGCTGCTCTGGACGGCCTACGAGCGGCTGCTCAACGCCATCCACAACGAGGACACCATCGCCAACTACCACGCGCAGGGACGTCAGCTCGGCCGCCTGCTCTACGAGGGTCGCTGGCTCGACCCGCAGGCGCTGATGATCCGCGAGTCCATCCAGCGCTGGATCGCCTCCCTGGTCACCGGCGAGGTCACGCTGCGACTGCGCCGAGGTGAGGACTACACCGTCCTGCGCACCGACGGCCCGTCGTTCTCCTACCACCCCGACAAGCTCTCGATGGAGCGCACGGACAACGCCGCGTTCGGTCCCACCGACCGCATCGGCCAGCTGACCATGCGCAACCTCGACATCGCCGACTCCCGCGCCAAGCTCGAGGCCTACGCCGCCCAGCCGCTCGACCAGGGTCAGGTGCTCGTCGAGAACGGCACGCTGTTCGGCGAGATCGAGGCCGGTGGGGCCGACGTGATCACCGCCAACCCGGAGGCCGAGCAGGAGCAGGACGTGGCGCTCGACAACGCAGCCATGGAGTTCGGCACCGACTGACCCTCGTCGCTCGTCGGGCAGGCGACAGATTTGCGGAGGTGGTCTACCGTCGAGAGATGGACCTCGGCGGGGGCCTCCTCGAGCTGGCCGGGGCGATGGTGCTGGCGGCTTTCGTGTTCAGTGTCATCGCCGACTGGACCGTGCTCGAACGTCTGTCGGCCAGGTTCGCCCGTCTGGCCGGACCGCTGCGCCGGCTGCGGCGTACTCCACCGTTGCCACCCGGGCGGCCCATCGAGCTGATCGCGCTCGACGTACGTCGACTCTCGCACCGCTTCGAGACCTCGGAGTTCCGGCGGTTGTCGTTCGCGAAGTATGAGGGCATCCGACGTGCCTACGACGACGTGCTCGGTGAGGCGTGCGACGCCCTGGGCATCCAGCACCTGCTCGGCGTCCTGCCCGCCGGGCACGAATGCGACCTGGAGCGGCTCAGGGTCGAGAACCTGTTGAGCCAGCGCGGGCTACGTCTCACCGACGACGCCGCGTGACTCAGCGGCGCCGGTAGGCCAGGTCGGTGATGCTGCGCCCGGCTGCGAGGCCCTTGCGCTCGAACTTCGTCACCGGCCGCTCCTCCCAGCGATCCACCACGCCGCCCTCCAGCAGCGGCTCGGCGTCCAGGACGGTCACCATCTGCTCGGCGTACTCTCCCCAGTCGGTGGCCAGTCGCCACTCGGCCTCCGGCGCCAGCCGGGTGGCGGCGACGTGCGCGAACTGCGGGGTGACCAGGCGGCGCTTGTGGTGCTTCTTCTTGTGCCAGGGGTCGGGAAAGAAGATCCAGAGGCCGGCCAGCTCCCCCGGCCCGACCAGGTGCTCCAGCGACCAGACCGCGTCGACGCCCATCATCCGCACGTTGCTCAGGCCGGCCTCGGCGATCCGGGCGAGGGTGTCGGCCACACCGGGGCGCCACACCTCGAGCGCCACCACGTTGTACGCCGGGCGCGCGGCCGCGAGGGCGACCGTCGACTCACCGATGCCCGACCCGATCTCCACGATCAGCGGAGCCTCGCGTTCGAAGGTGCCCGCCAGGGAGAAGCCGGGGGCGTCGACCTGCTCGTCGGCGATCCACCACTGCTCGGCGTACCGCTCCCACGCGGCCGATTGCTTCGGGGTGAACCGGCTGCCCCGGCGCGAATAGCTCAGCACCTCACGCAGCCGCCGACCGTCGTCGGTCTCCTTCTGGTGCGGTCGCGGCGGCCGCTCGTGTTCGAAGCTCATCTTCCCGACCTGTCGCAGATGTACGCGCGAGGATCATCGACCCGTCGCAGATGTACAGCACAACACCCCCCGAACCGTGAGGTCCGGGGGGTGTTCAGTGCGTCGTCGGCTCAGATCCGATGGATCGAGCCGAACGAGATCACTTGGTGATCTTGGTGACCCGACCGGCGCCGACGGTGCGGCCACCTTCACGGATCGCGAAACGCAGGCCCTCTTCCATGGCGATGGGCTGGATCAGCTCAACGGCCATCTCCGTGTTGTCGCCGGGCATGACCATCTCGGTTCCCTCGGGGAGGGTCACGACGCCGGTCACGTCGGTGGTACGGAAGTAGAACTGCGGGCGGTAGTTGTTGAAGAACGGCGTGTGACGGCCACCCTCCTCCTTCGACAGGATGTAGACGTTCGCGTCGAAGTTGGTGTGCGGGGTGGTGGTGCCCGGCTTGATGACGACCATGCCGCGCTCGATGTCCTCGCGCTTGGTGCCACGAAGCAGCAGACCGACGTTCTCGCCGGCCTGGCCCTCGTCGAGCAGCTTGCGGAACATCTCGACACCGGTGACGGTCGACTTCTGCGACTTCTCGCGGATGCCGATGATCTCGACCTCCTCGTTGACCTTGACGATGCCGCGCTCGATGCGACCGGTGATGACGGTGCCACGACCGGTGATCGTGAAGACGTCCTCGACGGGCATGAGGAAGGGCTTCTCGGTCTCACGGGCCGGGGTCGGGATCGACTCGTCGACCGCCGCCATCAGCTCGAGGACCGACTCGCCCCACTTGGCGTCACCCTGCAGCGCCGGGAAGGCAGCCACGCGGACGACGGGGATGTTGTCGCCGTCGAACTCGTACTCGGAGAGGAGCTCGCGCACCTCCATCTCGACGAGCTCGATGAGCTCCTCGTCGTCGACCATGTCGCACTTGTTGAGCGCCACGACCAGGGCGGGCACGCCGACCTGGCGGGCGAGCAGCACGTGCTCACGCGTCTGCGGCATCGGACCGTCGGTGGCGGCGACCACGAGGATCGCGCCGTCCATCTGGGCCGCACCGGTAATCATGTTCTTGATGTAGTCGGCGTGACCAGGGCAGTCGACGTGCGCGTAGTGGCGCGCCTCGGTCTGGTATTCGACGTGCGCGATCGAGATCGTGATCCCGCGCTGACGCTCTTCGGGCGCCTTGTCGATCTGGTCGAATGCCGACGCCTCGTTGAGGGTCGGGTACGCGTCGTGCAGCACCTTGGTGATCGCCGCGGTCAAGGTCGTCTTGCCGTGGTCGATGTGACCGATGGTGCCGATGTTGACGTGCGGCTTGGTCCGCTCGAACTTCGCCTTAGCCACGGTGGGCTCCTCCTGTGTGTGGTTCTACTCTGACTGACTCGTATGGGACTTGCTGATATGCCGAGGGCACGCGAATGCTACTCGCCGCGAACCTTCTTGATGATCTCGTCGGCGACGTTCTGGGGAACCTCAGCGTACGAGTCGAACTCCATCGAGTACGACGCCTGACCGGAGGTCTTCGACCTCAGGTCGCCAACGTACCCGAACATCTCTGAAAGCGGCACGAGCGCGTTCACCACGCGGTCCCCGTGACGCTCGTCCATGGCCTGGATCTGGCCGCGACGGCTGTTGATGTCACCGATCACGTCACCCATGTAGGCCTCGGGCATGATCACCTCGACGGCGAACATCGGCTCGAGCAGGACGGGCCGCGCCTTGCGGGCGGCTTCCTTGAACGCGGCGTTGCCGGCGATCTTGAAGGCCAGCTCGGAGGAGTCGACGTCGTGGTAGGCGCCGTCCTCGAGGGTGAACTTGACGTCCACCATCGGGTAGCCGGCGAGGACGCCGAACTCCATGGCCGCCTGGCCGCCCTGGTCCACCGACGGGATGTACTCGCGGGGCACGCGGCCACCGGAGACGTTGTTGATGAACTCGTAGCCCGCACCGGTGCCGGTCTCGGGATCGATGTTGGGGCCGAGCGAGATGACGACCTTGGCGAACTGACCCGAACCACCGGTCTGCTTCTTGTGCGTGTAGCCGTGGTTCTTGACCTCGTTGCGGATGGTCTCGCGGTAGGCGACCTGCGGCTTGCCGACGGTGGCCTCGACGCGGAACTCGCGCTTCATCCGGTCGACCAGGATCTCGAGGTGCAGCTCGCCCATGCCGGCGATGATCGTCTGGCCGGTCTCCTCGTCGGACTTGACCGTGAAGGTCGGGTCCTCGTCGGACAGGCGCTGGATCGCGAGACCCAGCTTCTCCTGGTCGCTCTTCGTCTTGGGCTCGATCGCGACCTCGATCACCGGGGCCGGGAAGCTCATCGACTCGAGGACGACGGGGTGCTGGATGTCGCACAGGGTGTGACCGGTCTTGGTCTCCTTGAGACCCATCACGGCCACGATCTGTCCGGCACCGACCGACGCGATCTCCTCACGCTTGTTGGCGTGCATCTGGTAGACCTTGCCGATCCGCTCCTTGCGGCCGGTGACCGAGTTGAGCACGCTCGCGCCGGCGGCCAGCTTGCCGGAGTAGACGCGGACGTAGATCAGCTTGCCGAGGTGCGGGTCGGAGGCGATCTTGTAGGCCAGACCGGAGAACGGCTCGTCGTCGGACGGCTGACGGTCGATCTCCTTCTCCTCGTCGTTGACCGCGTGACCCTTGATGGCGTCGATGTCGAGCGGCGAGGGGAGGTACTTCACGACGGCGTCGAGCAGGGGCTGGACGCCCTTGTTCTTGAACGCCGTGCCGCACAGCACCGGGTTGATCTTGTCGGCCAGGGTCGCGCGACGGATCGCGGACTCGAGCTCGGCGACCTCGAAGGTGCCCTCGTCGAGGAACTTCTCCATGATCTCGTCATCGGCCTCGGACAGCGTCTCGAGCAGCTTCTCGCGGTATTCCGCAGCCTGCTCGGCGAGCTCGGCCGGGATCTCCTCGACGGTGTAGTCCTCACCCATCGTGGTCTCGCCGTGCCAGGTCAGCGCCCGCATGCCGACGAGGTCGACGACTCCGAGGAAGTCGCCCTCGGCGCCGATCGGGATCTGCAGCACCAGCGGAGTGGAGTTGAGGCGCTCGATCATCATGTCGACGCAGCGGAAGAAGTCGGCTCCGGTGCGGTCGAGCTTGTTGACGAAGCACATCCGCGGGACGGAGTACTTGTTGGCCTGGCGCCAGACCGTCATCGTCTGGGGCTCGACGCCCGCCACCCCGTCGAACACCGCGACGGCGCCGTCGAGGACGCGCAGCGAGCGCTCGACCTCGGCGGTGAAGTCCACGTGTCCGGGGGTGTCGATGATGTTGATCTGGTGGTCCTTCCACCAGCAGGTCGTCGCAGCGGACGTGATCGTGATGCCGCGCTCCTGCTCCTGCTCCATCCAGTCCATCGTGGCGGCACCCTCGTGGACTTCACCGATCTTGTAGGTGATGCCGGTGTAGAAGAGGATGCGCTCGGTGGTGGTGGTCTTGCCGGCATCGATGTGAGCCATGATGCCGATGTTGCGGACCTTGTTGAGATCGGTGGTGATGTCGACAGCCACTGAAGTGATGTCTCCTGTCGGAAAAGTTCGGGTGGATTACCAGCGGTAGTGCGCGAAGGCCTTGTTGGACTCGGCCATCTTGTGCGTGTCCTCACGCTTCTTGACCGCGGCGCCCAGACCGTTGCTGGCATCCAGGATCTCGTTCATCAGACGCTCGGCCATGGTCTTCTCACGACGCTGGGCGGCGTAGCCCACGAGCCAGCGCAGCGCCAGCGTGGTGCTGCGGTTGGGCTTGACCTCGATCGGGACCTGGTAGGTCGCGCCACCGACGCGGCGGGACTTGACCTCGATGGCCGGCTTCACGTTGTCGAGACCACGCTTGAGCGTGACGACAGGGTCGGTGCCGGTCTTCTCGCGGCAACCCTCGAGCGCGGTGTAGACGATGCGCTGGGCGACCTGCTTCTTGCCGTCCTGGAGGACCTTGCTGACCAGCTGGGAGACGAGCGGCGAACCGTAGACCGGGTCGACGTCGATCGGACGCTTCGGGGCGGGACCCTTGCGTGGCATTAGCTCTTCTCCTTCTTCGCGCCGTAGCGGCTGCGGGCCTGCTTGCGGTTCTTGACACCCTGGGTGTCGAGCGAGCCGCGAATGATCTTGTAGCGAACACCGGGGAGGTCCTTCACGCGGCCACCACGGACGAGCACGATGGAGTGCTCCTGCAGGTTGTGACCGACACCCGGGATGTAGGCAGTGACCTCGACGCCGCTGGACAGGCGCACACGGGCGACCTTGCGCAGGGCGGAGTTCGGCTTCTTCGGAGTGGTCGTGTAGACGCGGGTGCAGACACCGCGACGCTGGGGCGAACCCTTCAGGGCAGGCGTCTTGCTCTTGGACACCTTGTCCTGGCGGCCCTTGCGGACCAGTTGGTTAATCGTGGGCACCGGGTGGTTCCCCTTCGTTTTGCTCTCAGTGCCGGCACCTTGCCGGGCACGATGAACTGCTGTGTGCGGTGTGTCTGCTTGGTGCGCGCACAGCCATGGACCAAGATCCGTGGCGGAGGCTGGTTGTGCTGGAAACCGGGCGGTCAGGGCCGCTGGCTACTTCCGAGCACGCGCAACAGTCTGGTTGTGCCAGACACGAGGTACGAGATTACCGGCTCGCTGATCGGCGGTCAAAACGCCCCGAGCCCGGGCGAACAGCAGCGTGGCCACGGTGACACCCAGCACAGTCATGAAACCACCCAGCAGCAAGGTCCAGCGAGCGCCGTACTGCTCGCCGATCCAGCCGATCAACGGGGCGCCGAGCGGCGTCCCGCCGATGAAGATCATCATGTACAGCGCCATCACCCGCCCTCGCATTCCGGCGTCGGTCGACAGCTGCACGAAGGCGTTGGCCGAGGTGATCATCGTCAAGGCGGTGATGCCCAGCAGGGGGGTCATCAGGGCGAACCAGGTGTACGTCGGCATCAGGCCCGCGATCATCTCGACCGTCCCGAAGGCCAGCGCAGCACCGATGACCAGCCGCTGCCGGACGCGCTCGCGGCGGGCGGCGACCAGGGAGCCGGTCAGCGAGCCGACGGCCATGAAGGTGCCGAGCAGTCCGTATTCAGTCGGGCCTTTGTCGAACACCTGGGTCGCCATCAGCGCCGAGGTCATCTGGAAGTTGAGGCCGAACGTGCCGGTGAAGAAGACGATCGACATCATCAGCATCAGGTCGGGTCGGCCGCGGACGTAGGCGACGCCCGCCCGGATCTGGCCGGGCTCGCGGACGACCAGCTCAGGGCTGTGCAGCTCGCCCTCGTCGAGCCGGCGGAGCATGGTGATTGGCGCGATGTAGGAGATCGCGTTGATCAGGATGACGTAGCCGGTGGCGACGACCCCTCCACCGAGGACGGCGATCAACAGGCCGGCCAGCGCCGGGCCGACGATGCGGGCCGCGTTGAAGCTGGCGGAGTTGAGCCCGACGGCATTGGTGAGGTCGTCCTTGTCGACGATCTCGGAGACGAACGACTGCCGGGCCGGGGCGTCGAAGGCCGAGGCGACGCCCAGCATGAGCGCGAGGATGTAGACGTGCCAGATCTCGGCGTTCCCGGTGACCGCCAGCAGGCCGAGGATCAGGGCCGGCACGGCCATGCCCAGGTTGGTCAGCTGCAGCAGCCGACGTTTGGGGATGCGGTCGGCGATCACCCCCGCGAAGGGCGACAGCAGCAGGAACGGCAGGAACTGCAGTCCGGTCGTGATGCCGATCGCCGCGCCGCTGTTGCCGGTGAGCTGCAGGACCATCCAGTCCTGGGCGACCCGCTGCATCCACGTGCCGACGTTCGACACGACGCCGCCGGCGGCGTAGCGGCGGTAGTTGGCGTTGGAGAGGGAGGAGAAGGTGGTGCTCAAGCTTGAGCCAGTCTTTCGAGGATCGGGGCGGCCGCGCGGAGCACGGCACGTTCGTCGGGGGTCAGGGTGCGCAGCTGTTGCGCGAGCCAGGCGTCGCGCCGGGCGCGGTCGGTGACGACCGCCCTGCGGCCGGCCTCGCTCAGCACGACGAGGACCTGGCGGCCGTCGGTGTCGTGCTTGCGACGGGTCACGTGACCGCTCTCGGCCAGGCAGTTGACGGTGCGGGTCATCGAGGGTGGCTGCACGTGCTCGGCCTGGGCCAGCTCGCCGACACTCAGCTCGCCGTGGCGGTAGAGATAGCCGAGCACGGCCATCTGGCCGAGGCTCAGCTCGTTGTCGGGGTGCTGCTCCGAGGCGAGTCGTCGGCGCAGCCGCATCACCGAGAACCGGAGCTCGGAGGCGAGCCCGGTGTCCGTCTTCGCGACCTTCTCGACCGTAGGCATGTCTTTAGTCTAGGTCATTACCTTTGCTAATCAAATGTCTGGCGCGCACGGCGGCGACAGGTCGGCGGGTAGGGTGCGGACTGATGGAATTCCGCGACGACCAGCCGATGCAGCACGAGATCGGCAACCGCACCTACATCGTGGCCGATGTCGAGCCGCTCGACGTCGACGGCATCCGCACGACCGAGGTCGGCACGGCTCTGTGGTTCCTCGGATTCCTCGCGCTCCTCCCGTTCTACGGCCGACTCGCGGACGACGGCCACACGTGGTGGCTGTGGACGTGCCTCGCCGGCTTCGGCCTCGGCCTGTTCGGGCTGGAGTACTGCCGGCGCCGCAAGAAGGCGCGCAGCAACCGGGGTCGGCGTTCGGCCTAGCCGTCCGGTCGCCCGGGACACCAGCAGCTAGGACATCCCGAGCTGGGCGCGCACCCAGTCCCACATCAGCTCGCGCTCGGCGTCTCCGGTGCGCGTCCTGCGCAGCAGGTGGGTCGGACGGACCCGGCGGTCGTGCCACAGCTCACCGGTGTCGGGCGAGGGCGTGGTGGCGGCGAGCCACACGGTCGTCTCCGCGCCGCCCTCGGCGGTGCGCAGGAAGGGTCCGGTGAGCTTGTGGAACGTCGGCAGCGAGTCGACCACCCCCGGAGTGTCGGCCCACCCGGGGTGGGTCGCGTTGACGCCGATGCCGTCGGGCGTCCAGTGCGCGTCCAGCACCGGCAGCAGCTCGATCTGGGCACGCTTGCTGCGCGCGTACGCCGTCGTGCCGGAGTAGTCGCCGCTGAGGAACTCCGGGTCGTCGGCGCGCAACACCTGGCTGTACATGCCGCCGCTGGTCACCAGGATCACCCGCGCGTCGTGACCCTTCAGCTTCGGTCGCAGCAGCTCGGTCATCAGCACCGGGGACAGGACGTGCAGGGCCATCGTCAGCTCGTGACCCTGCGGGGACTCCGTACGGGTGGCGGGCATCGCACCGGCGTTGTGCACGAGGACGTCGAGACGCTCGGGGGCGAACTCGGCGGCGAAACGGCGTACGTCGTCGAGGTCCCCCAGGTCGCAGCGGTCGACCACGATGTCGGCTCCGGGCAGCCGGCCCAGCATCTCGGCGCGCACCCGCTCGCCCTTATCGACGTCTCGCACCACCAGCCGGACCTGGGCCCCCAGCTGCGCCAAGCCCTCGGCTGCGGCCACCCCGAGACCGGAGGTCGCGCCGGTCACCGCGGCGACCTTGCCGGTGAGCGAACCAGGCTCGGGATCGGCCGGCCAGGTGGGCAACCGACGCCGGACAGCCGGCCCGATCCTGGTGTAGCCGGGCGCGACCGTGCGGTCCAGCGCGGTGTCGATGCCACGGGCGAGCCGCAGGGGCAGGGAGGTCATACCGGCAACGCTACCCTCGGCACCGTGACCTCGATCCGGCCCGACTGGGACGCCCTCCCCGCTGACCTGCTGGCCTTCTGGACCGAGCGGCACCTGTGCACGTTGAGCTCGGTGCGCCCCGACGGCCGCCCGCACCTCGTGCCGGTCGGCGTCACCCTCGACCCCGACTGGCGCTGCGCCTGGGTGATCACCTCCGGCACGTCGTACAAGGCCCGGTTGCTCGCGGCCGACGGGGCCAACGCGAACGTCGCGGCGTGTCAGGTGGACGGTGCCCGCTGGTCGACGGTGGAGGGGCGGGCCGCCGTCTGCACGGACGTGGAGTCGGTGCGGCGAGCCGTCGAGAGGTACGCCGAGCGCTACCGGACGCCGCGCGAGAATCCCGCGCGGGTGGCGCTGCGGATCGAGGTCGACAGGATCCTGCACTCGACCCGACTGTGAGTCAGAAGCTCTCGATCTCGTCGACGGTCAAGGTGTCGAACACGTGCTCGGGAAGGGGCTCGGGCAGCTGCTGCTTGCCGAACTGGACCTCGGAGTGCGCCCCGCACCCGTGATCGAGCGAGACCACCCGGCCGTCGTCGTTGGCGCTGCCGTTGGCGCACACGCCGAACATCTCCGACAGCGGGCCGGCCAGCCGGACCAGGAAGCCACAGCTGGTGCAGGAGGCCGGCGCGGACTGGGCCAGCGGGGCATCAGGGCCACCGTCGCCGTCGTACCACCGCTCGGCTGCCTGGTCACGACCCTCGACCGACAGGGTGCGGACCCGCCCGAGGTAGAGGTCGGTGGCCACGGACTTGATCTGGGCGCGGTCGTCGGGACTCAGGGTGTCGTCGCCGAAGGAGTAGGTCGGAACCAGTCGCGGGTCGCCGTCCTCCACCGGGAGGAGGTCGCCGGGAGAGAGGTCGCCCGGCTTGATGCGCTCGCGGTAGGGCACCCACTCGGGGGCCACGATCGCCTCGTCACCCGGGATCAGCACGACCTCGTCGACCGTGGCGACCTTCTGCCGGGTGGCCCGGGTCAGCGTCACCGACCAACGCCACCCGCGGTAGCCCGGGAGGCTGCACGCGAAGTGGTGGGTGACGACCCGCTCCCCCTCGGCCACCTGACCCAGGTGTTCGCCCACCTCGGAGGGGGCCGCCTGTTCGAGCAGGGCGGCGCGAGCGACGTCGACGGCCTTCGCCAGGGTCGGGTCGGTCTTCAGAGCTACGGCCATCACGCGGCCGAGTCTAGGGCACGTCCCTGGAGACCTGAGGCAGGATGGAGCCATGACCGCCTCCCGCCCTCCTCACCCCTCGCGGGATGAGCAGCGGTGGCGCGACCCGCACCCCCAGGACGACCCCGACGCACCCGGGCACGACGGCGCCACCACCGGGGCGAAGGCTGCCGACGCCGCCAAGAAGGGCGCGCAGGCGACCGCCAAGGGCGCCAAGGCGGTGGCCCGCGGAACGGCACGCTTCGGGGCCTACTCGGTGCGCCAGGCCCGCCGCGCCTCCCATGCCGAGGGCGCCGGCGACTCGGGGCTGTCGCGGCTGATCGAGCTGCACGCGTTCAACGCCGCGGGCGACGCTGCGGTGGCGATCTCGCTGGCCGGCACCCTGTTCTTCCAGGTGCCCACGGGCGAGGCACGCGGCCAGGTCGCGCTGTTCCTCGGGCTGACCATGCTGCCGTTCGCCATCGTCGCTCCCCTGATCGGCCCGTTCCTCGACCGGTTCAGCCACGGTCGGCGCTGGGCCATCGGCTCCACCATGGCGATCCGGGCGTTCCTGGTCTGGGTGCTGGCCACCGCCGTGGTGACCGAGTCGACCTGGATGTTCCCTGCCGCCCTCGGCGTCCTCGTCGCGTCCAAGGCGTACGGCGTGACCCGCTCGGCAGCGGTTCCCCGGCTGGTGCCCCGGGACCTCACGCTCGTCAAGGCCAATGCGCGCACCTCGCTGGCCGGAATCGTCGGCGCCGGGATCTCTGCCCCCATCGCCGGGCTGGCGGCGACCTTCGGGCCCGAGTGGTCGCTGCGCTATGCGTTCCTGATCTTCGTGGTGGCGACCATCCTGGCCATCCTGCTGCCCTCGCGCGTCGACTCGAGCCAGGGTGAGAAGCAGATGTCACTGCGCCCGCGGCGAGATCCCGACACCGGCAAGAAGCGTCGCTTCGGCATGCCCGCCCCGGTCGCCCACGCCCTGCGGGCCAACTGTGGACCACGGTGGCTCTCGGGGTTCCTGACCATGTTCATGGCGTTCCTGCTGCGGGAGAACCCGATCGGCGACTGGAGCACAGGGGCACTGCTCGCGGTGGTCATCGGTGGCGCGGGCGTGGGCAACACGCTCGGCATCGCCCTCGGGTCGCTGCTCAAACGGCTGAACCCCGCCCTGACCGTCGTCCTGGCACTGTGCGCCGGCGCGGGGATGTCGCTGGTGGCTGCCCTGTTCTACAGCGTGCTGACCGTCGGGCTGCTGGGCTTCGTCGCCGGACTGGCACAGTCATTGGCCAAGCTCAGCCTCGACTCGACCATTCAGGCCCACGTGCCCGAACGGGTGCAGACCAGTGCGTTCGCGCGCTCCGACACGGTCCTGCAGATGGCCTGGGTCATCGGTGGCTTCGTCGGCATCGCGATGCCGCTCATCCCACGCCTCGGCCTCGGGGTTGCCGCAGCCGTGCTGACCGCCTGGCTGGTGCTGGTGCTGACCTCTCGACGCAGCGGGCGCGCGCCGGTACGGCGTACGACGTAGGCGTGGGGCTTGGGCGGGGGGTTCATCACGGTATGCAGACGAACCGCCGCTGTCCGTGGTGAGCTCACCATGGGCAGTGCAGTTACATCGTGGTGAGGTCAGCCCGCCACCAGGGTGACCCAGCCAACTCACCGACACCCGTCACTGGTTCCGAAGGCGCCACCAGGAACGAACCGCGTCAGCTTCCCGTGATCAACCTCCGCTGCCCGTGGTGAACTCACCGTGGGGAGTGCAGGTTGATCGACATACCTTGGTGAAACCACCCCCGCAACGCAGGTGGGATCAGGTGTCGAGCTCGTCGGCGAGCGCGCGCAGCAGCTTGGAGACGGGGGCGGCCATCTTGGAGTCGGGCGCGTGACCGCGACGGTAGCCCTCACCGATGCCGTCGAGCAGGCGGATCAGGTCCTCGACGATGGAGACCATCTCCTCCGGCTTCTTCTTGGCCGGACGGGAGGCGGCGCGCTGGGCGCGGGCGACGCTGGGCTGGGCGTCGAGCACCCGCACCTGGAGAGCCTGGTCACCCTTGCGGCCCTGGGCGATGCCGAACTCGACACGGGTGCCGTTCTTGAGAGCGGTCACGCCCTCGGGCAGCGCCTCGGCGCGCACGTAGACATCCGGCCCGTCCTCCTGGGACAGGAACCCGAATCCCTTGTCGGCGTCGTACCACTTCACCTTGCCACTGGGCACCGCGATGACCTCTTCTTGCTCAACGCAACGCGACCCCTCGCCGCGTGCAGTGGGCAAGCCTATGTGGCGCGCGTCCAGTTCGCTAACGCTTAGCGATATACCTCGGGGTCCGGGAGCCGCTCGTTCATCGATCCGGACCGGAACCCACGAGGATCGAGGGTCGCCTCCGCGAAACCCTCACGGCGTACGGCTCCCTCCAGGCCGGCGCGCTCCTCCTCGTCCATCCCGGCCAGCAGCGTGCCGTCGACCTCGATCGATGCGGCGTCGCCGAGGTCGCGCACGCGCAGGTCTCGCGCCGCGGGCAGCAGTCGGCGTACGGCGGCCTCGGCGCGCTCGACCCGGGCCAGCCGGTGGGGGGTCACCTCGACGCCGTAGGCCACCCGCGACGACAAACAGGCAGCTGCCGGCTTGTCCCACGTGGGCAACCCCCAGTCCCTGGAGGCGGCACGGATCTGGTCCTTGGTCAGCTCGGCGTCGAGCAGCGGCGTGATGGCCCCGCGCTCGGAGGCGGCCCTGATGCCCGGCCGGAACCCCGCGATCGCGTCGTCGGCGTTGGTGCCGGTGGCGACGTGGGCCAGGTCCTGGGCCTGGGCCAGGGGACCGAGCACGTCGAGCAGCTCGGCCTTGCAGAAGTAGCAGCGGTCACCGGCATTGGCCCGATAGCCCTCGCGCTCCATCTCGTGGGTGGTGGGCGTGAGCACGCGTACGCCGAGCGACTCCGCGAAGGCACGCGCCGGGTCACGCTCGACCGCGGGCAGCGAGTCGCTGTAGGCGGTGGCCGCAGCCACCCGGTCGGGGCCGAGCGCCCGGACGGCCGCAGCGAGGAGGAACGCGCTGTCGGCGCCGCCGCTGAAGGCGACCAGCACACCGTCGCGGGCTCGCAGGTCGGCGTCGAGCCTGGTCAGCCGCTCCTCCAGGAGGTGCTGCTCGAGCCAGGCGGGAAAGCCGGTGAGGTCGTCGAGGACGACGTGGGTGCCGGCCGCCTCCAGCTCCTCGCGCGTGCAGCCACCGGTCAGCACCGACACGCTGACCGCGCCGGCGGCCAGCGCGCCCTCGACGTCGTGGACATGGTCGCCGACGTAGATGGTGGCCCGCTCCTCGCGCAGGGCCTCGGCCTTGCCGACCCCCCAGACCCACCCCTCGACCCGGTCCACGTCGAGCTTGAGGTGGTCGACGTGTCGCTGGGCGTTCGCGGGGAACTTGCCGGTGACGAGGACGATCCGGCCGCGATGTCGGCGTACGGCCGCCAGTGCCTCGTGAGCACCGTCGAAGGCCGCGACGCTGGTGATGGCGTGATCGGGATAGAGCGCCCGGAACCGGTCGCCGGCAGCGGCCACGTCCGACTCCGCCAGGTAGTCGCCGAGGAGGTGGTCGAGCGGGGGGCCGAGGCGTGCGGTCATCTCCTCGAGGGGGAAGGCCACCCCCAGCTCCGCGCCCAGGGCACCGAGAGTGGCCGCGAATCCGGGGACGGTGTCGATCAACGTCATGTCGAGGTCGAAGCCGACGACCAGCTCGGAGGACAGCTCGGTGGGGGGCACCCGGTCAGCCTACGAGCACCCCCACGGGCACGGATCTGTGGATACCACTGTCATCATGGACGGCTCCGCGGGACACTTGTGGCGGGAGAGTTGGGAGTTCACCGATGCAACGGTCGGCGGTGGTCGGATCGCTGCGGCGCTGGTGCGCCGTCGCGACCTCTGCTGCTGCCCTCGTGGCCCTCACCACCACCGTCGCCGAGGCCGCTCCAGAGCCGGCTGCCACGCCGGCTCTCTACCTCGTCACGCTCGACGGCGGCGGCACGACGGCGTACGCCGGTCCGCTCGCCGCCGAGCGCCTGCTCGAACGGCAGGACAGGGTGCTGCGCCGGGTGGACGCGCGACCACCGCTCTATCGATGGACCACCGCCCTCAACGGATTCGCCGTCGCGCTGACCAGCGGCCAGGCCCAGGCCATGGCCGCCATGCCGGGCGTGGTCTCGGTCGAGCGCAACACCGTCCACCGTCTGACCGCCGGGCCCGCCGCGGGTACGGCGGCCCGGTCGGTCGCCTCGGGCGACCCCAGGGCGGGCGCCGGAGTGGTGATCGGGGTGATCGACTCCGGCATCGACGCCGCCAACCCCCTGTTCGCCTCGGTGCCGGCAGTCGTCAGGAGCCCCCGGTTCCGCGGCGAGTGTGCCGCGGCCGTCGACTGGCCCGCCGGGTCGTGCACCGACAAGATCGTGGGCGCCCGGTGGTTCATCGGCGGGTTCGGCAGTGCCAACGTGCGCTCCAGCTCCTCGCTCTCGCCGGCCGACGACAACGGCCACGGCACCCTCGTCGCCTCGGTGGCGGCCGGCAACCCCGGCGTGTCCGTCAGGGTCGGCGCCCAGTCCTTCGGTCGCTACGCCGGGAGGGCGCCCCGCGCCCAGCTGGCCGTCTACAAGGCCTGCTGGACCGCCCCCGACCCGTCCGGCGACGGGTGCGCCACCGCCGACCTGGTCACGGCCATCGACCGGGCGACCGCCGACCACGTCGACGTCCTCAACCTGGCGGTCGCCGGGTCGTCCTCCCTCGACACGGTCGACCGGGCCCTGCTCGGCGCCACCGAGGGCGGTGTCTTCGTGGCCGCCGCCGCGGGCAACGACCGCCAGCGCGCGTACGCCGCTCACGCGGTGCCGTGGGTGACGAGCGTCGGTGCATTGCGTGGTCGGATCCAGGGCGGCACGCTGCGGTGGCCGGGCGGCTCCGTGGCGGGCGCCACGAGCTCCCAGCGCAGCGTGACCGCACGCGTGGTCGACGCGTCCGACATCGCGGCGCCCGGCTTCTCCCGCGCGGCGTCGGCATCCTGCCTGCCGGGGTCCCTCGACGCCGGACGAGCGGCGGGCCGGATCGTGATCTGCGCCCGCGGTGACATCGGGCGGGTCGACAAGTCCAGCACGGTGGCGTTGGCCGACGGCATCGGGATGGTGCTCGCCAACGCTCGCGGGACCGATGTCCACGCCGACTTCCAGCGGGTGCCCACACTGCACGTCAGCGCGGCAGCCGCCCGGAGCCTGAAGATCCGGCTTCGCACCCACCCGGTCACGGTGGCGACTCTCCGGCCCGGCGGCACTGTCGGGGGTCCGTCCGGGGTCGCCCGGTGGTCGGCCAGCGGAGATCCCCGCGGCGACCTGGTGAAGCCCGACCTCATCGCACCCGGCGTCGACGTCCTCGGTGCACTGCCGCCGGCCGCCGGAGCCCACTGGACGCTCTTCTCAGGCACGTCCGTCGCGACCGCCCAGGTGTCGGGCGAGGCAGCGGCCCTGCTGGCCAAGCGTCCGGGCTGGCAGCCCGCCCGGGTCCGATCGGCGTTGATGACGACCACTCGCACCACGCTCGACGATGCCTCGTCTCTCGATCAGGGCGCCGGACGGCTGCGGGCCGAGGTGGCTCAGCGGCCGGGGCTCGTCTACGACCTGGATCCCCGCGACTACCGGCGCTACCTCTCCGGGCGCCTCGAAGGGCGTGATCTCAACCTGCCCTCGATCAAGGCGGTCGGGCCGGTCGTGGTGCGGCGTACCGTCACGAACGTCGGGAAACGGCCCATGTACTACTCGGTGCGGGCACGCGGCTTCACCACGCACCAGGTGTCGGTCGCCCCGGTCGCCCTGCGCCTGGCGCCGGGCCAGAGCCGCACGTTCACCGTGACGATCGCCGGCGCCGACGACCGGCTGGTCGACAGCGGCTGGATCACCTGGCGCGGCGCGAACGGGACCTCCGTCCGCATCCCCGTCGTCATCTCCGACTGACCGTTGACTTGCGCCTCGCGGTCCGTTGACTTGCGCCTCGCGGTCCGTCGACTTGCGCCTCCCGGTCCGTTGACTTGCGCCTCGCGGTCCGTTGAGTTGCGCCTCGCGGTCCGTTGAGTTGCGCGTGAGGGTTTTCAGGGACCCGGAGGGCCAACTCAACAGACCCCGAGGGCCAACTCAACAGACCCCGAGGGCCAACTCAACAGACCCGGAGGGCCAACTCGACAGGCCCGGAGGCGCGACTCAACGGGGGTGGCGCAGGAGGTAGGTGTCCATCACCCAGCCCGCGTGCTCCTTGGTCGTACGCCGAGCCGCCTCCATGCAGGCGAGCACGTCACCCACCCGGCCTGCCACCAGCGCCTCGTGGGGGGTGCCGAGGTTCGCCCCCCACCAGACCTGCCAGTCGGTGAGCAGCGGATCCGCCAGCGCAGACAGGTCCCGGTTGAGCACCACCACGACGTTGCGCTGCCCGCTGGCGAGCGCCGCGGAGAGCTCCCGCCCGGTGGTGATGTGGATGGCCGAGCCCACGTCGTGCAGGACGATGCGGTGTCGCGCGGCGAGCAGCTGGATGCTGGAGATGCCGGGGATCACGTCGAGGTCGGCTCCGATGCGGTGGGCCACCCGTTCCAGCACCCGGATGCTGGAGTCGTAGAACCCCGGGTCCCCCCAGACCAGGAAGCCAGGCGCGCCGCCGTGCTCGCGCAGCACCTTCTCGTAGGCCGCTGCGCGGGCCTCGTGCCAGTCGCCGACGGCGCGCGCGTAGCCCTCGGGCGTGGAGGTGCCGGAGGCCGTGCGGTCCCGTGACGGATCCGCCACCACCACGAGCCGGGGTGGCTGGTCGAGGTGGTGGGCCAGCAGCCGCTCCCGGGCGGCAACGAGCGGGTCCGTCGCGCCCGCGGCCTTGTCGGTGAGCACCACGTAGTCGACCTCACGCAGGGCCCGGACGGCCTGCACGGTGACCTGGTCCGGGTCGCCGGGTCCGATGCCGATGAGCCGGATGATCATGCGCGGTCCTCGAGGTCGCCCTCCAGCTCGAGGTAGACCTGCTGCATCTGGGCGAGCACGTCGGCGTCCGGCGAGGCCCACAGGCCACGCTCGACGGCCTCGTGCAGCTTCTCGACGATGCCGCGCAGCGCCCACGGGTTCGACTGCCGCATGAACTCCTGGTTGGTGTCGTCGAGCACGTACTCCTTGGCCAGCGTGTCGTACATCCAGTCGTGCACGACCCCGGTGGTGGCGTCGAAGCCGAACAGGTAGTCGACCGTCGCGGCCAGCTCGAACGCCCCCTTGTAGCCGTGCCGCTGCATCGCGGAGATCCAGCGCGGGTTGACCACCCGGGCCCGGAACACCCGGTTGGTCTCCTCCTGCAGCGTGCGGGTGCGGACCGCGTCTGGGGTCGTGGAGTCGCCGACGTACGCCTTCGGGTCACGGCCGGTCAGCGCACGCACGGTGGCGACCATGCCGCCGTGGTACTGGAAGTAGTCGTCGGAGTCGGCGATGTCGTGCTCGCGGGTGTCGATGTTCTTGGCCGCGACCTTGATCCGGCGGTAGTTGGTGCGCATGTCGTCGGAGGCCGGAGCCCCGTCGAGGTCGCGACCGTAGGCGAACCCGCCCCAGGCGGTGTAGACCTCGGCGAGGTCGTTGTCGTCGCGCCAGGTGCCGGACTCGATCACCTGCAGGATGCCCGCGCCGTAGGAGCCCGGCTTCGAGCCGAAGATCCTGGTGGTGGCCCGCCGCTCGTCTCCGTGCTCGGCGACGTCAGCCTGGGCGTGGGCGCGCACGTGGTTCTGGTCGGCCGGCTCGTCGAGCCCGGCGACCAACCGCACCGCGTCGTCGAGCATCTCGATGACGTGGGGGAAGGCGTCCCGGAAGAAGCCCGAGATCCGCACCGTCACGTCGATCCGCGGGCGCCCGAGCTCGTCGAGGGGTACGACGGCCAGCCCGTTCACCCGCCGCGACGCCTCGTCCCACGAGGGTCGTACGCCGAGCAGCGCCAGCACCTCGGCGATGTCGTCACCGGAGGTCCGCATCGCGGAGGTGCCCCAGACCGACAGCCCGACGGAGGAGGGGTAGGAGCCGGTGTCGTCGAGGTAGCGCTGGATCAGCGAGTCAGCCATCGCCACCCCGGTCTCCCAGGCCAGCCGGGAGGGCACGGCTCGCGGGTCGACGGTGTAGAAGTTGCGGCCCGTCGGGAGCACGTTGACCAGCCCGCGCAGGGGGGAGCCGGAGGGGCCGGCCGCGATGAACCCGCCGTCGAGGGCGTGCAGCACGGCGTCGAGCTCGTCGGTGGTGTGCGCGAGCCGAGGCACCACCTGGGTGGCCGCGAACTCCAGGACGCGGCGTACCTCCGGGTCGTCGTGCAGCGTGCCGGCGGCCGACGCGGCCCAGCCGGCGTCCTCCATCCGCTGCACGAGCTCGCGCGCCTGTGCCTCGACCACGTCCACGGCACCCGACTGCTCGGCGCCCTCCTTGAGGCCCAGGGCGGCGCGCAGCCCCGGCACCGACGCGGTCTCCCCGCCCCAGACCTGGGAGGCGCGCAGGATCGAGAGCACCAGGTTGACCCGGGCCTCCCCAGTCGGCGCCTGGCCGAGGATGTGCAGCCCGTCGCGGATCTGGGCGTCCTTGATCTCGCACAGCCAGCCGTCGACGTGCAGGATGAACTCGTCGAACTCCTCGTCGTCGGGCCGCTGGTCGAGGCCGAGGTCGCGGTGCATCTCGGCGGCGTGCATCAGGGTCCAGATCTCGGCGCGGATCGCCGGCAGCTTCGCCGGGTCCATGGCGGCGATGTTGGCGTGCTCGTCGAGCAGCTGCTCGAGCCGGGCGATGTCGCCGTACGACTCGGCCCGCGCCATCGGGGGGATGAGGTGGTCCACGATCGTGGCGTGCGCCCGTCGTTTGGCCTGGGCGCCCTCCCCCGGGTCGTTGACCAGGAACGGGTAGATCAGCGGCAGGCTGCCGATGGCGGCGTCCGTCGCGCAGGACGCCGAGAGGGCGGCGTTCTTGCCGGGCAGCCACTCCATCGAGCCGTGCTTGCCGAGGTGCACGACGGCGTGCGCGCCGAAGCCACCCTCCGCTTCGGGTGCCTCGAGCCAGCGGTAGGCCGCGAGGTAGTGGTGCGACGGCGCCAGGTCGGGGTCGTGGTAGATCGCCACCGGGTTCTCACCGAACCCGCGCGGCGGCTGGATCAGGATCACCACGTTGCCGGCGGTGATGGTCGCGAGCACGATCTCCTGCGCGTCGTTGACGTAGAGGCTGCCCGGCGCCTCACCCCACGCCTCGACCACGCCGTCCATCAGCTCGGCGGGCAGGTGTGCGGTCCAGGAGCGGTAGTGGGCGGCGGGGATGCGCATGTGGCTGGTGGTCAGCTGGGCGGCGGTGAGCCAGTCCTCGTCCTGCCCGCCGGCCGCGATCAGCGCGTGGATGAGCGCGTCACCCGCCGCGGTGTCGTCGGCCAGGTCCAGGCCCGGGATCGCGTCGGGAGCGCCGAGGTCGTAGCCGTCCTCGCGCATCCGCCGCAGCAGCCGGATCGCGGACACCGGGGTGTCCAGCCCGACCGCGTTGCCGACCCGGGAGTGCTTGGTCGGATAGGCGCTGAGCATCAGGGCGACCTTGCGCTCGCCCGCCTGGACATGGCGCAGTCGCGCGTGGTTGACCGCGATCCCCGCGACCCTGGCGCAGCGCTCGGGGTCGGCGACGTAGCGCGGCAGCCCGTCGGGATCGATCTCCTTGAAGCAGAACGGCGCGGTGATGATCCGGCCGTCGAACTCGGGGATCGCGATCTGGTTGGCGGAGTCGAGCGGGGTGACTCCCTCGTCGGAGGCCTCCCACTCCTCCCGGCTGGAGGTCAGGCACAGACCCTGCAGGACGGGGATGTCCAGCGCCGCCATCCGCTCGACGTCCCAGGCCTCGTCGTCACCACCGGCGCTCGCGGTGGCGGGCTTGCTGCCACCGGCCGCCAGCACGGTGACCACCAGGGCGTCGAGGGTGCCGAGCTCGGCGTACAGGTCGTCGGGTGCCGAGCGCAGCGACGCCGAGAAGATGGGTACGCCGACCGCCTCGCCGGTGGCGTCGATCGCGTCAGCCAGGGCCGCGGCGAAGCCGTGGTTCCCACTGGCCTGGTGGGCTCGGTAGAACAGCACGCCCACGCGGGGCAGCGCAGGGTCGAGCGGCGGCCGCTCGAGCAGTCCCCACTCCGGCAGCACGGCCGGGGTCTCGAAGCCCTCCCCGGTGAGCAGCACGGTGTCGCTGAGGAAGGCGTGCAGCTGGCCGAGGTTGGCCGGTCCGCCCTCGGCGAGGTAGCGGTGCGCCTCGGTGGCGACACCGATCGGGACGCTCGAGAGCTCCATGAGCTCGGCGCTGGGCTGCTGCTCGCCGCCGAGCACCACCATCGGCATCCCCGTGGCCTTGATCCGGGCGAAGCCCGAGCAGAGATCCTGGGGGGATCCCAGGATCCGGCCGACCACCAGGTCGGCACCCTCGATCACCTCGGCCATCGACCGGTGCCCCGGCCGGGACGGGTTGGCCCAGACGTAGTCGGCACCGCTCGCTCGGGCGGACAGCAGGTCGGTGTCGGACGTCGACAGCAGCGCGATGTGCATCAGGCTCTCTCCTCCGGGGTTCTCGCCCCGGTCGTCGGAAAAGGAAGCCTCGTGGCCAGTGTCTGGCTGGGCCTGACTCGCGTCAGGCCTCACAGTGGCGGAACCGCCCCGGAGTCTCACCGGGTTCCTGTTCCACGAGACCAATGCCGTCAGCCTAAGGCACCTGGCGGGTCGTCGAGGCAGCGTGTGCAGAATGGGACCCATGCCGATCACCCGAGGCTTCACCGGGAGCCGCCGAGCAGAGCGCGACAAACGTGCCGACCGCCTGCCGCCCGGGCAGTACGACGCCGGCCGCGAGTGGCCGGCCCTGACTGCGGAGGTCACCCCGCATCTCGTCGCCGAGCAGTGGACGATGAGCGTCGACGGACTGGTCGAGACACCGCAGACGTGGACCTGGCGCGAGATCCACGCGCTGCCGCCGTCCACCTTCTTCGGCGACATCCACTGCGTGACCACGTGGAGCAAGTTCGACACCACGTTCGCCGGGGTCAGCGTCGACACCCTGCTCGACCTCGCTGGACCGCTGCCCGAGGCGGCGTACGTCATGGCCCACTCGACCACCGGCTACACCACCAACCTGCCACTCGCCGACGTCACCGGCGGCAGGGCCTGGGTGGTCTGGGAGTACGACGGCAAGCCGTTGCCGGTCGACCACGGCGGCCCGGTGCGGCTGCTGGTGCCGCACCTGTACTTCTGGAAGTCGGCCAAGTGGGTCACCCGGCTGGAGCTGATGGCGAAGGACCGACCCGGGTTCTGGGAGCAGAACGGCTACCACGACCGGGGCGACCCGTGGCTGGAGCAGCGCTATCAGGGCGATCCGTGACGGCTCCCACGGGACACTGGACGACGGGCCGGATCGCCGAGGTCGTCAGGCCGAGCGACACGCTGGTGCGCTTGCGCTTCGAGGTCGCCGATCGGATCGACCACCAACCGGGACAGCACTACGTGCTGCGCCTGCGCGCTCCCGACGACTACACCGCGCAGCGCTCCTACTCGATCGCCTCCGACCCGGCAGACCCGTTGATGGAGCTGATGGTCGAGTGCCTGCCCGACGGCGAGGTGTCGGGGTTCCTGCACGACGAGGCGGCGGTCGGCGACGAGCTCGAGCTCCGCGGACCGATCGGCGGCTGGTTCACCTGGACCGGGGAGCAGCCGGTCGTCTGCGTCGCGGGCGGCTCGGGCGTGGTCCCGATCGTCTCGATGCTGCGCTATGCCCGGCGGCTCGGGCTCGAGGACCTGCTGAAGATCGTGGTGGTCGCGCGCACCCTGGCCGAGCTCCCGTACGCCGACGAGCTCCTCGCCGGCGGTGCCTTCGTCGCCCTGACCCGCGAGAACCTGAACGGTCGGGTGGCTGCTCCGCCCTACCTCGACGAGCTCGCCCCCCTCACCGTGGGGGCCGAGCGCGCCTACGTCTGCGGCTCGGTCGGGTTCGCCTCCTTCGCCACCCGCCTTCTCGGTGAGGCCGGAGTGCGCGCCGACACCATCCGGGTCGAGCAGTTCGGCGCCTCCGGCTGACGCCCCTCGGCCTTGGTAGGGTGCGAAGCGCCAGTCAAGGGAACCCGGTGAGAATCCGGGGCTGACGCGCAGCGGTATGAGTGACGGACGGGACCGCAAGCCACTGGATCACACGATCTGGGAAGGCGTTCCGACCCGGTTGACCTCGAGTCCGAAGACCTGCTGGCCCTTGTGGCGACCGCCGCGAGGTCAACCGCGGGCAACGCGTTCGTGCCCGGACCTCGAAGGACCAGCATGACGAACTCCCGGCTCCTCGCCGACCGTTGTCCCGGCGTACTCCGCCCCTGGCTCGCCGAGGACGGCGCGCTGGTCCGGCTGCGCCTGACCGGCGGGGCACTGAGCCCCACGGCGCTGCGCGAGCTCTCCGCGATCGCGGTCGAGCTCGGGGACGGCAACCTGCACCTCACCGGGCGGGCCAACCTGCAGCTCAGGGCGCTCCCCCACCAGGACGGCGCGCTGGACGCCGCACTGGTCGCCCGCATCGCCGCCACCGGGCTGCTGCCCGTCCCGAGTCACGAGCTGGTCCGCAACATCATGGTCTCGCCGCTCACCGGCCTGGTCGGCGGGCGGGCCGACCTGCGCCCGGTCGCCGCGGCCCTGGATGCCCAGCTCTGTGCCGACCCGGTGTTCGCGACCCTGGCCGGCCGCTTCCTGTTCGTGCTCGACGACGGTCGCGGCGACCTGCTCGACCGGCCGCTGGACCTCGGGCTGGTCGCGCTGGGCGACGGCCTCGCGCAGCTGCGGATCGGCTCGTCGGCCTGGGGACCGGTCGTGCCCCTGGCCTCCGCGGCGGGCGAGCTCGTGGCGCTGACCCGAGACTTCCTTGCCGCCCGGGACGACGACCCGGCCTGGCACGTCGACGAGCTCAACGCACCGCTCGGCGTACCCCAGGAGCGCGACGAGCGCACGGTGGTGGAGGCCGCACCCCCGGCGTACGGTCCGCTCGCGCCGGGCATCGCCCACGTGGCGGTGCCGGACGGCGTCCTCAGCCCGGACCTGGTGGCCTCCCTCGCGTCCGCAGCAGCGCTCGTGGTGACCCCGTGGCGCAGCGTCGTCACGGTCTCGCCGACGCGGCCGACGCGGCCGACGCGGCGCTACGAGTACGTCGACGACGGAGCGGCGATCTACCTCGACTCCTTCGCGACGATCCGCGGCGAAGCGTCCTTCGACCACCTGCCCCGGGACGCCGAGAAGGTGGCCGTGCGGATGGTGCACGGCACCGGCCAGGTCGACCTGGTCGACGACCTCGTCATCCACCCGCTGCTGGTGAGCGCCGCCCGCAGCGCGCTGGAGGCGGGAGCGCCCATCCTCACCGACGCCCACATGGTCGCCTCCGGGGTCACCCGGGCCCGGCTGCCCCGGACGAACGAGGTGGTGTGCCTGCTCCGCGACGAGCGGGTGCCGGGCCTGGCGGCCGCGATGGGCACCACGCGGTCGGCGGCCGCGCTCTCGCTGTGGGGGCCGCGGCTGGAGGGCGCGGTGGTGGCGATCGGCAACGCGCCGACCGCGTTGTTCCACCTGCTCGAGCTGCTCATCGACGGCGGCCCACGACCGGCTGCGATCATCGGCTGTCCGGTGGGGTTCATCGGCGCGGCCGAGTCCAAACAGGCACTGGCCTCGCTGGCCGAGGACCACGGCATCGACATCCCGTTCCTCACCGTCCGAGGGCGCCGGGGCGGCTCCGCGATGACCGCATCGGCCCTCAACGCGATCGCCCAGGAGCAGGAATGAGCGGCGTGTTCTACGGCGTCGGGCTCGGACCCGGCGACCCCGAGCTGATCACCCTGAAGGCGGCGCGGCTGATCGCGGCCGCCGATGTCGTGGCCTACCACGCCGGGGTCGGCAAGGAGTCGAACGCTCGCCGGATCGCCGCGTCCGTGATTCCCTCGACGGCGATCGAGGAGGAGCTGCGCTACCCCGTGACCACCGGGGCGACCGCCCATCCGGGCGGGTACGCCGGGGCGCTCGCGGAGTTCTACGAGGAGTGCGCCGACCGGCTGGCCGCCCACCTGTCGGCCGGGCGTTCCGTGGTCCTGCTGGCCGAGGGCGATCCGCTGTTCTACGGCTCGTTCATGTACATGCACGACCGGCTCGCGGACCGGTTCACCACCGAGATCGTGCCGGGGGTGCCGGCGTTCGCGGCCGCCACGGCCACCATCGCCGCCCCGCTGGTGCGGCAGACCGACGTGCTGACGATCCTGCCCGGCACCCTGCCCGAGCCCGAGCTGGCCCGCCGCCTCGCCGACACCGACGGCGCGATCATCATGAAGCTCGGCAGGACCTTCCCGGCCGTCCGCGCGGCCCTGGCGGCCGCCGGTCGTCTGGAGCACGCGATGTACGTCGAGCGCGCCTCGATGCCCTCCGAGCGATGGCTTCCCGTGGCAGACGTGGATCCGGCGAGCGTGCCCTACTTCTCGCTCATCGTGGTGTCGGGTGACTCGTTGAACGGGCGCCGGGAACGAGCCGCCGCCCCGCTGGTCGAGCCCGGTGCCCCGGGGGCGTCCGTGGGTGCGGCTGAGCTGCTGGTCGTCGGCCTCGGCCCGGGCCCGGAGCACTGGCAGACCCCCGAGGTGACGGCTGCCCTGGCCGAGGTGGAGCACGTCGTCGGCTATGCGCCCTACGTCAGCCGGGTGCCGCAGCGGGCCGGGCTGCAGCGTCACGCGTCGGGCAACACGGTGGAGGTCGACCGTGCCCGTCTCGCCCTCGAGCTGGCCGCCCGTGGCGAGCGGGTGGCCGTGGTGTCGGGAGGCGACGCCGGTGTCTTCGGGATGGCCGCTGCGGTCTTCGAGGCGGCCGCGGACCCGGCGTACTCCGGGGTTGCGATCCGGGTGCTGCCAGGGGTCTCGGCGGTGCAGGCGGTGGCAGCCCGGGCAGGGGCTCCGATCGGTGCCGACTTCGCGGTGCTGAGTCTGTCGGACCGCCTCAAGCCGTGGACCGTCGTGGAGAAGCGGCTCCGAGCGGTCGCCGAGGCCGATCTGGTGCTGGGGATCTACAACCCGGCCTCACGCTCGCGCACCGACCAGGTGCGGCTCGCCCAGAAGCTGCTGCTCGAGCATCGCTCCCCCGACACCCTGGTGGTGGTCGGACGCGACGTCGGCCGGAGCGAGGAGTCGCTGACCGTGACCACGCTCGCCGAGCTCGACGCCGACGCGGTCGACATGAAGTGCCTGCTGATCGTCGGTGCGACCAGCACCCGCCGGACCTCAGCGGGCCAGGTGTGGACCCCTCGCTTCGTGCACTGAGCGGGCGCGGCGGGGGTCGTAGAGGTAGGACTCCCCGGCGGAGCTGGAGGGGTCCAGCGCCGGTCCCACCAGGATCACCGCGGCCTGGCGCAGCCCGGCCGCCTCGACCTGGTCGGCGATGTCGGCCAGCGTGCCGCGGAGCACCAGCTCGTCGGGCTGGCTGGCCCGCGACACCACGGCCACGGGGCAGCTCGGTCCGTAGTGCTCGGCCAGCTCGACGGCCAGCTCGCGGGTGCGGGTGATGGCCAGGTGGATGGCCAGGGTGGCGCGGGTGGCAGCGAAGTCGGCCAGCGCCTCGGAGTCCGGCATCACGGTGGACCTCGACTGCGCTCGGGTCAGCACGACCGACTGCGTCAGCAGCGGCACGGTGAGCTCGCGGCCGAGCGCTGCGGCGGCGGCGGCGTACGCCGGGACACCGGGGGTGACGTCCCACGGCACCCCGTGCTCGTCGAGTCGTCGCGTCTGCTCGGCGAGCGCGGAGTAGAGCGACGGGTCGCCCGAGGTGAGGCGTACGACGTCAGCCCCGGCCAGGTGGGCCGTCACGAGCTCGTCGGTGATCTGGTCGAGGTCGAGATCCTGGGTGTCCACCAGCCGGGTGCCCGGCCGGCAGTGGCTGAGCACCTCGGCGTCGAGGTAGGTGCCGGGGTAGAGGCAGACGTCCGCGGCAGCCAGCATGGTGGCGGCGCGCAGGGTGATCAGGTCGGCGGCGCCGGGGCCGGCCCCGACGAAGTGCACGGTCACGGCTTCTCCTTCGTGTAGGCCCACTGGGTGACCGCGCGGGCGGGCGTCCACCCGGTGAACGAGCCGATCGGGGCTGCCGTCTCGGTGTGGATCCGGGTGAGCTCGCCGCCGTGGTGGGCATACTGCGCGGCCAGCAGTCCCTCGGTCTCGACCGTCACCCCGTGCACCACCAGGCGTCCCCCGGGCCGCAGCTTGCCGAGGCAGGTCTGCAGCAGCCACTCGACCGTTGCCCCGCCCCCGACGAAGATCGCGTGGGGGTCCGGGAGGGCCTTGAGCGCCTCGGGGGCGTGACCCGTCACCACCTCCAGGCCCGGTACGCCGAGCGCCCGGGCGTTGCGGGTGATCCGCGCGACCCGCTCGGGGTCGGCCTCGACCGCGATGGCTCGCGTCGTGGGCTGCGACCGCAGCCACTCGATGCCGACCGATCCGGCGCCCGCGCCGACGTCCCACAGCAACTGCCCGGGCTGCGGAGCGAGCCTCGCCAGCGCGGAGGCGCGCAGGTCACGCTTGGTCAGCTGACCGTCGTGCTCGAACGCCTCGTCGGGGAGACCTCCGGCCCGGGCGCCGTAGCCCGAGCCGTTGAGCTCGATCGCGAGGATGTTGAGGTCGGGCGGGCTGCCGACCCAGGTGGCCGCGGAGGCCACGTGGCAGGTCTCGTCGTCAGCTCCCAGGTCGCCGAGGACGGTGATCCTGCTGCGGCCGTAGCCCGCGTCGGTGAGCAGGGCGGCGACCGTCTCGGCGGTGCCGGCGTCGGAGGACAGCACCACCAGCCGATGGCCGGGGGCGAGCGCGCGCAGCAGTCCGGACGGGTCGCGCCCGACCAGGCTGATCACCTCGAACGACTCGGCGGGCCAGCGCATCCGAGCGGCCGCCAGGGACACCGAGGAGACGGCCGGCTCGATGTGCACCCGTTCGGGTCCCAGGAGGTCGATCAAGGTCGTTCCGATGCCCGACACGAGCGGGTCGCCCGAGGCCAGTGCCACGATCCGCTGCCCGTCGTACCTCTCGAGGAGCGCCGGCAGTCCCTCGCGCAACGGCGAGGGCCACGGGGCCCGCACCAGACCTGCGGTCTCCGGCACCAGGGCGAGGTGACGGGGTCCGCCGAGCAGCACGTCGGCGCCCTCGACGAGGTCACGCAGTCGCTGCGGCACCCCCGTCCAACCGTCCGCGCCGATGCCGACAACTGTGATGGGGGACCGAGACCTGTGGGGCATGGGACCCGACCCTAGCGGGCCTGAAGGATGCAGAACTCGTTTCCTTCGAGGTCGGCGAGCACCACCCAGGTCTCGTCGCCGCTCTGGCCGACGTCGGCGTGGGTGGCACCGAGGGCGATCACTCGGGCGACCTCGGCGGCCTGGTCGTCGGGGCGCAGGTCGAGGTGGAGACGGTTCTTGCCGACCTTCTCGTCGGGGCCGCGTCCGAACAGCAGATCCGGGGACACCCCGTCCTCGGGGCTGCCGGCGGGTGGCTCGAGGACCCATTCGTCGGGGGTCTCGTAGGTCACCCGCCACCCGAGGACCTGCTGCCAGAACCCGGCCAGGCGGGCGGGGTCGTGACAGTCGATGACGAGGCACTGGATCCGAAGGCTCATCTGCGCATCCTTCCCTCGACCTGTCGCAGATGTACACCGGCGCCTGTACATCTGCGACGGGTCGACGGATAGGGTGACGCTCGACAGGCACGAGGTGCCCTCGAGACCACGCCGTCGCAACGACGTGGCCGACAGGGAGAATCTGGGAAGCCGGTGAGATTCCGGCACAGGGCCCGCTGCGGTGACCTGGACGACCCTTGCGGGTGGATCCAGGAAGTCCGAAGACCGGCCTCGCGCCACATCGTTGATCGATGGCTGACGAGCGGGAGCCCCCATGCCACAGCAGTACCCCTTCAGTGCCGTCGTCGGATCCGACGACATGGCGCTCGCCCTGACCCTGACCACCATCTCGCCCGACGTCGGCGGCGTCCTCGTGCGCGGCGAGAAGGGCACGGCCAAGTCGACGATGGTGCGCGCGCTGGCCGCCGTACTCCCCCCGATCGAGGTGTACGACGGCGACCGGTTCTCCATCGACCCGGCCGACCGGCGGGCC
>CZKA01000058.1_pt1 | contig 62410 bp, 64 predicted proteins | sample 1657991 | NCBI WGS metagenome assembly CZKA01 (sample SAMEA3501708, study PRJEB10268) | metagenome | biome: nitrite-oxidizing laboratory bioreactor; material: liquid mineral medium | place: Austria | collected 2011-12-21
GGTCACCGAGGTCGACGTGGTCGGGATCGCGACCGACTACTGCGTCAAGGCCACGGCCCTCGACGCTGCCGGCAACGGCCTCCGCACCCGGGTCCTGGCCGACCTCTGCGCCGGAGTCGCCCCCGACACCACCGAGGCAGCCCTGGTCGAGCTGCGCGGCGCCGGGGTCACGGTGGTGCTCAGGGGCGAGTGAAGACCCGCCATCCCCACGCGGGGAGGTCGAGCTGGGTCTCGGCGCTCACGGCGAGCTGCCGCCCCGAGAAGGCATCGACCCAGTCGCCGTGGTGCGGGCCCGCACCGAGCGAGACCGTGCGGCGAACCCTGCTCAGGTTGAACACGGCGAAGACCCGGCTGGCCCCGTCGTCGGTGGCGCGCACGAAGCTCAGCACGTGGTCCTCCTGGTCATTGACCACCCGCACCATCCGCGAGCCCCATCCCCCGTTCCACAGGGCAGGCTGCTGCTTCTTGAGCCGGAACAGCGCGCGGTAGAGCCCTGCCTGCTGGTCGCTGTCGCCGCCCACCTCGTCCTTGTCGAAGAACTCCAGCCGGCGCCGGTTGCCCAGCTCCTGACCGGTGTAGACCAACGGGATGCCGTCGCCGACCACGGACAGCACCGTGACCGCCGGGAGAGCGTCGCCGAAGCGCTCGTACTCGGTGCCCGCGGCGTGGTTGTGGTCGTGGTTGCTCACGAAGGTCATCCGCATCGAGTCGTGTGACCAGGACCGCTCGTTCCACGCGTAGTAGACCCGCAGCGGCTCGATGCTCGCCACCTCACCGCTGGCGATGTGATGCAGGGCCTCGTTCCACGACCAGGCGTAGGACGCGTCGAAGGCGGAGTTGTGCAGGTCGCGGGTCTCCCACTCGGCCAGCATGAAGACCGGCTTGATCGCGTCGAGCCGGGCGCGGGCGTGCTCCCAGAAGTCGAGGGGCACGAACCCGGCGACGTCGCAGCGGTAGCCGTCCACGTCGCACTCGCGGACCCAGAACTCCAGCGCACCGGCCATGTACTCCCGCAGCGCCGGGCCGTGCTCGGGGTGGTCGTAGTCGAGGTCGATGATGTCGTCCCAGTCCCACCACGGCGTGGGCCGGACGTCGCCCTTCCAGTCTCGGGCGTACCACTCCGGGTGCTCCTCGACGAGCACGTTGTCCCAGGCCGTGTGGTTGGCCACCCAGTCGAGGATGACCTTCAGGCCCAGCTCGTGCGCGGTCGCCACGAAGTGCCGCAGGTCCTCGATGGTGCCGAACTCGGGATTGACGGCGAGGTAGTCGCGCACGGCGTACGGACTGCCGAGCCGGCCCTTGCGGTTGACCTCCCCGATGGGATGCACCGGCATCAGCCAGATGATCTCGACGCCGAGGTCCCGGATGCGGGGCAGGTGCTCCTCGGCCGCCCGGAAGGTGCCTTCGGCGGTGAGCTGGCGTTGGTTGAGCTGGTAGATCGCAGCACTCTGCGACCACGCGGGATGTTGCATGGAGGTCCTCCGGAGGGAGTGCGGGTCCTCAGGCGAGCGGCGCAGGCGCCTTGGCCGTCGATCCCCGCACCACGAGTTCGGGTTGGAAGATGACATCCCCGTGCGCCACGGTGTGGCCGGAGATCAGTTCGATGAGGTTGCGGCACGCCGCGGTGGCGAGGTTCGCCGCCGGTTGACGCACGGTGGTCAGCGGTGGGTCGGTGAACTCGGTCATCAGGCTGTCGTCGCTGCCGATCACCGAGATGTCCTCGGGCACCCGCAGCCCCGCCGCCCGGATCGCCCGGATCACACCGAGCGCCATCACGTCGGAGCCACAGACGATGCCGGTGACGCCCGCATCGAGCAGCTGCTGGGCAGCGGCGACACCTCCCTCGACCGTGTAGGCCGTGCAGGCGATGCGCTGGTCGATCAGCTCGCCGCTGAGCCCGGCCTCGGGCCCGCTCATCAGCTCGGTGAACGCAGCAGCCTTGCGGATCACCGGGGTGTACCTCGCCTGTCCCAGCGCGATGCCGATGTCGACGTGACCCATCTGGCGCAGATGGTTGACGGCCAGCTCGACGCAGCGTGCGTCGTCGGTGGACAGGAACGGCGCTGGTACGCCGGCCAGGTAGCCGTTGATCAGCACGATCGGCAGCCCCATCTCCACCAGGCGGATGTAGCGCTGCGGGTCGGTGTCCTGGATGGCGTGGATCCCGGAGACGAAGATGATCCCGGAGACCGCGTGCTCCTGCAGCATCTGCACGTAGTCGTCCTCGTGCACGCCGCCGAGGCTCTGGCTGCAGAGCACCGGCGTGTAGCCGAAGCGTGCCAGGTTGGCCTCCACCAGATGCGCGAAACGTGGGAAGAACGGGTTCTCCAGCTCAGGCACGATCAGGCCCACCAGACCGGCGGCCCGCGGTCGCAGTCGCGAGGGACGGTCGTAGCCGAGGACGTCGAGGGCGGTGAGCACCTGGCGTCGGGTGTGCTGGTTGACGCCTGGCTTCTCGTTGAGGACCCGGCTCACCGTGCTCACGCTCACGCCCGCACGCTGGGCGATCTCCGTGAGACGCACCTTCATGGTCCGGATCTTAGTGACGAGGTTCGCATTCCAGGCACGAATGCACGCATCGTGAACGACGCGACGGCTACTGGCATGACGAACACAGTAGTGACGTGTATCACTTTTGGAAACTTTTTGCAGGACTCTTTCTCCCTTGCAAGATCGCTGCTAGCGTGTGGCGCGCCTCACACCTGGCCCCTCGAGGAGGACTCCCACCCATGCTCAAGCTCTCGCGCACACTCGCGCCGGCAATCGTTGCAATCGCTTTCATGGCCGCCGCGTGTGGCGGCAATGACCCAGCTCCCAGCGCCGATCCCAGCGCTGGCGAGTCATCGGCCCCTGCAGGTGACAGTGGCGGCGACGCCGACCTGGTGGTCTGGACCGACTCGCTGAAGCTCCCCGCCGTCAAGAAGGTCGCCGAGAAGTTCGGCGCGGACAACGGCATCACCGTCAAGGTGCAGGCCATCTCCACCGACCTCCAGGGTCAGTTCGTCACGGCGGACTCCGCGGGCAACGGGCCTGACGTCGTGGTCGGCGCGCACGACTGGATCGGCAACCTGGTGCAGAACGGCGCCATCGAACCACTCCAGCTCTCCCCTGAGGACCTCTCCGGCTACTCCCCGAAGGCCGTCCAGGCCACGACGTACGACGGCAAGCTCTACGGCGTGCCCTACGGCATCGAGGCGCTGGCCCTCTACCGCAACACCGACGTCGCCCCCGACGAGCCGAAGACGATGGACGACGCGATCGCGGCGGGCCAGAAGGCGGTTGACGCAGGCAAGGTCGACTCCGCCCTCAACCTTCCGGTCGGCGACACCGGGGACGCCTACCACATGGAGCCGATCCTGACCTCCTTCGGTGGCTACATCTTCGCCCAGGACGACGCCGGCGCCTACGACCCGGCCGACGTCGGCATCGGCAAGGAAGGGTCCGTCGCGGCCGCCGAGAAGATCTCCGACCTCGCCAAGGCGAAGGTGCTGCGCACCTCGATCAGCGGCGACAACTCCATCGCCCTGTTCACCAGCAAGAAGGCAGCCTTCCTCGTCTCCGGCCCGTGGGCCCTGCCCGACATCAAGAAGGCCGGGTTCCCCTACGCCATCCAGCCGCTGCCCGGGTTTGCCGGCCAGGGTCCGGCAGAGCCGTTCATGGGGGCCCAGGCGTTCATGGTGGCCGCGAACGGCAAGCACAAGGACATCGCTCAGGAGTTCGTCAACAACGGCGTCAACAGCGAAGAGGCCATGCAGACGCTCTTCGCCGAGACCCAGCTGGTGCCGGCGATGACCTCGGTCCAGGAGACGGTGACCGACCCCGACCTCACGGTCTTCACGGAGGCGGCGAACGCGGCGAACCCGATGCCGGCGATCCCTGCCATGGCGTCGGTCTGGGAGCCGCTCGGCAAGGCCTACTCGGCCATCGTCAGCGGCAAGGACCCGGTGTCCACCATCAAGTCGGCCGGAAGCACGATCAACAAGGCGATCAAGGACGCCGGCTGACCGAGCCGTCCGACCCTGCGTGACCCCAGAACCGGTGGGCGGGACCACCCGCCCACCGGTTCGCTCTCCCCCACCCTCAACAACCAGTCAGGGGAACAGCCGTGACGGACGTGGAACTCTCCGAGCCAACCCAGACCAAACCCCCCACCCGCTTCACCAAGCCGGGGCGCGACGGCGTCCCCGCGCTGCTCGTCAAGGTGCTCTTCCTCGGCGCCGTGATCGGGGTCGCGATCGCGTTGACGCCGATCCTGGTCGGCGAGGAGTCCTGGGTCTTCCTGGTCGCCATCTGGCTGATCGCCGGGATCCTGACGGCCACCTACGCCACTGGACGTGCGCTGCCGGCCAAGTACCTCGTGCCCGGCACGCTGATGCTCACCCTGTTCGTGGTCTACCCGATCTTCCTGACGGCCAAGACCTCCTTCACGAACTACGGCGACGGCACCCGGAGCCCGAAGGAAGACACCATCAGCCAGATCGTCGGGGCCTCGGTGGTGCGGTCCGAGGACTCGCCGCAGTACAGCCTGACCATCACCACCGACGGCGACGTGGTCACCGGACCCTTCACCTACTTCCTGGTCCCCCAGGACGACGAGGCGACGGTCTTCAAGGGCACCCAGGAAGACGGGGTCGAGGAGATCGACGCCGCCGAGGTCACCCTGGACGGGGGTCGGGTCACCGCGGCCGACGGCTACACCGTGCTCAACATCAAGCAGGTCAGTGCCGCCGCCGAGACCCTGGACCAGATCGCGATCCCCACCGACAGCGGATCGTTCATCGTCCGGTCCGGCACCAGCGAGGCCTTCGAGGGTGCGCCCACCCTGGAGTACGACGAGGGCAACGACACCATCACCGACACCACCACGGACACGGTCTACACCGTGCAGCAGCAGGGTGACCGGGAGTACTTCGTCGACGACCAGGGCGAGCGCATCTCCGACCAGTCCTGGACCGCCAACGTCGGCCTGCTCAACTTCAAGAAGATCTTCACCGACAAGCGGATCAGCTCGGACTTCTTCAAGATCTTCCTCTGGACCCTGGTCTTCGCCACCGTCTCCACGGCCTCGACCTTCCTGCTCGGTCTGCTGTTCGCCTACGTCCTCAACGACTCCAGGATGCGGGGACAGAAGATCTATCGAGCTCTGCTGATCCTCCCCTACGCCATCCCCGGCTTCATCTCCCTGTTGCTGTGGTCGAGCTTCTACAACCAGGACTTCGGCCTCATCAACGACCTGACCGGGCTCAACGTCAACTGGTTCGGCGGCTCGACGTCGGCCAAGATCGCGGTCCTCGTCACCAACCTGTGGATGGGCTTCCCCTACATGTTCCTGGTCTCGACGGGCGCTCTCCAGGCGATCCCCGAGGACCTCCAGGAAGCGGCCAAGATCGACGGGGCCAGCGGATGGAAGAACTTCACCAAGATCACCTTCCCGTTGCTGCTGGTGACCGTGGCGCCGCTCCTGGTGTCCACCTTCGCCTACAACTTCAACAACTTCGGGGCCATCTATCTGCTGACCGAGGGGGGGCCGTTCAGTCCGGACAACCCGACGGCAGGCGGCACCGACATCCTGATCAGCTACACCTACCGGCTGGCGTTCGGTGCCGGCGGGGCCCAGATCGGCTTCGCCTCTGCCGTCTCGGTCGTCCTGTTCGTCGTCACCGGCCTCATCGCCGCGATCCAGTTCCGCGCCACCCGTTCGCTAGAGGATGTGAACTGACATGGCAACGCCGATACCCACCCGCAAGGCCAGCAGGAAGGCCGAGGCCGCCCCCAGGGTCAAGATGGGGTTCAGCCGCTGGTTCCGCGAGATCGGCTGGCGCCACCTCGTCGCCGTCATCGCCGTGCTGTGGGCGCTGTTCCCGGTGTCCTACGTGATCTCGGCCTCGCTGAACCCGCTGGGCAACGTGGTCACCACGACGATGATCCCGCAGTCGTTCGACCTCGCCAACTACACCAAGCTCCTGGACAACTACCCGTTCGGGACGTGGGTGCGCAACAGCCTGATCGTCTGCGTGATCGTGGTGTTCGTCCAGCTGCTCTTCAGCGCGCTCGGTGCCTACGCGTTCTCCAGGTTCCGGTTCAAGGGCCGGCGTGGTGGCCTGCTGGCCCTGCTGCTGATCCAGATGTTCCCGCAGTTCCTCGCCCTGGTCGCGCTCTACCTGCTGTTCACCGACATCGGTGAGGTGATCCCCGCGATCGGACTCGACACGCTCCTCGGCTACATCATCATGATGTGCGGCAGCTCCCTGGGCCAGGTGTGGCTGATCAAGGGCTTCTTCGACTCGATCCCCATGTCTCTGGACGAGGCGGCCACGATCGACGGCGCCAGCCACGTGCAGGTGTTCTTCCGGATCATCCTGCCGCTGGTCAGGCCGATCCTCGCTGTCTGCGGCCTGCTGGTGTTCGTGGGCGTGATCGCCGAGTTCCTGATGGCCTCGATCTTCCTGCGCGACGAGGGCAACAAGACCCTGGCCACCGGGCTCTACGGGCTGATCGACGGTGACAGGTCCAACAACCTCGGGGTGTTCGCGGCCGGCGCCGTCCTCACCGCGATCCCCGTGGTGCTGTTGTTCCTGTACCTGCAGAAGTTCATCGTCGGCGGCATCACCGCCGGCGGCGTCAAGGGATGACCTCCAAGGTCGACCCGCTCGACCCGCATCACGACGGCTCACCGCTCTACACGCTCACCGAGGTCCCTGTCCTCGGTGGGCGTGTGCCGCTTCGGGTGCGGGTGCCGCACCGCCTCGACGGGAGCCCGGGGGCCGTCGAGGTGGTGCTGCGCGCGGTGACCGACGGCGAGCCCGCCATCCGGAAGGCCAGCCAGGTGGAGGTCGACGCGGCGGGAGCCTGGTGGGAGGTCGAGGTCGAGCTGGTCAACCCGCTGACGTCGTACCGCTTCCTGGTCTCGTCGGGCCCCGACGACTACCGCTGGCTGAACGCCGTCGGCGTCCACCGCCGCGACGTCACCGACGCCGGCGACTTCAAGATCAGCACGCTGCACCAGCTGCCCTCCTGGGTGCCCGACCAGATCGGCTACCAGGTCTTCCCCGACCGTTTCGCCAGGACCGAGACCGGGGTGGCGCTCCCGGACTGGGCCATGGCCGCCGACTGGGACGACCCAGTGATCCACCAGGGTCCCCAGGTGCCCTACCAGGTGTACGGCGGCACGCTGGACGGCGTCGCGGCGCACCTCGACCACCTGACCGGCCTCGGGGCGACGCTGCTCTACCTGACCCCCGTCTTCGAGGCCCACTCCAACCACCGCTACGACGCCGTCTCCTTCGACCGGGTCGACCCCCTGCTCGGTGGCGACGCAGCCCTCGACCGGCTCCTCCAGGCGGCCCACGCCCAGGGTCTGCGGGTGGTCGGCGACCTCACGACCAATCACACCGGCGACTTCCACGAGTGGTTCCTCACCGCCCTGGCCGAACCCACCAGCGCCGAGCGCGGCTTCTACCGCTTCGACGGCGACGACTACGTGAGCTGGCTCGGCATCCCGACGCTGCCCAAGCTCGACCACACCTCCCGCGAGCTGGCCTCACGGCTGTACGACGGACCCGGCTCGGTGGTGGCCACCTGGGTGGAGCGCGGGCTCGACGGTTGGCGCATCGACGTGGCCAACATGACCGGCCGGCTCGGCGCCGACGACCTCGCCCATCAGGTCGCCCAGGACATCCGCCGCACCATCGCCTCGATCCGGCCCGACGGCTGGCTGCTGGCCGAGCACGGCCACGACGCCTCGCAGGACCTGGCCGGGGCCGGGTGGCACGGCACCATGGACTACGCAGGCTTCACGCGCCCCCTGTGGTGCTGGCTCAACGGCGGGTCACCGGGCTCGACGGGACCCGGGGCGATCGAGCACGGGGCGATCGAGCACGGGCTGACCTACCTCGGCCTGCCGGTGGACATCCCGGTGCTGGCCGCTGAGGCCGTGGTGGCCACCATGCGTGAGGTCCACGGCGCGATGCCGTGGACGTCCTGGATGAGCTCGACGATGCACCTCGACTCCCACGACGTTCCCCGGTTCCGCACGGTCGCCGGCGGTGGCGTGGACGGTGGGATCGACCGTGAGGGCCATGGTCGACACCTGCACCTCGTGGGCCTCGGCCTGCAGATGACGATGCCCGGCGTACCCGTCGTGTTCATGGGCGACGAGCTCGGGCTCACCGGGGTCGACGGCGAGCACGCGCGTACGCCGTACCCGTGGTCCCGCCCCGAGACCTGGGACTCCCCCACCCTGGACGCCTACCGCGACTGGATCGCGCTGCGCCACCAGCACGTCGCGCTGCGTCGCGGCAGCCTGCGCTGGCTGCACGCCTCCGGGGACTGCCTCACCTTCGTGCGCGAGCACGCCGACGAGGTGCTGCTGGTGCACGCCAACCGCACCGACACCGGCGAGGTGTCGCTGCCGTCACACGCTCTGGGGCCGGGGGGTGCCGCGCTGACGACCGTGGTCGGCAGCGCGGCCTCGGTCCAGGGCGAGGAGATCGTCCTGCCGGGCACGCGGGGGGTCAGCGTCTACGCGGCTGACCGCCTCCCCACTTGGTCGCCAACGCCCTGATCACCTTGGCGTCGCGGGTGGTGGCCACCCCGAACAGCTTCTCGAGCGCCGCGTTGCTCAGCTTGACCGAGTGATAGGCGCTCTCGGTGAAGCTGAGGTGCACCGCACGACTGGAGACCTCGCCGTGCTCCCCGGCGTACTCCAGTGCGGCCAGCGCCTCGACCGCCTTCGCTGAGGGCTGCTGCTTGAGGAGAGTGACGTAGTGCCGATCACTGCCCGGCGCAGCCAGCCGCTCGGTGTCGGCGGCCAGGTCCACGAGCTCGTCGAGCGTGTAGACGATCGTGGGCACCTCGAACCCCCGGTCCGCCGCGAACGCCTCCTCGAGCGTCGCCTCCAGCTTGGGGCGCGAGCGCATCCGGGTGGTCAGGAGCACGTTGCCGGTGTTGATGTGGGTGGCGACATCGGTGCAGCCGACCGACTCGACGGCAGCCTTGATGTCGTCCTTCGGGAACTTCCGGGTGGCACCGAGATTGATGGCCCTGAGGAAGGCGACGTACGACGGCATGGGGCCATCTTGTCGGACAAAATGAGGAGTGAGGCCGAAAAGAGACCTGATTCTGCGTGACCTCGGGCCTTCCACGCCCATAGGGTGCAACGCATGAAGACCCGAAACCTTGCCGCTGCCCTGTCCGTCGCTGCTCTGGCCGCCACTCTCTCCGCCTGTGCCCAAGACACCACCACCACCGAGAGCGGGGTGAACGTGATCAAGGAGGGCAACCTGACCGTCTGCACGTCGTTGCCCTACAAGCCGTTCGAGTTCAAGCAGGGCGCCGACATCGTGGGCTTCGACATGGACCTGGCGAAGATGGTCGCCGACGCCAACGACCTGACCCTCGACGTGGTCGTCACCGGCTTCGAGGGCATCCAGTCCGGCCAGTCCCTCAACACCGGCAAGTGCGACATGGCGATCGCCGGCATGACGATCACCGAGGACCGCGAGAAGGTCATCGACTTCTCCGACCCCTACTTCGACGCCACCCAGGCCCTGCTGACCAACGACGAGTCCATCAAGAGCCTCGAGGACCTCGACGGCAAGACCCTCGCGGTGATGGCCGGCACGACGGGCGCGCTCTACGCCAAGGACAAGGCCCCCTCGGGCGTGACCATCAAGACCTTCGAGGACCTCGGGCTCCAGGCCACCGCGGTGAAGGCGGGCCAGGTCGACGCCGCCATCCAGGACAACGGTCCGCTGCTCGACTTCGCCAAGGCCAACCCCGGCACGTTCGTCACCGCCGAGTTCGACACCGGCGAGCAGTACGGCATGGCGGTCAAGAAGGACGCCAACGACGACCTGCTCGACTCGATCAACGAGGTCATCGCCGACTCCAAGAGCGACGGCAGCTATGACGAGACCTACACCACCTGGTTCGGCAACGCGCCGGCCAACTGATCACGAGCCAACCGCCCCCGTGACCGTGATCCCTGCCCAAGGAGCCTGACATGGCGATGAGCCCCCGCAAGCGTGCTCAGATCAGTCGCTACATCCAGTACGCCGTGCTCGCGCTCGCGATCATCGTCATCGCAGTGGTCGCGGACTGGGGGACGTTGAAGGACACGTTCCTGAACAGCAAGATCCTCAAGGAGCAGTTCCCGGACATCATCACGATCGCGCTCAAGAACACGATCCTCTACACGATCGGCGCCTTCAGCTTCGGTCTGGTGTTCGGGTTGATCCTGGCGCTGATGCGGCTGTCCACCGTCGGTCCCTACCGGTGGCTGGCGACGCTGATCGTCGAGTTCTTCCGGGGCGTGCCCGCGCTGATCGTGTTCATCGGGTTCTTCTTCGGGTTCCCGATCGCCTTCAGCGGACGCACGCTGCCCGGCGGCATCTTCGGCACGGTGACGGTGGCACTCGGCCTGGTCGGAGCCGCCTACATGGCCGAGACCATCCGCGCCGGCATCCAGGCCGTGCCCAAGGGACAGCTCGAGGCGGCTCGCTCGCTGGGGATGACCCAGTCGCGCGCGATGATCTCGATCGTGATCCCGCAGGCGTTCCGGATCATCCTGCCGCCGCTGACCAACGAGCTGATCCTGCTGACCAAGGACTCCTCGCTGGTCTACGTGCTGGGGCTCAGCCTCAGCGAGTACGAGCTGACCTCGTTCGGCAAGGACGGCCTGAGCACCTACATCAGCCTGACTCCGCTGTTCGCGGCCGCCATGTGCTACCTGATCATCACCGTTCCCCTGTCCATCGTCGTCAGACGCATGGAAGCCCGAGCCGAGAGGGCCCGCTGATGTCCGAGATCACGCTCGACAAGAATGCTCCCGCGATCGACGTGCAGCAGCTGCACAAGTACTTCGGCGAGAACCAGGTGCTGAAGGGCATCGACTTCCATGTCGACCGCGGCCAGGTCGTGTGCGTGATCGGGCCCTCGGGCTCCGGCAAGTCCACATTGCTGCGCTGCGTGAACCTGCTCGAGCAGCCCACCGAGGGCAAGATCTTCGTGGAGGGCGTCGAGATCACCGACCCCGACGTGAACGTCGACGCACTGCGCAGCCGGATCGGGATGGTGTTCCAGCAGTTCAACCTGTTCCCCCACCTGAGCGTGCTCGACAACCTGACCATCTCCCAGGTCAAGGTGAAGAAGCGCAACAAGTCCGAGGCCGTCGAGATCGCCCGCAAGAACCTCGAGAAGGTCGGGCTGGCGCACCGAGAGGACGCCTACCCGGCCCACCTCTCCGGCGGTCAGCAGCAGCGCATCGCCATCGCCCGGGCGCTGTCGATGGAGCCCGACATGATGCTCTTCGACGAGCCGACGTCCGCCCTCGACCCCGAGCTCGTCGGTGACGTGCTCCAGGTCATGAAGGATCTCGCCACCGAGGGCATGACCATGATGGTGGTCACCCACGAGATGGGCTTCGCCCGCGAGGTGGGTGACAACCTGGTCTTCATGGACGGCGGTGTGATCGTCGAGGAGGGCCTGCCCACCGAGGTGCTGGGCAACCCCCAGGAGGAGCGCACCCAGCTCTTCCTCTCCAAGGTCCTCTGAGGGCGCCTCAGCGGGTGCGGACGACGTTCGTCCGGGCCATCTTGTCGTGCAGCGCCTGCTTCTTGCCGTCCCAGAGCGGCCAGAGGCCGTCGAGCAGGGGGTAGAAGCCGGCGATCACCCCGATGCCGGGCAGCAGCTGCACGATCCCGACCCCGAACTGACCCGCCCAGCGGATCAGCACCGTGCCCCACGACAGGGGGCCCGGCTGCTCGCGCAGGCGCACCTCGATGCCCAGCAGCATCTTGGCGGGCGTCGCACCGCGCCACTTCAGGAAGCCGGCGTGGTAGGCGAGGCTCACCATCAGCCCGATGATCGTGATGGCGAGGAACGGCTGCCACAGTGCCGACATCATGTCGGCCTCCGTCGGGAGCACGGGATCCTGCACCCCGGCGTCCAGCTGGGCACTCACGTCGTCGACCACCGAGCTGACGTAGTCGATGATCTGGCTCAGGAACGGCGCCGAGGCCACCAGCGTCACGAGGAACGTCAGCACCCCGTCGAGGAGGTAGGCGGCCAGCCGTCGACCCCAGGAGGCGAGCTGCTGACCGTCCGGGGTGAGGTTCTTGTTGACCAGCTGCGCGGGCTGTCCGTAGGGCGAGCCCTGGTAGGCCGGCGGCGCCGCGGGATACTGCGTCGGCTGGTACGGCGTCGGCTGGTACGGCGTCGGCTGGTACTGCTCGGGCGCCGCCTCGGGGACGGCGTGGGTGTGCGCGGTCCAGGTGCTGCCGTCCCACCACCGCAGACCTGGCTGGGTTCCGGGCGGGGTCGTCGACGGGTCGGGATACCAACCGGCAGGGCTCGGGCTCATGCGCACATCCTCTCCCGCCGATGCCTGGGCGCGCTGGCGTTTGTCAGAGGTTGCCGCGCTTGTCCTGCTCGCGTTCGATCGCCTCGAACAGCGCTTTGAAGTTGCCCTTGCCGAAGCCCAGCGAGCCGTGTCGCTCGATGAGCTCGAAGAACACGGTGGGCCGGTCGCCGAGGGGCTTGGTGAAGATCTGCAGCAGATAGCCGTCCTCGTCGCGGTCGACGAGGATGCCGCGTCGCTGCAGCTCCTCGATCGGGACCCGGACGTTGCCGATCCGCTCGCGGAGCTCGGGGTCCTCGTAGTAGGAGTCGGGCGTGACCAGGAACTCGACGCCGTTGGCCCGCAGCGCGTCCACCGACGCCAGGATGTCGCCGGTCGCCACCGCGAGGTGCTGGGCGCCGGGGCCTCGGTAGAAGTCGAGGTATTCGTCGATCTGCGACTTGCGGGCTGCGATCGCGGGCTCGTTGAGGGGGAACTTGACCCGGTGGTTGCCGTTGGCCACGACCTTGGACATCAGGGCGGAGTAGTCGGTGGCGATGTCGTCGCCGATGAACTCGGCCATGTTCACGAAGCCCATCACCCGGTTGTAGAACCCGACCCACTCGTCCATCTTGCCGAGCTCGACGTTGCCGACGATGTGGTCGAGCGCCTGGAACAGGCGCTTCGGCTCGCCCTCGCGCTTGGTCCAGCGCGGCTGGGCGGCGGCGTAGCCGGGGAGGTAGGGACCTGCGTAGGTCTGTCCGTCGACGGTGCGCTGCACCAGGGTGTGGCGGGTCTCGCCGTAGGTCGCGATGGCGGCGATCCGGACCGAGCCGTGCTCGTCGCTGATCGTCTCCACGGGGCGTACGACGCTCGCGCCGGCCGCCAACGCCTGGCGGATGCACTGGTCGACGTCGGGCACCTCGAGGGCGATGTCCACGACACCGTCGCCGTGCCGGGCGTGGTGGTCGACCAGTGGGCTGTCGGGGCTGACCGCGCCGTTGATCACGAACCTGATCGAGCCGGAGCGCAGCACGAACGACTTGTGGTCCCGGTTGCCGTTCTCCGGGCCGGAGTAGGCCACCAGCTCCATGCCCCATGCGCTGGCGTAGTAGTGCGCCGTCTGGGTGGCGTTGCCGACCACGAACACGATCGCGTCCCACCCGGTCACGGGGAAGGTGTCGTGGTCGGCGTCGTAGTCGACCAGACCGACCAGCTGGTGGAGCTGGTCGAGGGTGAGGTCGGCCTTGAGCTCGTCGGCGGTCAGGGCGCCGCCGTGGGAGGCGATGTCAGTCGTCATGAGGTCACTGTGCCGACCTGAGGACAAGATGTGCAACAGTGGCCCAAAGCACTAGACAATCTGTCTCATCGAGGGGGCTCAGATGGACGCGCTGGACGGCACATTGATCGACTTGTTCGCCACCGAGCCCCGCATCGGGGTCCTGGAGGCGTCCCGGCGCCTCGGGGTGGCCCGCGGCACCGTGCAGGCGCGCCTGGACCGGCTGGCCGCGACCGGCGTGATCCGCGGCTGGGGGCCGGAGCTCTCCCCTCAGGCCATCGGGTTCCCGGTGACGGCGTTCCTCACCCTCGAGATCCGGCAGGGCAGCGGGCACGACCTCGTCGCGAGCCATCTCGCTCAGGTGCCCGAGGTGCTGGAGGCCTTCACCATCACCGGCGCCGGGGACATGTGGTGCCGGGTGGTGGCGCGATCCAACACCGACCTGCAACGCGTCATCGACCTGGTGCTGGGCTCCTCGGCGATCGAGCGCTCCACCACGGTGATCGCGCTGGCCGAGCAGGTGCCCTACCGGACCCGCCCGCTCGCCGCCAAAGCGGCCCAGGAGGGCTAGCGCACCGGGTCAGGCGGTGGGCTTGATCGCCCACTCGCGGATCTTGTCGACGCGGGCATGGAGCTGATCCGCGGTGGCGACAGCGGCCGCCGGTCCCCCACACTCCCGGCGCAGCGCGGCATGGGTCACCCCGTGGGGCTGCCCGGTGCGATGGTTCCAGGCCGCGACCAGACCGTTGAGCTCTCGTCGCAGGACGGCGAGCTGCTCGTGGGTGGTCAGCTCGGCGACAGTCGGCTCGGGTCGGTCACGCTTCTGCTTGCGGGCACGTTCGCTCTGGCGCGTGTGCAGCAGCTCGCGCACCTGGTCGGGCTCCAGGAGCCCGGGAATGCCCAGGAAGTCCATCTCCTCCTCCGACCCCACGTGCACCTCGCCGGAGTGACCGAACGTCGCCCCGTCGAACAGCACGTGGTCGAAGGTGGCCTCGGAGCCCAGCGCCTCGAAGGCCTGGTCGAGCTCGCCGAGCGCCGACTCACTGGCGTTCGCCTGGGCCAGCAGGTCGTTCTCGGCTGCGAAGATGTCGTCCTCGTCGGTGATCCGTCGTCCCAGGACATGGTCGCGCTCGACCTCCATCTCGGAGGCGAAGCTCAGCAAGGACGGCACCGACGGCAGGAACACCGATGCGGTCTCCCCACGTCGGCGGGCGCGCACGAAGCGGCCCACCGCCTGGGCGAAGAACAGCGGGGTCGAGGTCACCGTGGCGTAGACCCCCACGGCGAGACGGGGTACGTCGACGCCCTCGGAGACCATCCGGACCGCGACCATCCAGCGAGACTCCCCCGCACTGAAGGCCGTGATCTTCTTGGAGGCGCCCTTCTCGTCGGAGAGCACCACGGTGGCGGACTCGCCGGTGATCGCCTTCAGCAGCTTGGCGTAGGCGCGCGCGGAGTCCTGGTCGCTCGCGATCACCATCCCGCCGGCGTCGGGCACGTGTCGGCGTACCTCCTCGAGGCGCTTGTCGGCAGCGGCCAGCACCGAGGGCACCCACGACCCCTTCGGGTCGAGCGCGGTGCGCAGCGCCTGCGCGGTGAGGTCCTTGGTGAGAGGTTCGCCGAGACGGGCGGCGATCTCGTCGCCGGCCCGGGTGCGCCACTGCATCTCACCGGAGTAGGCCAGGAACATCACCGGGCGGACCACGTGGTCCGACAGGGCCTGGGCGTAGCCGTAGGTGTAGTCGGCCACCGAGCGCGGGATGCCGTCGTCTCCCGGGGCATAGGCGACGAACGGGATGGGGTTGATGTCGGAACGGAACGGGGTGCCGGTCAGGGCCAGCCGCCGGGTCGCCGGGTCGAAGGCCTCCCGGACCCCTTCACCCCAGGAGAGGGCGTCGCCGGCGTGGTGCACCTCGTCGAGGATCACCAGGGTCTTGAACCGCTCGGTGCGGATCCGCATCGCCAGCGGGTTGACGGCGACGCCGGCGTAGGTGACGGCGATGCCCACGAAGTCGCGCGAGATCTTGCCGGAGCCCGAGGAGTAGGTCGGGTCGATGGGGATGCCTGCTCGCGCGGCGGCCTCGGCCCACTGCGTCTTGAGGTGCTCGGTCGGTGCCACGATCGTGATCCGGTCGACGATGCGCCGCCCGAGGAGGTCGGCGGCCACGGTGAGCGCGAACGTCGTCTTTCCCGCGCCGGGGGTGGCCACGGTGAGGAAGTCGCGCGGGGAGTCGGCGAGGTACTGCTGGAGTGCCGCGGTCTGCCACGCCCGCAGCAGGGGCGCCGTGCCCCAGGCAGCGCGGTCCGGCCAGGCCGGCGACAGAGCCGGAGTGAGATCGAGCGGGTTGGCGGGCTGACTGGTGGGCTGACTGGCGGGTGGCCGTCCGCTCACTCGCCGTCTCCCTTGCCGGGCCCGCCCGGTTTGATGGACTCCCAGATCTCCTTGCAGTCGGGACAGACCGGGAACTTCTCCGGGGCCCGACTCGGCACCCACACCTTGCCGCACAGTGCGACGACGGGAGTGCCCATCACCATCGCCTCGGTGAGCTTGTCCTTGGGCACGTAGTGACTGAAGCGCTCATGGTCGCCCTCGTCGGTCGGGACCGTACGGCGGTCTTCGAGGACGTCGGTGTCGGTGAATCCGATGAGGTTGCTCATGATGTCCGCCAGTTTAGGTCAGAGTCGGTTCAGTTGAGTGCAGGGTCGGCCGGGCGAGTGGAGATCCACGCGAGCTCGCCGGGCTGTCGGCGCAGCACCACCCGCCACAGCTCGCTGACATCCTCACCGAACACGTCGCCCGGCTCGGAGTCGACGACGTACCAGCTGCCCTCGTCGATCTCGCCCTCCAGCTGTCCGGCTCCCCAGCCGGCGTACCCGGCGAAGATCCGCAGTCCGCCGAGCGTGCCGTCGACCAGCTCGACGGGGGTGTCGAGGTCGACGATGCCCAGGTCGCCGACGACGGTGCGCCACCCCACCGGCTCCTCGTCGGGATCGGCCAGCCGGCCGACCGCCAGGGCGCCGTCGGTGCTGACCGGGCCTCCGCGGTAGAGCACGACGGGGTCGGTGACCACGTCGCACCAGTCGCCCAGCACCTCGATCACCGGCACCGGCGAGGGGCGGTTCAACACGACCCCGAGGGCGCCGTTGGTGTCGGTGTCGAGGATGAGGACGACGGTGTCGGCGAAGTTCGGGTCGATCAGGGTGGGCGCGGCGACGAGCAGGATCCCGGGGCGGATGTCGATCGGTTGGCCGCTCATAGGTCCATCATGCCCCGATCACGCGCCGCGGCTGCGTGAATGTCTACTTGAAGCTGACGTCTCCGCCGTTGGTCGGGACCAGCTCGATCCACACGTGTCCCGCGGGGATCTTGACCTCGCCGTTCTGGGTGGTGAGCTCCAAGTGGGCGTCCAGAGCGTCCTTGGACCAGGTGGCGCGGAGCATCTTGCCGCCGTGGAAGACCATGGCGGCGCCCTTGCCGGTGAAGTGGGTCTCGGGGACCGGGTTGCCGGCCGGGTCCTTGTAGCCGGCGTCGCTGGTCTTCACGCGCAGCACCAGCACGGTGTCGGGCGAGAACAGGTCGCCCTCAGGCGAGTTCCCGTTGAGCAGGGTGTAGTGGTCGCCGGTGTACTTCCACTCCGAGGTGTGGGCCCCCGAGAAGGTGGCCTGCAGCCTCTTCGCCTTCTGGCCGCCCACCTCGTCGTCGGCGGCACCCCAGGTGAGGTAGTCGGCGGGGCGGGTGGGCTCCTGCTTGATCCCGCCGACGACCGTGCCGAGGTCGGCCATCAGGTTGTAGGGGGCCGAGCGGCTGCTGTCGCGGCTGAAGCCCTTGGCGCCCTCACCGAAGAAGGTGATGTCGGCGTCCTGGATCTTGCGGATCGTGATCGGCGCGGCGCCGGAGGTGGCGATCACCGCGTCGACGGGCGTCACGATGCCGATGTCGCTGAAGCGCATGGACCGCATCGGGCCGACCTGGGTGGGCAGGTCGGAGTAGAAGAACGCCGCGAGCCGGGTGATGCCACCCTCGACCAGCTCCTCCACGACCAGGTCGGCCTTGCCGACCCCTGCCTGCGGCTCGGAACCCGAGTTGTCGACCTTGGCCACGACCACCGGGTGGTCGAGGGCGGAGTCATCGCCCGACTCGACCGGGAGGCCGGTGAGCGGCCAGGTGCTGGCGAACGTCGTGCCGCCGACCGGCTCCTGGGCGTCAGGAGAGTCCGTGGACTCCTCCTTGTCACCTCCACAGGCGGCCAGCAGCAGGCTGGCGGCAACCAGGCCGGACACCGTGGTGGCAACGGACAAGCGAGCGCGGCGCACGAGAGACTCCCAACGTCGAGTGAATTGGTCTACTTCAAATATGGTGAAGGCGCGCCCGCAGAATCTGGGGAGGCGCGCCCGCCTCACCGCAGACTGCGACCGAACCATTCGCCGGTCCAGGGGTGCCGACGGTGCACGGTGGTCCCCGGGCGCTGGGAGTCGAGCATCACCACGGCTCCGTGCTTGGCCCGCTTGAGGAAGATCGCGGCGTGGTAGACGTTGCCGCCGTCGTGGAAGAACATCAGGTCACCGCGACGCAGGTTGGACTTCTTGACCCGGTGGCCCCAGCGGGCCTGGGCGTCCGAGGTGCGCGGCACCCTCTCGAAGCCGGCCTTGCGATAGCTGAACTTCAGCAGCCCCGAGCAGTCGAACCGTCGGGGTCCGGCAGCACCGTAGCGGTAGCCGTCGCCGATCTGGCGCACGGCGATCGTGACGGCTCGGTCGATCCGGTCCAGTCGGACCTCACTGGTGGCCTGGGCAGGCGCGGAGGCGAGCACGGGCAGCGCGGCGAGGGCGGCCACCATCAGCGGCAGCGCGAGCAGGGCGCGCCACGGCAGGCGCCTGGGGGTGGACACGGGCATGGTGAACGCTCTCTTTCCCACGCCTGTGAGGTGAGCTGTCGGGTTGGAGCTGGAAAGTGCTCCGGCGCTGTGCGCCTTCACCCCGAGCCGTTGCTGAGACCAGCCTCGGCATGGAACCTGGGTCCCCCACTCCTGCCCGACAAGGAGATGCGGATCGCCCCGGGACGGGCAGGACTCGGCGACTCCCCGGGACGCGTCGGCGCTTCACCGACCCCGCAGGTTAGGCACGGACAGACCCAGATCGCCAATCCGCCGCCTGGCTCAGAGGGTGGCGCCGCCGTCGACGTACAGGGTCTGGCCGGTGATGTACGACGCCTCGTCGCTGGCCAGGAAGGCCGCAGCCGCCGCGATGTCCTCGGGGAAACCGACCCGGCGTACCGGGTTGCGCTCCGCTGCCGCGGCACGGAAGTCCTCCACGCTCAGGCCGACCCGGGCGGCCGTGGCGTCGGTCATGTCGGTGGCGATGAACCCGGGGGCGACCGCGTTGGCGTTCACGCCGAAGGGGCCCAGCTCGATGCCGAGCGTGCGGGTGAAGCCCTGGATGCCCATCTTGGCGGCGGAGTAGTTGGCCTGGCCGCGGTTGCCCAGGGCGGAGACGCTGGAGAGGTTGATGATCTTGCCGTACTTCTGCGCCACGAAGTGCTTCTGCACGGCCCTTGTCATCAGGAACGCACCCTTGAGGTGAACGCCGATCACGAGGTCCCAGTCGTCCTCGGTCATCTTGAACAGCAGGTTGTCCCGGGTGATGCCCGCGTTGTTCACCAGGATGTGGATCGCGCCGAGCCCGGCGACGACCCGTTCGACGGCTGCGTCGACGCTGGCGGCGTCGCTCACGTTGCAGCCGATCCCGAGCGCCGAGGAGTCGATCCGGCCGGCGGCCTCGCTCGCCAGAGCCTCGTCGAGATCCAGGATGGCGACGGTGGCACCTTCGGCGGCGAACCGCTGGGCGGTGGCGGAGCCGATGCCTCTGGCGGCCCCGGTGACGACTGCGACTCGACCGTCAAAACGACCCATGGTTCGTGCCCTTCGGTAGGTGGAGCGGACCTCCACTCTAGGCACGCCCGAGAATCAGTTCGGCGTCCGGGCCTACGGGCAACTAACATCGGTGCAATGGGCAAGCCGAACTTCCTCTTCGCGGGTCTCGCGGCCGGTCTGCTGGCCATGGCCACCGCGCTGGTGGCGTTCGCCTACGACCTGCCGATCCGTGATCCCGACGGCGCCGGCATGCCCACCTACGTGCGGCTCCCGGCGATCCTGCTGCTGGCCGTCCTCGTCGACGTGGTGCCGCGGGCGATCGGACGCTTCTGGCCCTCTCCCGCCCAGATGCTGCGCGGCTGCGTCAGCGTCACCCGCGAGCGCTGGGGCGCCCGCCACCTGATCTTCGCCTTCTCGGGCCTGGGGGTGTGGTACCTCGCCTACGTCGCGTTCCGCAACCTGAAGAGCTATGTCCCGATGGTCAACGACACGCTCTGGGACACCACCCTCGCGCGCTACGACCGGGTGCTGTGGCTGGGCAACGACCCCGCGACCGTGCTGCACCGCCTCTTCGGCACCGGCTGGGCGGCGGAGTTCTTCTCGCTCGTCTACATCGCCTGGATCGTGCTCGTCCCGGTCACCCTGGCGGTGGCGCTGATGTGGACCCGTCACGTCAGCGCCGGCGCGTGGTACGTCACGGCAGTCACCCTGGACTGGGTGCTCGGTGTGGCGGTCTACTTCGCGGTGCCGACTGTGGGTCCGATCTACTCCGACCCCGAGCAGTTCTCCGGTCTGCGGCACACCGCGGTGTCCGGACTGCAGGAGTCGATGATGAACGACCGGCTCGAGGTGCTGGCCGACCCCCACCACGCCCACTCGGTGCAGACGATCGCCGCGTTCGCCTCGCTGCACGTCGGCATCATGGTCACGATCTGCCTGGTCGTGCACCTCATCGGCCTGCCGCGCTGGGTCCGCCTGGCGAGCTGGGCGTTCCTGGCTCTCACGGTGCTGGCCACGGTCTACCTGGGCTGGCACTTCTTCGTCGACACCATCGCGGGTGCCGCACTCGGGGCAGCCACGGTGTGGATGGCCGCCATCGCCACCGGCAACCACGAGCGCGGCTGGCCCAAGCTCGTCGTGCGCGCTGATGACCGCCCGGTCTCCGTGGGTCAGTCCAACCAGGACAGGTCGACCCTGCGTACGCCGCCGTCCTCGTCGAGGTAGACCGGCGCGCCTGAGCCCTGCCGGTCGACGGCGAAGCTCGGCAGGTAGTCCCACGCGATCGGTCCGTAGGAGCGCGCTCGGTGATCGGCACCGAGTGCGTTGATGCGCAGCCTGAACGTGGTGTGGTCGGTCCCCAGGTCCCTCGCCACGCCGCGGACCAGATAGCCGTCGCCGAAGGCGGCGAGGGCGGAGTCACCGGCGAGCGTCCGCGAGCGGTAGAACCCCGTGCGGTCGTGCACCGTGAGGTGGGTGTAGTCGCATTCCGTCACGACCCAGCGGCCGCGCACGTCGACGAGTGTTCCAGGACCGCCGTGGCAGGTGAGCGGGACGTGAAGGCGGCGGTCGGGGCGAGCTCCGGTGAGGTCGCGACCGACGGCGTTGCCGGCGGGGCCCAGCCTGCTCCACAGCCGATTGCGGGTGATCACCCGATGGTCCCGGGTGTCGTCCCGCTCCCCTCGGTAGGTGGCAACCACGTCTCCGGTGCGGGCGTTCTGCACCTGGTAGCGCAGGGCGCCACCGGTCGGAACCTGTGCCCAGCGGCCGTTGAAGGAGAGGGCCGGCGCGCTGCTGGTCCTCGCGCTCAGGTCGTGGAAGGAGCCGTCGGGTCGGCTGATCCGGTAGGTGGACTCCGGGTAGCTCCTGGCCTCGAGGGTGAGGACAGCTCCCCCCGCGACCCAGGCGGACACACTGGTGTCGACGGAGGGATAGGCCAGCTCGTGCCACTCGCCGCCCGAATAGGCGGTCAACTCGGTCACAGGCGGGTATCCGCCGGGGAGTGGGCCAGCCCAGGAGACCAGTGGTCGAGCCGAGGAGTAGAAGACCGCGTTCGGGACCTGGCGCACCAAGGGAAGCGGGCCGACGGACTGAAGTCCGGTGCCGTCCACCCGCACGATCCTTCCCGTCGGCAGGTCGTCCACCACCGCGGCGATCGAGCCGTCGCCGAGGCCCAGGACACCGTCGGCGTTCTCGACGAGTGCCTCACCCAGCGCGCCCGTGGCCAGATCGACGGGCTGCACGGAGAGTCGGTGGTCTCCCGAGGTGTTGTCATCGCCGACGGCGGCCACCCCGTCGCCCAGCGGCAGGAAGGTGTGCTGCCTCGGGCTGGACACCACGACGGAGGCATAGCCGGCATTGTGCGCCGGGTCCGTGAGCCACGAGACGACCTGGTCGTTCCCGATCCCCCCTCGGGCGCCGATCACCCGGCCGGCTGTCGCGTGGGTCGCCGGGAACCGGTTGCCGCTCGGATCGGTGAGAAGGGTCAGGTCGCCCGTCAAGGGATCGACCCAGAAGGTCCGTGAGGGGGACGCCAGGTAAGCGGCGCCAGAGTCTCCGGCCACCCAGGTGAAGTTCCACGGCTGCTCGCCGAGGTCATCCGAGGTCAGGTCGACGGGGGCGCCTTCGAAGGGGATAAAGCTCAGCGTGGCGGCGGACCGCACCAGCGCCCACTGGTCATCCGCGTGGAGCAAGACCTCCTCGTACGCCAGCGCGATGGACCCCGTCACCAGGCCCGACTCGAGATCACGACGCTCGACATGGGAGTCCGAGGCTGTGTCCAGCAGCTGCAACCACGACTCGTCGACGATGGTCGGCCAGCTCTCGTGGCTGTCGACAGGCGTGCCGACGACAGGGAGAGTCACCCCGTCGGACACCCGAAGTGGCGTGAATGCCGGCCGGCCCAGCTCGTCGCGAAGCGAGTTGTCGACCAGGAGGTAGTCGGCCGAACCGCTCCTCAGAAATCCGAGTGGGCTGGTCCTGTAGTGCGGGGGCAGCTTTGGCGCCTGGTCGACGGCGGCGACTGCGCTCTGGGTGCCCGAGAGCAGGACGAGGGAGAGCGCGCCGATCCAGGCGCTCGTGCGGTGTGCGACCGTGCTCATCTGCGAATCCCCCGAGGCGTCTGATGGATGGCGTGCCCTGGGGAGCCTAGGCGAGGAACCGCGCCACTGAGGCTGTTTCAGACCACGGCAGCCCGCAACTTCTCGGCGTAGGCCGCAGCCTCGGAGTCGGCGTACTTCGTGCGCGGCCAGAAGAAGCCGCGCAGCCCGTCGCCCTTGGTGCGGGGGACGACGTGCAGGTGCAGGTGAGGCACCGACTGGCTGACGGTGTTGTTGATGGCCACGAACGAGCCCTGGGCACCGAGCGCGGTGATCATCGCGGTGGCCAGCCGTTGGCCGGCCTCCATGAAGCCGTCGCGCAGCTCGGCCGGCAGGTCGGGCAGGGTGACGACGTGCTGGCGAGGCACCAGCAGCACATGCCCTTTGAACACCGGCCGCTGATCGAGGAACCCGACGAAGTCGTCGTTCTCGAGCACCCGGTCGGCCTCGGCAGCACCGGAGGCGATCTCACAGAAGACGCAGTCGGTCATGGTGCCGAGGCTAGACGGTGGCGCGGACATCCCCACGGGCGATGGCGACGAGGTCGCGCGCCGGACCGGCAGGGGGGCTCGCCGTGCCGACCCAGACCGCGCGGAACGAGCGAGTGAGCTCGAGGCCGCTCGTCGGGACCTCGGCCAGCTGACCCGACGCGAGGTCGCGTTCGACGACCCGACGACTGAGGAACGCCGGGGCGCTGCCGGCCCGCACCGCCTCCCGGACCGCCGTGGCGGTGGTGAGCTCGACCGTCGACTCGGCCATCGTGAGCCCGTGCCGTGCCAGGGCGGCCTCGACGACCTGTCGGGTGCCAGAGCCGGCCTCCCGGCTGGTCAACGCCATCCCCGCGACCTCGAGGGGAATCACGGCGGTCCGCCGCCGGGTCAGCGGGCTTGCCGCGGACGCCACCAGGACCAGCTCGTCGACGGCGATCCTGGCCGACCTGAGCTGCCCGGGCGCCTGAAGGCCCTCGACGAAGCCGACATGCGCGCTGCCGTCGAGCACGGCCGCCGCCACCTGCTGGCTGTTGGTCGCAGTCAGGCTCACCGCCGTCGCTCGGAGACCCCCGGCCTCCTGGCGCTGCCGCAGCTGCACCAGCCATCGGGGCAGCAGGGTCTCGGCGATGGTCATGCTGGCGGACACGTTGAGGTCCCGTCCGCGATCTGCCCGCAGCCCCTCGATGGCGGCGTCGAGCTCGTCTGCGGTGGCCAGGAGCTGGCCTGCCCACTCCACGAGCACGACCCCCGCTGGGGTCAGCCGGGAGCCGCGTGCGCCGCGCTGCAGCAGGGTCAGCCCCACCTGGGCCTCGACCGCCCGCAGCCGCTCGGAGGCGGCCTGCTGGGTGATGCCGGAGGCTCGGGCAGCCGCACCGATGCTCCCGCGACGCGCTACGCCCACCAGCAGACGCAGGGCCGGCAGGTCAGGAACGTGGGTGGTCACAGGCAGAACCTTACGCTGGTCACAGGATCTCCCTGTGTATGCACAGGAACGAGAGGCCTACTGCGGACGCCAGGGCGACGCGAGGCTGGTCCCGTGACCACGTACGCCCTGCCGACCACCACGCCCACTGCCTTCGCGAGCGTCGGGCCGAACTGGTTCGCCTGGGTGATGGGCACGGGGATCGTCGCGGTCGCCGGGGCAACCCTGCCCTTCCGCGTGCCGGGCCTCGCCGGGTTCGCGACCGGGATGTGGCTGCTGGCAACGGCGGTGCTGGTGCTGGTCGGCATCGCCACCGCACTGCACTGGATCCTGCATCCCTCGATCGCGCGCAGCCACCTCGACGACCCGGTGCTCGGCCACTTCTACGGGGCGCCCGCCATGGCTCTGATGACCGTCGGCGCGGGAGCGCTGCTCACCGGGGTCCCGGTCCTGGGCCCGCAGCTCGCAGTCGCCGTGTCCTTCGCACTGTGGGTCTCCGGAACAGCGGCCGGACTCGTCACGGCCGTGTTGCTGCCGAGCAGGGCCTTCCTCGCCCGCCGGGTCTCGCCCGACTCGGCGAACGGCTGCTGGCTGATGCCTGTCGTCCCGCCCATGGTGTCCGCAGCCACCGGGCCGCTCCTGATCCCCCACCTGCCGACCGGCCAGTGGCAGCTCACCCTGCAGCTGGTCTGCTCGATGATGTTCGGGCTCAGCCTGATCGCGAGCCTGGTCGTCATCACGATGATCTGGGGACGCCTGGTGCACCACGGAGTGGGCCCAGCCGCGGCGGTCCCGACGTACTGGATCGTCCTCGGCCCGCTCGGCCAGTCCATCACCGCCGCACACCACCTCGGCGCTACGGCGTCGTACGTCCTGCCGGCGCCCTACGGCCCCGCCTTCGAGGCGATGGGATTGGTCTACGGGGTCCCGGTGTGGGGCTTCGCGGCGCTCTGGTGCGCGCTCGCGACCACGTTGACCGCCCGTGCGGTGCGCACGGGGCTGCCCTTCTCGCTGACCTGGTGGTCCTTCACGTTCCCCCTGGGCACGTTCGTCACCGGCACGTCCGCCCTGGCTGCCGTCACCGGCGCGGTGCTCCTCCAGGTCGCGGCGGGACTCTTGTACGCCGTACTGCTGGCCGCCTGGTCGGTCGTGGCGACCCGGACAGCACGATGGTTGGTCACAGCCACTGTGTGACTGCGACCAACCATGGTGCTCAAGAGGTGATCAGGTGGAGCTGGCGGGAATCGAACCCGCGTCCTCGAGCGTCGAACCAGGTCTTCTCCGGGTGCAGTCAGTGATGTCGTTTTCTCGGCCCCGGCGCTCGCACTGACACGTCGCCGACAGGCCCAGTCACGGAAAAGTCCCGATCAACCTCCGCGACGCGGATTGATCAGCAAGCCTTCTAGATGAGGCCAGGATCCGGGACGAAGGCAGGTGCCCGGTCTGACCCTTCGATCACTGCTCAGGCAGCGAGAGCGAAGTCAGTGCGCTTAGAGTTGGCACTTGTAGTTTCCAACGATCGTTTACGAGATGACGTTGGCTTCTCGACCCGCTTCCCCTGGGACAGATCGTCCCAAGTCGAAACCGATCAGCCCCTCTTGAGTTGTTCAACGACATCAGTCTACGGGCACGACCGCGACAAGCCCACCGGATAGTCCGGTGGGCTCGCCACGGTCGTCTGGGATCAGAGCCCGAAGTCGCTCAGCCAGTCCTGCGCCACCGCGATGTCCACGCGCTGGTAGCCGCCGAGGTAGCGGCAGTTGGAGGTGTAGCCATAGCTGGTGACGGCCACGATCTCGCCGTCGAGGAACACCGGGCCACCCGAGTCACCGAAGCACGTGCCGCCGGTGCCGAAGGGGTCCTTCTCGTTGCCGTTGGTCTGCAGGATCTGCGGGGTCAGCTTCTGACCGGGCATGTCGACGTAGCGACGGATCAGCGGGTAGCTCATCGGTGTCGGCTTCTGCGGACCGGAGTCGGCCTTGCGGACCTCGGTGCCGTAGCCCACGGCGGTGAACAGGGTCTTGCGCAGGTTCGAGACGCCGATCTGGTCCAGCGTGCCGAGCCCGGCGATGGTGGCCGGCTCGATGTCGGTGACCGGGGTGTCGAGGACCACGACGCCGACATCGTTCCAGTTCCTGGTGTCGGTGAAGTCGGAGTACTCCGGGTGCGTCGAGGCCGTCCCGTAGAGGTAGCCGGCGGCTGCGAGCTCCTCCGCGGTGTAGCCGGCACTCGGGTCGGCTGCGACCGGGAAGCCGGACGGCGGCTCCTCGGCGATCACCGAGTCGAAGGTGACCAGGACCTTGCCCAGGTCGCCGTCGGTGCAGTGGGCAGCGGTGAGCAGCACGGTCGGACTGACCAGGGTCGCACTGCAGCGGAACCGGCCGTCAGCCGAGTAGAACAGGATCAGGCCCACATTCGGGTGGGTCTCACCGTCAGGGGTGCCACCGGTGCTGGCCTGGGCGGGGGTCATGGACACCCCGAGGGCCATCAGCACGGCAGTCAGGAGGACTAGGACACGAGTACGCATGGATCAGATCTCCTCGTCGTAATGGATGTGCACAGTGGATCACGTGCAACGTCCTGGAGGTACCCCTGCAAAGGACAAATCATCCGGTGCGGCCGGAGAACAGCCGCAGAGAGTCCTCCCAGGCCTCAGTCGCACACGCAGTCGGGGACCACCAGGATCCGGCCGTCGGGTGCCGCTGCGTCGAAGTGCTGGGTGTCGCCGACCCCGTAGGTCCAGCGCAGGCCGTGGGCGGCCAGGATCCGGACGACGGCATGCGCGCGGGTGCGCCACGCCACCCGCGGGTGGCGATGCGCCTGCCACCACGAGTTGGGCACCAGCCCGGTGGCGGAGCGGTAGGGGTTCTCCCAGGTGTTCAGGTCCAGCGACCTGCCATAGCTGTGGGGCGAGCGGACGCCCGGCTTGTTGACGACGCTGCGGCAGTTGAACGCCGAGGAGTTGCCGGCCGCCATCGAGCGGTAGTCGTTGCCGCCGCGCAGCCGTGAGGAGTAGCCGAACCGGTCGATCGGGTAGAGCGAACGCAGCGGCAGTCCGCTGGCGTAGAGGTCGGTGAGGGCACCGGACATCTGCCCGACCGCATCCTTGTTGGCCACCAGGGCGCCGCGGCGCCGGTAGCCGGAGTAGTCCCAGTAGTTGATCGACAGGTAGCGCAGTCCCGAGCGACCCACCGGGCACCCGGAGTGCCAGGAGATGCCGGTCATCCGCCGCCAGACACCGTCGGGGATGCGGCTGACCTTCGCGTTGGCCCCTGCTCCCACCGCCCGGCGCTGGGCCGGGACCTTCACCCGGGGGCTCGGCGCAGCCTTCGGCAACGACACCGGACGGTTCGGCGGCAGGTTGTCGAGGGCGTACGACGCTGTCTTCGCCGCGCTCGCCCAGTCCAGGGCGGCCACCTGGGCCTTCCACCGGGTGTCGACGCGCGGGCGGACCTCGATGCTGGCCTCACCGTCGGCGTCGGTGCGCAGCGTGCTCACGCGCTTCCAGTCGTGGCCGGCGGCCCGCCGATAGAGCCTGACTTCGCCTTCGACGGGCAGGCCGTTGCGGGTGCTCCAGCGCACCCGCAGGGTCGTGGAGGTCTCGTCCACCACGGAGTCAGGCACGTCGAGAGCGAGCACGCTGGTGCGACGGGTCAGCGCCGCGGTCACCGGGCCGGCCGCGGAGGCAGAGTGGTCGGCGTCCCCGGCGTACGACGCCCGGAACGCGTTGTCGGCAGCGACCCGGGAGCGCGTAGCCGACAGCACCGCCTCACCCGCCGGGTCGGTCACCAGCGTGCCGACCACCGCCCACTCCCCTGCCGTACGCCGTTCCACGGTGACCTGGGCGCCGGCCACCGGATCGCCCCCGGAACCCCGCAGACCGACCGCCACCTGGGCGGTCCGGTCGGCGTACCCGGCCGTCGCGCTCACCGTGAGCGTGGTGGCCACCGGAGCGACGGCGGAGGCCGGGAAGCCAGCCCCGACGAGGAGCAGGACAGGGAGAACAACAGCGACGAGCCGGGATCCGAGAGACATACCGGACATCCTGCCCGACAGCCGGTGAGGAACCGAGGAGCGTCAGTCCATGCCCTTGAGTCGTCGCCCGATGGCCTGCTGGGTCTCGCGAGTGGCCTGGCGCTCGGCGAGCGAGTGCCGCTTGTCCCAGGACTTCTTGCCGCGAGCGAGCGCGATCTCGACCTTGGCCCGACCGTCGTTGAAGTAGATCGACAGCGGGACGAGCGTGTAGCCCTTGTCGCCGACCTTCCGCTCGATCTTGTCGATCTCCGCCCGGTTGAGCAGCAGCTTGCGCTTGCGGCGGGCGGAGTGGTTGGTCCAGGTGCCTTGGGTGTACTCAGGGATGTGCACGCCGAGCAGCCACACCTCGTGGTCGTCGATCTCGGCGAAGCCGTCGACGAGGGACGCGCGACCGGCCCGCAGGGACTTCACCTCGGTGCCCATCAGCACCATGCCGGCTTCCCACGTGTCGTCGATGTGATAGTCGTGGCGCGCCTTCTTGTTCTGCGCCACGAGCTTGCGGCCCTTCTCCTTCACCATGCCACCCAGTCTGTCAGGCACGGCAACGGACTTACGAACCGATCCAGTTCATCGGATCGACCGGGTTGCCGTTGACCATCACGGTGAAGTGCAGGTGGCATCCCGTCGACCAGCCGGTCGTGCCGACGTAGCCGATGGTCTCGCCGCGCGCGACCCGCTCCCCCACCCGCGCCCTGTAGCCACTGAGGTGGTTGTAGATCACGGTCACGTTCTTGCCGTTGAAGTTGCCCAGGCTGACGTAGAGGCGGTTGCCCCACACGTCGGAGTAGTACTCGTCGGTGACGGTGCCGTTCGCGACCGACCACAGGCTCTGTCCGCACCCAGCCCCGAAGTCGGTGCCGTCGTGCAGGCTGTAGTAGCCGTAGATCGGGTGCACGCGATAGCCGAACGGAGAGGTGATCGGGCCGTCGACCGGCTTGTTGAACAGCCCGTTGGTCCTGCCGTTGTAGCCCGAGCCCTTGCGGGCGGCTGCGCGAGCCGCTGCGAGGATGCGCTGCTTGATCCGCGCCTCCCGCGCCTGCAGGGCCGCGAGCTTGGCGCGATCAGCGCGTCGGATGGCGCGGGCGTGGGTCATGGCATCGGCTCGGGCTGCGACCAGCGTCCGCACCGAGGCGGCTGCGTCCTCGGCGGCCGACTCCAGGCCCCGCATCTCGGTGAGGTGGGCAGCCGCCTCGCGGCGGCGCTCGGCCACGTCCTGCTTGGCACCCTCGATCTGGGTCTCCCGCACGGTCAGCAGCACCTCAGCCGCGGCCAGCTCGTCGTACGCCGCGTTCTGCTCGCCCACGACGGTGTCCATCAGCGAGAGCCGTCGGGTGATGTCGTTGGGGTCCTCTGCGTCGAGCACCGAGGCCAGCCCCAGCAGGCGGGGGTCGCCCTGCTCGTAGTAGTCGGTGACCTGGTTGACGACGTCGGTGCGCTGGTCCTCCACCTGCTGCTGGCCCACGACGAGGTCGTGTCGTGCCCGCTCCAGCCGGGCCTCGGCCTCCTCGAGCCGGTCCTGCATCTGCTGGTCGAGGATCTTGGCCGCGCTCACCTTGGCTCTCGCGGCCGCGAGGACGCCCTGAGCCGTCTCCAGCTCGGCGCGCGCGGCGAGCAGCTTGGCGGTCGCTGCGCGCAGCTCGGCGCTCGACTCCTCGAGGTCACCATGAGCGGCCTTCAGGTCGTGCTCGACCTGGTGCTTCTGAGCCTTGAGGTGGTCGTCGTCCTGTGCGGACGCTAACGGGTTCGCCAGCAACGCGATGGCCATGGCACCGGCAACGGTGACAACGGCCGCATGGCGTCGTTGGGCGCGGGGGAAGAAGCGCACCGGGTCTGCCTTCGGTTGTTCGGGGAAGTGAACACCTCGACGTTAACCGAGCAGCCCGCGACATCCGGGCATTTGCCGCGGGTCACGAGTGTCGGATGTGACGGGTGCGATCAGACCTTGAGGTACTTGCGGGTCAGCACCAGGGTGGGCAGCAGCGTCAGCAGCGGACCCAGGATCGCGATCACGATGACCGAGAGCAGGTAGGACTCCACCCCGATCCACGGCATGAAGCCGAGGCTGCTGGCCAGCAGGTCACGGACCCCGAAGGCCCACAGGGCGCCCAGAGCGCCGGCAGCCAGCAGGACGCCGAGGGCCGCGGTCACCAGCGCCTCCATCAGGAACGGCAGCGCGATGTAGAGGGTCGAGGCCCCCACGAGGCGCATGATGCCGATCTCGCGGCGTCGGGCGAACGCGGCGAGCCGGATCGTGTTGCCGACGAGCAGGAGGGCGGCGACCACCAGGAAGCCGGAGATGAACCAGGCGCCGTACTTCAGCACGCTGATCGAGTCGTAGATGGGCTTGAGGACGTCACGCAGGTCGCGGGTGCCGGACACCCCGTCGAGCCCGACCACGGCACTCAGCACTCCCTCGAACTTCCGGGGGTCCTTCAGGGTGATCCAGACCGACTCCGGCATCGCCTCGGCGGTGACGGGTGAGTTGGGGCCGTCGAACTTGCCGGGCTCGAAGAGCGCCTTGACCTTCTCGAAGGCCTCCTCCTTGGACTCGACGTGCCAGCTGGCGACCTCGGGGTTCTCCTCGACGACGTCCTCGATGGCACTGCGCTGGGCGTCGGTGACCTCACCGGCGCAGCGCGGGTTCTCGTCCTTGTCCTTGCAGAGGAACACCGTGATCTGGAGCTGGCTGCCCCAGTTCTCCTCGGCCTTCTCGGCCTGCTGCTGGAGCAGCACCCCGGTGCCGACGAGGGTGAGGGAGACGAACAGCGTCAGGATCACCGCCACGTGCATGGACAGGTTTCGCCGCAGCCCCTGGCCGAGCTCGGAGAAGACATAACGCAACTGCATGTGAACCTCTTGCTTGTCGGAGAAGGAACGTCACTTCTGGAAGCCGTAGACGCCCTGGGTCTGGTCTCGGATGACGCGGCCGTCCTCGAGCTCGATGACGCGCTTGCGCATCTGGTCGACGATGGAGGAGTCGTGCGTGGCCATCAGCACGGTGGTGCCGGTGCGGTTGATCCGGTCGAGCAGCTTCATGATGCCCACCGAGGTGGTGGGGTCGAGGTTCCCGGTCGGCTCGTCGGCGATCAGGATCATCGGCCGGTTGACGAAGGCTCGCGCGATGGCCACCCGCTGCTGCTCACCCCCGGAGAGCTCGTCGGGCATCCGGTCGCCCTTGCCGTCGAGACCGACCAGCTCGAGGGTCTCGGGGACGGTGGCGTTGATGTGGGAGCGGGGCTTGCCGATGACCTGGAGCGCGAACGCGACGTTCTCACTGACCGTCTTGTTGGGCAGCAGGCGGAAGTCCTGGAACACGGTGCCGATCTGGCGGCGCAGACCCGGCACCTTCCAGCCCGCGAGGCGGTTGATCTCCTTGCCGGCGACGTAGACGCGGCCGGAGCTGGGGCGGTATTCCCGGAGCACCAGTCGCAGGAACGTCGACTTGCCGGATCCGGAGGTGCCGACGAGGAAGACGAAGTCGCCCTTCTCGATGTCGACGGACACCTGGTCGAGGGCGGCCCGGGCCTGGCCGGGATAGGTCTTGGTGACCTTTTCGAAGCGAATCACTGGATTGAGGTTAGTCGACCGGTGGGCACGCTGCGGGGACGTGGTGCGTCCGGTCGCGCCGCGCAGGTGGCATACGCTCGCCGCATGCGTCTCAATGCGGCGGCAGCGCTGCTGCTCGTGCTCGCCGGAGCCGCCGCCTGCACGGGTGGCGACGACCCTGCGGACAGGCTGCCCGCGGCCAAGGTGAGCACCACCCCGACGCCCCTGACCGCGTTCGACACCGGGTCGGTCGTCGTCGCGCGCGCCGACTTCTGCAGCCTGGTGCCCGAGTCGGCCGTCAACGACGCGCTGGGGGCTGAGTTCACCTCCACGACCGACTACATCAACGGCGAGCGGGCTGAGATCGCGCCGGGCGTGCGTGACGTCGCCCACGAGTTCAGCTGCACCTGGGTGAGCGAGGAGGGCACGACGGCCCGCGCCTGGGTGTTCGCTCCTCGCATCACCGCCGGCCTCGCTCGGGGCATCGTCGCCCGGCTCTCCCAGCAGCAGGACTGCACGACTCCGGCCGCTCCGGCGTTCGGTACGCCGTCCGTGGCGACCGTGTGCGCCACCCGGCTCGGCACCCGGGCCACCTTCCACGGGTTGTTCGTCGACGCCTGGCTCAGCTGCTCTCTCACCCAGCAGTCCGGCACCGAGAAGGAGCTGCTCGAGCGGACCGGCCTGTGGTGCGTCCAGGTCGCCAAGGCCGTCGACACCCGGGCGGGCAGCAGCGATGGCTGATCCCGTCCTGCCCACCGGACGCCGTAACACTCCCGACTCACAGCGTCCCTACGCTCGGGCCTCATGACGATCAAGGTCGCCATCGAGCACCGGACGACGTACACCTTCGACCGGCCGATCACCGTGCACCCGCACATCGTGCGGCTCCGGCCCGCGCCGCACTCCCGCACGCCGATCCCGTCGTACTCCCTGAACATCTCGCCGGCCAACCACTTCATCAACTGGCAGCAGGACGCGTTCGGCAACTACCTGGCCCGGCTCGTGTTCCCCGAGCCGGTGACCGAGCTCGACATCACCGTCGACCTGGTCGCCGACATGACGGTCATCAACCCGTTCGACTTCTTCGTCGAGGACTACGCCGAGCGGTTCCCCTTCGTCTACCCGGCAGGCACCAGGTCCGACCTGGAGCCCTACCTGCGCACCGTCGAGGAGACTCCCGGAGGTGGCACCGGGCCGTTGCTGCGGGAGTGGCTGGCCAGCAAGGCGGTGCTGCCCGCGGGCGGCCTGGCGATCGTCGACTTCCTCGTGTTCATCAACCAGGCGGTGCGCGACAGCGTGGACTACACCGTGCGGATGGAGGCCGGCGTCCAGACGCCCGACGCCACCCTGCAACGGGCGCTCGGCTCGTGTCGCGACAGCGCCTGGCTGCTCGTCTCGATCCTGCGCGAGCTCGGCCTCGCGGCCCGGTTCGTGTCCGGCTACCTGGTGCAGCTGGCGCCGGACGAGAAACCCCTCGACGGGCCCGCCGGGCCGGTCGCCGACTTCACCGACCTGCACGCCTGGGCCGAGGTCTACATTCCCGGCGCCGGCTGGGTGGGCCTCGACGCCACCTCCGGACTGCTGGCCGGCGAAGGCCACATCCCACTCTCGGCCACCCCTCACCCCGCCACCTCCGCCCCCATCGCGGGCGCCATCGACCCGGCCGTCGTGCAGTTCTCCTTCTCCAACACCGTGACCCGCGTCCACGAGGACATCCGGGTCACCAAGCCCTACTCCGAGGAGCAGTGGGCCCGGATCGACGCCCTCGGCCATCAGGTGGACGACCTCCTCAGGGCCGGCGACGTGCGGCTGACGATGGGCGGCGAGCCCACCTTCGTCTCGGCCGAGGACACCTCGAGCGCCCAGTGGAACACCGACGCCGACGGAGCCGAGAAGCGCGATCTCGCCCTCGAGCTCGCCGCTGTCCTCAAGCAGCGGTGGGCGCCCGACGGGGTCGTGCAGCACGGCCAGGGCAAGTGGTACCCGGGCGAGCCGCTGCCGCGCTGGCAGATCGGCCTGACCTGGCGCAACGACGGCACTGCGCTGTGGCGTGACCAGTCACTGCTCGACACCCCGTGGTCCGAGGGCACCCTGGAGGACTCCCGCGCGCCCGCCGTCGTCGAGGCGCTCGCCCGGTCCGTCGCCGCGCGGCTCGGGATCGCCGACGACCTGTGCCTGCCGGCCTACGAGGACCACCTCTACGGCGTCTGGACCGAGTCCGTGAAGCCGGTCGGTGAGCGGCCCACCGAGGACGCCGACCCCGACGTACGCGACGACGCAGACCCGACGGGCTGGGTGGTGCCCCTGTTCCGCCTGCCCGACCTCGACGGCTGGGGCACCGCCCGCTGGCGGCTGCGACGCGCCCAGCTGTTCCTGACGCCGGGCACCTCGCCGATGGGCTTGCGACTGCCACTGTCGTCGCTGGCCTGGGAGGGGGCTCCCTACGAGCCGGACCGCTCGCCCTTCGAACCACGCGGCGACCTGGGCGACGGCTCCGCACCGCTCTGTCCCGCCACCGAGCACGACATCGAGGAGTCTCCCCGCACCGCCCTGTCGGTGGAGGCTCGCGAGGGACACCTGTTCGTCTTCCTCCCGCCGCTGACCCATCTCGACCATGCCGTCGAGCTGCTCACCGTGGTCGAGCAGGCGGCCACCGAGGTCGGCGTACCCGTCGTCCTGGAGGGCTACTCCCTGCCCGGCGACCCCCGCACGCAGACCCTCACCGTCACCCCGGACCCGGGGGTCATCGAGGTCAACGTGCAGCCCGTGAGCAGCTGGCCGGAGCTCACCCATCTCGTCACCACGCTGTACGACGACGCGCGCGCCACCCGCCTGGCCACCGAGAAGTTCGACCTCGACGGGCTGCACACCGGCACGGGCGGTGGCAACCACCTGACGCTCGGCGGGACCACCCCGACCGACTCCCCGCTGTTGCGCCGGCCGGACCTGCTGCGCAGCCTGATCACGTTCTGGCAGCACCACCCGGCGCTGTCCTACGTCTTCTCCGGGCGCTTCATCGGTCCCACCAGCCAGTCGCCCCGCGTCGACGAGGGCCGGCACGAGACCCTCTACGAGCTGGAGATCGCCTTCGCCGAGCTCGACCGGGTCATCGACGGCACCGCCGAGGTCCTGGGTGCCGACGGGGAGCCGCTCACCCCCGGGCCCTGGCTGGTCGACCGCCTGCTGCGCCACCTGCTGACCGACATCACCGGCAACACCCACCGCTCGGAGTTCTGCATCGACAAGCTCTACAGCCCCGACTCCGACCGGGGCCGGTTGGGACTGCTCGAGCTGCGCGGCTTCGAGATGCCCCCGCACGCGCGCATGGCGCTGGTGCAGGGGCTGCTGGTGCGCGCCCTGGTCGCCCGGTTCTGGGAGTCGCCGTACGACGGGCCCCTGGTGCGCTGGGGCAGCCGCCTGCACGACCGCTACCTGCTGCCGTCCTTCGCCGCAGCGGACCTGCGCGAGGTGGTGGCCGATCTCAACGCCCACGGCATCGCCTTCGAGGCCGCGTGGCTGGACCCGTTCCTGGAGTTCCGCTTCCCCCGCATCGGCGAGACCGACGTGGCGGGGGTGCACCTCGAGCTGCGCTCCGCCGTGGAGCCGTGGCACGTGCTCGGCGAGGAGGTGGCGCTGGGCGGGACCGCGCGCTACGTCGACTCCTCGGTCGAGAAGATCGAGGTCTCCGCCTCCGGGCTGGTGGCCGGCCGCCACGTGGTGACCTGCAACGGCGTCCCCATGCCGATGGTGCCGCTGGCTGACGGCGTGAGCTTCGTCGGCGGGGTCCGCTACCGCGCCTGGGCGCCGTGGTCCGCGCTGCACCCGACCATCGGGGTGCAGTCGCCACTCGTCTTCGACGTGGTCGACCTGTGGAACGAGCGGTCGCTGGGCGGCTGCACCTATCACGTGGTGCACCCCGGCGGCCGCTCCTACGAGCGCTACCCGGTCAACGCCATGGAGGCCGAGGCCCGCCGCGCCGGCCGCTTCGTGGCCGACGGCCACACCCCCGGGCCGGTGGACCTGACGTCGTGGTCGGCCGCCGACATCGCCCGCGGGCCGTCCGGTGGTGAATACCCCTGCACCCTCGACCTGCGCCGATCCGGCAGGATGGGGCGGTGACCGAACTGCCCCGGCTGCTCGACGACTATCGGGCCCAGTTCGACGACGCTCACGGCTACGACGAGCTGGTGGGCGAGGACGGCGTACGCCCGGCGAGTGTGGAGCTGGCGTCCCGGATGAACCACATCGGGCTACGGGGGCTGCTCGACCGGAGCAGCCAGGCCAGCCGGTTCGTGCAGGACGACGGGGTGACCTACGGCGGCTCCGGCGCGGCGACCTGGCGGCTCGACCCCCTGCCGATGATGATCTCGGCCGACGACTGGGCCAGCCTCGAACGCGGCCTGGTGCAGCGCGCCGAGCTCCTCGACCTCGTGCTCAGCGACCTCTACGGCCCGCGTGACCTGCTGCGCCGCGGGGTGATCCCGCCGGAGGTGGTGCTCGGGCACGGCGGTTTCGTGCACCAGGCCGACGGCATCCGGGTGCCTGGCCGGCGCCAGCTCTTCTTCACCGCGACCGACCTTGCCCGCCACCGCGACGGCCGCTGGCACGTGTTGAGCGACCGCACCCAGGCGCCATCGGGTGCGGGCTACGCAATGGAGAACCGTCGGGTGGTCGCGAAGGTGTTCCCGGGACTGCGGCGCAGCACCGACCTGTCGGCCCTGCGCGACTTCTTCCACAGCGTCCGGGTGGCCCTGCACGAGGTGGCGCCCAGCCAGGTCGAGGCGCCCCGGATCGTGCTGCTCACCCCCGGGCCGGAGAGCGAGACGGCCTTCGACCAGGCCTACCTGTCCACGTTGCTGGGCTTCCCCCTCGTGGAGGCGGAGGACCTGATCGTCCAGGACGGCCAGGTGTTCATGCGCAGCCTCGGGCGCCTGGAGCCGGTCGACGTCCTCCTGCGACGGGTCGACGCCGACTACAGCGACCCGCTGGAGCTGCGAGCGGAGTCCCGGCTGGGGGTGCCGGGTCTCCTGGAGGCCAGCCGTCGCGGCGCCGTGACGGTGGTGAACTCGTTCGGCACCGGGGTGCTCGAGAACCCGGGGCTGCTCCCCTACCTGCCCGCCGCCGCCCGTGCCCTGCTCGGCACCGACCTGCTGCTGCCGTCGGTGGCGACGTGGTGGTGCGGCGACCCCGCCCAGCGCGCCCACGTGCTCGCCAACCTGTCCTCGCTGGTGATCAAGCCGATCACCCGCGGCGTCCGGGTCACTGCCCGCTTCGGCACCGAGCTCAGCGCCGCCGAGACCGACGAGCTGCGCGCCGCGGTCGAGGCGCAACCGTGGGCCTGGGCGGCGCAGGAGCTCCTCGAGAAGTCCACCACCCCGGTCGTGACGCCGCTGGGCGTCGAACCCCGCGACGTGGTGCTGCGGACCTTCGGTGTCGCCCGCGGCGGCTCCTACACGCTCATGCGCGGCGGACTGGCCCGGGTGGCTCCCAGCGCTGGGTCCCAGCTGGTCTCCAACCTCACCGGCGCCCTCACCAAGGACGTCTGGGTGTTGGCCGCCGAGGATGCGCAGCCGGACGGCTGGACCGCCGACCCGACGCTCGAGACCCCCGCCTTCGCGCTCGCGACGGCGCCCAGCGGCCTGTCGCCGCGGGTGGCCGAGGACCTGTTCTGGCTCGGCCGCTACGCCGAGCGCGCCGAGGGCACTGCGCGGCTGCTGCGGGTCGCCGACGACCTGGCCGAGGACTACGCCGGGCGTCCCGGGACCGTGGGCCACGCGACGCTGACGGTGCTGCTGGAGGCCGTCGGCCGGCTCACCGGCAGCCGGGACGACACCACGCCCGACCGACTGCTGCGCGCCCTCGCGACCGATCCCCGTCGTCCCGGCAGCGTGCTGTACGCCGCCAACCGGACCATCTCCCTGGCCCAGTCGCTGCGCGAGCAGCTCTCGCTCGACACCTGGCTGGTCCTCGGCCGGCTGGAGCGCGCCTTCGACGGCTCCGACGACGAGGCGGCCCTCCAGCCGCTCCTGGCCCAGACGGTCGAGTCGCTGCTCGCGTTCTCGGGCCTCACCGCCGAGAGCCTGGTGCGCGACCCGGGGTGGCACTTCCTCGACGCGGGACGTCGCCTTGAGCGGGCCCAGAACCTCGTCGGGCTGCTGCGGCACACCCTGGCTCGCTCCGACGGCCCCGCCTCCGGACTGCCGGTCAGCGTCGAGCGCCGGGTGCTGGAGGCGGTGCTGATGGTCGGCGAGAGCGTCATCACCCACCGGCGTCGCGAGGCTGCCGCACCGTCAGGGCTGACCCCGCTCGCGTCCGTGCTCGACCTGCTGCTGCTCGACGCGAGCAACCCTCGCGGCCTGGCCTTCCAGCTCGACCGCCTCGGCGGCGACCTGGTCCACCTGCCCCTCACCAGCGCCACCGACCGGGTGGCGACCCTCGTGCGCGACCTGGTCGACCAGGTGCACGCCGTCGACCTGAGCCAGCCGCTGCCACCTGACTGGCTCGGCACCCTCGAGACCCGGCTGCGGGACCTGGCCCGCCTCCTCGAGCAGTCCCACTTCGTCCACAAGGCGCCGCAGCAGACCCTGCCCGGCTCCTGGGGTCCGCACCTGGCCACCACCTGGGCACCGTCGTGAGCGCGGATCGTCCCGAGGCGGCGCGCACCTACGAGGTGCGGCACCGCACGCACTACCGCTACGACAAGGTGGTCACCGGCTCCTACGGGCGCACCCACCTGACACCGCGCGACCTGCCCACCCAGAGCTGTGCCTCCGCGCGGCTGGAGATCGAGCCCACGCCCGACCTCACCAGCTCCCACATCGACCACTTCGGCAACGCCAGCCACTACGTCGAGGTGCGGTCGCCGCACACCGAGCTGGTGATCACCTCGATCAGCACCGTCACCGTGCACCGCCCGGTCCCCGACCTCGCGAGGCTGGACGAGTGGACGGTGGGATCGGCCGCCGCGGCGCACTCCCAGGCTGCGGACCGTCTCGACGCCGTCACCTATGCCCTGCCGTCCCGGTTGGTCACGCTGACGCCGAGCGTGGCGGCGTACGCCGGGTCGATCCTGGGTACGGACCGCCCGCTGGGTGAGGCGCTGGCGGCGCTGGTGCACGGCATCCATGACGGCTTCACCTACGAGAGCGGGGCGACCTCGGTGTCGACGACCCTGGACGAGCTGCTGGAGGACCGGGCCGGTGTGTGCCAGGACTTCGCCCACCTGGCCATCGGGTGCCTGCGGTCCGTGGGCCTGCCGGCGCGCTACGTGAGCGGCTACCTCGAGACCCGGCCCCCCGCCGGGACGCCCCGGCTTCAGGGTGCCGACGCCTCGCACGCGTGGCTGTCGGTGCTGGCCCCGGACGGCGAGTGGTACGACCTCGACCCGACCAACGACCAGCAGCCCGACTCCCGGTACGTCGTCGCTGCCTGGGGACGGGACTATCGCGACGTCACGCCGATGAAGGGCGTCATCTTCACCCAGGGCAAGAAGAGCACCCTCGACGTGGGAGTCGACGTGATCCGTCTCGGCGACGCCCTCCCGGGACTCTGAGCATGCGGACCTTCTCCTGCTCCGTGTGCGGCAGCCTGCTCGTCTTCGAGAACTCGGTCTGCGTCACCTGCGGCACCCCGCAGGGCTTCCACCTCCCGGACTTCGACGTCCTCGCCGTGCCGGCCGACGGGTCCCTGGTGCCGTGCGCCAATCTGGCGTTGGCGGGGTGCAGCTGGCTGGTGTCGGCTCCGGGTCAGCTGTGCCTGTCGTGCCGGCTGACCCGCACCAGGCCCGCTGACGACGACGCAGTGGGCCTGGCGGCGTACGCCCGGACGGAGGCGGAGAAGCGCCGGCTGATCTACCAGCTCGTCGACCTCAACCTCCCGGTCGTCTCCGCAGAGGACGACCGGTTCGGCCTCAGGTTCGACCTGCTCTCGAGCGTCCGGGAGAAGGTGATCACCGGACATGCCGACGGGGTGGTGACCATCGACCTGGCCGAGGGCGACGACCCCCACCGTGAGGCGATGCGGGTGCAGATGGGCGAGGCCTACCGCACGATGCTGGGACACCTGCGCCACGAGACGGGGCACTACTACCAGCAGGTGCTGGTCGACGGCCTGGCCCCCGCGGCCGGGTGGACCTCCACCGCGCCGCGCGTCCGGCCGTGGGTTGCCGGCCAGGCCAGCACGGATCGCTACCTGGAGCTGTTCGGCGACCCGGGCGCCGACTACGCCCAGGCGCTCCAGCGGCACTACGCCCAGGGCGCACCGCCCGACTGGCGGGCGAGCCATGTCAGCGAGTACGCCACCGCGCACCCGTTCGAGGACTGGGCAGAGACGTTCGCCCACTACCTGCACATCACCGACACGCTGCAGTCGGCGTCGGCGTACGGACTGTCCGTGGACGGCCCGGCCCTTCCGGCGGGCGCCGTCCTGCAGGCCGAGCCCGTCGACGCCGCCGCCTCACTGGGAACCGGTCGCGACCTCGTGGACCGCTGGCTGCCGATCAGCTATGCGCTCAACGCCATGAGCCGCAGCATGGGCAACGACGACCTCTACCCGTTCGTGCTCAGCGAGCCGGTCATCGACAAGCTCTGCTTCGTGCACGACCTGATCGTCGGCACCTAGCTTTCGCTGTCGGAGCCTCGGCGCCAGCGGATGCCGGCCTCGATGAAGCCGTCGAGGTCGCCGTCGAAGACCGCGGAGGGATTGCCGGACTCGTAGGAGGTCCGCAGGTCCTTGACGATCTGGTAGGGGTTGAGCACGTAGTTGCGCATCTGGTCGCCCCACGAGGCCTGGACGTCGCCACGCATGCCGTCGAGGTGGGCCTTCTCCTCGGCCTTCTTCAGGGCCAGCAGCTTGGCCTTCAGCACCACCATGGCGCTGGCCTTGTTCTGCAGCTGGCTCTTCTCGTTCTGGCAGCTCACCACGGTGCCGGTGGGGATGTGGGTGAGCCGGACCGCGGAGTCGGTGGTGTTGACCGACTGTCCGCCCGGGCCACCGGAGCGGTAGACGTCGGTGCGGATGTCCTCGTCGGGGATGTCGATCTCGTCGGTCTGCTCCAGCACCGGCACGACCTCGACGGCGGCGAAGCTGGTCTGGCGACGGCCCTGGTTGTCGAACGGGCTGATCCGCACCAGACGGTGGGTGCCGGCCTCGACGCTGAGGGTGCCGTAGGCGTAGGGCGCCTTGATCGCGAAGGTCGCGGACTTGAGCCCGGCCTCCTCCGCGTAGGAGGTGTCGAAGACCTCGACGGAGTAGTTGTGCTGCTCGGCCCAGCGGACGTACATCCGCATCAGCATCTCGGCGAAGTCGGCGGCGTCCACTCCCCCGGCGCCGGAGCGGATCGTGACCAGCGCGTCGCGGATGTCGTACTCCCCCGACAGCAGGGTGCGGATCTCGAGCGACTCGACGGCCTTCTTGACCCGCACGAGCTCGCGCTCGGCGTCGGCCAGCGCTTCGGCGTCGCCCTCCTCCTGGCTGAGCTCGACCATGATCTCGAGGTCGTCGATGCGCCCGGACAGCGCCGTGAAGCGGTCGACCTCGCCCTGGAGCAGGGACAGCCGCCCGGTCACCCGCGTGGCGTTCTCCTGGTCGTCCCACAGGTCGGGAGCGGCCACCTGCTCGCTCAGGTCGGCGATATCGGCGCGCATGGTGTCGAGATCGAGCACCTGCTCGATGGTGTGCATCGTCGCCTGGAGCTGTTTGATGTCGTGTTCGAAGTCGGGGCCTGCCACAAAGTGCAAGGTTACGGGCACCGGGAAGGGGTGTCGAAACCCGGAGCCGAGGAGCAGACTCGGGGGAAGGGCCCGTTGACCTGTGGAGATGCCATGTCACAGAAGAAGAAGCCGCTGCGTTGCCGCCTCTCGTTCCACGCGTTCGTCCGCAAGTACAGCGACGGAGACCTCGGGGCCAATCCCTACTACCTGGAGTGCACCCGCTGCGGGAAGTACGTCGACCTCGTGCCCAAGATCGGCGGCATCTGAGGGCTACAGCCGGCGGCCGAACACCTGGGCGGCATACCAGGTGCCGTTGGAGCTCTTGCGGGCCGCGAGTCCCATCAGCCGGTAGTGCCGGCTGAGGATGTTGGCCCGGTGACCGCGTGACTTCATCCAGCCCTGGTTGACCAGGGAGCGTCCGGTGGGGTAGCCGTAGGCGACGTTCTCGCCCACCCAGCCGACGTTGCAGGCCCGCTGGATGGCCCCGAGGTCCTGGTGGAACATGCGGTCTCGGTTGGCCTGGCGGGTGGCCTGACGCACGGCGTACCGCTGCAGGCAGGGGCCGGCCTTCAGCACACGGCGGTCGTGCCTGACGCGTTGGGCGTTGGTGGCGTCGAAGGCCGCCTGGGCATAGCTGGCCGCGGTGCGGGCGAGCTCGGGCCGATGGGCTCCCGACGGCGCAGCGCAGAGCGTCAGCAGGAGCGCCGTCATCACCGTGACGGCCGACATCGCTCGGACCTGCATGTCACTCCCTGGGGGGTTTGGGATGATTTCACCCTAAACCCGTGGGCGTGTCCGCGGGCAAGAACGGGTCAGCCCTCGACCACCCACCAGGCGGCGTACGCCGGGAGCCAGATGACGCCGTCGGCGCCCGCGGTGACCTGGTGGCCGCCCAGGGCGTCGTAGGGCGTCACCAGGCCGAGGTCGTGCAGGCGATGCAGCGGGAACGGTCGGGACTCTCCGCTGACGTTGTAGAGGCCGACCAGGGTGCCGCTGGCGTGCCGCCGCACCGTGGCCAGCACGTGGTCGTCGGTGTCGGGCAGCACCTGGCTGGACGCCGACGCGTGCAGCTGGGGCAGCCTGGCCCGCACCCTGGCCAGGTGGGCGATGCCCTGGAACACCTTGCCGGGCAGTGTGTCGAGGTCGGTGCGGTCCTTGGCCCGCTCCCAGTCGAGACGGGGGCGGTGGGCCCAGCGGTTGTCGTCCTCGTGTCCGGGTTCGTCGGGCCAGAACGGGTCGTTGGGCTGGGCGAGCTCGTCGCCGCTCCAGATCACCGGTATGCCGCCCCAGCCGGCGACGATGGCGTGGGCGAGGAACATCCGCGCCAGGCCGGCGGGCGAGGAGTGACTGAGCCCGATCAGCGAGGCGGCGGTCCCGCTGATCCGCTTGTCCCCGGTGTCGGGGTTGTGCTGGAAGACCAGCCCGTCGGCCCAGGAGCCGGGGTGGTCGCCGTCATACCAGTCGGCGAGGAAGCGGCGGTGGTCGTAGCCGTTGAGGCCGACGGAGGCCGCGTCGCCGTCGTCGATCGCCCAACCGATGTCGTCGTGGCAGCGCAGATAGCTGATCCAGGTGCCGGTGGTGGGCGTGGGTGGGAGGGCGCCGAGAGCGCGTCGAGCGAGGATCGTGTCGCCGGTGGCGAGCATCGACCACACCTGCACCATCAGGCTGTTGTGGTAGGCCAGGTCGCTGACGCGTCCGGCGTGGGGGCCGAGGCCGAGGTACTGCACGAGGTCGCGCGGGCCGACGATGGCCTCGGCCTTGAAGGTGAGGGCGGGGGCGGCGATCTTGGCGACGGTGCGGAGCACCTGGGTGATGGCGTGCACCTCGGGCTGGTTCTGGCAGTTGGTGCCGAGGCGCTTCCAGACGAAGGCGATCGCGTCGAGGCGCAGCACCTCGACCCCGAGGTTGGCGAGAAACAGGATGATCTCGGCGAACTCGACGCTGACGTCGGGGTTGGCCCAGTTGAGGTCCCACTGCCACTCGTTGAAGGTGGTCCAGACCCACCCGTTCGCCTCGACGTCCCAGGTGAAGCTGCCGGGGGCGAAGTCGGGGAACACCTCGGGCAGGGTGGCCTCGTAGGCGTCCGGCAGGGTGCGGTCGGGGTGGATCAGGAAGTAGTCGCGGTAGGTCGGGTCGCCGGCGCGCGCCTTGGCCGCCCAGTCGTGCTCGCGGGCGACGTGGTTGAGCACGAGGTCGATGACCAGGCTGATCCCGCGCTGTCGCAGGGTGGTGGTGAGGTCGCGCAGGTCGTCGGTGGTGCCGAGGTCCGGGCGCACGCTGCGGTAGTCGCGGACGGCGTACCCGCCGTCGTTGTCGCCGTCGCGGGGTTGGAGCAGGGGCATCAGGTGGAGATAGGTGACGCCGAGCTCTTCGAGGTAGTCGAGCCGGTCGACGATGCCGGGCAGGTCGCGGGCGAAGCGTTCGGTGTAGCAGGCGTAGCCGAACATCCCGGGCTGCTGGAGCCAGTCGGGGGTCAGGAGTCGCTGCTCGTCGAGGGTGTGCAGGTCGTCGGGGCGTTCCGCGTAGGCGCGGGCGGCGGACTCGACGAGGCGGAGCGCCACGGCGTCGGGTTGGGAGTAGACGGAGGCCACCGCGGTGTAGAGGTCCTCCCACCAGCGGTCGAGTCGGAGCGCGAAGCTGAGCTGGCGTCCGGCGGTGAGACCGGTCAGGTGGCGCGCGGCCTGGGCCTGCACGTCGTGGGGGGCGACCATCCCCGAATTCAAGCGCACTGGGGGCGCCGGGTGCCACCTCATCCTGCGGCGAGTGGGTCCAGCTCGGCGGCACCGGTGGCGGCGATGATGGCGGAATCCTCGGTGCCGGGCAGCGGGAGCGGCAGGTCGAGGCGCGCCTGCACCCGCACCACGATGGTGTTGTCGACCACGCTGGAGTGCACGGTGAGCCCCGAGAAGCGTTCGTGGGCGCGCGTCGTGGCGAGGTAGTCACGGATCCTGGCCTCGGCGAGCCGGGCGTCGAGAGCGGGGGTGTCGCCTACACCCCCGGCGTAGGCGACCTGTGCGTCGAGGGCGTCGGCGCCGGCCAGGGCGGCGCCGTCGGCGACCGTGTCGAGGCCGGAATGCTGGAGGTAGGCCGCTGAGGCGTCGGTGATCGCTGCGATGACCAGGACGATGACGAGCATGAAGCCGACGATCATCAGCGACACCTGGCCGTGCTCCGCCCGCTCACCGGTCATCGGGTGCCTCCAGGTAGGTGCCGTAGGGGATCTCCTGCACGGAGTCGAGTCGGATGCTGGGACGGTCGCCTCCGAGGACGGCGGGCAGCAGCGGAAGATCGACCCGGGTGTCGATGCGGACGGTGATCGAGGACCCGGGCTGGAGACAGGCACCGCTCGGGTCGCAGCTGATGGCCAGCGCGAACCGCTGCCCCGCGAGCCCTTGGTCGGCGAGCGCGACCCGCACCGACTCCCGGGCCCGGGCCAGTCCCAGCGCATCGCTGGGCGCGAGGGCGTAGGCGCGGGCTGCCGACCGCGAGGCGATGCTGACGGCGTAGGCGCCGCGTTGGACCTCGAAGACCGACACGACGACGTAGACCAGCGGCACCAGCAGCAGGATGGCCAGCCAGGTGAACTCGACCAGTGCACTCCCCCGCTCATCCCGGCTCACGGCGCCGGTTCCTGGATCGCGTGCCCGTCGACCTCGAGATGGACGCTCGGCCCCCACAGGCCGAGGGGAGGTACGTCGGCCTGCACCCTCACCACGACGGCCGGTGCGCCTCCGAGCAGCGTCTGCTCGGCGGTGACTCGATCGGCGAACCTCCCGGACAGACTGTCGGTCACCTGGGCACGCGTCCGTTGCGCGCCGCTCTGCGGCGTGTGACCCACGGTGGCGCCGTATCGCGCCCCCTCGGCTGCCGCCGCGGTCAGGGTGTTGCGCACGTGCAGCACCAGGGCTACCTGCACGATGCCGAGGAACAGCGGCACCAGGATGACCATCACGAGCACGAAGTCGACCACCGCCGAGCCTCGCTGGTCGGGGTGAGGCGATCGGACGGTCATCCGGTGATGCCACTGAGGGCATCGGTCAGAAGCGCCCGCAGCTGGTCCTTGGCCAGGGAGTAGATCAAGGTGACCAGACCTGCGGTCATCACGGTGATCAGCACCCAACCCGGGACGTCGCCGCGTTCGTCACGTCGTGGTGGTGTCGTGAGGGTGACGAAGAGCCTGGTGAGCAGGTGGTCGAGCGATGGCATGTTTCCTCTTCTCGGTTCAGGGACTGGACAGGTCGAGGCCGACGAGGCCGGGCCAGAAGGCGAACATCACGGTGACGGGCAGGACGAGGAAGACGACCGGCACCATCATCAGGACCTCCTTGCGGGCGGCCGTCTCGATGAGCTCGCGGCGTCCGGCTTCGCGGACATCGGCGGCTTGGGCATGGAGTACGTCGGCCAACGGCGTGCCCCGCTCGACGGCGACGGCGATGCCCTCGGCGAACCGGGCGACCACCGGGAGACCGGTGCGGGCGGCCAGGGCGTCGAACGCGCGTCCGACCGGCACGCCGGTGCGGATCTCGGCGAGCACTCGCTCGAGATCGAGGGACAGCTCGCCGCGGCTGCGCTCCGCGACCCTGGTCAGGGCCGAGACCGGACTCTCGCCGGCAGCGACCGCCAGGGCCAGCAGTTCCGACACGGTCGGAAACTCCGCCAGGATGCGGCGCTCCCGGCGGACCGCCTGCGCGGTCAACCGTTGGTCGCGGAGCAGGAGGCCGACCACGAAGCCGATCAGGCAGAGCATCAGACTCGCCACCGCGTTCGCCGGACCGGAGACTGCGCGCATCACGCCGTAGGCGGCCAGCACGCCGAAGCCGATCAGGCCCCACTGCACCTGTTCGATGCGGAACTCGTGCACGGACCGGTGGAGCCCTGCCCGCTCGAGGCGTCTGCGCACGGAGATCGCGCCGCCGAGCGACCGCTCCACGATGTGGGCCGCGCTGACGAGCAAGGGTCCGAACACCGATGACACCGCCGACGTCCGGGCCTCGGTTGCCGGGGCTGTCGCCTGGGCCGTCGTCTCGGTCAGGTCGCGGACGTAGGGCAGCACGCGTAGCGAGAGCAACGGGCGCCGGATCGCCGCCACCCGGGCAGCGACGAGCAACAGCCCGCAGCCGACCCCGGCTCCGGACAGCACTCCCCACAGCCCCGGGCTCATGACAGGATCCTGCGTTCGGTCGGCAACCGGCCGATCCGCATCATCAGCCGGTAGGCCACCACGCAGGCCCCCGCCCCGAACCCCAGCAGCGCAACGCCTGCCGGGGCCGAGTAGCGCTCGATCACGTCGCTCTGGAAGCACATCAACAGCAGCACGAGCCATGGGGCGGCTACGGCGAGGCGTGCGCCGTTGACGGTCCACGCCTGCCGCGACTCCATCTCCGAGCGGGTGCGCGCGTCGTCACGCAGATAGCTGGACAGGTTCTTCAACAGGCGGCCGAGATCACCGCCGCCCACGTCGCGTGCGATTCTCAGCCCTTCGACCACCCGGTCTCCGACGGGGTCTGCGAGTCGCTCCTTGAGGCGGTCGAGGCAGTCACCGAAGCGTCCGGTCACCTGGTAGTCGAGCCCGAACTGGACGAAGGAGTCTCGCAGCGGTCCAGGGCCACGCGTCCCGAGCCCCGTGAGCGCTTCGGGAAGCGACAGCCCGGCCCGCACTGCCGAGGCCAGGTTGTCGACGGCCTCGGGCCAGACCTCGGCGAACTCGCGCTGCCGCGACTTGCCCCGACCCACGACGATTGCCACCGGAAGGTAGGCACCGATGGCAGCGAAGGCGAGCGCCACGGGAGTGGTGCCGGAGACGACCTGGATGACCGCGCCGGTGAACACACCGGCCACCAGGCACAGGGCCCAGAAGCTGCGAGACGACACCCGGTGCATGCCCGCCCGGGCCAGTAGATCGGTCGTACGCCGTCCCCTCGTCTCGACACGCGGCGCCGCTCGCGGGACGAAGAACGCCGACCAGATCAGCATCACCCCGATGCCGAAGCCCAGGCCGAGCAAGGATCCCATCAGCCGGCTCGATTCAGGATCTGATGGACGTCGACCCCGATCCGGTCGTAACGCTCGGTGCGCGCCGGGATGCCGCTGTTGCGCCGAAGCTCGTTGCCGGCGCGACTGAAGATGGGCTCGGCCTCGATGATGTCGTTCTCGACCCTCCCCGGCACCGAGACGATCTCGTTGACCCGGCGGACACCGTGGGTGTCGATGCCGAGGTGGATGACCAGATCCACGGAGGACGCCACGGTGGGCACCACGAATCGGGCTGAGATGTTCTCCCCGGCGAGCAGGGGCAAGGTGCACATCTTGACGAGAGCCTCGCGAGCGCTGTTGGCGTGCAGCGTGCACATGCCGGGCAGGCCGGAGTTGAGGGCGAGCAGCAGGTCGAGGCACTCCTCTGCCCGGACCTCGCCGACGATCACGCGACTGGGTCTCATCCGCAGGCTCTCCTTGACCAGATCGCGGAGTCTGATCTCACCGGTGCCCTCGAGACCCGACTGGCGCGTCTGCATCGGCACCCAGTCGGGGTGTGGGAAGCGGAGCTCGAAGACCTCCTCGGCCGACACCACGCGGTCGCCGCCGGGGATGGCGGCGGCCAGGCAGTTGAGCATCGTGGTCTTGCCAGCCTGCGTGCCGCCCGCAACCAGGATGTTGAGACCCGCCCGCACGCTGGCGTCGAGGAACTGGGCCGCCTGATCGGTGAGGCTGCCGAGCTCGACGAGGTCGTGGAGGCGGGCCGCCTTGAGCACGAACTTGCGGATGTTGACGGCTGAGAACCCACGACTGATGCCTTCGAGCACGACGTGCAGGCGATGCCCCTCGGGGAGCATCGCATCGACGAACGGCTGACTGATGTCGATGCGGCGCCCGCTCGACTTGAGCATGCGTTCGGTCAGCTCCTGCACCTGGGCGGCCGACAGCATCAGGTTGGTGAGCTCATGACGGCCGTTGCGCGCGACGAACACCCGAGACGGGTCGTTGATCCAGATCTCTTCGATGCCGGGATCGTCGAGGAACGGCTGAAGCACCCCGAACCCGCTGACCCTGGCCACGAGTTCGCCGACCATCGCGCTCGGGTCGGAGACCGGCAGCACCGCACCGGTGAGACTGCGCTCATCGTGCTCGCGCACGACGTCCTCGGCGATCCGGCGTACGATGGCCGGCTCGTGCTGTGGGTCCACGCCCTCACGCCGCACCAGCTCCCGCACGGCAGCATCGAGGCGCTCGACCAACCCGTCGTGGACCCCCACGGACGTCGCCGTCATGGCCTCCCCCTGTCCCGAATCGAGGCTTGCGGGGTTCATCCAAACCCAGGAAGGCGGTTCGCGAAACAGGCAATCTCCGGGCCTGTGGAGAACCGAGGTGACACTAAGAAGGCTTCGTCCGTGTACCTCCCGAATTGGTCGTTTTCGGCCTCTGACCTGCGCAGAGAGTGTCCACAGAAGGACGCTGGACGCTGGCTGTCGAAAAGGGGGCGCGGCCTGTCCCCGATTGCTGCTACATCTTGATCGACGACCACGCGAGCCGAGAGGACGGGCAACCATCGTGATCACGGTCCACGGACTCACCCGGGAGTTCACCGTCACCGAACGCGAGCCAGGCCTGCGGGCTGCCCTGAAGTCCGTGGCCCGCCGCGAGCAGCGCGTCGTGACCGCGATCGACGATCTGACGTTCAGCATCGCCAGCGGAGGAGTGACCGGCTTCCTCGGCCCCAACGGCTCCGGCAAGACCACGACGCTCAAGTGCCTGGCGGGGCTGCTCACCCCGACCCGCGGCAGCGTCGAGGTGCTCGGCTACACACCCTCCGAACGCCACCCCGAGTTCCTGCGTCAGCTCGGCTTCGTGATGGGACAGCGGTGGCAGCTCAACGTCGACATCCCGGTCCTGGAGTCCTTCGAGCTGCACCGAGTCGTCTACGACCTCGACACCACCGAGTTCCGCCAGACCCGCGACGAGCTGATCGAGCTCCTCGATCTCGGCGACGTCGCCCGACAGGTGGCCCGCAAGCTGAGCCTCGGTCAACGCATGCGCTGCGAGTTCGCCGCCTCGCTGCTCCACCGGCCGAGCGTCGTCCTCCTCGACGAGCCGACCCTGGGGCTCGACTTCGACGCCCAGCAGCAGATCCGCTCCTTCGTCGGCGCCTACGTCGAGCTCACGGGCGCCGCCGTCCTGCTCACGTCCCACTACCTCGCCGACATCGAGGCACTGTGCCACGACGTCATGACGATCAGCCGGGGCCGGATCACCTACACCGGCACCCTCCACGAGCTCCAGCAGATGGCCGGCGACCAGAAGCTCATCACCGTCCGGCTCTCCGCCCCCGTGCCGCGGGCGAGCGTCGCCCAGCTCGGCGAGATCCGCGAGCACACCGACACGACCCTGGTGCTGGAGGTCCGGCGCGGGGCCGCGGGCGAGGCGGTCGGCGTCCTCGAACACCTCGAGGCGGTCGCCGACGTCTCGCTGGCCGATCCACCCCTCGAGGACACCCTGCGCGCCCTCTACGACATCCCCGTCCCGCCATGACGCCCACCCCCACCGTCGAACACACCTGGACGGGTCCTCGACGGCTCCTCCGGGTCTACGGCGGTCTGCTCCGACTCGAGCTGCAGGCGGCCTCGACCTACCGCTCCCAGCTCGTCCTCGGCGCCCTGACCTGGGTCGTTCCCGTGGCGTTCATGGCGCTGTGGCGCGGCGCGGCCGGAAGCGACGGCATCGATGGCATCAGCTCGAGCCAGTTCACCACCTACTACGCCGTCCTCCTGCTCACCACCTCACTCCAGCTCACCAACCACCTCTGCTTCGGGCTCGAACCCCTGGTGCACACCGGCGAGCTGTCCGCCCTCCTGCTTCGACCCCACCACGCCATGCATGCCCTCGTCGCCCGCGGGGTGGCCCAGCTCAGCTTCCGGCTGAGCCCACTGCTCGTCGTGGTCCCGGTCCTCGTCGTCGCCCTCGGTGGCAGCGTCAGCCACTCCGCCACCCAATGGTGCCTGGCCGTGCTCATCACTCCACTCGGCTTCGTCGCGGAGGTCTACCTCGCGCTGATGATGGCCTCGATCGCCCTGTGGATCACCCGCTCGGGCGCACTCACCGGGCTGCTGTTCGGCGCGGAGTGGATCCTGGGCGGTCTCATCGCTCCGATCGCGCTGCTTCCCTGGGTGCTGCCCGAGCTGCTCCGGCACCAGCCGTTGTGGTTCGCCATCGGCGCACCGGCAGAGGCGGTCAGCGGCATCGGCACCCTCAGCCCCTGGACCCTGCTCGAGGCGCTCGCGTGGGGAGTCGCCCTGCACCTGGTCTACGCGCGCATCTGGCGTCGCGGGCTGCGCCGCTACGAGGCGGTCGGCACATGACGCACCCGCAGCCGAGCAGCAGAGCGCCCATGCGCCGCGGCCAGACGCTCCGCACCCTCCTGGCGGGCTGGCGCGCCGAGCTCGCAGCAGCCTCCGAATACCGCGTCGACCTCGTCATCGGCACGATGGTCACGACCCTGTGGCTGGGCATCTCCGTCGCGCCGGTGCTGGTCGTGGCCGCTCACACCGACGAGGCCAACGGCTGGACCCTCCCACGACTGCTGTTCCTGCAGGCCGTCTGGTATCTCCTCGACGCCGTGGTCTGGGTGATCCTGGTGATGAACGTCGGCTGGTGGGAGGAGGCCGTCCAGCTGGGCACCCTCGACGCCCAGCTGCTCAAGCCGGTCAACTCCCTGGTGCTCTGCTCCCTCGGCCGCATCTACCTGCCCGACCTCCCGAAGATCCTGCTGGCCCTGGGGCTGGGCGCCGTCGCCGTCTGGCTCGGTGGAGGCCCCGTCGGCTGGGCCGAGTCCGCGGCCGCCGCCCTCGCCATCGCCAGCGCCCTCGTGCTGATGTGGGCGGTCGGCGTCCTCGCCAACTACAAGACCCTCACCCATGTGCGCTTCGACGGCTGGGCGGCCATCTTCGCCGCCCAGAACCTCGCGCGGGTGCCGGTGCCGTTCTACGGTCCGGTGCTCCGGGTGGTCCTGACCGCCGTGATCCCGATCGCGTTCCTGTCCACGGTGCCCGCCCAGCTCTTCTACGGCGACATCGCCCTCTGGTTCGGACTCGTCGCCGTGGCGCTGGCCGCCGCCGCCATCCGCCTGACGTCCTACCTCTGGACCCGCGAGCTCTCGCGCTACACGGGCGCGATGGGCTGACCGAGGCTGATCAGACAGAACTCGTTGCCCTCGGGATCTGCGAGGACCTGCCACGGAAGCTCGGGTTCATGCACGTCCGAGACCGCGGTGGCCCCCAGAAAGATCGCCAGGTCTCGGGCCTCGGCGAAGTCGGTGACCTCCAGGTCGAGATGGAGACGGTTCTTGGCCGACTTGGCCTCCTGGACCACCTGCAGCCCGAGCATCGGGCCGCCCTCGGCCAACCGCACGACGTCCACCCAGCCCTCGTCGGTGGACGGCTCCGCGCGCGCCCCCAACAGGCCCGTCCAGAACGCCGTCTCCGTCGCCAGGTCGTTGACGTCGATCACCACCGCGGAGGCCCGGATCATCCCCGCCTCCGGCTCACGCCCGCGGCACGCCGGCAGGTCACCTCGTACGACGTCAGCGGCATCGCCGGGCGGCGCGCACGCCGCTTCAACCGTCGGCGCTCCCGCTCGACCGACTCCTGGTCGATCGAGATGAGCTGCTCGATCACGAAACCCCAGTGACTCATCACAACCTCCTCCGATCTGCTGTCATGGCATCCGTGCGACACCATCAATCACGCTACAGCGGTGTCGCACCCGATGCAACCAGCAAAACGGTTACACTGGTGACATGACGGATGTCGACCTCCCCCGCCCCGACGTACCACCAGCCATCGCCGCGGTGCGGGACTTCGTGAACACCACCGACCACGAGACCGGCGTCGACGAGCTCACCACGCCGGCCCAGCTCAGCGGATGGCTGCGCACCGAGGGCCACCTGCACCGACGGGTGCCCGCCACGGTCGGCGACCCGCCACGGTCGGCGACCTCGCGCTCGCCCACCGGCTGCGCGCCGGCCTCCGACGGGCCGTGGAGCGCAACCACGACGGCCAGACGGGGCCGGACGCCGACCTCGCCGCCGTGCTCGGGGAGCTCCCGATCACCCTCACCTGGACGGCCGACGGGCCCACCCTCCAGACCAGTGCCGACGGCATCCTCGGCGCGCTGTCGACCATCGGTCTGGCAGCCCATCAGGCGGCCGCCGACGACCAGTGGTGGCGACTCAAGATCTGCGCAGCGGACGACTGCGCCTGGGCCTACTACGACCACTCCAAGAACCGCTCGCGCACCTGGTGCGAATACGGCTGCGGCAACAAGGCCAAGACCCGCGCCTATCGCGCGCGCCAGCGTGCCGGCGGCTGAGCGGGTTCAGCGGGCTGACCGGGTTCAGTGCTGGTGGACGTGCAGGGGGTCCATCCCCGGGATCGTGCCGCCAGGCACCTGCGGCAGCCCCAACAGCTTCATCGCCAGACCGGCCACGTCGATGTTGCGGATCGGCTGCGTTCCGGCGTACGACGGGCGACGCGAGCCCGGCGAGGTGCGCTCCGGATTGAGCCGGTAGAGCCCCTGGCCTGCCGCGATCCGGGCACCCCACACCATGAACGGCACCCGGAAGTCGGCCTTCAGTCTCGGGTTGTCATGGTTGAGCGCCCCCTGCTTGCCGCCGTGGTCTGCCGTGAGCACCACGACCGCGTGCTCGGACAACCAGGCGTCACCGCTGATGGTGTCCAGCACCCGGGCCACCTGGGCGTCCGTCTGCTCGACCGCAGCGAGGTACCTGGGCGACATCCATCCATATTCGTGACCGGCCAGATCCGGGAGCGCCAGGTGCAGGAAGCTCAGGTCGTCGGGATCGTTCGACAGCCGACGGGTGATGTCGTCGACCAGCTCGTCGGTCTCGGCGAGGTCGAAGCGCGAGATCTTGTCACGACCGTTGTCGGCGCCGATGCGGTCCCTCGCGCCGTGCTTCGCGTCCCACGAGCGCACCAGGAAGCGGAACTTGTCCTTGGAGGTGTAGAGCGCGGTCGACCGGCCCCGGTTGTGCGCGACATCGAAGATCCCCGTCACATAGTGCCCGGCCGACCTGCGCAAGGTCGTGCCATCGTCGGCGTTGAAGGTGACGTGATGGCCCCGGGGGCCCAGGATCCGTCGCCCGGTCATCATGCCGGTGTGGTTGGGCAGCGTCTTGGTCACCTCGTAGGAGCTGCGTGCCTGCAGCGTGGTCGCACCCTCACGGATCAGCCGTTGGAAGCCGGGGGTCGCCTCCGGCCCGAGCACGTTGATGGAGCTCGGGTTGAACCCGTCGACGGAGATCACCACGACGATGCGCTCGGGCTTGGTCGAAGCCGCGGCGGGCACCATCGCGTGCGGTTGCTGTGCGGCCGAGCACCCGGCCAGCGCGAGCAGCACAACACCGGCGATGCCGACTCTCAGCCCGATCGAGGAACGATGCATCGCGTCACTCTGGATGCTCACCGGTGGATGTGTTCCATCCAGTCCGCCGGGACCCGACCAGCCGGTCCCGGGACTCCCTGTTCGTCAGGATGGCTCGTCGGCTCGGCGAGCGCGGGGCCGTCGACCGCCGCACTGTCCTCGAAGTCCCAGAACCAGTCCTCACCGGGCTCGAAGCTCTGCATGTAGCGGTGCCCCGATGCCGCGAAGTGGGCGCTGCCGTGCTGCCCGGGCGAGGAGTCGCAGCACCCCACGTGGCCGCAGGCGGCGCAGCGCCGCAGGTGCACCCACCAGCCACCCACCGGCTCACACTCTGCGCAGCCGGTCCCGCTGGGCCCGACCTCCGGGTTGATCTGCTCCGAGTCGCTCATGGAGAGACGGTATCGCGAGTACGCCGAGTTGGGGCATGGGGTGATCACCCCAGCTGGGCCACCAGAACGCCGTCGACGACGCGGACCGGCACCGGGTCGATGATCTCGAACGCGAAGATCCCCTCGGCCTCCAGGTTCCGGAACCCGACCAGCACCCAGCTGCCGTCGCGGCGCTGCACCACCGGGGCCGCGAACAGCGCAGGCTCCGCGGTGAACGGCTGTGCCGTCGAGATGTCCCACGGGCCCAGCAGCGAGTCACCAGCGACCGACCAGGTGCAGAAGTCGCCACTCTCGGCGCGCCGGGCTGCGGTCATCTCGTCCGGATGACAGGTGAAGACCAGGATGTGCTGGCCGTCGATCACGCGCACCTGGTTGACCTCGAGCTGCCCGAAGCCGGCGCCGCCGGCAGCGATGGGCGGCCCGAGCTCCCAGCTCACCAGGTCAGCGCTGGTCGCATGGGCGATCACACCGTCGTCGTTGGCGTCGTGCCCGAGGCCGCGGGCGGTGATCAGCATGTGCCAGCCATCGCCGTGCGGATCGCGGAACACCATCGGATCGCGCCAGGTCTCACTGGCCGTCGGGTCCTCGGGGAGCGACTTGTACCAACGGGTGTCGACCCCGAGCAACGGCTCGGTCCCGACCTTGCGCCAGGTGGTCAGGTCGTCGGAGACCGCGACGCCGATGCGTTGGTCGCGCAGCCCGTGCCCGCGGGAGCTGATCGCGGTGTAGAACATCCGCCACCGACCGTCGTCGCCCCTGACCACCGACCCGGTCCAGATCGCGACATCGTCCCAGCCTCCTGGAGTCGGCCGCAGAGCATCGGGGAGCACCTCCCAGTCGACCAGATCGGTCGACACCGCGTGACCCACCGTGGCCCGGGCATGCCGGAGGGTCGGGTCGGCCAGCTCGCGCGGAGCCTGCAGGAAGAACAGGTGGTAGCGATCACCGTCGTCGGCGATCCAGCTGTCCCAGATCCACTGATCCTCGAGGCGAAGCACGGGACTCAGCCGACGTGGGCCAGGGGGTGCAGCGCGATCGGGCCGCCGAGGTGCTCCCCGGAGGCCTCCATCGCTGCAGCGAGGTGCGGCGAGTCCAGATGGGCGTCGAGATCGGCCTGGCTGCGCCACGCCTCGACGGTCACGAACGTGCCGGGCGCGGAGAGCGACTCGAAGAGGTCGTACTCCAGGCATCCCTCCTCCTCGCGGGTCGCCGCGACCAGGGTCAGCAGCGCCTCGCGGAGCCCGTCCTCGGAGCCGGGCTTGGAGGGAATGGTGGCTACAACATGGAGATCGCTCACAGACGGGCCTCTCGTCGGGGTGTCACCTCAGCCTAGGCGCTCCAGCCTGAACCCGACGCCGCGCACCGCGGCGATCCGGTCGGTGGCACCGGCCGCGGCGAGCTTGGCGCGCAACCGGCCGATCGTGACGTCCAGCGTCTTGGTGGAGCCGTAGTAGTGCTCGTCCCATACCCGGGCGATGAACTCCCCTCGGGTCACCACCGTGCCAGGCTCGGCGGCCAGCAGGGCCAGCACGTCGAACTCCTTCGCCGTCAGGCCGACCTCGACCTCGCCCAGGAACGCCCGGCGAGCCGCCGGGTCGACCCGCACGACCCCCGCCGACGCCACCGAGGGCCGCGGCCCGGCACGCCGCAGCAGGGCGCGCACCCGGGCGTGCAGCTCGGCCACCCCGAACGGCTTCGCGAGGTAGTCGTCGGCGCCGTAGTCGAGGCCCACCACCCGGTCGAGCTCGCCGCCACGGGCGGTCACGATGATGATGCCGCCCTCGAAGCCGCCGGCTCGGGCCCGCCGACACACCTCGAAGCCGTCGATGCCGGGCAGCCCCACGTCGAGGATCACCACGTGTGGCGCCGTCGTGGCGATGAGCTCGAGCGCCTGCTCGCCGTCGCCGGCCAAGGACACGGCGTACCCCTCACGCTGGAGAGTGCGCGTCAGGAGCATGGCGATGTCTTCGTCGTCCTCGACCAGGAGGACCTGCGGCTCCATGATCTCGAAGCATAGGGGCGGTTCGCCCGACGTAGCCCACCCACGCCGGGCGAACTGTCCCCCCTCGGGGGAAGGGGGGACAGAGGCTGCACCGCTCTGGTCGAGCCCGTGTGATGCGACCGGGCCGGGTGGTCGCTCGGGGCAGCAGACGCTCACCGGATGGGGGTCGGCGAGATTCAGTCGCCGACCACGTTAGGTTCCGGCGATGCACAGGCCCGGCACGCCTGGGACACGGGAGATCCACAAATGGTGCAAACGTGGCGAAACGTCACATCGAGGTGTCGTCGATCAGCTCGATGAGGTCGGCGATCGAGTCGACCACCTTGGTCGGGCGGTAGGGGAACGTCTCGATCTGCTCCGGTCGCGTCGACCCGGTGGTGACCAGCACCGTCCGCAGGCCGGCCTCCAGACCACTGATGATGTCGGTGTCCATCCGGTCGCCGATCATCACGGTGGTCTCGGAGTGCGCCGCCAGCTGGTTGAGCGCGCTGCGCATCATCAGCGGGTTGGGCTTGCCGATGAAGTAGGGCTTGCGGCCGGTCGCCGTGCTGATCAGAGCCGCCACCGACCCCGTGGCCGGCAGCATGCCCTGGTGGCTCGGGCCGCTCGCGTCGGGGTTCGTGGCGAGGAACCGCGCGCCCGCGTCGACCAGCCGGATGGCGCGGGTGATCGCCTCGAACGAGTAGGTGCGGGTCTCCCCCAGCACCACGTAGTCGGGATCACGATCGGTCATCACGTAGCCGATGTCGTGCAGGGCGGTCGTCAGACCGGCCTCGCCCACGACGTACGCCGACCCGTGCGGGCGCTGGTCGTCCATGAACTTGGCGGTGGCCATGGCCGAGGTCCAGATGGCGTCCTCGGGCACGTCGATGCCGCTGCGCAGCAGCCGGGCCCGCAGGTCACGCGGGGTGTAGATCGAGTTGTTGGTGAGCACCAGGAACGGCCGCCCCGAGGACTTGAGCTTCTCGACGAACTCGGCCGCGCCGGGGATGGGATCCTCCTCGTGCACCAGGACGCCGTCCATGTCGGTGAGCCAGGTCTCGACAGGGCGGGGCGACGTCATGGGTCCATTGTGTCGGACTCAGCCGGCGAAGAGATCCCCGAGGTCCTCCACCCGGTCCAGGACCTCCTCGAAACGGGCGTGCTCGAGGCCGAACTCGTCCTCCGCACCCGCCTCGACCTCGGCCCAGCTGCGGGGCGTCGCCACCCAGGGCTTCTCCCGGCCGCGCAAGGAGTAGGGGGAGATGGTGGTCTTGCTGCCCGAGTTCTGCGACCAGTCCAGGAACACCTTTCCCGACCGCTTCGCCTTCGTCATGGTGGCGGTCACGAGCTTCGGGTGCTCGGCCTGGAGCTCCTCGGCGACCGCCTTCGCCAGGGCCGTCGTCTCCTCGGCGTCCATCCTCGTGGACAGGTGGGCGTAGAGGTGCAGGCCCTTGCTCCCACTGGTCACCGGGAACGTCGCCAGGTCACGCTCGGCCAGCTTGTCCCTCACGAGCAGAGCCACCCGGGCGCACTCGTGCAGCCCGGCGGGCTCCCCCGGGTCGAGGTCGATGACCAGGCGGTTGGCCTTGCGGGGCCGGCCCTGCTTGGTCACCGTCCACTGGTGCACGTGCAGCTCGAGGCTGGCCAGGTTCACCAGATAGGTCAGCGTGGCCAGGTCGTCCACGATCGGGAAGACCAGGTGGTCGGAGTCGTGGGTGGTGGCCCGGGAGCCGGTGGTCGGCACGTCGGCGGTCCGCACCCAGCGCGGGCAGCCCGACGGCACGTTCTTCTCGTAGAACGACTGACCCTGCACACCGTGCGGCCAGCGGATCCGGGTGACCGCCCGGTCGGCGAGGTGCGGCAGGAGGTAGGGCGCGATCCGGGCGTAGTAGTTGAGCACCTCGCCCTTGGTCGTGCCGGTCTGCGGGTAGAGCACCTTGTCGAGGTTGCTCAGGCGCAGCAGGCGTCCTTCGACGTCGACCTGGATCTCGTTCACCGGCTCAGCGACCGATCGCGATCACCGGCACCCGGTCGGGATCCAACCGGTTCATCAGCGCCCGCAGGAAGCGCCGCGGCGCGCTCACGCAGCCGGCGGTGGCGCCGCTGCCGTTGACGTGCAGGAAGATCCCCGAGCCCCGGTGGCGCACCTGCGCCGCGTAGTTGAACCCGGTGACGATGGCGTACTCGTACTGCTGGCGGTAGTCCCGCAGGCGCTCGCTGGAGTTGTCGTTGCTGCTGGGCAGCCACCAGCGGAAGCCTCCCCGTGCCTTGTTGCGGTAGCGGTTGTAGAAGGCCGACTGGTTGTCCTGCACCCAGTAGTCCCCGGCTCGGATCACCCGGTGCGACAGGTCCCACGCCGGCGTGCGGGCGTGCGTGCCGAAGCTGGACCGCAGCCGGTAGGTGCCGAGCGGCGTGGTGCCCGTGCCCTGCTGACGCAGTCGTCCGACCACGAGCCCGCCGTAGCCGATCCGGCCGGTCGTCTCGAGCCGCCGTTGCCAGCCCTCGGCGCTCGCGCGCCACAGCAGGACGCGCGCCCGGTAGCCGCGCGTGTGGTTGACCGTGACGACCTGGGTCGTGCCCGCCTTCAGTCGGACGGTGACGCCGTCGAGGGTGACGGTCGTGACCGACGCTGCAGCCCCGACCGGGATCTGGGCGTGGGCGGGCGCGGGCAGCAGCGTGCCGGTCATCAGCACCAGGCCGGCGGCAAGTACTCGTGTCACGACTGCTCCTTGAGATCGTCGGGGGTGAGGTCGTCGCGAAGGCCACGGTACGACGGCTGGCGCAGCCGCCCCTGTCCGGAGAAGCCCAGCGACTCGACGTCGACCACGAGGACGGGGTCGACCCAGTGGGTGCCGAGCGCGTCGAGGCGCGGTACGTCGTCGGCGAAGGGGCTGTCGTCGCGTGCCAACGGCGCTAGCAGGTCGCGCAGCATCGGCCCCACCTTGCCGGCGATCCCGCTCCCGACCCGGCCCCGGTAGAGCAGGCCGTCCGCCGTGGGCTCACCCACCAGCAGCGCCCCCAGACGACCTGTCGAGCCGACCTCGGGTCGCCACCCGCCGACCACCCAGCTGGTGCGCCGCCGGTGGGGGAACTTCAGCCAGTCCTTGCTGCGGGCACCGAACGTGTAGCGCGAGCCGAGTCGCTTGCTGACGACCCCCTCGAGTCCCTGCTGCTCGGTGGCCTGCAGCAGCATCGCACCGTCGTCGTACGACGTCGGCACCTGCCAGTGGACGTCGGCCAGCCCCAGTGAATCGAGCAGCTCGCGGCGCCGCGAGAGCGGCTCGGCGGTGAGGTCGCGCCCCTCGAGCCGGAGCAGGTCGAAGACCAGGAAGGTGACGGGGGTGACGTCCACCAGAGTGGCCGCGCGACGAGGGTTGGACACGTGCATCCGCTCGGCCAGGCGGGCGAAGCTCGGCCGACCGCCGTCCTCGACGTCGAAGGCCACGATCTCACCGTCGAGGAGCAGATCACGCCCGGCGAGCCCGGCCAGCTCGGGGAACGAGACGCTGACGTCGTTCTCGTTGCGGCTGGTCAGGCGAGCGCTGTCCGCCGAGACGTCGGCCAAGACCCGCATGCCGTCCCACTTGACCTCGTGAAGCCAGTCAGAGCCGGCAGGGACGTGACTGCCGCGGGTGGCCAGCATCGGACGCATGGCGACCAATCTAGATGTCGGTGGCCACGACTAGCGTGCCGGCATGACCGACCATGCCACCACCATCCGCGCCTACTGGGCCGCCGCGGAGGCCCGAGACTGGGACACCTTCGCCTCGCTGCTGAGCCCCGGGGTCGTCTACGTCGTCGCCCAGACCCGCGAGAGGGTCACCGGCCGCGAGGCCTACGTCCGGTTCAACCGGGAGTTCCCCGGCGACTGGCACCTGCGAGCCCGCCGCGTCGTCGCCGACGACGACGGTGGAGCCAGCTGGCTCGACTTCACGCTCGGCGACGAGACGATGACGGGCATCAGCTTCTTCACCTTCGACGAGGCCGGCCTGATCGCCTCCGTCGACGACTTCTGGCCCGAGCCCTACGACCCGCCGAGCGGGCGCGAGCACCTCACCGAGCGCTATTGAGCCGACGCACCAGGTGCGCGCCGGGGTGTCCTGCCTGATACTGGAGTGACAACGGGGCCGGTGGGGCCGAGTGACGAGAGAGGCTTTCGATGCGTGCGATCTGGAAGGGTGCGGTGTCGTTCGGGCTGGTCAGCGTGCCGGTCAAGCTCTATTCGGCGACCGAGAGCCACGACGTGTCGTTCCGTCAGGTGCATGCCAAGGACGGCGGCCGCATCAAATACCAGCGGGTCTGCGCCATCGACGGCGAGGAGGTGGCCTACGCCGACATCGCCAAGGGCTACGAGACCGAGCACGGCGAGATGGTGATCCTGACCGACGAGGACATGGCCGAGCTGCCGATCACGTCGAGCCGGGAGATCGCCGTCGAGAAGTTCGTGCCGAGCGACCAGATCGACCCCATGCTGTTCGAGAAGTCCTATTACCTCGAGCCCGAGAAGAGCGGCGCCAAGCCCTACGCGCTGTTGCGCCAGGCGCTCCTCGACGCTGACCGGATGGCCGTCGTCACGGTCGCGCTGCGCCAGCGGACGTCCGTGGCGGTGCTCCGGGTGCGCGACGACGTGATCGTGCTGCAGACGATGATGTGGCCCGACGAGGTCCGCCAGCCCGACTTCACCATCGAGACGGGCGAGATCAAGGCCACCGAGGTCAAGATGGCCCAGATGCTCGTCGAGACCCTGGCCGGCGACTTCGACGCCAGCGAGTACGACGACGACTACGCCGAGGCCGTCGAGGCTCTCGTCAAGGCGAAGGTCGAGGGGGGCGAGGTCAAGAAGACCGAGACCGCCGCCAAGTCCTCCGGCGAGGTGGTCGACCTGCTGGCCGCCCTCCAGCGCTCGGTGGAGGCCGCCAAGACGGCCCGGGGCGAGGAGGCGGAGACCCAGAAGAAGCCCGCGAAGAAGGCGACCACCAAGAAGGCAGCGGCCAAGAAGCCGGCGGCCAAGAAGGTCGCCAAGAAGAAGGCCAGCTGACCTCGACCCGTCGTCGGCTCAGGCGGTGTCCCAGCTGAACAGGCGCGCCGAGAGCAGGGTCAGCGCGGCAGCGAAGGCGAGCAGGATCAGCATCGGCAGCACGGCGGAGCCGGGGCCCTCGCCACGGACCATGACGTCGAGCATCGCGTCGTTGAGGTGACGCAGCGGCATCGCCTTCGAGATCACCTGCAGCCACTGCGGCGCCCCCTCCAGCGGGAAGAAGGAACCGCTCAGGAACGCCATCGGCAGCACGAGGAAGTTGGCCATGTTGACGGCTCCCTCGGTCGTCTTGGCGACCGATCCGGCGAACAGCCCGAGCGACATGAAGCAGAGCGTGCCGCAGGCGACCAGCGGAACGGCCATCCACCACGACCCGGTCAGGGTGAGCCCGAAGGCGACCGTCCCGAGCCCGAGGAAGATCGCCGTCTGCACGAACGCGATCAGCAGGGTGGCCACGATCCGGGCGCCGACGATGGTCCGGGTCGGCACGGGCGAGAGCTGTAGCCGGCGCAACAGCTTCGACTGACGCCAGCCCTGCAGCGTGGCAGCGGCGCCGAACGCGGCGCTCATCGCGATCGCCCACCCGAGCAGCCCCGGGGTGACGAAGTCGATCACCTTGAGCGACTTGTCCTCGACCCGCTGGACCTCGAGCGCGTAGGTCGGTGCCTGGCCGGTGGCCTCGATGTTGGCACCGTTGACGAACGCGCTCAACGCCCCCTGGGTCATCGCCGCCTTGACCGGGTCGGTCTCGGTGTAGTGCGCCACCAGGGTGTTGCCCTGTTGTTCGATCGCCACGTCCGCGTCGCCCTTGCGGACCTGGGCGACCGCTGCGTCGAGATCCTCGGAGGTGGTCACCTCGAAGGTCTCGTCCCAGGCGTCCTTCGCGCCGGGCGACAAGCCGTCCACCAGCGACACCTCGCCGACCTCGATGAGGTCGATCTTGGAGGCGTCGGTGTCGGTGAAGATCGCGCCGAACAGCACCAGGAACATCAACGGGAAGACCACCGCGAAGAAGACCGAGGTCCTGTCGCGGACGAAGCCGCGCAGGATCGCGGTGGCCAGGGCGAGAAAGGCGGTCATGCGCGGTACTCCCGCCCGGTGACGTCGAGGAACACGTCCTCGAGGGTTGCCGCCGTGACCTGCAGCCCGGCCAACCGGTTGTCGGCCGCCAGTCGGGTCAGCACCTCGGCGGGCTGACGGGTCGTGAGTACGACGCCGCCGCTCTCCTCGTCGGCCGCGTCCACCCCGGGGATCGCCGCGGCCTGCGCCACGGAGAGCTGCCCGG